>Ga0209511_1000220_pt1 | contig 63143 bp, 59 predicted proteins | sample SSSSmetaG_FD_184141 | JGI IMG/M metagenome (GOLD analysis project Ga0209511, IMG submission 184141) | Glacier valley bacterial and archeal communities from Borup Fiord, Nunavut, Canada, to study Microbial Dark Matter (Phase II) - ​SSSS... | ecosystem: Environmental > Aquatic > Freshwater > Ice >... | reverse complement strand
CCGTGCTAAACTACTATTGTGATAAGTTGTAGCGAGGCCGAATACAGGTTTTAAGGAGGCTCATTATGGTGGCAGTTTTAGCCCTGGATGTAAAAGCATTCCAGCTTTCTGACGAGAGAACATTGAAGATAGTTCGCTTACAGCACACCAAAGTAGCAGAACTAAAAGCCATGTTCTGGCAACTGCACGCTTTTAATGCCGCGCTAGACCCACGTTTTGCCCTGTCCGAAAGTTGGGAGGAAAGTTTTGACGACCATCTGACGGAGATTTTGACGGAGCATACAGCAGTTTGCTTTATGGCATACGACCTACGCAACGGACGACCTGCCGGGTTTGTGCTGGCAGGGGTTCACACCGACTCTAGTATGTGGAAACATCGGGAGTGGGCCGAGATTGAAGCTTTATTTGTGGATAAAGAGTGGCGGGGCAGTGGCTTAGCCCAGAATTTACTTGATGCGGTTTATGGCTGGGCCGAAAAGCAAGGGCAATCAGTTGTCCAACTTTATGTAACCGCCAGCAACGAAAGGGCTATTAACCTGTACCGTAATGAAGGGTTTCAGCCTACGCAACTGATTATGCGGAAAGAATTGGCTTAACAGAACATTTGTTTGCTTTATAATCAGCTAAAAGAAAGGAATTTAACTTATGTTTGCCAGAGTATTAACTTTCCAGTTTCAAGCCAACCCGGAGCTAGAAGCCCAGATGCAAAAGCTTGAACAAGAGTTTATGCCAGTGCTACGAGAACAGAAAGGATTTGTAAAGTTGTATGAACTTTTAGACCGCGTTAATGGCAAAGGGCTACAAATTCATTTTTGGGAGACTGAAGCCGATTTGTTGGCTTACCTGAACGGGCCTGTGGCTAAGGATAGACAATCCTATATCCAGACCCTACTGAAAGACCAAATAACGACTCCCCCTAAAGGTGAGCATTACGAGGTGGTAGGTCAGTCTTAGCATCTTTTTAATGATGAAAATTAACTAGCAATCAAGGTAATCAATTATTCAAGAAAAGGGTGTCATATGGAATGGATTACTGACAATAACGAAACAGTGGTAGAGTTTGCGGTTAAAAACTTCTGGGGTCTAGCTTCAGTCAAGGGGCGAATGCAAATACGGGAGGGTCGGTTGGAACTGGCCGACTCGGAAGCAAACCAGGGCTCGGCTTATGTAGAAATTGATACGACCAGCATTAACAGCGGGAATACTCGCCGGGATAAGCACCTCAAGACCGCCGATTTTTTCGAGGTTGAGCGGTATCCTCTGATTACTTTCCGTGGCCGGAATGTGGAGCAGGTGTATGCTACTAACTTCCGCCTTAAAGGTGATTTGACCGTGCGAGATGTAACCCGACCCATAACCCTGGAGGTTAGTCGGCAAGCTACTCCTGGCGATGCCCATATTTATTTTCAGGTTAGCACTATTCTGTTGCGACACGATTTCGGCCTGACTAATAGCAAATTTCCGATAGGACGTGAGGTTACGATTAACTTGAAAGTCAAGGCTGTTCAATCCAGCCAGATTGTGGGTAAACCTGGCCCAAAATCTTAGCTTCGACCCTTCGAGGATACAAAAAGGTATAGAGAAAAAACCGACGAGTCTGCGACTAATACTAGATGCAGACTCGAAAACGTTTAGCTCACTGGAACAAACTCTTCTGACTTATTAAGTTCTGCCAATTGACTGATTTCTTGGGCTAATTGTCGCAGTGCCTGCCGTAATTCGGGGGGATTGATTACCACAAACTTACAACGAAAATCAATCAGAAACCGAGCGGTATCATCCAGAGAGTCAACGCGGCTGCGGTAACAAAAGCCATCCGGCTGCTCCTCCAGGCTGCCATAAGCCTGCAAAATACTCTTTGAACCCTCTGGTAAGTTTGGCTCAAATAAAATTTCGAGTTCCCACATAGGTTGGGCATTTCCAAAGGAACTCAGGACATATTCACGACAATCAAAATCGGCAGGGGCTTCAAAACTGGTGGGTTGGATTTCTGCCTGAGTTACACGGTCAAGGCGGTAGGCTCGCATTCCCTGCCGCAAATGACAATAACCCACCATGTACCAACGCCCTGCCCAATAGGCGATGCCATAGGGGTCAACCACTCTTTTGGTATGTTCGTTTTGGGCCGAGCGGTAACTTAACCAGAGTTGTTGTTGTTTATAAACCGCCTCGCTGACCTGTAAAATTAACTCACCACTGGTCATTATCGCCTCGTAATGGATATGGGGAACCAGCACTACTACTTGCTGCAAAACCTGAATGCGCTCTCGGAGGTTTGCGGGTAAAACCCTGGCTATTTTGGCACTTGCTCCCACCACGCTTGGCGTGGCAAAGGCCAGACCCTTACTCTGGATAATTAGAAGCCCTAGTGCCACCGCCAGGGCTTCTTCTTCGGTAAGCATTAGAGGTGGCAGCTTGAAGCCAGGGCGCAAACTGTAAGTGCCATAGCGTCCCCGCGAGGATTCTACCGGGATACCCAAATCCTGCAACATTGCCATATAACGGCGCACCGAGCGATTGTCCACCTCTAAGCGTTGAGCTAACTCTTTACCACTTATTTTTTCGCGCGACTGCAAAAGTTCCAAAATGGTCAGTAGCCGCATAGTCGGGTTATACATTAAATTTTCTCGCTACATTTCCTCGTATAAGAACCCGGATAAAACTCCAAAAGTTAATTCTTTCAGAAACAATTAGGACTGAATTTGTCCGCATTATACCCTACACTATTACAATGAGATGCACCAATAGAGTTAAGGAGTAGTTAAGCAACGCCGCTCTACCTAAAACACTATTCTAGTGAGAATCTTTAAAACAACCATTTGAGTTTATAAGGAGCAACCCTAAATGATAGAGCAATCCCAACCTATCCTTACCTTACCCAATGGCAGGGCGGTTAAGCCCTGGTTAGTGTTAATCTCAGTGATTCTGGGCTTTTTCATGTCGCTGCTCGATGCGACCATTACCAATATTGCTCTCAATAATATTCAGACTAACCTCAAGACCGACCTGACAACCGTAAGCTGGGCGATTAACGCTTACATTCTCACCTTCGCGGCTTTGATGGTGACCAGTGGACGGTTGGCGGACCAATTCGGACGCAAACGCCTTTTTATGGCTGGCATGGTCATGTTTACTTTAGGCTCGCTACTATGTGCGCTATCGCCCTCAATCGAGTTTTTGATTGCTTTCAGGGTATTTCAGGCTCTTGGCGCATCTGTTTTGGAAGCAGTGAGCTTGGCAATTATTCTATCGGTCTTCCCTAAAGAGAGTCGGACGGCGGCCATTGGTATTTGGGGAGCATTGGCAGGAGCGGCGGCGGCTATCGGGCCAGTGGTTGGTGGGGCTTTACTGGAACTTGGCAAGGGTAATTTGGAGTGGCGTTGGATATTCTTCGTTAATATACCTTTCTGTGCGCTGGGGCTGTTTATGATTGCCCGCAATGTACCCGAAATACGCGACCAACAGGCAGGTAGAAAAATAGATTTCGCCGGAGTGATAACGCTGGTGAGTGGGCTAGTTTGCCTGACGCTTGGCTTCACCCAAAGTACCGAATGGGGTTGGACATCCTGGGGAGTGTTAGGTTTATTTGCCGCCTCCATTATTTTTTTAGTGCTATTCTACTTTGTAGAAGTACGCCAGAAACAACCAATTCTCAATATGAGTTTATTTAGGGTACGGAGCTTTAGTGCTGCTTGTATGGTTGGCATTATGTTTACGATTGCCTTTATGGGCGTTTCATTAGTCCTAACCCAATATTTTATTATCGAGCGTGGTAATTCACCTCTAGAGGCGGCGATTGCAATTATCTGGATGCCAATAGCGGCTTTTGTGACGGCGGCTGGTAGCGGGGCGGCGGGCGACAAGTTTCCACCTCGGTTGTTGGTCATCATTGGAATGGCACTGGTAGGGGTAGGGCTGCTTTCGCTCTGTACTCTGCCGATTGATGCCAGTTACCTCGATACCGCCTGGCGGGAAATCGTTATTGGTCTGGGCGTAGGTTTATGTTTCACCAGTTTACCAAATATCGCGCTCTCCCAGGTTCCACCCGCGAAGTTAGGGGCTGGTAGTGGTGCCTATAACACTTTTCAGGAATTAGGTTTTGTGTTAGGGGTTGCTATTCTGGTTAGTTTACTGTCCGGGCAATTCAAGACAAACCTGACTGAGGCCAAAAATCAAGCTATCGTGCAGGTACAGGCTACTCAGAATTTGCCAGCCGAAGTAAAAAACAGCATCATTGTTGGCCTGGAGAAAAGTGCGGCAACTCCTGAAAGTAGTAACGGGGCTATTTCCGCCGACAAGAATAACCCATTGAGTCAGCAAATTAGCGGGATATACAAAAAGGCCGCTCAGGATAGCTTTACTTTCGTCTGGTTTGCCGCCGCAATGTTCGCGTTATTTGGCATCATCCCAGCCCTATTTACAAGTAGCGTTAAGGGTCAGGCTGAATTTGCCCATAATCTCGAAGATGAACCAGAGAATGTAGCTGCGGTTGCTTGATTGGGCAACTTTGCCAGCTCAATGAAATCTGGGCGATTGTAAAGGGGTATATAGGGTAATTTCCAGCCCTATATACCTAATTCTAGTTAAGAGAGGTTAAATCTCAGGAGCATGCCGGAGAGGGAGAGGTATTCATAAACCAGCCCAGTGGCCTTTTCGGGCACTTCAAAAGTTACAAAACCCCGCGCTTTGTCGCCTTTCGGCAGATTAGTAGAATTCGTCAGAGGTGGGGTTTTACCAGCAACAGGGTTGTAGATGTTACCCTGCCCGTCCCTGACTCGCGCAAAGTTCGGGTTACTCTCTACCCCATAATCCTTATCGCTGGTAATAGTTATATCCAGAAAAAGATAAATATTTCCTTCTTTGGCATTCTTCCCCGCCCCCAGCGATTTATTACGTTCTACACTATTCAAGGTCATAATATAGCCGTTCTGGGTAATAGTATCCTTGACCTTCCCGACTCCCGCCGCATCACTTGGGGGGGTAGGGTCTGCACAGGCCGAAAGTAAAAGAGTCAGGCAGAAGGCAACCGCTACAAAACCTTTTTTCATAAATTAGCCTTTAAAAATGATTGGGTTTTATGATAAGTTAACTTTAAGCAAAGGGCCACCAAGTGCCTGGTATTCCAGCACCAACCCGTTAGTACCTTCTGGTACGTTGAAGGAAATCCAGCCGCGCACCGATTGTCCTTTGGGCAAATCGCTTTTACCTTCCAACGACGGTTGTTTTCCACCCGCGGCAAGGGTGTAAGTTTTACCATCGGCATCTTTTATTTTAGCGTAGATTGATCCGGCATCCACGCCTTTTTCCTTATCGCTGGCAATCGTTACATCCAGTGCCAGTGCCGATGACCCTAGCCCCTTAACCCGTTCTGTACCATTTACTGTTATTACATAACCATCTTTTTTAACTGCCTCGCCAATCTTCCCTACCCCTGTGCCGCCAGAATCGCTATCGCCACAAGCCCATAGAACTAAAACCAACAATAAAATTGCAGTACTACCTATTCGCTTCATAGTTATCCCTTTCCTACTAGAAATCCAACAAAATAGTTTAAATGATAGCTAAAGCCCGATTAATTGCCGCAAAACCTTTACATCAATATTCTGGCGCAACAGACTCGCCAGCTTGTCATACTCGGCTTCACGGCTGACCGTTTTGAAGCGTGTGACTTGCACCAGACTACCGCTAATCCCCTTGCGTTTGAGCAAATTGCTTAACACCGTATGGCGGAAGTTGTCGTTGGCAAATAGCCCATGCAGGTAAGTCCCCCAGACATTGCCCTGCTCGTTCATAAAACCATCGGGCAGGTCAACCTCGTCGCTCTCGCGGCGGGTCAGGCGAATTACGTTGGCAATCTGGTCTGAGCCACCATCGGCGGCGGCAAAGCTATCGAGTGGCACAGTTTGACCCATATGAATCTCATAGCCTGTAATAGCCATCCCTGCCGCTCCCTGGAAAATACCCTTATCGGCCTGAATCCGCCCCATCACCTTTTTGGTAGTTTTGCGCCCGCTAAAGGTGGTGGTAACTGGCAACAGGCCCAAGCCTGGCACACTACTCACCCGGCTCTCGATATGTTCGGGGTCTTCAATCCGCACGCCTAACATCTGGTAGCCACCACACAGCCCGATTACTGGCGTTCCTTTTTCCGCCAGATTGCTGATAGCCTTGCCAATGCCCGATTCTGCCAGAAATTGTAAATCAGCAATGCTGGTTTTAGTGCCGGGGATAATTACCATATCTGGCTCGCCCAGGTCAAAAAGCTCCCGCACATAACGCACTTCCAGCCCTTCTTCTAGTTCCAGGGCATCAAAATCATCGGTATTGGAAATGTGGGGCAGCAGAATAACACAAATTTCCAGTTGGCGGTTAATACCATCACGGTCAACTACTTTGGGGGCGGCGTTGCGGGCAGCAAGGCTGGTTTGGGCAATCCTATCCTCCAACCCGGCTTTATCTTCCTCGGCAATTTTAATATCAGTAAAATATGGCACGACCCCTAACACGGGTTTGCGGGTGCGCTTCTGCAAAAACTGTATGCCATCATCGAACAAGGTGGGGTCGCCCCGGAACTTGTTGATAATCAGCCCCGCCACCAACTCCCGCTCGTCCTCCTCCAGCAACTCCATTGTGCCGACAATACTGGCAAACACACCACCCTTATCAATATCCGCCACCAGTAGCACGGGGGTATTATTCAGCTTAGCCACCGCCATATTGACAATATCCACGTCCTTGAGGTTAATCTCAACCGGGCTGCCCGCTCCCTCGATGATCACCAAATCATGTTCGGCCCGCAGCTTCTCCAGCGAGTCCTTAACAATGCCGACCATCTCGCCTTTGGATTTATAATACTCCCGCGCACTAAGGGTCGCCATCACCTTGCCCAGCACTACCACCTGGGAGCGCATATCACTTTCGGGCTTGAGCAAAATCGGGTTCATATAGACACTGGGTTCAATACCACACGCCTCGGCCTGTACCGCTTGCGCTCGCCCGATTTCGCCGCCCTCTTTGGCGATATAGCTATTGTTCGACATGTTCTGGGCCTTGAAGGGGGCCACACTAAAACCTTCCTGGGTAAAGAGGCGGCAGAGGGCGGTGGTTATTACGCTTTTGCCCACCGACGAAGCCGTCCCTTGCACCATCAGGGTGCGTCCTAGCTTGGCACTTTTGCTGGATAGTTGGGCCGGGGCTGGACGTTTGACCGAATGGGCTTGCTGCCACAGGCTCAATTCGGCAGTCAGTTTGTCGGTAGCCTCGCGTTGCCCCACCGCCACCCGAATATATTCCGGCAAGCCAAAACTGGCACAATCCCGCACAATCAGCTTATCCTTGAGCATGGTTTTGCGACATTCGGCGGCATCCCCGACTTTAATCAGCAGGAAATTCGCCACGCTCGGCACAAAATCAGCCTCAATACTCTCCAGTTTTTGCAGTAGGTAGGCTTTATCCTCGGCTAAACGGGCTTTGCTTATTTCACGGTAGGTTTTTTCTTGCAATAGTTTGGGGCCAAGTTCCTGAGCGAAGGCGTTGACGCTCCAAGGCATCCGTAGGGTATTCACGGCGCGAGTGACTTCGGACGGAGCAACGGCATAACCCAGACGCAAACCGGGCAGGGCAAATTCTTTGGTTAGAGAGCGGATAATCGCAATATCGCCACCCAACAGCAGGTCGAGCGAATTCCACTGCGCCAGACCCTCATCGGCAAACGACAAATAGGCTTCATCCAGCACCAGCATAGCCTCAACATCGCCTGCCGCCTCCATAATGGAGGTAACTTCGTTTTCGGTCAGGCTTTGCCCGGTGGGGTTGTTGGGGTTACAGGCGAAGACCAGTTTAGGCCGCTTTTCTTCGATTAAGGCGATAATCGCCGCCATATCTGGCTTGAACTTATCCTCTGGGCGGGCGCGGTACGCGATAACTTCGGCTCCACAAATTCGGGCGGCGGCGGCATATTCCCCAAAGGTTGGGCCGCAAACCAGCACCTTATCGCCAGGGTCAAGGTAAGCTTGCGCCAACAGATAAATTAGCTCCACCGAACCGTTCCCGGCAATCACATTGTCGGGCATCAGCCGCAACTCGGCGGCGATGGCTTCCCGTAAGCCCGAAGCGCGGGGGTCAGGGTAACAGTCTAATCGCACCGCCGCCACCATTTCGGCTACGGAGGGCGGTGGGCCATAGGGGTTCAGATTGGCACTTAAATCTGTTATACCTTCGGGCTCAACCATATAGCGGGCCAATTCCGCCAGATCCACCCCGCCATGATAAACCGTTTTTAATCCCTGGAGGCGGGTGCTTAGTTTAGGGGTTCTATCCTTGAAGGCCATCTATTTAATCCTTAACAGGTTATTATGCCGATTGATTTAATTTTCACCACTAGATACCAAAGTTCACAAAAAGCTACAGAGATTATTCATGAGAGAGTTTATAGATAGGGAATAGTTTAACATAGATTATACACACTGGTTTTCATTCTGACTATTATAACGGCTTGATGAGTTTTTGGTAAAGCCCCAGAATGCGTTAAAAATAGCCCTTGACAAAATAAAACAAATATCTTATACTACAAACAGCTAACCAATACGGTTAGTCAAACTATATCCAATTACTTCTTTAATTTCAGGAAGGAGGTTTGCCAGATGACACTTGAACAGCGAAATAGTACCCAGGCTAATTGGCTGTTACACGTCCGTTTCGAGGGACGCAGTAGCGAGTTGCCGCTGGAGAGCCTGAGCCTGAGCCCCCAATCCAGCGACGAGGAGATAAAGCAGGCGGTAGCCCGACACTTTGAGCGGTCACTCCGTCACTTTGAACCTTATGTCGTAGTACGCAATAGCCAGGCAATAATCGTTCGTCCCGAAGCGATTTACGGCTAGATTTCCAGTCAGATTTTCTATACAATACCAAATTTTAATTTGAACATTTGCCCCGTACTCTAATCAAAGGGCTTACATGCGCTGATATCGCCCAGGCCGAAGGTTCGATTCCTTTCTCCCCGACTAACCGGGGGGTAGCTCAGTGGTAGAGCAGGTAACCCGAAAGGGAAGGCACTTTAAACTTGTACGGGGCAATTCTGGAGAGATGGCCGAGTGGTCGAAGGCAGCTGTTTGCTAAACAGTACAGGTCTATAACCTGCGTAGGTTCAAATCCTACTCTCTCCGTTTATTAGGGTGTCGTCTAGTGGTAGGACAACACGTTCTGAGCGTGTTTACTGTGGTTCGAGTCCATGCACCCTAGTCTGGAAATAACCAACCTGGGCTTGCTCCAGCCTGTGCCGATGGTTGCCCCGTTGCTGAGGGTTGCGCCATCCGCCAAAAATGAGCCGTAACCTGTGGCCGCGTAAGAGCTGCTGGCGTTAGCCCCATGCGTAAATTGGGGCAGGACTTCTATCCTCTCGCTTCTACTTTAATACAACGGGCGCAGTCTCTCGCTGTGCCCTTTTTTTATGTTAAAATATCCCCTGTAAATCTAAAATCGAATATCGCGAGGAATTCGTAGGAGGATGCTCCGTGATCCGAAAATAATCCCAGGACTGAGCCTGCTCCTACGGGATTATCGAACTATCGCAGGACAGAGCCTGCTCCTACAATTAGTCCCTGATTTTAACTAACAACCAACAACTAACAGCTTTTTGCTGACGGCTGATAGCTTTTTTAATAGCTCACTACAACTAAAATTGGATAAAACTTATGACTGTAACCGATGATAAACTGACCGCACTCAGGTCGCTGGATAGCTGGTTTGATGCTCATTTTGAGCAAATGCTGGCGGATTTGCGCTGGCTGGTGGAGCTGGAAACCCCTAGCGGAGCCAAAACCGAGATTGATAATGTTCAGGAGCAACTCGCCGCGAAGTTCCGAGAGGCGGGCGCGGAAACCGAAATTATTGCTGGCCCCGACGGGAATCACCTGTTGGCCCGTTACGGATCGGTCAAAACCGACCAGATTTTTATCGTGGGACATGTGGATACGGTCTGGCCGATGGGCACGCTGGCCCGTAAGCCTTTCAAAATCGAAAATGGAATAGCTTTTGGCCCCGGTGTGTATGATATGAAGGCTGGAATAATAATGCTGTTATACGTGCTTAAAGCTTTCAAGGAAATCGGCCTGAGACCCAACCGCCCCCTGACCATGCTGATAACCGCCGATGAAGAAGTAGGCAGCACCACCTCCCGCGCCAACATCGAGGAGGAGGCCAAAAAAGCCGCTTACGCTCTGGTGTTAGAACCGCCGCTAGAAAACGGGGCGGTCAAAACCTCACGCAAGGGGGTCGGACGCTATACCCTGAAGGTTAAGGGCCGCGCTTCCCATGCCGGGGTTGAGCCGGAAAAAGGGGTTAACGCTATCGTCGAAATGGCTCACCAGACTTTAGCGATAAACGCCCTGAATAATTATGCCGTTGGCACAACCCTGAACGTGGGGGTACTGTCGGGTGGGACGCGCTCCAACGTCGTGCCCGCCGAAGCCGAGGCCGAGATTGACCTGCGGGTTAGCACCTTGTCTGAGGCTGACCGAATTAATACTGCCATGAATAGCCTTATGCCCGTGTTGCCCGAAGCGCAATTGTTACTGGAAGGTGGCTTGAATCGCCCACCTTTTGAGCGTACCGAGCAGGTGGTGGAACTTTACCAAAAAGCTGCCGCCGTCGCCGCAGCCCTTAACTGGCCCGAAAAGCTGGAAGAAGGCGGTACAGGCGGGGGTAGCGATGGCAACTTTACCGCAGCCTTGGGAATCGCGACTCTGGATGGCCTGGGTTGTTTGGGCAAAGGGGCCCACGCCGAGCATGAACAGATTATCGTAGCCGCCCTGCCCAAACGCGCTCATCTTTTAGCCGGGTTGCTGGCAACTCTTTAATAATCAAAAATCAATTATCTAAAATCCAAAATCTACCCGGATTTACCTGAACTAGCTATTCCGTCAGGGTCTACCTGGCTGAGTAGCTACCTGTTTTTATATCTCACTGTGTCTCTGTAGTGAAAATCATATTTGAAAGGATAAAATTTTCGTGGAAATGCGTAAATTGGGTCGTAGCGGCATGAAAGTCGCGCCCATCTGTTTTGGTGGCAACGTTTTTGGCTGGACAATAGACCAGGAAACTTCTTTCGCCGTGCTGGATGCCTATGTTGAGGGCGGCGGCAATTTTATTGACAGTGCCGATGTCTACTCGGCCTGGGCTCCCGGTCACAAGGGCGGCGAGTCGGAAACGGTGCTGGGCAATTGGATGAAGGAGCGGGGTAATCGGGATTCAATGATAATTGCCACCAAACTCGGCAACCCAATGGGTAAAGACGCAAATCAGCGTGGCCTATCCCGTCGCTGGATGATGAAGGCGGTGGAAGATTCGCTACAACGCCTCCAGACCGATTATATTGACCTTTATCAGGCCCACATTGACGACAACGACAGCCCCCAGGAAGAAACTTTACGAGCTTTTGACGACCTGGTGAGTCAGGGCAAAGTACGCTACATTGGGGCTTCCAACTTTTCCTCCTGGCGGCTGGCTCTTTCGTTAGGGGAAAGTGATAAAAATGGCTATGTACGCTATAGCAGTTTGCAACCAGTCTATCATTTGCTTAATCGGGCCGATTTTGAGCGCGAGTTGGAACCGTTATGCCTTGACCAGCAAATCGGGGTCATATCTTATTCCTCATTAGCAAGCGGCTTTTTAACTGGCAAATATCGCCCCAACAAAGAGCTACCAACCAGCCCCCGCGCAAAGGCTATTCAGACGCGCTATATGAACGAGCACGGCTATGCGGTGCTGGATAAAGTCGAGGAACTGGCCGAGGCCCACAAAGCTACCAATACTCAGATTGCCCTGGCCTGGATTTTGGCTCGCCCGGCTATAACCGCACCCATCGTCAGTGCCACCAGCGTGGCGCAAACCAAAGAACTGCTAGGAGCGTTAGAGGTAAAACTATCTGCTGACGATCTTGCCACGTTGGATAAAGTTAGTAGCTGGAAATAATTACACGGCGGTAAATGCCCTCAATGAAGTCGGCTTTACCGTCTACATACCCATCAATATCAAAGGTAAATTGCTGGGCCAGTTGCCGTTTGAGGGCGGCATATTCCTGAACGACCTCTGGATGTTGGCGGAGGTAATCCCGAAAAGCGGTGTGGCGGGCCAATTCTCTGGCATCTTTTGCACAGACGTACAGGTTGTGTCTAAACCATTCCCGACCTGTACCGTCCTGTGGCACGGTTGGGTCGGGGCGACGGAATGCCTCTCTACCGGGTATGCCCTGGTCGCCATTATGAAAGTAACCAAGCTTTGCCAGTTTTTCGGCTACTTCCGGCAATAAACCAGGCGATTCAATTACAACATCTATATCAATAGTTGGTTTAGCCGCCAAACCCGGCACCGAGGTACTACCCACATGCTCGATTCTGAGGGCAAGCTCACCAAGGGTAGCTTTAATGACTTCTGCTAATTCTGTGAAAATCCGGGGCCACTGAGTGTCGTAATCGCTTACCACTATTTCATAAACTGGGGGTTTGTTCATAACTATCTCAACCCTTTCGGCTATTCAGGTTGTAACAATGCATGACCTTTCTTGACTCCCGCCTTACTTCAGGCCGAAGATTCCTTTGAGGTAAGGGGCAATCTCCCTTAGACTAAGGACTTTATCCACCACCTGCGCGTCAATTGCACTTTTGGGCATCCCGAAAATTACCGAACTAGCTTCATCCTGGGCGATGTTATAGCTGCCCGTGTTTTTAAGAAACCGCATGCCCGCCGTTCCATCCCGTCCCATCCCGGTCAGTATTACCGCCAGCGTTTTGCCGGGCCAGGCTTTAGCCATTGCCTCAAACGTAATATCCGCACTTGGGCGCAAACCCAGGCGGGCTGGTTCTTCGTTATTATAGAGTTTTCCGTCCAGACCCACCCCCAGATGACGGTCATCCCCCGAAAGATAGACAAAGCCGGCCCTGGGAACTTCGCCATCCTCGGCGTTTTTTACTTTCAGGGGAGTTTCACCATTCAGCCACTTCGCCAGACCAGTGCTAAAACCTATTGGAATGTGCTGCACTACCAAAAGGGGTAAGGGAAAATCCGCTGGAATATCACCCAATAACTTGGATAAAGCGGGCGGGCCACCTGTAGAAGCCGCTATCCCAACCGCCAAAAACTTCCGCCCCCGGAGATTATCCTTATCAATAAAAGGTTGCACCATCTGGGCCTTGAATTGGGACAGGATTGCCGGGTTAAGCGGGGCGGTGGGGGCATTTTCCCGAATAATCGCTTTAGAAGTTCGGGGTTTAATGGTTATCGGGGGAGTGTCCAAAACTGGATTAACCCCCTCCAATTGCGAGCTGAAACGCGATTTCCCCCGCACATGGGTGATGACCTTGATGCGTGATAGAAGTTTAACGCGCTCGATCAGGATACGACTGGCGGCTTGCCACTCGGCGGCGGCGGGCTTCTCGATAATTTCCAGCGCACCAGCCGAGAGCATCTTGAAACCCAGGTCAACGTCTTGCTTGCCCAAAGAGGCCGTTAGCACCAGAATCGGGGTAGGGTGGTGGGCCATAATATATTCGGTAGCTTCCAAACCGTCCATATTAGGCATATGTACATCCATTGTAATGACATTGGGGCGCAAGCGGCTAGTGAGGCGGATGGCTTCTGTGCCATCTCTGGCGACCCCTACTACCTGCAAAGCGGGGTCAGTCCCGAAAAGGGTCATTAGCAAGCGGCTGATAGTAGGCGAATCCTCAACAATCAGCACCTTGATAGGTTCCGGGGTGGGGCTGGATTTATTTGCTTTTGGTGGGTCAGTCATCCAATTTTCGACATTTCTGGCTGTAGTTGGTGGTTAGTGGTGGGTGGTCAGTTACCAGTCGAAAGTCAAAAGTTATTGGGTTTTCGATTTCAGCTTTTGACTTTGTACTCGGTACTCGTTACTATTCCTGACCACCGACAACTCATTATACAACCAGACGGGCAATAGTTTCAAGCAATTTGTTCTGCTCAAATTGCCCTTTGACGATATAGGCTTTCGCCCCTGCCTGTAAGCCCCGCCGTTTATCTTCTTCTGAGTCACGGCTGCTGACCACAATCACCGGAATATCCCGCAACCGCTCATCGCTATTCAGGGCGGCGGTCAGGCGGAACCCGTCCATATTGGGCATCTCCACATCAGTCAGTACCAGGTCAAACTGATTCTGACGACAGATTTGCAGGGCATCGGCCCCATCACGGGCGGTCTGCACCTCATAGCCCGCCGTTTCAAGAATACTCCGTTCCAGTTCGCGGGTTGCCAGCGAGTCGTCCACCACCAGAATCCGTCGCGCTCTGGGTGAGAAAATAATTTCAGTTGTCGCAACACTGGCGGGACTAAAGACTGGGGCTATGCCACCCTGGCGGGCCGTCTGAACCAGACCAAAAGTATCCAAAATCAGGGCCAATCCATCCGCCCCTAACAAAGTCGCACCAGCCACGTTCGGCACATTCTCCAGGAACTTGCTTAGAGCCTTAACCACCACTTCGCGCTCGTCCACCAGATCATCCACCTCGAAACAAATATAACGTTCCGCGCCGCGATCCTGTCCGGCAGTTCCGCCGATACTCGCGCTTAACAACACCGCCTGGAAACGCTCCTGCTCAGAAGAGTCTTTGTGGGTTTCAACCGACGGCAAGTTGAGCATATGGTCGAGCTGCACCAGGGGCACAAGTTGGTTGCGTAGCCGCAGGGTTGGCTTATTCTCCACCATAATAACTTCGTCACGGGCCGGGCGCAGGGTGGCCTCCACCATTACCGAAGGCAAGGCAAAAAGCTGGCCCGCCGTTCGCACTAACAGTACATCAATTGTCGCCAGTGTCAGAGGAATTTCGAGGGTAAAAGTAGTGCCTTTACCCTTTTCAGTAGCTAACGAAACTCGCCCACTCAGCCGCTTGATATTTTGCTGAACCACATCCATACCCACCCCGCGCCCTGATATTTCGTCCACATTCTGGCGGGTGCTGAAACCAGGTCGGAAAACCAAATCATAAATATCACTCTCGTTATAGTTACGGGCTTCCTCCGCGCTAATAACGTTTTTATTCAGAGCCGAAGCTAACAAAACACTGGCATCCAGACCAGCTCCGTCGTCCTGAATTTTAATATGGACATGACTACCACGCTGTGAGGCTGAAATTGTGACTGTCCCCTCGCCCGCTTTCCCGGCGGCCTCCCGCACTTTGGGGGTTTCAATCCCATGGTCAATAGCGTTTTGCAAAAGGTGGCGTAAGGGGTCGCTGATTTCTTCCAGAATGCGTTTGTCAATCTCGACGGTGCCGCCCACCACTACCAGACGGGCCTGTTTGCCGCGCTCGTTCGCCAGATCCCGCACCAGCCGGGTAAAACGACTGAAAAGGGTGTCCAGCGGCAACATCCGAATCCCCAGCATATTGCGGCGCAATTCATCGGCGGCGGTCTCAAAGTTCAGGTTATAGCGTTTGCGCTCCCGCACCATTGTGGTCATCTGACCTTCGATGTCCCGGTCTATCTCCAGCAGTTGCTCCAGCTTGTCGTAAATCTTGCGAACCACTTTAGCATCCAGCACTCCATCACCAGCAGTTTTATTACTATTACCGTTTGAGGAGTTTACCTTCTGGGAGCGAGTGTCGAGGAACTGTTGTTTAGCGGCTTTTAGTTCTTCGTCGCCAAAGGAGAATAGTTCAGTCAGACCCAAAAGTCGGCTGCGCTCCTCCAGCGGAGTTTGGTCTACCACAAAATCGCGCAGTTGCTGTAACAGGCGGCTGCGCTGGCGATTTTTAGCCAATAGATTTTGTAAATTTGTTAGGTGTTCTTCGTTTTGCAGCTTGTTGATAACCAGCTCACCCGCCAGATTTATCATGCTGTCCAGCTTGTCGAGGCGCACCCGAATAGTTTCGTCGGCCCGACTTTCGGCCTTGCTACTGGCTTCAGTTTTGCGTTCCAGGCTGAGGGGCTCGGCTTCCAGAGCGGCGGAAAGGCTTTCCAGAGGATTCAGGGTTGGGATAATAGTAGCCTCGTGACCGTTTTCCTGATTGCGGGGTTGCGCCGCTTCTGGCTCATTTAGTCCAGCTAGTTCCTTGAGTTTCTCCACCAGGGTAGTAATTTGCTCTGGCTGGGTTAGCTGGCTAAAGGGCGTACCCGGCCCGTCGTCGGTCTGGCGGGTGGTAAAGCGGACTAATTCGCTGATGGTGTCAATGCCCATAAACAGCAGGTCAACTTGTTCGCGGGGAACCGCCCCTTTTTGCCCGCCTCGATACAGACCCATTAGGTCCTCCATCGCGTGGGAAACTCGGGTAATATCGGCAAAGCCGAGCATACGGGCCGAGCCTTTAACGGTATGCAATACCCGCATAATGTCGCGCATAATCTCAACGCGCTCTGGCCCTTCTTCGCTTTCTTCCAGGTCTACCAGCCCGCGAGTCAGGTTTATGACGTGACCCTCCACTTCTTCGCGGAAGGTGCTGAGTAGAAAGTCTTGTTGTTCTTGCTGATTCACCCGTTTTTCCCCACTTTACTTGTGTAAAATCTAAAATCGAATATCTAAAATCTAAAGTCGAAACCTAACCCCTGGACACGATACATCCAACAACCATCAACCGCTTACAGTTCAATTGCCAGATTTTGCCATTCGTCGGACGTTAAAAGATGGGCGGGGTCTATCAGGACTACCCAGCCTTCGGGCGATTTCCAGAGGGCCCAGGCGACTTCTTTCTCGCGGTTTTGCTCAATGAAGGCAGGCAAGGGCGCAAGGGTTTCGATGCTGGCGCGACTGATTTCGCGCACCGCCGAGGCCAAAAGCCCGATTACGTAGCCCTGATTTTCTACTACCAAAAGCTGTTCGCTATCACCGGGTTTGGCCTCAAGACCCAGCAAATGGCACAGGTCAAAGACGGGCAAATCGCTACCCTTTAGTCGTCCTAGCAGGGCTGGATGTAAGTCCATTTCCGGCACTAACAACTCCCGCCGCAGCCCCAATAGCCGTAAAACCTGCCCAGCCCGGACACCAAAAAGGCTGTCGTTGGCTTGCAACAACAGCATCTCAAGCTTATCAATCGAGTTAGCAACCCCTGCCCTGGCTTTCGGGGGGGTAGGTTTCTCCTGGGACACAGTTTTTGGCTTTTCCTCTACCGTGCTGTAATGATTACCGTTGCGGGTTATAACTGGTGGTGCGTCCATTATCTGCATCGTATTAGCCTTGTTTATACTTTCAAGTTTAACAGTAAGTTGGAAGGATTTAAAGAAGAAACCACTTTTTCGCCTAGATTGAAATTTCCTAAAATATAAGCGGCCTGTTCTCTTTCGAGAGTAATCAGGGGCGGCTCAATGGCACTATCGGTAACTTCGACCACCTCCGCCACTGCGTCCGCCAGAATCCCGGCTTCAAGGTTCTCAGCCGCCAGTACGATAATCCGGGCACTAGGCTCAAGTTGGCGGCGCGGAACCCCTAATATGTCCCGAATATCCACCACCGCTGTAACGTTTCCACGCAAGTTCACCACCCCGATTACATAGTCACGGGTAAGCGGCACTTTGGTAATGCTGCCCAGGCGACTAATCTCGCGAACCGCCCCCGCCTCAACCGCAAACCAGCTATCGGCCAACCGAAAAATCAAATAACGGCGTTTATGTTCGCGCTGTTGGTTTTCTTTGCTATTACTAAGCCGCTCCCGCAAACGCTCCAAAATCTCGGCGTTGGCGGTCAAATTATTATTGGGTAGCGCATCTGAATTCGACATTTTTGATTAACCCTTTGTGCTAAATAAAACGCCCGGATGAACCGGGCGCTGGTTGGTTGATTGCTTTTGCCGTTTAAGCAGGTAAAAGTTTTAGGATTGATAACGGGTTAGGCCGTTTTCCACCTCTTTTTAGCTCCTAAGAGGCCTGGAAAACCCGGCGCGACATTCGGGTAAAAACCGTTTCAATCAATAGCGTCAACACACGCTCGCCCTCCTCGCTCTTAACCACGTAGTAATCGGCCCCCATTTCGTAAGCACTCACCATATTCCGCAGCTTGTTTTCGCTACTGAACATTATTATCGGAATACTTCGCAATGCCAGATTGCTTTTTAAGGTTTTGCAAACCTCAAAACCGCTCAGGTTAGGCAAGTGGACATCCAGGACAATCAAATCAGGTCGTATTTTTGCTGCCTGCTCAAGACCGTCCTCGCCACTCAGGGCAATTGTCACCTCGTATCCTTTGTTTTCAAGGATAAACTTGGTTTTGCCCGCCTGGGTGGGGCTATCCTCTACAATCAGTATCTTCTTCGCCATTCCCGGTTGTCCTCTATGCTTGCGACCAATGGGCAAGGTCCTGAGTTCTATAGTCATTTCAATACCTCTTGCAGCTATCTAACTCCGGGTTTGAGAAACCTACAGGGTCGGGTTTAAGAACCAGTGCGGTAATATTACGAGTTAGCGCGTCAACTTTATTAGCAGTTGTATTTTCTGACTATATCTTACCTGATATGGATAAAAGAGTAGTTAAAAAGTCTGGTTACGTTATTAAATTTATATTAAAGTTTTGAGCTGCTGTGGCCCTCCCGCTAAATTTTGTATAGATTTCGGCGAAAAGATACCAAAATCTTCACTACTGTGTTATAAGTAAGTGCAACCCATTTTGGGTCATCAAGGATAATTTTAATACTTTTTGGTACTAATTGGCTATAGGAAATTCTACTCATAAAGGTCATATGTTTACTCCTAATTTAAAGCTTAAATTTCCCGTTTTATTGGTGGTTTTGCTGTTTGCCACTCTCCTGGCGGGCTGTGGAGAGCCGTCGCCTGCCCCTACCCCAACCCAAACAATTGCGCCTACTACTACCGCACCAACAACAACTACTACTAATACCACTGCGGCAACCGCTACCACCAGCGCGGTAAATACTACCCCGGTGGCGGTTGGGACAACTCCCGCCCAACCAGCCCCCGATAAGTCGCAGGTGTTAGCGCAGTTTGCCGATATTAAAGTTACTTTTGGCGATTATTTGAAGTATCGCCAGTTTTACGCTTTTCGGGACTTGCTGTTTTATCAGTTTTTTGTGGCAAAACCTAACCTAACCCAGCAGGATAACGACCAGCTAAGTTTGTTGCAAAAGCAACTTGATGCTTTGCCTACCCAGGCGGTAGATAAGTCCAAATTGCAGCAATATTTGCAGGGAATTATTCTGGTGCGGGAGGCCAAAAACGATTTTGGTATTGCCGCCACGCCTGAAGAAACCGACCAGGAGATTGCGAACCAGCTTGGCCCAATCCAGGGTTATAGCCAGTATGCCAAAGATGCTACCGCCACTGCCGGAGTGGTTTATACCGCCGCTGTTAGTATTGAACTAGCCACCATCGCGGTAGTGACCCCCCTACCCGTTAGTGTTACGCCTGCCCCGACCCCCACTCTCGCGTCCACTCCTTTGCCGATCCCGTCTCCAGCCGCCACCGCCGCCGCCCGTCAGCAATTTTTCTTTGACACTATGAAACAAGCAATCGGCCTGACTAAAGACGATTATCGCCGTTATGAGGCCGAACCAACTGTAATTTCTCGCAAGCTTGACCAGAAGCTACGAGAGCAACTCCCAAAGATTGGCGACCCCTATCCCCAATTGCACTTTAGCCAAATTTTGCTAAAACAGGAGGCCGATGCTCAGGCGGTTTACAAGGATTTGTTAGGTACAGCGGTAGCGGATTTGCCCGACAAATTTGTTAAGGTAGCCCGTGATAAATCTCTTGACCCTCTTACGGGGGCGCGCGGCGGGGATGTAGGTTGGGTGATTAATCCGATGCTTAGCGTAGACCTTTTGAACGTATTAAAAAATCTGGCGTTGGGGCAGGTCAGCACGCCCATCCAGACCAGTTACGGTTGGCTGGTGGTGCTGGTAAGCGGTAGGGACGACAAACGCCCCCTGGACGCAATTGAATACGAATATCTGGCAGGGCTCTCCTATGGGCGTAGTATTTTGTATGACGATTGGTTGCGTAACAAAATCCAGGCCGCTCAGGTTAAGTTTTTTGTATGAGTACCGGGCGACCAGCAGGTCGCCCCTACGAAATATCATTCGACCTTCGACCTTTTCTGACAACCGACGACCGACCACTGACAACCGCTCAAAGCTGGGAGTTTTGGAAGCGTCGCCAGAGATTTTTGGCGATACGTTCCGGGTCAGCCTGTACCCCATAACGTGACCAATAGCGGCACAGATTACTTATGTCACGCTCCAACAGGTCGTAGGCATTCGGGTTAAAACGGGGGTCAACCGCCTGGGGAAAGTCAATCACCCGCAATTTCCCCTCCCAATAAAGCACATTAAAGGGTGAAAGGTCGGCGTGAATCAGGTTGTGTTTGAGCCACAATTCGATATTGTTCATCACAAATTCAAACAAGGGTCGGGCTTCCTCTGGCTCAAGCTCCACATTGTGAAGAATCGGCGCGGCATGTCTGGCATCGCCCAGATACTCCATCAAAATAGCACTGTCAGCCTGCCGATAGGGTTTGGGAATAGCCGCCCCCGCCGCGTACAATTGCTTCAGATGCTCGAATTCGTAACCAATCCACATCCCCAAATGCGCCTCACGGCCAAACCCGGTTTTGTTCTTAACCGCCCGCAAGGTGCGCTGGTTCAGGATAACCCGCCCCTCCTGATAAATGGTATCGTTTTTGAAGTTGCGGTGTTGCTGATGGCGATAAATTTTAGCCGCCGCCAGTTCTACGCCTAGCGCACTCCCTGCCCGACAGCAGTATACCGTTGCTTCCTTGCCACTTTTGACCTCGTACAATACCTCGGTAATCAGTCCTTCGGCGAAGAAAGTTTCCAGTTCGGGATAGCCAAAACCTGCGACTTCTTCGTCCTCGTCGTTCTGGAAACGGTGTTTTGAAAACTTTGTCTCATAATCCAAATCTTCCAGGTCTAACTTTAACTTCTTGGATGCCAATGCTTATTTCTCCTCTTGAAAAGTAGCGAGTAACGAGTTTTATAGTTCCCCCAGCCTTGTCATTCTGAGCGAACGCGAAGAATCTCAATGTTTATAACAAGACCCTTCGCCAGCTCAGGGTGACAAACCCTTGAACGGTTACTCCGTTTCGCTTATTTCGTCTTTATGAAAATAATTATTAGTTGAAAGTTTTTGAGATACAGACAGGGGAATAGAAAAACCGCGAACAGTCACGCTCACGGCTTCCAGGCACAGGAAAAGCCGCCCTGAGTAGGCGGCCTCATATTTCCAAAACGGTTAAGTTAAAAACCGGGGAGTTTAGAGTGCGCTTTTCAGGGGACGCAACGAATATTCGGTATTCACCTGGCTGTTCATTACTTTGTTGACCGTCATATTACGTCCTCCCTACAGAAAGTTTTATAGTTTATGGTTGGAATAAAAGTTATATTCGCAACATCTTTACTATACCCAACTAAGCGATACTTTGTCAAGGGGTTTTACAATCCAATATCCAAAATCTAAAATCGGGATTAACCGTAGGAGGACGCTCCGCCGTCCGATGGGTATCGCAGGACAGAACCTGCTCCTGCGAATTTTCCTCTGACAACCACCTACTGAATCGTCAGGCCACCATCCAGCACTAGGGCATGCCCCGTAGTAAAACTGCTATCGTCGCTGGCAAGATAAAGGATGGCGTGGGCTATCTCGATAGCCTCACCCAGCCGACCCATAGGAATATTGCTGGTGAGACTCTGTTCCGCTCTTTCGGGGTGGCGGGCATTTTCAATCAACTGCCAAACCATATTGGTGCGGGTAAAAGCGGGGCACACAGCATTAACCCGAATGTTTTGTTTGGCACATTCCAGAGCTGCCGTTTTGGTTAGTTGGATAACCCCGGCTTTGCTGGCCCCGTAGGCCCCCATCGCCGGTGTACCAACAATCCCGGCGGCACTGGCAAGGTTAACGATAGAACCGCCCCCCGCCGCTTGTAGGGCCGGAATGCCATATTTCATCCCCAGCCAAACCCCCTTCATGTTTACATTAACCGTCCAATCCCAATCTTCCTCGGTTATTTTGCTAATAGTGGCTAAGGCTGTCCCCACCCCGGCGTTATTGACCAGAATATTGAGCTTGCCGTAAGTTTTGACGGCAAATTCAACCATGAACTGCACTTCCTCAGCTTTGGATACATCTACCGTAACGGCGGCAGCACTGCCCCCGGCCTGGGTAATCTGGCTAACGGTTTCGTGGGCCGCTTCCTCTTTATAGTCGGCGATTACCACCGATGCCCCCTCCGCCGCAAAAAGCAGGGCCGTTTGCCGACCAATTCCATTACCCGCGCCAGTTATCAGGGCAACTTTGCCTTGTAATTTCTCAGCCATCGAAATTTATTCTCCTTAATCTGTAACCTTTCAGGCCGATTGTCATTCTGAGGCGAAGCCGAAGAATCTCAATGTTTGTAACAAGACCCTTCGCAAGCTTAGGGTGACAATCGGGGTGAATATTTAGCTTAATGTACTTTACTAAATTCAAAAAAAGAGACAAAATGCGACACGATTTCGCCTTAAATCAGAACAATTGGGTCAAAAAGGTGTTGTGCTAAATATTATACTATGTTTTAATTGGATGATGTTAAGCAGCTTGGTCTTAGGCTAGAAAGTGACGAAAATAGCATGTGGTCACAGAAAAGAATTGAACCAGGGCCGGGACAGGAATCGGTTTGGGATTATCCCCGCCCGCCCCGCCTGGAAGACAGTCCCAAACATATTCAGATAATCTTTAACGGAATAGTAATCGCCGACTCAACCCACACCAAACGTATTCTTGAAACAAGCCACCCACCCGTTTATTATATTCCACCCGCCGACCTCAAAATGGAATACCTTGAACCTATAAGCCGTTCCACTTATTGCGAGTGGAAGGGGCAAGCGGCTTATTACAGTTTGCGCGTAGGCGATAAGTTTAGTCCGAATGTGGCATGGTACTACCCTGACCCCACCCCGGAATATGCCGCACTTGCCGATTATGTAGCTTTTTATCCAAGCAAAATGGAACAATGTCTGGTGGACAGCGAGTTGATAACTCCACAGGCGGGCGATTTCTACGGCGGCTGGATTACCAAAGATATTGTGGGGCCATTCAAGGGTTAAGCGGGGAGATTTTGGGGAGAGTCCCACGATAAAATAAAACTATGGATATTTTCGTAGAGGCTTTGACCTATGCCCAGGAAAATTCGGATACGTTCTGGAAGGCGTTTGGGCAACATCTTACGCTGAGTTTTTTGGCACTTGGTATTGCCCTGGTAGTTTGTGTGCCGTTAGGAATTGTAACCAGTCGTTTCGGCACGGTATCCCGCATCATCATCAATCTCTCCGGCGTTGGGCGGGTTATTCCGAGTATCGCCGTCTTATTGGCATTATACCCGGTACTTGGTTTGGGCGAACAGCCCGCTCTGGTGGCACTAACCTTGCTTGCATTACCACCAATATTAATTAACACCGACACAGGTTTGCGGGAGGTTGACCCTTCCACGCTCGAAGCAGCGCGAGGCATGGGTATGACAACCAGGCAGCGTTTATGGCAAATTGAGCTACCACTGGCCCTTCCAGTAATTATTGGGGGCATTCGTACCGCCTGTGTTGAGGTTATTGCCAGTGCTACCCTGGCTACTTTTATCGGTGGGGGCGGGTTAGGCGATTTTATCGTGCAGGGTCTGGCGGGCAACAGTACAAAAGTGTTGCTGGTCGGGGTTATTCCTGTAGCTTTATTAGCGTTGACGGCAGAATTGTTACTGGGAACGTTGCAGCGTCTTGTTAGCCCCAGAACGCCGGGTGAATTAAGAGCCGCCTAACCCCGGCGGGCATGCGCCAGCTTTTGCCACTTTATTGGATTTTAGAACAACTAAGGAGACTTATACTATTATGAAGAGTAAGACACCAATTGGTCTGGCTCTAGCTTCGCTGTTTGTGTTAAGTTTGTTATTAATTGCCTGTGGCGACCCTACCGCCACCACTCCCGCAGCTGCCACTACCACTGCGGCGACGGCTACTACGGCTGCCGTAACCACCACTGCGGCTGCACCCGCCGCTACAACCGCCGTTGCGGCTACGACGACGACTGCCCCTGCGGCTACAACTGCTCCGGCAGCTACCACTGCCACTGCGGCTAAAGGCAAAGTGGTAGTAGCTTCCAAAGATTTCCCGGAATCTATTATTATTGGTGAAATGTACGCAGCGGTGCTGGAACAGGGCGGGATTCCCGTTGAGCGCAAGATGAACCTGGGCACAACCGCGATTGCTCAAGCCGCTCTGGTTAAAGGCGACATCAGCCTTTATCCTGAATATACCGGAACTGGAGCGGGCGTGGTTTTGAAGCTGGCTAATCCCAGCAATAACGCCAAGCAGCTTTTCGACCAGGTTGCCAGCGAGTATGAGAAGCAGTTCAAGCTGACCTGGCTGGATGTTGCGCCCTATAGTAACCGCAACGGGGTCGCCGTTACCAAAGCCGTCGCCGACAAGTACAAACTCAAGAACCTGAGTGACCTTGCCCCGGTTGCCAAAGAGTTGCGCTTTGCCTCTAACCCGGAGTTTGTGGGCGACCGTAGCGCGGTGGACGGCCTGAAAAGTCTGCAAAAAACTTATAGCGGTTTTGACTTCAAGGAAATCGTTCAAGTTGACATAAAACTGCGTTACAAAGCTCTGGTAGATGGCAAGGCCGAAGCTTGTGTGGCCTTCGGTTCGGATGGCGAACTGGCGGGCTACAATCTGGTCTGGATGGAAGACGACAAGGACAATTTCGGGCCTTATCAGACCGGGCCAGTGGTGCGCGACGATATTCTGGCTGCTTACCCCAACATGAAGTCGTTGCTCAATGCTGTTTCCGCCAAATTGACCACCGAGAAGATTTCGGCTCTGAACTGGCAAGTAACCGGGCCGGACAAAAAAGAGGCCGTAGACGTAGCCAAAACCTTCCTCAAAACCGAAGGACTCCTCAAGTAACGGTTGTCAGTTGTCGGTTGTCGGTGGGTAATTTGTAGGGGCGTAAACCTAACCCCCTAGCCCCCTTCCCTGTGAAGGAAGGGGGAACAAGAATTCGTAGGGGTGGGGTCTCCCCGCCCTGCACAAACTGATAAATACCAGAGGGTTTTAAGGTAGTAGTGACCCTGTGCCCTGTACTCAGGGTATTAGTCGCTTCTTCGCTCTATAATTAAGAAAAGACTAAAGTTTTTACTACCTAAATCCTCTCAAAACCAAAGTTCTAACTATTATCAACTTTCGACCTTAGACTTACACTTTTGACGGTTTTTACCAAAACGCAGGATAAAATATTGCAAAAAGCGATTGTTTTTGAAAATATTTCTAAAGATTTCTCAGGCACGGGGCGGGCTGCCGTTCGTAATGTGAACCTGGAGGTGCTGGAAGGCCATCTGGTGGTGTTGCTTGGGCCGAGCGGCTGTGGCAAAACCACCTTGATGAAAATGGTTAACCGCCTTTACGAGCCAACCGAAGGCCGTATTCTGGTGGGCGGGACGGATATTCGGCAGTTAAAAGTTACCGAGCTACGGCGGCGGATTGGCTACGTAATCCAGCAAGTGGGCTTGTTTCCCCATATGCGGGTCGCTAAAAATATTGGGGTCGTACCTAATATGCTCGGTTGGGATAAAGAGCGCATTCGGCAACGCAGCGACGAACTTCTGGATTTGGTGGGACTGCCGCCAGACGTTTTTCGGGAACGCTACCCCGCCCAACTGAGCGGCGGGCAACAGCAACGGGTAGGTTTGGCAAGAGCTTTGGCGGCTGACCCAGCGATTATGCTGATGGACGAGCCCTTTGCCGCGATTGATAATATTACCCGCACCCGTTTGCAGGATGAGCTTTTGCGGGTTCAACAGACTATCCGCAAGACCATTCTTTTTGTGACGCATGATGTGGAAGAAGCGATTAAGCTAGCGGACGAGATTGTGATTATGAAGGACGGGCAGGTGGTGCAATATGATACCCCCTTGCGAATCCTGTCCCAACCCGCCACCGAATTTGTGCGCGAACTGACCGGGGCAGGGGATGTACTGCGCCTTTTGAGTCTGCAATCGGCGGCTACTATTATGTCCCCCTGGAATGAGAATGTTAACGCAGGTAATATCAGCCAGAAAATCCAGCCAACCACCAATTTGCGGGATGCATTGGGTATATTAATGAGTCAGGGTCTTGAACAGCTTCAGGTAGTGGATGAGGAAGACCGCCCGGTTGGTCTGTTAACTTTAACCGCTATCCGTAATCTTGCCGGGAAGACGGCGGGGGTAGAGTCAAAATGAACCCGATTGTGCAGTTTTACCAGTTTTTTGAGCAGGGCTTTATCTATATTTTCGACCACTGGGACAGGGTTTCGCCCTTCTTTTTTAACCATCTGCAAATCGTGGGCATCGCTTTGGGCATCGCTATTTTGTTAGCCTTTCCGCTAGGGCTGTTAATAAGTCGGGTACATTGGTTGACGACCCCGGTGCTGGTTTTTCTGGGAATTCTTTATACTATACCTAGTCTGGCTTTTTTAGCTCTGTTAGTGCCAGTTTTTGGACTTTCGCCCACTACTACGATTGTAGTATTGATTGCCTATGCTCAAACTATGTTGGTGCGGAATATTGCGCTGGGCTTTAACGCCATAGACCCGGCCATTATCGAGGCGGCGCGCGGGATGGGCATGAATCGGTTACAGGTGTTGGGTCGGGTGGAATTGCCGTTGGCCCTGCCCGTGATGCTGGCGGGGATACGGATTGCGACCCTGGCAACGATTAGTATCGCGACTATTGGGGCCTGGGTGGGGGCTGATACGCTGGGTAAGCTTTTTCAGGAGGATAATCCCCGCAAGATTGCCGCCGGGATTGTTTGCGTGGTGTTTATCGCGCTAGTCGCCGACCAGTTTTTCCGTCTGGCTGAAAGGGCCGCCAATGCTTATCGCCAGCCTCAACCCTCCACCAGTTCAGGCGCAAAGGCCAAACGGGTCAAAATAAGCAATGCGTAATTCTATATACTTGCCCAAACTATACATTTTAGCAACTCAAGCTACATTGCACTTTGACGTTCGTTTGCTATAATTCAGGTATGGATGTGGAATTGCTAATCTAAATCTGGACAAAGGAGCGCAAACATGAAACCTAAGAAGGATGCAGGTAGGGCTTTAATTCTGTCAGCTTTGATTCCGGGGGCGGGGCAAATTTATAATGGACAGTATGGCAAGGCTCTCTTTTTCTTTGTAACCTGGATTTTTATCCTGTTATGGCCTCTGGCAATTATTGATGCCTGGGAAACCGCCGTCAAGATTAATGAGGCTTCATACGCCGAACAGGCTGCGGCTGGTCGGGCTGCCCGCGTCGCCAAAGCCTCCTGAAAAGGTTGTCGGTTGTCGGAAAAAAGTAACGGGTAACGAGTGTAGGGCTGGGATTTTACCCCCAGCCTTAGCTTTTTTATTTTAGGTTTTTATTCCTGGAGAAGTTGCTCAAGGGTTTCGAGAGGGGCAATTTCGGCTAATAGCTTTGCTAAATCATCCCTTTGCTGATAATAATGGTTGTCCACCTTATCCCACTGCTGAATTAGCTGTAATTGCCGTTTAGCCAGGGCCGTTAAAAATTCACGAATTTTCTGGTCACGTTCGGCGTAGTCTGGGTCACCTGCCTCCTCCGACAAAATTCTTTTGTTGGAATAATAAGCCCACTCATTTTTATCTTTGAAAAACGAAAAAAACCAGCCTCGCAGTTTTGCCAAAACCGGGTTTTTGGTGGTAGTCGAAACCTCGATTAAAAAACCCGCGTTGTTCGCCCCTTCCTGCGAGCAATTCAAGCTGAAACGCGAAAATGAACCACTCCCGTTATCCGTGACCCCTTCTGACAGAGTTTTACACCATAAAACCACTAATCCGTTGAGTAAACCTGTGCCGGATAATTCATTTTTCGCGGGCATTTCGCGGTCAAACAGATCCCTATACCAAAGAGTCCAACTGGTAGCGTTCTCTGGGGCAAAGGGGTCGAAAGGTATAGCCATAATAAACCTCCTGGTATAAAGTAGAAAAAGTCAGGTTATTATTGCATCCCACTCGGCTTTTTCTTACTTGGGATTTGCTACCGTACAGATTTAGAAGAAAGGGGGCAAAGGCTGTGCAACTCTGGTAAACTACTGATTTCTTACCGCCCACAGAATGGCCCACCAAAATTAAATCAGCAGGGTTGAGCTGATTTAGCAGTCGGGATAAATCGTCCAGATAATCGCTATAGCCATAAGAGGTTGCCGCCGCCGAGTCACCCTGCCCGCGCCAATCCAGCGCATAAACGGCATATTTGTCAGTAAAGGCCGAGGCAATATCGTCCCAATAATGAGCGTGGCAGGTCATCCCAATCAGGAAAAGCAGGGTCGGTTTGCCTGATATTTCGGGCGAATAGCTCAGATAATGCAGTTTGCCCCCGCCCCTTCGATGAAAAAATCTTCCATATCGCTCATCTCACCAGATTTTCAGAAATATAATCAATTACGAAAGTAACGAATCTTAACGTTTCGGGGTATGTTTCCTCAATATCCATTACTGTATTTCGCCACTCTGCGCGCCATCTGAGAGCTTCGCTGATAAGGGTGGCATACTCTGGGAATTGTTGCTGAGTCCATAAGGCCGCTTGTTTTTTTGAAACCTGTTCCCCATTTGTACAGCTATAAAGTATCCGGCAGATTGTCAGGATGGCATACGCCTGGGATGGTCGGGAAGATTTTGAGTGGGTTATATATTCGCGCCAGTCTTCAGCACTTTTATGAACAACCTCAAGGTATTCCTTTTTTGAAATTGGGGTGATGATTGTTTGAGGGGCAGGCCCATAAAGAGCTATTCCTTTTTCCTGAACCACATAGAAATTTAGCAGCCAACCGCTATCAGTCTCTTTGAAATGGAATGGTTCGCCTGGACTCCTGACCGCAATCGAGCTATTTTGAGTTTTAAAAGTTCGCAAAGCTTCGGTGGATAGGTAAGCTATTTCGAGGCGTTGTTCCCATTCTTGATAATTTTTTAGCACTTCATCCTGTAAATTATTAAGTTGGGTAAATTCTTCTTGAGTAATATCTCCATCCGTAGCCGCTATTAAATCAATATCGCTGGCAACAAAGTCAAAGTCTCCCCAAACCAACGAACCATAGAGATACAATCCCACCAGTTTATCCGCGAGTGCGCCCCGTATTTGATTTAATAACAAATCAAGGAAGTTATTGATGTCGTTATATGGAGTTGGCTTCATTTCTTACTCACCCCGCCGGAAAATAAGCCAGAAGGGGTTGGGAATATTAAAAGTCAGACCCCGCAGTAAAAAGTAAGCACAGCTTATCCCCACCACTACGCCAATACTCCCTGCCAGGAAAAACTTCTGACTCAGATTTACCGCCGTAAATAATACCAGATTCATCATAAAAAGCAGGGGTGGAATAAAAGTATAGCGCAAAGTTTGAGGTTCGAGGCTGAGTTTAGTATGCGCGACCCCAGTGATACGGCTCAAAATAGTTATCATAACAAAAGCGGTGACCACCCAGGCCACAAAGTTGGTCAGGGGCACGCCATAATACCCGCTCATAAAGCCATCCGACCATAACCAGTAGCCCTGCACATGAAAAGCTACTGGCTCCATCAACAAATCGCTTATCAGGATAAGGAACACCGTTAAACCGATAATTCGGGCGGGCGAAGCATCCGGCTTTACACGCGCCAGTATCAGACGGGCGGTATAAAACGAGGCCAGCACAATCATTAACCAGGCGAACATTATGCCTAGCGGGACAGTCCCTAATTTGGGTTGAAGTAAATCGGTATATTTATAATTCCCAAAGGGAAAGCCAGTAGTTTCGCCTAGCGACTCAACCACAAAGCCAAGTCCTAATACGGCTAACCCACCCAGCAGCCCCCGTTGTAGACCATAGTTAGCAACAACCCAGGTGAGCGCGACCAGGCCCTCCACAATCAGCATCAAGGTCGCCATCCATTCCTGACCGGGCGGCACTTGATTGGTAACAAGTAAAAAAAGAGCCGAAGGGAAAATGTAACAGTGGATACTAAAAGTCGTGAGTAATAAAACTCTTATCGCCCGCTGAAGCTGCATGACTATTTAATTTTCTTTCTATTCGCCCGGTGCTAACCGGGGCTATGACAGCAGGGGTAGAACAACCCGTTAAGCGGTTGTCGGTCATCGGTTGTCAGTTAAAATACAACCGTTTTTACAACCCTTGAAGTAACCTGCTCAGTCCAACCATTCTAGTTGGAGCTAACGGGAAGGAGTGAATCTACCCCTGCTGTATTATCACGGAGCTAAACCAGGGCTGGTTCTCGCATCTCCGCAATGTAAGGTACGGTTTGGGGGCCCTGCGGCAGAACACAAACGGTTGCGTCCGGCCCATAAATGCCCTTGAGCATTTCGACAGTTTCGGCAATATCGTGACAAGGTTCGAGCATCGCGTCCCGAATCTGCTGGTCGCTCAGGAAATCGCTCTTGACAAAAACCCGCGCTTTAAGCTGCACCTGCGCTTGCATCTGAGCTTCCCACTGGTCGAACATCTCAAAACCAGGGGAATTAATTAGCTCCAGCAGGCTTTTAGGGTCAGGCCGCATCTTCAAAATGTCCTTGAAATTGCCATGTTCGGGGATACCATCCCGGCACTCGCTGGCGGCAATAATTGCCCCACCCGGCTTTACCACCAGGGCGGCGGCAGTCATGCCCTTCACCGCCTGATAAAGATTCTGGTCTAAAGGGTAGCCGCTATTGGTAGTGATAACAATATCAAAAGCAGCCGGAACGGCCCGCATCGCCGTCTCACGCACAAATTCACAGCCCAGCTTGTGACTTTCCCAGACATCCCCGGCAAAAACGTTGGTAATAGCATGCTCTTTGTTCAGGGTGACGTTAATGCTGAAATCGCTACCCGCCATCGCCGCTATCTCGCGAATTTCGTCATGAATCGGGTTGCCGTAGGTAATACCCCAGGTCGCTTTAGGGCTGCCCACCATCGTTGCCCCGTGCGCGTGCATCACCGTTTGAAGACCTGCCACTCCCGGACAGACCATTTTAGGGCCACCACTAAACCCGGCAAAAAAATGGGGTTCAATAAAGCCCGTCAAAATTTTAACGTCCGCTTTTAAGTATTCGGTGGCAATCCAGGCTTCCGCGCCAAAGCTACTAAGTCCCAGATGAGTCAGCGTGCCTCGGTCATGCCCGTTGTGATTGATTACCCGATAGTTTTCAGCAATATCTGTGCCCAGCATTTCGGCTAACTCAGCCTGACTGTTAGGGCGGTGCGTCCCGGTGGCGTTGATAAGGGTAATATTAGACCGTTTTGCACCTGTTGCCTCAATTTCCTCCAACAAAACAGGCAATACCCGATTGTTGGGCATAGGTCGGGTAATATCACAAAATACAATCACAATGGTTGTATGCGGCCCCACCAGCTCGCGCAAAGAGGGCGAAGCCACAGGGTTACGCATTGCCGCTAACAGGGCGGCCTTTTCGTCCGGCACTCCCGCCATAAAGCGCGGTTCAATCACCGTAAGATTCTCCTCTGGCAACTCTACCACCAATCCATTCTTCCCATAGGCAAGCTCAATCTTCATTTTGTTCATAGTCCTTTGTATCATCCTCTCTGTTTGCATTTTTGCTAAAAGTTGGGGATTGTTTGCCCTATTATACTGATTAATCATGAGCTTGCGGTGGACATTATATATAAGTTCCGTAATACTTTTGGTAATGTCGAAATGTTATTATACCCCTATCTATTCTGGGGTTATTTTCTCTAAAAATTGGGTAAGGGACACACATATGCTAATAAGATTATTGCAAAGGTTGCGGTGGTCATTGCGTTACAAAGTAGGGGTAGCTTTTTTGCTGATTCTACTTTGTTTTATTGGTAATGGTCTTATTTCCGGCTGGTTAATAAGGAACATGAATGGGGCGGCGGAACTCCAACGTCAGGCAGGTAACCATGTCCAGCGGGTTCAGTTTCTGGATTTAACTTTTCAAAACCAGATTGATACATATGCCCTTGCGGTTGTTTCCAGCAGCGACCGGGTGCGAAATGATTACCAACAATAAAGCCACCCCGCCGCAAGCGACGGGGTATTTAGCCAATTTTTGACCAAACGATACTTTCTCCAATAAGGTTGCGCCGCAAGCGGCGGGGAATGTATCCCTTAGAGATTCAATTGCTAACCAGCTAATCCTCTGGTATAACGACGACGATACCCCCGCCGAACACGCCTTTGAAAATACCTTCAGCAAAGCCTACGCTACCGCTAATCGCATCCTGGCTGAAATTGAGCAATTATTAAATAAACAGGATTTTAGGGGCGCAACCCAAAAATATCAGCAGTCTACCCCTATTTTTAATTCGGTAAGTGGCATGATTGCAACGCGCCAGAGTGAGGTTAAGGCTGAAGGCGAGGAGAGTAATAAAGTTATTCAGGATAGCACCACGCTTTCTTTTATCGTTATTGGTGGTATGACTGTTTTTAGTATTTTGCTGGTAGTTTTAATCCTCTGGCTTAACGAGTCGGTTGTTATTCGACCCTTGAATAAATTACGCAAGGGGCTGGAAAATATTGCGGCGGGTGATTTTGAGCAGCAACTTGAGATTCCTAACCGGGATGAGATTGGCAAGTTAGCGGCAAGTTTCACTACGGCCCTCGGCTATTTGCGCCAGATGGTGCGCGGTGTAAGGATTGGCGAACAACTCCAATCGGTCACAGGGCAACTGTCCAGCGTTAGTAACCAGCAAAGAACCGGGGCAACTGAGCAGGTTTCGGCCCTGATGCAGGTTTTAGCCTCAACCCAGGAGCTCGAAAGAACCGCCGCCCAAATAGCCGAGAGTGCCGCCCAGGTCGCCGAGCTTTCTAATGATACCCTGGAGGAGATTGGTCGGGTTGAGCAGGTCGGTCAGATTAATCAGCAACGCACCCAAAAAATGGCAGTGGCGGTCAGTAGCACCTTGAGCGGGGTTGAGCAGGTCGGGCAACAGGTCGAGGAATTCAGCCAGTTGATGGGTGACTTGGGTAAACGCACCGATAAGATTGAGAAAGTGGTGGAATTGCTGGGTTCTATCGCCGATGAAGTCCATCTGTTGGCTCTGAATGCTTCAATTGAAGCCGCCGGGGCTGGGCAATATGGTGACCGCTTCCGGGTGGTAGCTCAACAAATCAAGCAATTGGCTAAACGGGCTAATCAGGCGACTACGGAGGCGAACGTCTTGATTCGGGATGTGCAGGGCAGTTGTAGGGATGCAACAATAAAGGTAGACGATGGATTAGTGGTAGTTTCCAAGGTTGTAACGTCGAGTGGCGAATTGGGGCAAGCCTTAGAGGAGTTAGAATTAGGTAGCCAACAAGTCAGTCTGGCCTTTAACGAGGTCAGGCAAATATCCAATAAATTAAACAACGAGGCTGAAGGAATCAAACAGGCCACCGCTCAACAGCGCGTTTCCAGCACCCAGGTAATCGGGGCGGTTAATCTGGTGGAGGGAGTAGCCCAACAAAACGTCACCGCCGCCCAACAGGTGGTCAGTAGCACTTCCGGCCTGGAAAATTTGACCCACAAACTAAACGAGGTATTACGACAGGTCAAGTTAGCGGCCTGAGAAACGGTTGTCGGTTGTCAGTTGTCGGTTGTCGGAAAATTCGTAGGGGCGGTTCGTGAACCGCCCGAATTCTATAATAAATTGTAGGGGCAGGTCCCCATGCTTGCCCTGCGGTCAATATGTAGAGGCATGGTTTGCAACCCGCCCGCCATCAAGAATTATTCACAAGCATAGACAGTATGAACAGGAATTTCGTAGGGTTCTAAAGGTAGTAGTGACCCTGTGCCCTGTACTCAGGGTATTAATCGCTTCTTCGCTCTACTAATAAAGAAAAGACTAAAGTCTTTACTACCTAAATCCCCTTCAAAATATAAATCCTTTTGCAGAGGGCAGGCACGGGGACCTGCCCCTACCTTTATTTTGATGAAGGGCGGGGAGACCCCGACCCTACGAAATTCCCTTTCCGACCACCAACAACCGTTTTAATCGCCAACCCCCGCCATCAGCGAAGAAACCCGTTGTCTGGCCCGTCTTACCTGACCCATCGTTGATAGGCTAGGGAATAGCCGGGTTTTCGGGCGAATTATCTGCCGTTGCGGAATAGTCGAAATCGCGGCCACTTTCTCAGGCTGAGGTCTATCTTCCAGTAAAGGCAGATAGTTCTTATAACCTAGCAAAGAGGCCATCGTTGCCAGACTCTGGGTTGGGGCAGTGCAACGATATTCGTAGCCAACCCCGTTGGGCGCGGTCTCAATAACCAACTCCGAAGGCTCTGGCAGGAGGCAGTGATGCACCCCACCGATACCAGAAAGCATATCCTGATAAGCCCCCGTCATAAACACCCCGATAGTCAGTTCCTCGCCGGGATAAAGCTCCGGCAGGATTACCGCATCGTCTTCCTCACCCGACCGGTAAACATCATCCGAGTCACAGGTCATACCACTTAACCAGGCTTTACGTACCGGGCGGTCAAAGCCGCTCAGGGGCAAAATAATAAACTGCTGTTTCAAAGCCCAGGTGTCCGGCAGACTGGACATCAGCGAGCCGTTGATAACATACCAGCTAGTATCGGCTTTGTGGGAAGGTTTCGCCAACTCCACCTTGTAAATATCAAAGCCATAAGCCGCCGCCGTATACCGCCCGAACTCGCCGACAATCTCAGGATGTGACACGCCATATTCGACGCAAAGGGTCATAATCCCGGCGGTTAGTTCGTTAGCAAACGCCTGATAGTCGAAGTTGAAATCCAGGCTATAGGGCACGGGCATCCCGCCACCAAAGTTAAAAGCCCGCATGCTGGGGTAAAGCTGCTTTAGCTGGCAATATTGCCGGAAGCTCAACAACAGGGCTTTGACCCAATCCTCACGGGCGGTGCATTGGGTGTCAATCATGGCGTGGAACATCACGGGGGTCAGGTTGGGCGTGTGGTTGATAAGTTCGGCTATCCGCAAAACCTCATCATGGGCAATCCCAAAGCGACTGGTGACTCGCGAAAAATCGCCATCGGGCAGAATACTTTTGTCTACCCGTAGCCGAATCCCCACCTCAAAGTTCAGACCCGTCCGGGCAAACGAGGCTATTTCCACTTCCGACTCAATAATTGGGATAATCTTTTCAAAGCCTTCGCGCTTTAGCTGAACAATGTTCTTGATATAATCAGCAGTTTTGAAGCCATTGCACAAAATAACTTTGTCAGAGGTCAGGTTGCCAGCCTTCCAGTGCAAACGGGCCATCGAAATGTCCATTGGCGAACTGGTCTCGTAGTTTGCGCCGGAGCGTAGGGCGGTACGGATCAAATCCTCGTATTGAGCGGCTTTGCTGGCATAACAATAGGTAAAGCTGCCTTTATAATTCAGTTTACCGTAAGCTTGGGCAAAGTAGCCCTGCATTTTATGAACTTGTTGAGTAATAATCGGGTTGAAACCAACTTCAAGTGGTGTGCCCCAGTTTTGGGCAAGTTGGCTAAGGTCAATGTCCTGGAAAAACAGGCGGTTATTTTCGATGTGAAGGAAACTATTTAACTGATTATCGTTAGTCCCGAAACGGCTACGTAGATGGTCGTAGTAGTTCTTGGGGGTGTTGGTCATTCTTTAAAATACCTCTTTCATTGCACACTTCCGCTAACCGGCAGTGGTAGAAGGATGTCGGTTGACTGTAATATAAAATTGGATACCTTTGCGGTTGGACTTCGTAATTTCTAAACTGAAGTCCTGAGTTTGGTTCACTAACATATAGACTCCTTCGGAGTTGTATTCGCCCCAACCTGGCGGCATTTCAGAAACAATATTAAATGCCGAGGGTGGCCCAGAACGGGCGAAGTGGATTCGATTACTAGAGACACAGATTGCCAGCCTCCCAATTATCCAGATTTGGGCTACCCATGTCTGAGCTTTATTTTCAAGCATTGAATTTTAGCATATTTGTGTCCCTAGCACAAGATTTTTTGACCTAATTTTGCCTCAATTACGTTAGTGTCACAAAATTGATATAATAAAAGAATTATGGGAAGGAGACGGGGGATGGGGGATGGGGAAATCCAACAATCTTTGACTTTCGACCTTCGACTTTTGACCAACAATCAACAACTAAAAACTAACAATGATAGGGCATTGATGAACAATATAATTAACGAACCGTATTTACCGTTTTTCTTTTATGGCACACTGAGGCCACGCGACTATAACTATCTAATCCATGTGGAGGGGCGCACCCTGACCGAAGAAGCGGGCTACACTCTGGCGGGGTTTGAACTTTACGACCAGGGCCACTACCCACTTGGTCGGGAAAGTGCCGACCAAAGCAGGGTGGTAGTGGGCGACTTGATTGCTATACCATTGGAGATTTACCCCGAAATTCTGGCGGATATTGACGAGCTTGAAACTTATAAGCCCGGCAGAGCTGAGAACTATTACACTCGCCAAACCCGCGAAGTGACTGGGCCGGACGGTCAGAAACAACCAGCCTGGGTTTATATCGTGACCGAAGAATACTTTGCACTGCTAAAAAGCACCCTCACTCTTATCGCAAATGGCGACTGGCTAGTTTGGAAAGCTAAGAAATTATAGACACTGTGTAGTCAAACATAGAAATATCATAGAACTACCCCTCATCCCAGCCTTCTCCCCTCCGAGGGGAGAAGGAGTAATGCGCTCCCCCTTCTCAACCAATAACTAACAAACGCCTAGTTGCGACCCTGCCAAAAAAGCCCTATACTGAAAGGGCCATTTAGGAGAATGGACAGAATTGACTGGTCTGCCATAGTTCTAGCCAACGTTAACCCACAATTTAGCTATTTTTACTGCTGCCTTAGTCAATTCTGCGAGGATGGTGCATGGGACGCACCGTTATTTATGGAAGGAGTCAGTCATGATGTTACGGACTGCTGCTGAAAAAATCGTGCGGGAAGCCGCCGAAAAAATGGGCGTGCTGGCGGCGGTTGACCCTGAAATTTACGAGGCTATCGTAAAGGAACAGGGCCGCCAAAAAGACAAAATTGAGCTTATCGCCAGCGAAAACTATACCAGTGAGGCGGTGTTGGAAGCGCAGGGTTCGGTTCTGACCAACAAATACGCCGAGGGTTATCCTGGCAAACGTTATTACGCTGGTTGCGAGTATGTGGATATTGCCGAGTCACTGGCGATTGAACGGGCCAAGCAGCTTTTTGGGGCGGCCTGGGCCAATGTGCAACCCCATAGCGGGGCGCAAGCGAATATGGCGGTCTACTTCGCCCTGATTCAGCCCGGCGATACGGTGTTGGGGATGAGTCTGGCGCACGGCGGTCACTTGACGCACGGCGACCCGGTTAACTTTAGCGGTAAGCTTTACAACTTCGTCTCTTACGGCGTGGATAAAGAAACCGAGTTAATTGATTATGATGAGCTTGCTCGTGCCGCCCAGGAACACAAACCCAAGCTGATTACTGCCGGAGCGAGTGCCTATTCCCGGTTTATAGATTTCGCCCGCTTCCGGGAAATTGCCGATAGCGTAGGGGCTTATCTCTTTGTGGATATGGCTCATATCGCGGGTTTGGTAGCGGCGGGGGTGCATCCAAGTCCAGTACCGCACGCCCATGTAGTCACTACTACTACCCATAAAACCTTGCGTGGCCCGCGTGGTGGCCTGATTCTCTCCAACGACCTGGAACTGGGCAAAGCTTTCGATAAGAGTCTGTTCCCCGGCGTGCAGGGTGGCCCGTTGATGCACGTAATCGCGGCTAAGGCGGTGTCCTTCAAGGAAGCCTTACGACCAGAGTTCAAGCTTTATGCCGAGAATATTGTGACTAACGCCAAAAAGCTGGCAGCAACCTTGCAGGCGGAGGGTTTGCGGATTGTTAGTGGTGGCACTGATAACCACCTGATGCTGGTGGATATGACCCCGGCTAATACTACGGGCAAAATCGCCCAACTAGCTCTGGACGAGGTTAACATAACTACCAACAAAAACCGTATTCCTTACGACCCTAAATCGGCTTTCGTGACCAGTGGGGTGCGGCTGGGGACACCCGCCACTACCACGCGCGGAATGGGCGAGGCCGAGATGGTCGAAATCGGCAACCTGATTGCCCTGATTATTAAAAACCTGGGCAATGAAACGGTTTACCAGGAAGTGCGGCAACGGGTGGCGAAGTTGGTCGCGCCTTTCCCTGTTCCCGGTATTGCCTGAGCAGTGGTCAGTTGTCGGTAAAAAATTCACGCTAAAGGCAAAATCTTTTACGAATGTTCAATGACAGACTGCATAGAGTTAAGAAGAGTCGGGAAATCCGGCTCTTTTTTGCAAGCAGGTTTTAGGTTTTAGGCGTTAGGTGCTGAAATCGAAAGTTAAAAGCAGGGGATTTAAAAGTAGTAGTGACTTTAGTCGCTTCCTAATGAAGCCGATATGCTATTTGTTAAGCATTTTACCAACAGGATATCTGAAATGTTTTTGTTATTTCGGATTCTCTGTAGTGAGTAATTTGTGCCAAAGTAGTTCAAATATTTGAAGAAGCGACTAAAGTCACTACTACCATTAAAATATTTTCTGTGTTTCCTCTGCGGTGAAACTTAACTGGTTTTTGACTTTTCCTAACATCTAACGCCTAAAACCTAATACCTAAAGCCTAGAAGGAGAGGGAAATGGAAGAAGTTTACGTTTCAAATCACCCGCTAATACAACATAAATTAGGCATCCTACGGGATGTTAACACCGAACCCAAACGTTTCCGCGAGGTAGTTGATGAGATTACAGTGCTGCTGGCTTACGAGGCTACCCAGGATGTAACCACCCGCCCTATAACTGTTACAACCCCGATGGGTGAGGCCCAAGCTCAGGAAATTGCCGTCAAAATTGGGCTAGTGCCAATATTACGTAGCGGGATTGGGATGGTGCGGGCGATGCTGGATTTGCTGCCGAGTGCCCAGGTCTGGCATATTGGCCTCTACCGCGACCACGATACCCTGCAACCCGTCCAGTATTATAACAAACTGCCCGCTCACTCTGCTACCGAGATTTGTGTGGTGTTAGACCCAATGTTGGCGACGGGTGGCTCGGCGGTCGCTACAATTTCGATTTTGAAAGAGTGGGGGGCAAAACAGATTAAATTTATGGGGTTGATTGCCGCGCCGGAAGGGGTCAAGGCTCTCCGTGCCGCCCACCCCGATGTGCCGATTTATCTCGCGGCGTTGGATAGCCACTTGAACGAAATCGGTTATATTGTGCCAGGTTTGGGGGACGCGGGCGACCGTCAGTTCGGTACAATGTAGCCCGCCCAATATGCTATAATAATTTTATGACGATAGATAAAGTCTGGGCCGACACCCTAATTCTGACTGTGGCGGGTTGTTCCGCCTTTCTAATTTCTTTCTTGTTGACCCCATTTATCCGCGATTCAGCTATTAAACGGGGTTGGGTAGTTGGGCCCGCCCCCCGCCGTGTCCACAAAATCCCCACCCCACGTATCGGTGGTCTGGCAATTTATCTGGCCTTCGTAGTCGCCATATTAATCGGCATTGGGGTCAGCTTTATCCTGACTGCTTTGGGTCTGCTTAAAGGCGTTTTCTGGCTAGGCGAGGATTTATGGCGAATAGTGTTACTGTTGATTGGCTCAGTGCCGATTGCGATTGTCAGCACTATTGATGATATAAAAGAACTCCCAGCCCTGCCCCGCCTGATAACTCACTTTATTTCAGCCTCGATTGTGGTCATTCCCCAGCTACTTTTTTATTCCAAAGGCCGCCCTGGGGTGGTGGTAGATGTAATCAACAGCCCCTTTGGTGGCTCAATCCGCCTGATAGACTGGCCTATTATCGCCTTCCTGTTTACAGTTTTCTGGATTGTGGGCATGATGAATACTATCAACTGGATTGATGGGCTGGACGGGCTGGCGGGGGGTATCGTTTGTATCGCCGCGATAATTCTGTTCCTGGAAAATATACTGAGCGGGCGCAACGCCGAGCAGGGCTGGCAGTGGCAATTTACCAGTAGCCTGATTGCGCTGGTTTTGGCGGCTTCGGTGGCTGGTTTCCTACCTTTTAACTGGAATCCAGCCTCTATTTTTATGGGCGATAGCGGGGCGATGTTTCTGGGCTATGCCCTGGCGGTGCTTTCGATTATAGACGGGGCAAAACTGGCAACCGTATTACTCATTGTGGGTTTGCCAGTGCTGGACGCGGGTTTTGTGGTGCTTTACCGCCTTTATCAGCGACGCAACGCGGGGGCTGCCGACAAAAGCCATATTCACCATCGCTTGTTGGAATTGGGCTATACCCAACGTCAGATTGTGATTTTCTTCTATCTTCTCACCATCATCTTTGGGGTGGTGGGCGTGCTACCGATTACCCAGGCTTCCTGGATAAAGTTCCTCGCACTGGTGGTATTGGTTATCCTCTTAATTCCTCTAATAATCTATAGCGTTTACTATAAGGGCAAACGTAACAAATCTACTCCTAATGATTTAAAACCCAAAATCTAAAATAAATAATGTTGAAGTGGGCGGAGGCTTAGCATCAGAGCTTCGGGCTGGTTTATAAGAGGGTTGTGCCAAAGTTAAGTGCCTATCTCCCTGTAAAGTGGCCTTTCGTAAAAGTAAAGGATTCTATAGATAATTTATGGCTCAATCAAACTAACTGGAATGATACTTCCCACAAGTTTGCTATTAGGTTTTAGCCTTATGCCAGAGCGATTGTATTAACAAACCTTGACCACAATTAAAAAGAGGGATTGTTGGCACAAGAATTGCAATAAAGAATGTTGCCAGTGCAGTCGGCATTGGCCTAAAACTTCTAACAATTATAAGCAGGAGAATTCAACGATGAAAGATAGCAAGCAAGACCAGGCTGAAGGTAAAGCCAAAGAAGTTGTTGGTAAAGCCCAGGGTAAAGCGGGCGAAGTGCTTGGTGACGACGAAATGCAAGCCAAAGGCGAAACTAAAGCTACAGAGGGTAAGGCCCAAAACGCCGTGGGAAAAGTTAAGGATGCGGTTAAAGACGCAGCCGAGACCGTTAAAGAGAAAGTGGAAAATATCACCGGCCACGACCACGATCACCCTCACAAACACTAATAATATACGATTTCGGGCGGCCTACGGGTCGCCCTTTTTTAATACCTTCCAGGATTGCCATAAGAAGCTATTTGCCCTAAAATGTTCAGGCAAGTGTAACATTGTCGCGAGTTGCTAGATAGGTCTTTGGTTTTGCCAATTGCATATTCACTAACTACCTACCAAAATTGAGAAAAATGGCTTTTATTTGGCAATGGTCACTTCAAAGGAAGATATTAACTATCTTTAGTTTGATTGCCCTTCTTTTAATCACGATTATAATCATTACCTTTGGGACGGTATTTAGCTACCGCGAAAAACGTGACCTTGTAACCCATACCAATCAAGTCCTGGATAAACTTGACGCTACTTCATCTGCTGTAAAGGATGCCGAAACGTGACAACGGGGCTATCTACTCACCAATGATACCCAATATCTGGAACCGTATAATGCGGCCCTCGTTGCCCTACCCCTATACCTTAACAGTTTACGCGACTTAACCTCAGACAACCCTAATCAACAACGGCGGGTGGCGACGCTCTCAACCCTTGTAAATAATAAATTAGCTGAACTCAAAGAAACCATAAATTTACGCCAAACTGTGAGTCTGCAAGCGGCTTTGCAACTGGTTCGTACCAACCAGGGTGAACAGACAATGGATAGCATTCGCCAGATAGTGGCGGCTATGAAGGACGAAGAAAACAATTTACTGCAAGAGCGCGTTAAAAGCCAGAATAATAATGATACTTATACCCTCTTGAGCGTTTCGGTTTTAGTTTTGTTCAATGCGGTTTTTTTTATCCTGATTTACTACCTGGTGGGGCGTGACCTTACACGACGACGGCAGGTAGAGACCGAAATTCTAGGTTTGAACGCCAGTCTTGAACAACGGGTGGTTGAGCGCACTAACGAACTTGCTACAACCAACCAGAGCCTTGAAAAAGAGGTAATTCTGCGGGAAGCAGTCTTAAACCGCCTGCGCCTGTTATCCAAAATAAGCACGATCCTGGCATCCTCTTTTAATTACGAGGAAATTTTGCAACAGGTCGCCAGCCATACCATTTTGTATCCTGGGGATTACTGTTTAATTGATATAGCCGATGACCTTGAAACCTCAGCCTTTCGGCGGGTAGCGATTGCCAATGCCGACCCACAAAAAGAGGCTCTCGCCCGAAAATTAGACCAACGCCACCCGCCAAATTGGACGGACTTAACCTTACTTGGTCAGGTTATTATTGGTGGCAGCCCGGTAGTTGATAATAACGCCTCTCCCGCCGAAACCCCCGAAACCGAGCAATTTCGGATATTTCAGCACTTTAACCCAAAATCGGCCATCAGTATGCCATTTAGAGTGCGGGATCGGCTGATTGGGGTGCTGTCCGTGATAAATAACGAAATGGAATATCGCTATAACCAGGAAGATATAACTCTGACTCAGGAAATCGCCCGCCGCTTAACGGTAGCTCTGGATAACGCCTACCTTTATAACCAGACTCAAAAAGACCTGGATACCCAGAAAGAGCTGGATTACTACAAAGATTTGTTTATGTCGGTTGCCAGCCACGAGTTGCGGACTCCTCTCACCTCGATTAAAGGTTATGCCCAAATCATGCAGCGGAATTTGCTGGCTCAGGCAAAACTGACCGATCAGGCCCCTACGGGTCAGGAGAAACTCTTACGCTCATTAGAGAATATTCTTTACCAATCGGAGCGCATGAACGATTTAGTGGATCAATTGCTGAATTTCACCCGGATTCAAAACCGCCAGCTAGAATTAACATATACACCCGACCTCAATTTAAACCAGTTGCTACAGCGTATTATCGAACAGCATCGGCAGAATCCCCGAAACCATCTTTTAACGCTAGAATTACCCGACCAAACCCTGCTAGGTACTTTTGATGCCGGGCGGCTTGAACAAGTTTTAGACAATCTGATTAACAACGCCCTGAAATATAGTTCCGCCGATACCACCGTGACGATTGGGTTAGAGCTTTCTAACCCGGTAGAGACCAACCAACCCGCCGAATTGATAATTTGGGTACGCGATGAAGGGTATGGCATAAGCGAAGAAGCTCAGGCCCATATCTTTGACCGTTTCTATCGAGTGCGTACCCGACAAACTGCCGGAGTAGAAGGTTTAGGTCTGGGTTTATATGTTAGTAACGAGATAATTCGGCAACACGGTGGACGAATGTGGCTGAATAGTCAGCCCGGAAAAGGTAGCACTTTTTACCTCAGTTTACCCCTTGTCCCTGCCTCAGAAACCTTTAAACAGTAACCCTTTAAGAGAGTAGTTATTCTGCACTAACCCCGCTTTTATAATGGCATACTTCTTGCTTTATTTAAGTGTTAGGAATTATCGAATAACTTTTTTTAGCGAAAGGGGATAACTTATGTTAGATAAACAAACCAAGAAGAGTATCCGCTTGTTCCGCAAACAGGCCGATAAAAAAATTCATAATTGGCAAAAACAGGCCAACAAACTGGTAGACCAACTTGAGCCAGAGAAGAAGTATAACGCCGTAGCCCAGCAGGTTGAGAAAATACCGGGCTTGGTCAGCGATTTCGTAAATCAGCTTGAGGCGGAAAAGAAATTTAAAGAAGTGTCCAAGCAAGCCGAGAAAATTCCGGGAGCAGTTAGCGATTTCGTGAACCAACTTGAACCAGAGAAGAAGTATAACGCCGTTGCTCATCAGGTGGAGAAAATTCCAGGTAAAGTCTCAGACTTTGTGAGCCAGCTTGAGCCTGAAAAGAAGTACAACGCTGTAGCGCAACAGGTTGAAAAAATACCAGGGTTAGTTAGCGGGTTTGTTGATCAGCTTGAGCCGGAGAAGAAATACAAGGAAGCAGCCAAACAGGCTGAGAAAGTATCAGCTAAGGTCTCAGACTTTGTAGACCACCTTGAGCCTGACAAGAAGTATAAGGAAGCATCCAAGCAGGTCGAGAAGGTATCAGGTAAGGTCTCTGATTTTGTAGACCAACTTGAGCCTGACAGGAAGCTGACACAGGTAAAAGACCAGCTAAGTAAAATGACCGAAAAAACTATGGCTGAGGGCAAGGTAGCCAAGAAGTCGGCAGAGGATAAATTGTCGCCGGAAGCCGCTAAACAATTGAAAGAGTTTGGCGAACAAGCGGTACGGATTACCGGGAAGTACGAGAAATCCCCGAAGAAGAAACACCCCATCCGCAACACGGTAGGCTTGGCGGCTCTAGGAACGGGGCTTTTGGCCTGGAACAATCAGCGTTTGTGGAAAAATGCGCCTACGCTTGAAAGCAAATTAGAAGGGCAAGGACAATATTTTATCTCGCGCTGGGGCCGGGTCTATTATAAAGAGGCTGGAAGCCCTGAGAATCCGCCGATTGTGCTGGTGCATGGTGTAGGAGCGGGCGCAACCAGCTACGAATGGCGCAAGAACTTTGAAGCCCTGTCCCATGATTTCCACGTTTATGCCTATGACCTGCTGGGTTTTGGCAAAAGCGAGCGTTCGGCGACAGTTTCCTATACTGCCGAGCTATATATTGACCTGCTGAGTGATTTTCTGCGGGAAGTAGTGAAACGACCTGCGGGTCTGGTGGCTGCTTCGCTGGCGGGTGGGCATGCTATTCAGGTAGCCAACCGTTTCCCCGAACTGGTGAACGCGCTAGTATTGTTACAGCCAGCCGGGAACAACAGCAGTGCCGAGATTGCTGGTCCTAACGTAACAGGCAGCTTTAGTTATCCTATCTTGCGGTTGCCAATATTGGGTCAAGGACTATTTAGCTTTGTAGCCTCACGCTTTAACATTCGTTCGTTTATGAATAGCCAGCTTTATTATGATAAGAAGCAGGTTACTTACGAGCTTGTGGAGCAATATTACATTGCGGCCCACCAAAAGGGTGCCGAATTCGCTCCCTTAGCCTTTTTCGCGGGCAAACTTAATGCGGAGATTGGTACGGCCTTTGGCAATTTGCGGCAACCTGTACTCCTAATCTGGGGTCGTCAATCGAAGATTACCCCATTAGAACAGGCTTACAAACTGCAACAACAATTGCCAGGGGCAGAGCTGAAAGTGCTGGAAGATACCAAGTTGGCCTGTAATGACGAAAAGGCTGACCAATTCAACCAACTTGTCACTGAGTTTCTGAGCAAAGGTAGCCCGGAAATTGACAACCGTTCATTTTTGACGGACATTTCAGCAGCACGCGGTTAATACACTGTCCAATAACAAGCTAAACACAGGTTGGGATTTTTATTCCAACCTTTTTTATATCCTTTATACTTTTTCCTCCGGTTCAAGTTGTGTTAAAATAATAGGAACTTAATTCCTGCTATTCTATTTAACTGGAGGCAATCTCAAGGTGAGCGACGCAAAAAAACATATTCTTATTGCAGATGATGAAGCCGATATTCTTGATCTGCTAGACGAACTTTTTGTAGAAGCGGGTTATCAAGTTAGCCGAGCAGTAAATGGTGTCGAAGTATTGGCCCAGATCCAGAAAAATAAAAATACCCTGAATGCCGTTTTGATGGATATTCGGATGCCTGATACCGACGGGCTGGCCGTATTAAAACAGCTTCAAGGCGACCCTAACGAAGTGCCAATTATTGTAATGACCGCCTATGGTAGTGGTAGTATCGCCATTCAGGCGATGCAGCATGGAGCCTTTGATTATATTACCAAGCCTTTTGACGATATAACAGCAGTCTTGCATAAAATCGAGCGTTTGATTGAGTATCACTCGCTGGCTAACCAGGTGAGTGAGCTTAAAACTAAAATCACCCAGGGCGAGAAAATCATTGGCAACAGTCCGGCTATGCTGAAAATTTACAAAAGTATCGGCAAAGTCGCCAATAGCGATGCCACCGTGCTAATTACGGGCGAGACCGGAACAGGCAAGGAATTAGCCGCCAATGTCATTCATTCTACCTCCCGTTACAGTCGTGGGCCGTTTGTGGCGGTAAACTGTGGAGCCTTGCCCGAAACCCTGATGGAAAGCGAGCTGTTTGGCTATGAGGCCGGAGCATTCACCGGGGCCGTCAAGCTACGCAAGGGCCGCTTTGAGATGGCTGATAAGGGCACTATCTTTCTGGACGAAGTGGGCGAGATGACTATGAGTACCCAGCGTAAGCTACTGCGGGTATTGCAAGAGCGCGTGGTAGACCGTCTGGGAGGTACGTTACCAGTCAAGATTGATGTGCGAGTTATCTCGGCTACAAATCGCAGCCTGGAAGAAGAAATTGAAAAGGGAAGTTTCCGCCCTGACCTGTTTTTCCGCCTTAATGTGGTTTCGATTCATATGCCGCCCCTTCGAGAGCGGAAAGAGGATATTCCGGCTTTGGTAGATTTCTTTCTGAACAAACATCGCTATAATCCCGGCACGCCTCCCACCCGTATTAGTAACGACGCTATTCAACAGTTAATTGCGTATGATTTTCCGGGGAACGTGCGCGAGCTGGAGAATATTATCCAACGGGCGGTAGTGGATGCGCGGGGTAGAACTATCACTGGGCAGAATTTGTCGCTGGGTAAGGACGAACGCGCCGCCCTTAGTACCAATATCCTTAATATTGACAAGCTGGTGAGAGACCGCACCTCACTAGAGGGGGCTACCTCTAATTTTGAGCGTCTGATGTTGCTGGAAGCCCTGCGTCAGAGTGATAATGATGAAGAAAGAGCCGCCGAATTGTTGGGTCTAAGCCTTCAGGATTTACGTCAACGCCTAGCGAAATATTCCTGATACGGTAATGATCTATAGGAGCAGGCTTTGTCCTACGATAATCATCGGACGACGGAGCGTCCTCCTACGATTCGACAATCCCACATAGGAGCAGGCTCTAAGAACTAACAACCAATAACCAACAACTATCTTAAAGTGCTAGGCAATATCCGCAACTGACCGCGATACTTGGCGACAGTACGGCGGGCGATTGATACATTATGTTTTTCGTCCAGAATCTGCACAATCTCCTGGTCTGTCAGCCGTGTGCCAGTGCCGCCCTGGTCAGAATTTTCAATCATTTCCTTGATCATATCTTTAACGTTCAAATTCTTCTGGAAGAAATTGGCAAAGGGGATAACCTTGCGATTGGGCAGCATCACATATTTCCCGGCGGTGGCCCGACTGACGGTTGACTCGTGTAATCCGATATAGCTCGCCAGCGTAGAGCGGGTTAGCGGCACTAAATCTCGTACCCCCTCGTGCAAAAACTCTCCCTGAATCTTTACCAGAGCCTCACTAATCTTCATAATCGTTTGACGACGCTGTTCAATATTGGACAGAAACAGCTTGGCTCGGTTAACGTATTGGCGAATATGCTCGCGCTCTGCTTCGCTCTCGGTTTGGGCCATTTCCTGAGACAATTGCCGATACATCGGGCTAATTCGTAAAAAGAAGCGTTTGGACTCCACCACTTCTACCTTGAATTCGCCATCTACAAAACTCATTATTACATCCGGCACTACCTGCTGCATCCCAGAACTAAAGCGTACTCCATTAATCTGCCCGGTCTGTCCTTGAGCGGGATAAGGATTTAGATTTTTTTTGATAAACTCACGGGCCTCTTTTACCTCATCAGTAGAAATACCCATTTGTTGGGCAATATAACCATATTTGCGTTCACCTAGCGCGCTAAAATATTTTTCGAGGATTACTTCTACATGAGCTGGATTTATCCCTTGCTCTTTCAAGAAACGCAATTGTAGTAACAAACATTCCTGGGGATTACGTGCGCCAACGCCGGGGGGGGCTACCTGCTGCAACTCTTCTAAAATATGGATTATTTGACTTTCAGCTTTGTCAAAAGTCTGAGCTACGGCCTCGGTGGTGATGCTTAGGTAGCCCTGCTCGTCCAGACTGCCTATCAGGAACTCGGCAATCGCAATTTCATCATTATCTAGGCTGATAGTGAGGTCAGCCAGCAGACGCTCGCTCAGGGGCATTTCCGCCGCCACCAGCGTCATCGGGTCGAATTCTTCTTCACCACCCCAATTATTATTTGACGGTTCGGAGTAATTGGCTTCATCCGAATAATTTCCAGCAAACCGATCATCATTACTATTGTCATAAGATTTGCTCTCTAGTCCGTCCGCTAAACAGCGTCGGCAGACCGCCCCTTTGAAAGAGCCGCCACAGGTCGGGCATAATTTTCGCTCATCCATTTCCAGGGCGGGGTTTGATTCCAATTCGTGTTGAATTTCTTTCTGCAATTCCTGGCTACTCAGGGCTAAAATCTGATTAACCGCAATCAGGCTTGGCGAAACCTTGTTTTGCTGCTCTAACCCCATATCCATTGAAAGTTCCACGCTGGTTTCTCTCCTTTATTACATTATTTTAAGATTATAGCCCGTTTCTGACTTTAATCCAAACGCTGGCATCAATATTGCTGTTATTGTGCAAGAAGTGTGCCAACACTGCCTCTTAAGTATAACCAAATACAAGCCAGCTAAATTACTCTTGACATAGGTTGTATATTATGTAAAGTAGATTTAGTGAGAAAGTCACTGAAATGAGTAATGCTGTGCACGCCGCGAGATTATTAAAGAGTTGATAGAAGTGAAGGAAGTCATAGAAAATATCAGGGTTTTAGAGTAATATTTGGTTGGTTAAACTTTATAATAATATGTCTTTATTTAAGAATTGAAAAATGGAAACTGTTCTAAACAAGACTAATTACATTTTAATAGTCGAGGATAATTACTGGATCGGTTCAATGGTGCTGGAGTTGTTGGAAACAGAGGGCTACACCGCCAAACATGTTGATACAGCCAACAAAGCTCTTAAGCTATTAAATCAGGAAAAAGCGGATTTAATCATCCTTGACATTGGATTACCCGATAAAAATGGTAATGAATTTCTGGAGGAACTTGCTCAAACTTACCCAAACCTGACTACCATTCCAGTGGTGGTAATTTCTGCTAATATGAGCAAACTCAAACCCTCATCTCAGATAAAAGCGGCTCTTGATAAGCCCTTTGACCTGGAAAAATTACTGACAGTAGTAGCCCAGAATCTTTAGTACCAAAAATAAGTTGAAAAAAATAAGGGCAACCTCGTGAGATCGCCCCTACCATATAGTTTTTGTTAAGAAGGTTTGCTACCGGGGTCTACCGCCGCCAGCAAATCCGAGAGGTCGTTGGCGTGTTCTTCCTCATCTTCCAGAATTCCTTCAAGCATTCGGCGAGTGGTGGGGTCAGCGTGACCAAAGAAATCTATCATCTTGCGATAAATTTCTATTACAGTCCGCTCAGCTATCAGGTCTTCTTTGATTAACTGCCGCAAAGGTACTTGAGGCCCGGTGCTACCATATTCGGTAGCGGCTCGAGTGTTAACCGTAGCCGGGTTAAAATCCGGGTCGCCCCCAAGCTGGTCAATCCGCTCGGCAATCAGCATAACATGCTCATATTCACTCTCAGCGTGTTCGGCAAATTCCGCCGCTACCTGGGGAAAATCAATACCCTTAGCGATTATCTGATGGTGGCGATAGCGCAACACACACAAAATTTCAGAAGCCAACGCTTCATTTAGCAAAGTATAGGTCTGTTCTAGGTCAAGCGTATAATCCTTGGTTACAGCCCCTTCCTCAAGAGACTGACGAGCATCTTTACGAACCTGCTCCACATCGTACAATTTATTCTTGGTTTCGGTTGCCACTTAACGTTCCTTTCTCTTGAATATAAGCATTCCATTAAAACATAATTAGATATAGCATAAAATATGCCAGCTCCACTAAAGTGCTAATAAGCCAATATGACTCCTTTAGAAACTACCTGCTGGAAGAACTAGGTTTTGCCACCCTGATTTTAACCTTTCGCTGTTGCCGCTCATAAAACTTCATCAAAGGCGTAACACTAATACCATGCACAATTATCGAAAGAGCTACCACCCAGAGCGTCAAGCCCGCCATTTGACGGGCTAGTCCAGGCTCAAGACCTTGTTCAATCGCATACATCAAATAATAAAGCGAACTAACGCCCCTGATGCCAAACCAGTCGGTTAAATAGCGTTGCACCGTCCGCGTAGAGGTTTTAATCAAACCAATTTCCACCGAAACAGGTCTGATTATAAAAAATAGAAGGGGCGCAAACCACAAAACCTCCAGCGGTAACGGCGTAGTAGCTAATATCCCGCCAATCAAAATTACCACTGCCACTTCCGCAATTCGCTCCAATTGCTCATTAAAACCCAAAATTGCCTGAGCCAAATAAGCTGGAGCGTGTTCCGGGTGAGTAGCAACCTCTACATCCTTGCCCACCTTAGCTATTTCCCGTAATTTTTCGTGGGGCTGGTCGCCCGCATTTTTTACTTCCACCTGACGCAGAGCCAAACCAGCCGCGAAAACCGCCAGAAAACCGTAAGCATGAATCAATACTGCCGCCCCATACGAAAGAGCCACTAGACCCAGCGTTAGAAATTCATCCAAGCCCACTGCCTCTTTATACTCACGCCGCAAAAAAACTACTAACCTTCCAATGAGCGAGCCCAGCAATGCTCCGGTCAATAAACCCGCCAAAATACCCCAAAGCACATCTATCGCCAGCCACTGCCAACCCCAATCCCCCAGGTTGTGCAACCCAAGTAAGCCCAGCCCCAACAACACAAATGGAAAGGCGGTACTATCATTCAGTCCAGCTTCCCCGGTCAAGCCAAACCTTAATCGGTCACGGTCAGTAGGGTCTTCAACTTGTACATCAGAGGCTAGGGCCGGGTCAGTAGGGGCCAAAATACCACCCAGCAGAACTGCCGCTCCAATTGGCAACTTCAGGAATAGTACCCCGACCAAAGTGATGAGGCCAACGGTAATTAACATCGAGCCAAAAGCCAGACGTACAGGTATCCACCAATGGTTACTATTCAGGGGTATCCGAATTTTTAAACCAACCGAAAAAAGGGCGATTAATACCGCTACCTCAGCAAGATGCTCCAACAAAGCCACATTTGCAAAAAGGTCAAGCTGTAATATGCCACTTCCGCTTACACTCAGGGCAAAACCTACCCCCAGGTAAACAAGTGCGGTGGTTAAGGGTAGCCGCTTGAGGATCGAGCCGCTCAAAGCCATTGTAATAAACACAGCCCCACCAATAATGCACCACCAGGTAAATGTCATCTTTCTACAAACCTTCCCAGCCACAGTGCTTATAACTAAAAGCCCGGCTACTTATTTTTAGCTGCCGGGCTTAGTTGAAATCACTTGGAATGAATTAAGAATCAGGATAGCTTGTGTAGACTTGATTGGCTACCTTAAGGCATCCAGACTGAAAATTCAGGGCTTACTTCCAGATGGATGAAACCAGTTCTTTGGTCTGGGAAGCGGCTTCTTTATTAACCGTTATGTCGTGATTTTCTCCGAGTTCACGTAACACCACACTTGGGACTAATTGCTGAATCTCCATTACAAAATCAGCATTATCCTTCATATTGCGAGCCGCCAAATCGGCAGTTTCCTTATCGTCCAAAGCCAGTGCTGTAACGTGCAACATCTGGTAAGAAATCAGGCTCAAATTCAGGGCCGTGAAGTCATCCCGCAAATCCTTGGAAGCTTCTTCCGAACGGAATTTATCAATTACGCCCGCCGCTACCCCGAATACTGCCGCTACACCCTCTTTTACCGGGCCATTAGCGGCTCCGCCCAACTGCTCCAGACGGGATTTTAATTGACTGATGTGATTTTCCAGAGTTCGAGCGTAGACCTCAAACTTCCCACTCACATCTTTCTCATCTTTATTCGCTTTAAGCTGCTTATCTATCACCTGAAAAATATGGCTTTCGAGCGACAACATATCACTCACATATTTCTGTAAAATAGTCTTAGCGTCTGCCATTTTTAACTCCTTCTAGATAACCTGGTTACTTTAGCTAACTTAATGGCTAAAGTTGTTTCCACAGGTTTAGAACTAATATCTCGATTAAGGTAAAAATTACCTTTGCTCCTTATACAAGCAAGTAGTGTGCCGGGAATGCCACAATTCGCTTGTATCAGCTATCTTTTAGCTCAAGAAACCTTAACAACTGGCTTTTCATTGTCCTGGTCAGAGCTGGCCTCATGAATTTCGCTTTGCAACCTTTGGAACTCGCTTTTAAAATATCCTAATTCTTTATCATCCAGATTTTCCAGGTCAATCATATTGTTTCTTGCACCATGGATTGCCCGAATCAGTTCATCCAGTTTAAGCTGGATAATTTTAGCATCACGGTTCTGGGTATTTTGTATTAGAAAAACCATTAAAAAGTTACGATAGTCGTACCAGTATTAATAACTAACTGCCAGGTATCGGAAAACCCAAAAAGCGGCCCGCTTATAGCCCTAATGACCTCTTTTGATTAGTACCCATCTAATGGCACAGTTCGTGCAGTAGTAATAACCGAAGTAAAAAGTAGCAGCACCAAAGTTGCCAAACGGCAAAAATATTTAGAGCAGAAGAATGGCTACTGTTCTTCTGTTGAACCAGCAATGAAAGGAGACCAAGCCTAATGAACCAGGCAAATACAACAGGATTAGAAAAGGCTCAAACCGTCATAGGGGTGTTTGAGCGGGAAGAAGATGTATCACGAGCCATCAACGATTTAAAGGTAGCGGGCTTTACTCCAGAGTCTATTTCACTGGTCAGCAAAGACCGCAACGTTCGCAGTGATATAGGTAATGGCGACAATAACGAAGCCGGACAGGGCGCATTAGCTGGCGCACTCGGCGGCGGCACTTTAGGGGCAGTTCTTGGCTGGTTGTTGGCTGGTGGCGCACTCTTAATCCCCGGTATTGGGCCAGTAGTTGCCGCCGGTGTTTTCGCGGCTACCGTTGGTGGCGCGTTAATTGGTGGCACTGTAGGCGCAATCGGTGGTGCATTAGCAGGTCTGGGCGTACCAGCCGAAGATGCCGCCGAATATGAAGGCCACGTTAAAGAAGGTCGCACTTTATTGACGGTCAGTGCTCCTACTGGTCAAATGGTACAATCCGCCTATGATGTTTTTGAGCGGAACGGCGCAACCTCTACCCGGCGTTATGACGGTGAAAACACCACTAAGGGTTCGCAAGTGGCAACTGGTACTGATACAGTGGCGGAAGACTCTGCTGAGCACTTTGGCTATAACGATAATCGTATCGCTTATACCGAAGGTCAGAATATGTCAGATACCAGCACCTTGCCCGAAACTGGCACGGGGATTAATCCGAACATAGGCCGAAACGACAACCCACCTTATACCGAAGAAGATGATTTGTCGACCAATCGCCCCGGCTATAATCCGCCTGCGCCGCGTATTTAACTCTGATATTGGGTGTAAATACCTTATAACAATTAAATAAACTTGGGCTGTTAACTTCAGGTTAGCAGCCCTTTTTAATGTCTGCGAATTAATATAGCCTTTAAACCAAGGGGCAAAAACTGAAATAACTACTTGGGTCTAGGTTGCAGGGGACTAATGAAGATTAATTATTAAATCCGTAATTAGCTTGGATTGGCCCAGCAATAAATCACCGGGCAAATTGGAGCACTAATATAGGGTTGCCTATACTTCCAACCAGCAGTAATCGTGGGGCGGGTTGACTCCCAGCACCGAGAATGGAAGTTCAGGACTACCAGCTTTTAAGAGGTATTCTTTTACGGCGGGTATGTGGTGATAGAAATAAGTAGCACAGCGTAAGGCACTGTAGAAAGAGCGGAAGTGTATTTTCATTTCCTGGGTGTGGGGTACTACTACGTATTTGAAGCCTTGTTGGGCCAGCCAGGGCAGGTCTTCTTGCCTGGGCCAAATTATTACAACCTTACCCTTTGGGCGGGTAACCCGAATAAGTTCAGCTAAACCCTGCTTGCCACCCTGCTCCGGCTCGGCAGTAAAAGCCGAACAGGATAATGCCAAATCCACGCTATTGTCGGACAGAGGTAAGCAATGGAATCGGCCTTGACGAATTGTTAAGCGGGTTGCTAACTTACGTTGGGTTAATTTACGGTTAAGTATATTTAAAAGGCCGCTGGAAGGTTCTATGGCATATACCTGCTTTGCCCCATAGCGTAAACACTCAAAGGAGGCCCGCCCGCTACCAGCCCCCGCATCCAGCACAATTTTACCTTCCAGGTCTGGTTTTAGCATCTGGAAAATACCAGGATGCAAGTTTTCCCCTTCGGTAAGGGTTTCGTATAACTCCGGCGTTTTCCAGTAGGTTAGCTCCCAGAACAGCCTATCCAGGATTCGCTGGCGGGCCGTCTCAACTTGCTGATAACTGGCGGAGTGAATTAATGTTTGATAAAACAATTTGACTTTTGGTGGGGATATGTTCCGCCATACACTATCAATTAAACTTTTGTCGGCGGATTTCAAGCTTAAAGCCAAATCAGTAACCTGCAAACTTGAGCCATCCTGGTTTAACAGAGTTTTCCAGGCATCGTCATCAAATATTGCAAGGTCACTGATTTGGAAAGGAACAAGTTTAGTTTCAGCTATAATTTTAGTGGTCTGTAACATTTCTCGCTCTCAAAATAAATTTAAGCTATGACAGCCGTTCCATCTCGTTTTTGGTCAGGTTAAGGTCTACCCGAACGTCGGTAGCGGTCTCAACATACTCCATCGGTACCACGTATTCATCTTTGAAGAAAAAGCCCTTTTCCACCAGAAAGCTATCAAGCTGACCATTCTCAGGGTTAAGGTTTACTTTCTTCACTTTACCAACGTTCCCGTCTCGAGCTTCAACCTGAGCCCCTTCCTTGATTATCAAGGAATTCTCTGGAACATTCATCTTTTCGGTGTAAGCCTGGTTAGCGGGGGCTTCGGCTAATCCCTGAGAAAAAGCCATCTGACCATTCATAGTATTGGCTACCGAAGCACTGTTAATGGCAGGATATAAGTAGCCAGTAGGAGCGGCGATAACCGTAGATTCATTTGCCATCGCGTAAGTACCATCTGTAGCTGAATACTCGCGCTCCCTGAAATTGGGCATATCCTTTAACTGTTCTTCAGTCAAACTCAAGTCAACAGTTTTACCATCGGGGGTTGTCTGTACCACCCACTTCTTATCAACCACGATTTGACGGTGTGCTAGTTCACCTGTTTCAATAATCAAGTGGGTCATTTGGTTATCCTGGGGATTGGCTACTAGATATTTAACAGTACCGAGAGCTTTATCATCCTGCCCCTTAACCTTTGCTCCTAGCTCTAATTGGTTAATCATACACACTTCTCCTTTAGCTTTACTAATTATCAAGTTAAAGCTTTCAAAAAATCTAAAAGCTATATTTGATATGATCGCATATAGTGTGCCACCAAATCTTGGATAATTTAAAATAATAGAGGGAACGCCATGCTCATTTTAGGCATTCCCTTGAAATAGTTAAGGAAAGATATGGGGAAAATAAGAGGTTTAGTAGGGTAACAAGCAAAGTGTTACCCACATTATTTAAAGGTTTTGTTCGATAGACGCTTTTGCAGCTTGTTCGGTAGTAGGGCTAAAAGGAAGACTAGAACGCGCTGCCACAGATTCCGCTTTCTCGCCCACCTTCGTACCAGTGGGATTACTATTATAGTTAACAGCCAACGGATAATCATGTAAGCTTAACTACGTACTCTTTGACCAGTAACCAAGCGATAGGCCCCGATTAGAATAATCGCGCCAACAACAGATACTAAAACAGACTCGATATTAAAACCAGTAACCAGGTCACGTCCAGTAATTAGGCCCATTACAAAACCACCAACGATAGCACCCAGAATACCGAGCACCAAATCGGCCAGTAAACCACCTGCGCCACTACTCATAATCATGTTGGCAATCCAGCCTGCAATTAAACCTACTACAATCCATGCAATAATACTCATTAGACTTAATCTCCTTTTATACAACTTAGTTATCATCCCTACGATAGTCAGTTCACTTATCGTACTTCTCTTAAAAGCATATTCCGTACCAGCATTGACAACATTTCAGGAATTTGGATAAAAAGGGCATAATCGCTTATTCTGATTATGCCCTGAAAATGGCCTAATTATAGGGATTAGTTACTTCCTGACCACTACTACGGCCTGGGGTGTTATCCATTACTTTGCTACCCTGGTCAACCTTTTGGCCTACTCTAGGGTCAATGTAGGAAGAATCTTGGTCAGACTTCTGACTACTACCGTTAGACTGCCCTGACTGTTGACTCATAATTTTAGCCAGTTCTTGTTGAAGCAAACTGACTTGTTCTCTGGTCTTTTGGGAAAGTTGCTCCCATAATTGTTGGTTTCCGTCGTGAGCGTATTTACCATAAACCTCAAAGGCTTCGAGGTTTTTGGCAAGAGCCATGATGACGTTATAGGTATTGTTATCTACGGGTTGGTTCGCCATGTAATAAATCTCCTTTTAGCTTTTCGTGCTTCTGAACCACTGCTTGTGATTCCTGAAGATAATAACTGCAAGAAACATACCATTAGACTTCTGAGAAAAATACCATGGCTTGAGTTCGCACGGGGCTAATGAAATTTAACAAAATAACCCATAAAGGGGTAGAATTGGCTAACGCGGGACTAATATCCTGAGTACAGGGCACAAGCTCCACCACGCTTAGAGAGCCTATGTTTCTACGGACGGAATTAACTAACATAATCCCGATATTGATTGAATAAGCTTTTTTAGCCTGGCGATTTATTACCGGGCCACTCAGTAGGATTTACGGAAAACTTTATGGGGAGGTTAGGTCAAGTTTAAAAAGATAAATCAGTCAGGTTGGGGGTTTTTAAGAGGCAAGGAGAAATAAAAAGTGCTACCGACATTCGGTTGGCTTTCCAACCACATCCGTCCACCATGCTTTTGTACTATCTCATGGCAAATATATAGTCCCAAACCCAACCCTTCTATAGATTTTTGTTTGGTAGAACGCGCTCGGTAGAAGCGGTCAAATACATGTTGTTGCTCTTCCTGATTAATACCCTGGCCCTGGTCTTTTACCCATATTACCACTTCGTCTGCTTGGGGGTTAGTAGCCTGGGATTCCAACGCAACCACCACTGGCGAGCCCGCCGGACTGTACTTAACAGCGTTACCAATTAAATTATTTAACACCTGTTCTATGCGGGTTGCATCCCAACATCCATTAACTATTTCCAGCCCTAGTTGAGTTAAGAATATATAATTAGGATGGGTCACCCGTTGCTGCTCAACCACCCGCATTACCAGTTCGTTCAGATTTACTTTATTTTGATATATCAAATCAAACTGAGCATTTTGCAACCGTGAAAAATCCATCAATTGGCTGATTAATCTATTCATCTGGTCGGTTTGATGAACTATATTTTCCAGATAGCGTTGGACTTTCTTTTGGGCTTTCTTAGCCAATTCAGGATTTGACTCAATTTCAGCCATTTGATTTAAGCTTCGTTCCAGAATTTGGGCATACCCCCGAATAGAGGTTAGGGGGGTGCGTAATTCATGACCTGCCACCGACACAAATAAATCTTTGAGATAATCTACTTCTTTTTGGGCGGCGATAGCTTGTTGAGCCTCTTGATAAAGACGGGAATTATCTACCGCAACGGCGGCCCGTTGGGCTAACTCTTTGGCAAAGGCCAAATCTTGTTCGTCATAATGTTGACCCGACTCAGTGGCGACAAACTGCATAGCCCCTATTACACGACCTCGTGCTACCAACGGTACAATTATCAAAGCACTATAATTAATTTCACGCAGTAAACGAAGTTGATCTTCATCCTGGGCGACTGCCACCAGCATCTCATCAGGAATATCAGGATATAATTCAGCTTTCCCGGTTCTAAGTACATTGGGCAAGCCCGCCGGAGCATCCGGGTCATAGGGATAACGTTGCTCTAATTCCTGTTGCAATTTAAGAGCCCACTCTATTTTAGCCGGGTTTACATGGGCCAGGGCCAATTGGCGGGGTATCCGTTCCTCGTCAGCAATATGTACAGTACACCAATCGGCTAATCTTGGTACTACAAACTGAGCAAGATTTTGGAGGGTCACAGCATAATCCAAAGAAGAATTAAGCACATTTGACGCTTCCGCTAAAAATGTCAGTTGCTCTTGAGCTTCTTCGGCTTCCTGGCGAGCGGCGCGCTCTCTTTCTAATACCTGGATAAGCTCCTGTTCGGCTTGCTTGGTTCGGGTAATATCAACGGCAGTAACCGTCACCCCATCCCCCACTTGTACTACTACATTACGAAACCAGTTATCAAAACCATCGCCTGCATAATGAGTTTCCATTTGATGAGTCAGGCCAGTTTCCACCACCTGCACATAAATATCAAAAAGGCCGCTGGTCCTGCTAGTAGGGTAAAGTTCCAGCATTGGTTTGCCTCTCAAATCTTCGATAGTTCGGCCTAATGTTTTTTCTGAAACAGGGTTAAGGTAGTCCCAGGTAAAATCTATAATTTGGCCTTGCGAATCTCTGACACAAGAAAGCACTACAAAATAATCGAAGGTTAATTCCTGAAAAAGCCGGAAACGTTCTTCACTTTTTTGAAGGGCCGTTTCGGTTTGGTAACGCTGAATAGCGGCGGAGAGGACGTTAGCCGCCGCCTGAAAAAAGTTAACATCATCCTCGGTAAAAGTATGCAAAGTTCCGAAATGCCCCACTAGCGTACCGTAGGGCTGGCGTTGTAAACCCTCAAGCTTAATAGATAAACTACTTTGGATATGATGTTCAGACATCAGCGCGGGATAATGATAGCGGTTCTCGGTAGCCCAATTATTGATAACGATTGGTTGGAGGGCCTTGAGAGAGCTCTCTACCCAGGTTCCAGGTTCAACTTTAACCTTAGCTTGACTAACAATACCATCTTCCCAGCCATAGCCCGCCCGAATTAAGACAGCGTTATATTCAGCTTGAAATTCGGTGGCGGAGCAATAGTCGAGTTTGAGAGTTTCAGCGATTAATGTGGTAGTTTTTTGCATTAAGCCGACCAGATCGGTTTCGCTCAAGGCTAATAAGCCTAATTCAACTATAACCGCCTGTTGCTTGGCTTTTAATAATTGGTGGACTCGTTGATTTTCTTCAGAATTTTGCATGTTTTAGAATGACTTCCAAAAAACCAACGGACTTAATTAATATATACTATTATAAGCGAACGATTACCCTAAGCGTAGTATTCGATTATATCAAGCAAATTATCCATATCAAAGGGTTTAAGCAAAGTTGCTGTTACTAGCGCGTTCGGTTTAAGGTTTTCCAGATTAGCAGATATTACCACAATAGGCTTGGCAAAAGAAATTCGGGCCAATTCTTGTAGAAACTCATTCCCACTTTTGTCAGGTAGCCTTAAATCAAGGGTCATTAAATCAATTTTTTGGGTTTTTATTTGCTCAAGGGCTTTAGCCGCGTTATCAGCAGTGATTGTATTAAAACCAAATTCGGCAAATACTTCTACCAAAATATTACTAATATCTGGGTCGTCTTCAACTACTAAAACACATTTATCAGAATTCATATAGTTACCTAAATTTCTTAAAGATTATGTCAAATTAAATAAAACGTCTTCCAAGCTGCTTTAGGCATAAACTATGCCAGAAGATTGTTTTATAAGCTTTCAAACAGGTTCTTTAAGAAATTTGTTGGCATAAGAATTGCCTATAGCTTCATTATAGCAAAAGCAAATTTCTTTGACAACAGGAGGACTTGACCACAGGGTCAAAATCAATGACAAATTTAAAAAGACATCTTCAAGCTGAAACCCCCGCTAATTTACCCATCTGGCGCGAATTTGGTATGGGTATTGATTGGTTGTCATTACATTACTCTCCGGACTATTTCGGATTAGGGCTCCCAAAAGGTGATAAATCCGCCGTAATTCTGGTTCCGGGCTTTCTAGCCGATGATACTTATCTGGGCGAGATGTATTACTGGCTCAAACGAATTGGCTACCGACCCTACATGTCAAAAATTGGGCGGGTAGTAGATTGTTTCGATTCGTTGGTTAATCGTTTGTTGAAAACAATTGAGCAAGCCTATCAAGAGACTGGAGCTAAAGTTCATCTAGTTGGGCATAGTATGGGCGGGATGTTAGCCCGGGCGGCGGCGACCCTGAATCCTGAACAGGTTGCCTCAGTTATAACGCTGGGCTCACCCTTTCGGGGAATTCGTTCTCATCCATTGGTTTTAGGAATAGGCGAACTGGTAAGAAAATCAATAAAAACTCAGGGGAAACGCCCCAACCAACCCGCCTGTTTTACCGCTCAATGCGGTTGCAAAAGTATGGAGGCCTTGAATAGCCATTTCCCTGAAAACAAGATTATGAATACCGCTATCTATACCAAACAGGATGGGGTTGTAGATTGGCGTGCTTGCGTAAATGATAACCCCGCTACCAACTTTGAGGTTAACAGCACTCACGTAGGTCTAGCCTTTAATCCTTTTGTATATCGTTTAATTGCCCAACGCTTGGCACAATCTCATGCAAAGGAAATGAAAATAGTTAGTCAGGAATCCAGAGTTGCGTAGTATTAGTTTCGACTTTCTTTTAGTTACTCAAGGAAAAATTAGATGCAGAAAATAACTTCAGGCAAAATCGCGCTTTGGACAGCCACAATCTTACTGGTTATTTTGGGCTTTGTCTTTTTGTGGCTGATACGCAACATACTTTTTCTGGTTTTTCTCAGCATTCTATTTGCCACTGGAATTGAACCAGTGGTGCGCTGGCTGCGGCGGGGCCCTTTTAATCGCACTACTGGGATTCTGGTAGTTTATAGCCTGATAATGGGTTTTATTGCCTTACTGATTTATTTAACAGTACCGCCCTTGATTGACGAGGCCAATCGGCTTATCGCCACTCTTACCAATCCTGAATCTGCCAGAGCTACCATCGCCCAAATAGATAATGCTTTCTTTAGAGATATTACTAGCCAAATTTATAATGCTTTCAGTGATGTAGGGCGGAATTTCAAGCTAAATGCCGATACTTTAAGTATTGGTCTTACCGTGTTAGAGGCTTTATTTTCGGGAGTAACGGTTTTTGTTATTGCCTATTACTGGCTAACCGAACGGACGATGCTGAAACGCTTTATATTTTCCCTTATCCCGGAACAAAAACGACCCAACGCCCGCACCCTCTGGGTAAATGTTGAAGACAAGCTAGGAGCCTGGACGCGGGGGCAACTGCTACTTATGGTATTTATTGGGGTCTTGGCCGGGATTGGTTACGCTATTATGGGGTTAAAATATGCACTAGTTCTGGCAGTTTTTGCGGGCCTAACCGAACTAATTCCACTGGTAGGGCCCTATATTGGTGGCGCACCGGCGGTGCTGATTGCCCTTACCCAGAACTTTGTGCTGGCAATTGTAGTATTAGTTTATATTGTAGTGCTTCAATTGGTTGAAGGGAATGTGTTGGTTCCGCGCATAATGAAAAATGCTCTGGGAGTTACCCCTTTAACGGTTATTATTGGGATTCTGATTGGCTCCACGTTGGCTGGGATTGCCGGAGCCCTGACGGCTGTACCAATTGTCGCTACGATTCAGGTTATTTACACCACTATCCAGAGTAATAGCGAAAATGTATCGGATGAAGAGAATGCTACTACTGATGTCGTTTCTGATGAGGTAAAAATACCAGATACGTCTGTTGTTAGCTGAAAGCCAAATTCTGAGTAATCATAATGGCTGGCACAATATTTGCTTTTATTTATGAATATAAGAGCCCGGAGAGAGCTTTAACAGCTCAACCTGGGCCATTACATAAATCTCAGTTATTCCGATTTGTGATATATGTCAAAGGTGACTGAACAAATCACCCTGATTTTTAGGCGAAGGAGAAGTCAAATGACCAATAGTAACGAGCAAGAAAATAGCAATAACAGGATTAGCGAGCAATCGCGAGAAGCCTGGGAAAAGTATGGTGACAAGGCTGCCGAAAAGGGCTTTGCTTACGAACGCGAGGGCGAGGGTTTACCAGATGAAAATAATGAGCTTACCCCTAACCCAGCCAAAAACCTTGCTGACAAACAAAAGTCACAGACACCCTCAAATCGGCTAAACTCAAACACTTCCACCCGGAGTGGTAGCGGGCAGACCACCGAAGACAAGGAAAATGATATTCCTGAAACGGTCTCCCTGGACACTGAACCCTATGACGGGCCAAGCAAATTGGCGCAGCGGGTACAAAATGTGAATTATGAGGCTGGTACTAACATGGAGCCTCAAAAGGCCCAGGCCAGCAACACGCTTATCAAAGTGCCCTCCGAAAATAGTGAGGATAAGAGCATCACCCAGAATCGGACTTTTACTGCCGACTCTGATTACCATCAGAGCAACCGCGATAGTCCTAAACTTGGCTCCTATGTTAGCCCGGAGCAAGCGGCTGAGCTGAATAAAAAGGCCGAAGACCGCTACTAAGTAATTTTACTAAGGGAGAGGGAGTTATTACGGCTCTCTCTTTATTTTTTGGCATAAATTATGTAATGCCCCTTCTGAGATGAGTTATTGGGTCTTATAAAATTAAGGAAGATTAACTAATGATGGAATCGAATAAACTCAAAGCGGTGATTGCAGGGGGCGGACTAGCCGGACTAGCCTGTGCCAAACGCCTAATAGATGGGGGCTTTCAAGTTACGCTGGTAGAAGCTGAGGCGCAGTTGGGTGGTAGAACCGCAAGCTGGGTTGACCAGACTTGATGGGCAAACTATCGAAAGCGGCGTACATACCTTCTTTGGGCCCTACAGTCATTTGATTCGTCTGCTTAACGAAGTTGGAGTTGAAATCGAGGAAATCGTCAGTTGGAGCGACAAGGTTGCCTTCTTGAAATCGGGTTCGCCCTTAAATATTTTTGGGCTTGACCCTCTCCGTAATCTGGGGCAATTTTTGGGCGGCTTACTGGGAAATAATAATCTGATTAGCCCCTTAGCCAAAATTACCATAGGGCTGGCCTTTGCCAATGGTTTACTCCGCCTACCCTATTACGAGAATTTTACCGTAGCTCAATTCGCCCGTGATGGTGGGATAGATAGCCAAACCTACGAGCGGATTTTGCGCCCTTTGTCACGGGGTCTAGCTTTTTGTGAGCCGGAAGAATTATCAGCCCAAGTATTACTCACTTTAATATTGGATAACGCTACAAAACCCTGGAATCTTCAGGTTGGCACTTTTAAAGGTGGAATGAGTAAAGTCTTGATAGAGCCGATTGCCCGTTGGTTACAGTCGCAAGGCGCACATCTCAAGACCCATAGCCCCCTGCGGAATATTCGGCTTGATAACGCTA
>Ga0209511_1000219_pt1 | contig 63237 bp, 60 predicted proteins | sample SSSSmetaG_FD_184141 | JGI IMG/M metagenome (GOLD analysis project Ga0209511, IMG submission 184141) | Glacier valley bacterial and archeal communities from Borup Fiord, Nunavut, Canada, to study Microbial Dark Matter (Phase II) - ​SSSS... | ecosystem: Environmental > Aquatic > Freshwater > Ice >... | reverse complement strand
AACGAAGAACTATTAACAGCAGTAGAAGAACTTAGAATACGACCATTGGAACGTTCTTGGTTTTTACCAATACTACTTTCAGATTGTAAAGTACCAAACATAAAAATTACACCAACAGAAACATTAAATGATATTCATTATATAGCTTTATACAAAGATTTTGAATCAGGAATACAAAAACTTATATACACTATCTCACCAAAATTTATTTCAAAAAAAATTACTAAATTACTTTTAGATTTAATTTCAGAAGATGAAAATATTCATAGAATAGCACTAAAGCAAATGTGGGATTTACCTAAAATAACAGATAAAAAAATAATTAAGTCCTTAGTAGAAAAATATATCTCTGAGAAAACAGATAAAGAAACAGTTTCTTATATAAGTTATATACTAAGACAAAATAAAAATGATGTAATACCTATGATAGTTAAACTCATTACTATAAATTATAAAAATGAGAATGTAAATAAAGTCACATTAAAAAAATTGTCTGAATTTTGTTATCCTTTAAGTATTAACGAAGCCATACCAAACTTTATTAATATATGTGATAAGAACAATATTTCATATGAGCCTCATTGTATAAACGTTCCGTCTTTTGCTTGGCATCTTTCAATTGATTCGTATATAAGGGTAAAAGATTTATTTATGAAAAGAAATGGTACAGTTTGGCATTCTGTATGGGGTAGTAAGTCTTTAAATTTCGATGATGAAATACAAAAAATAAAATTATGTAGTGAATGTAACCAAAAGGAAGCAATTTGTATTGAATCTGAAAGTTATGCAGATTCTGGAGAATATGGTTATATTAATAGATATGAATGTGCTAATTGTGAATATTCATGGACGGAAGAAGATTAAGGTTACTACTAGTTTTTATATTTTTATGAAGAATTATTTGGACTAATTGAATTTGAGGCTGTAGTAGAAGGTTTGTTATATATACTGAAAATGCATGAAAAATTAATAACCCAAACACAGGAACAAATTAATATTAATAAGTTACTTATAGATAAATATAATATAGATTAAACTATTTTTATGACAGAGTCTGTAGACATACAGGCTTTTTTTTGTTGCTTAATTTTAAGGAGTGAATATGGAGTTAGATGCAAATGTGCAAGATTATATAGATAGTTCGCAGGGATTAACTGAAGGAGATATAGCATTGATATATATGTTTGAGAGATATATTTTTTTTTACAAAAGTCAAAGTCAATAAGTAGGTGATATATAAATGTTTAAGAGTTGTCAGTATTGTGGGGGCATACATGAGACTACCTACGAGTGTCCTAGTAAGCCTAAGCGAAAGTACAAACAAAACAAATATAGTGAAGTAAATGGTGAGATTAAAAGGTTTAGAGGAAGTACTACATGGCAAAACAAGAGGGAAGATATTCAGCAGAGGGACTTACATATGTGTCAAGTATGCATAAGGTTACTATATGATTGGTGTACTGTTCAATATAACTATGAGAATACATCTGTACATCACATTGATAAGTTATCAGATGCATTCGATAAGAGGCTTAATAACTATAATCTTGTTACATTATGTCCATGTTGTCATACAGCAGCAGACCAAGACAAGATACCTATGAATATATTGTTAGACATAGCAAGACAACAGGAAGATAACGGAAAATAGTAATATTAAAATAAATGTTATTGATAAACGATAACAACGAATGTTCATTTTAGATACCCCCCATTGTCGAAAAATGTAAAAACACACCTATCAACACCCACGTATCCACCATCACTGACACAAAAGTCCTATATAACATATTTTAACAGTTTAATATAAACAATAAAGAAAGTGAGGTGAAAATATATGCCTAAAGGTTCAAATCCAGTAGATTTATTAACTGGTCATTTAACAAAGCAACAAATTGAAGAACGTCAAGCAGCTGAAGCAAAATTAAAAGGTGATGATACTTTAGTGTATATTCCACCTACTGAATTAAGCACTAAAAAAGAAAAAGAAATATATCAATTTTTGGTAGATGAGATGAAGGCTTCGAAAATTTTAAACAACCTTGATATTCAACTAATAATACAAACAGTAGATTCAATTATGAATATGCGCGAAGCTAAAAAAGCAATTAGAAAATATGGACAAGTAATACAAAAAGCGGATGGAACATTATGTAAGAATCCTGCTGTCAATATATATAAAGAATATTCACAGATATATTATCAATGTGCAATGCAGTTAGGATTATCACCATCAAGTAGAAGTAAGTTGGCTTTGGATTCAACAAAGAAAAAAGAAAATGATTCAGACCCTTTGCTTAAAGTTATAGGTGGTGGTAAAAAATGATATTAGAAGATAAGGCATTACAGTATTGTAGAGATGTAATAGGTGGAACAGAACCTGCACCTATAGAAGTTAAAATACAATGTCAAATAACATTAGATGATTTAGTAAAACAAAATGATGATGATTATCCATATTTCTTAGATATTGAAATGGTTGAAAAAGCTGAAGGTATATTAAAATTATTAAATTTTGCCACAGGTATAAATGTAATAGGTACACCAGTAATTGATGGGCTTCATGGATTCCAAGCCTATTTTTTTTATAGTATTTTTGGATGGAAATATAAATCAAATTCTGCTAAATATAAAAATAATTATATAACTTTATTTGTTCCGAGAAAAAATGCGAAGAGTTGGATGGCTGCTGTAACATTAATTATATTTATGATTACTGAAGATGATTATTCGGAAATGTATTCGATTTGCCATTCTAAGGAACTTGCTGGAGAAATAAAAAAGGCAATGACACAAATTATTGAAGCTAGTCCTTTAATCAAAAAACATTTTAAAATTAGTACAACTTTGAGTGGACAAATATTATGTAAGTTAACTAATAGTTTTTATAAAGCTAGAGTTGCAGAGCCGAATAAAAACAATGCTGTAAGAAGTACATGTTTTATAGCTGATGAAATAGGAGCTTTTACGACAAAAGCCAATATACTTGCTATGAAATCGGGGCAGAAAAATGTAGTGAACGGCATACAGGTAAATTGTACTACAGCATATGCAGTAGATAAATCAATCATGATAGAAGAATTAGATTACATAAGAAAAGTTTTTAATAATGTCGTCAAAAATGAAAGAATGTTTGCACTACTTTATTATGCCACTGAAGAACACCTGTGGGATGATGAAGGTTTAGCAATGGCAAATCCTTTAAGAATTGAAGATAATTATAATACTATCAGAGAAGAAAGACAGTCTGCATTAGATAAGCCATCTGAGAGAGAAGAATATTTAACTAAAGATATGAATCACTTCATGCCTAAAAACTCTGGTACATCTTATATAAATATTGATGATTTGCGTAAATGTAAAGTTGAAAGTTTTAGTTGGACAGGGCGTGATGTATATCTCGGTTTGGATTTAGCCCTTACGAATGACAATTGTTCATATTCTATGGCTACTTATATAGAAGAAAAAAATAAGTTTGAAAAAACTAACTACTATGAACATATAAAATCTGGTAAATGTTTTGATTGCGGTGATTCAACAGTAAATTATTTATTTATCGAACAAAAAATAATGGAAATTGAAGAGAAGCATGGTGTGCACGTTGTTTCTATTGGATATGACAGGTCAAATTGTCTATCATCGGCTCAACATTTAGAATCTGAAGGTTATACATGTGTAATTGTACGTCAGCACAGTGATACATTGCATATGCCAACTAAACTTTTAGAGGAATATATTTTATCTAAAAAGTTCCATTATACAGAAAATGAACTATTGGAAGAAAACTTTGCAAATGCAAAAGTAAGATTAGATGAAACATTAAGAAAATATGTGAGCAAAAAAGCAAGCGCAGGAAAAGTTGATATGGTTGTAAGTTTAATAATTGCTTTATATTTACTGCAATTAGAAAAGTTATTAAATCAAAATAATTTTGTAGTACAAGTTATTTAACGAAAAGAGGTGAAAAGAAATTTGGGATTAATTAAAAGTTACAAAGAATGGCGCGCATATGAAGAAAGAGCCGATATGCTAGAGGATTTAATATTACAAGCAACAGTTGGCTCAGATGTAGTAACAAAAAAGCAAGCATTAAATATTGCTAGTGTAGCAGGTTGTGTAAATGTTATTTCTAATACGATCGCTATGATTCCAATCAAATTATATTCTGAGGAAAATAGCAAAGTTACAGAAATAAAAACAGATAGAAGAATTAAGTTGTTGAATGATGAAACAGGTGACACACTTGATGCTTTTCAGTTAAAAAAAGCTTTTATTGAGGATTATTTATTAGAGGGTGGTGGATATGCCTATATAAATAAAGAACTCAATATGTTCAAAAGTATTAATTATGTAGATAAAACAAGTGTATCTGCACAGGTTAATTTTGACCCTATATTTAAAGACTATGATTTGCTTGTAAATGGGAAATTTTATAAACCATTCGAGTTTCTAAAAATACTCAGGAAAACTAAAAATGGAGCAGATGGTATTGGTATTGTTACTGAGAATAATGATTTACTTGCTATAAGTTACTTGGCTTTAAAGTATGAAAAGATATTACAAAAGACGGGTGGAAATAAGAAGGGGTTCATACAGGCTAAGAGTAAAATAACTGGTGATGCATTAACAGCTTTAAAAACAGCATGGAAAAATTTATATGGTGATAACAGTGAAAATATAATTGTTCTAAATGATGGAGCTGAATTCAAGGAAGCACAAGCAACGTGCGTAGAAACTCAAATGAATGAGAATAAGCAAACTAATAGTGCTGAGATATGTAAAATATTTAATGTACCAAAAGGAATCCTTGATGGAAATGCAACTGATATTGAATATAACAATTTTATAAAAATCTGTATATTGCCTATTATTAAATCATTTGAAACAGCTTTAAATAAAGATTTCTTGTTAGAAATTGAAAAAGATAAATATTATTTTGCTTTTGATATGAAACAATTAACAAAAGCAGATATTTTAAAGAGATTTCAAGCCTATGAAATTGCAATTAAAAACGGTTTTATGCAGTGGGATGAGATAAGGTTTGAGGAAGATTTAGAACCTTATGGATTAGACTTTATAAAATTAGGATTACAGGATGTTCTTTATAACATCAAAACAAAAGAAATCTACACTCCTAACACCGATAAAACCAGTAAAATGAATACTTCTTCTAGTCAAGATGTGAAGGGTGGTGATAAGATTGAAGATTGAACTAAGAAATGATTCTGTATTTATTTCGGGATATGTAAATGTGGTATCTAGGGATAGTCGTATATTATCAACTAACACTGGAAAATTTATTGAACAAGTTAAACCTCTAACATTCCAGAGAGCTTTAGAAAAGACTGATAATGTAGATTTATTATTTAATCATAAGACTAATAGGCTACTAGGTGGAACTAAAAGTGGCAATATGAAATTATGGGAAGATGCTATAGGATTACGTGCAGAATGTATAGTAACAGATTCAGAAGTAATTGAAAAAGCTAGAAACAAAGAATTAAGAGGATGGTCATTTGCTTTTTCTGTATTGCCGAATGGGGATACATGGGAAGATGGTAAAGATAATATCAAAAGACGATATTTAGAAGATATAACTCTTCCTGAAGTTTCTATATTATCTGTAACACCTGCTTACCTTGCTATGAGTCTTGAGAGCCGCGGTGACGAAAATACATTAACTGAATATCGTTACATTGATGAAGATATTGAACTTGTAGATAATACAACAGTTAAAGATGATGAAGACGAAAAAAGAGAATTACCACCAATTGATTATTCAATAGTACAGCAAGAAATTGAGCTATTAAAGCTCAAACAGATTGGACACTAGAAGGTGTCTTTTTTTATACTCAAAATTAAAAAATATAAATTACGAAAGGTTAGGTATTTAAATGATAAAAGCATTAACAGAGAAGAGAAACAGTTTAATTGAGGAAATGGAAGCAACTATAGCGACTGCAAAGACAGAAATTAGAGCATTTAATGAAACTGAGTCTTCAAGAATGGAAGCTATTAAAGTAGAAATCGCAGGAATTGACAAAACACTTAAAATTGAAGAAGAGGTAAGAAATATGGATAAGAAAACAACTGTAGTAAAAGAAAATGATATTCCATTATTAGAAGAAAGAGCATTTGCTGATTATATTAGGGGTACAGTTACAGAAAATAGAGCAGATGCAGTTAATATGACTAAGGGTGATAACGGTTCTGTAATTCCTGCAACGATAGCAAATAAAATCATTGAAAAAGTAAAGGAATTATCACCAATACTCAAAATGGCAACAACGTTTACTATTAAGGGTTCACTCTCATTTCCAGTATACGATGAATCAACGGGTAAGGTTAGTTGTGCATATGCAGACGAGTTTACAGCATTGACAGCAAATAGTGGTAAGTTTACAAATGTAGCTTTAACTGGTTTCCTTGCTGGTGCATTAGCTAAAGTATCAGAGTCTCTTGTAAATAATTCTGATTTTGACTTAGTAAGCTATGTAATTTTGAAGATGGCTACTTCAATTTCTGAGTTCTTGGAGAAAGAATTGCTTGTTGGTACTTCTGCAAAAATGACAGGCGTTTTGTCTTCTGCTTTTGGAGTTACAACAGCTTCAGCTACAGTAATTACTTTTGATGAGTTAATTGATTTGCAGATGACAGTACCAACTACACTTCAAGCAGGATGCACATGGATAATGAGCAAGAATACATTCAAGGCTATTAGAAAATTGAAGGATTTGAATGGTCAGTACATCATGAATAAGGATGTTACTATGGCATTTGGATGGGAATTACTTGGTAAACCTGTATATATTTCTGAGTCAATGCCTGAAATTGCAGCTTCATCAAAAGCTATTGTTTACGGTGATTTTAGTGGTTTGTATGTTAAGTTTACTGGAAAGATAGAAGTTAAAGTATTAAAAGAACTATTTGCAACTGAACATGCAATTGGAGTTGTGGGTTGGGTTGAAGCTGATAGTAAGATAATTGAACCACAAAATATTGCGGTTATGACTATGAAGGCAGCGTAGGAGGTATAAATAATGAAGGTTAAAGCATTAGTAAGTTTTAGTGGTTTAATCTCAATGTATACAGGGGAAGAAAGAGATATTATAGATAAAGGGGTCTTAAAAGACCTCTTATCTGCTAAATACATTGAGGAAGTAAAAGAAGATAAGCCTAAAAAGGGTGTGAAATCTGATGAAAATAAGTGAAGTATCGATAGAAAATATTAAAAATTATTTAAGAATTAACACAAATAGTGATGATGTAATCATTGATGCAATTTTAGTAGCTTCAAAATCTTATCTTATATCTTATACAGGGTTAACAGTAGAAGTATTAGACACAAAAGAAGATATAACAATTGCTTTAATGGTACTTTGTAGTGACCTGTATGAAAATAGGGCAATGACAGTCCAAAACGACAAAGTAAATAAGGTGGTTCAATCAATTTTAGACATGCATTGCATTAATTTACTATAGGCGGTGGTGTAATAGTGGATATTGGGAAAATGAGACATGAAATAGTTATACAGCAAAAGCCAACTACTAAAAACTCTTTCGGTGAGACACTTAATACTTGGGACAATGTTTGTACAATATGGGCATCTATTGAACCACTTCAAGGCAGAGAATACTTTTCAGCGGAACAAATTCAAAGTGAAGTAACAACTAGGATAAGGATAAGATACATAGATGGTATTAAACCAAATATGCGAGTAAAATATGGTGATTCTATATTTAATATCAAGTCCATTATTAATCCAAAATATTTAAATGTTGAGTTACAGCTTATGTGTACTGAGGTGTTTTAAATGGCTAAATCTCAAATAGAAGGTATGAAAGAACTAAAAAGATATTTTCAAAAACTTAGTAAAGTACCTCAATCATCGGTAACTAAAGGTGCAAAAAAAGGTGCAAATATTGCTTATAAAGATGCTAAAAAGGATGCTCCAGTTGATGAAGGTAACTTGAAAAAAGGCATTATTTTAAAGCCTGAAAAGAGTAAATTTAAAGGTAAAAAAGTATATCAAGTTACTTTTAATCCTGCTATGAACGATATTTTTGTTAAAATGACAGTTGATGGTGAGAGATATTATTACCCTGCATCACAGGAATATGGCTATTTTACTAGGGATGGTAAATATATACCTGGCTATCACTTTATGAGAGATTCCATAGAAAACAATGATACTGCAATAAAAGAAACTATAATTAATGAAATGATAAAGCAGCTTGATAAACTAGATTGAGGTGACAGAAATGTTTTTTGAAGAAGTGATGACCGAACAACTAAATACTATTCCTGATATTTTAGATAAAATATACCCACTTAACGCTGAAGAAGGCATTGAAGCACCATATATTGTTTACTTACAAGCTGGTGGCAATGAATATAAAAGTTTTGATGGGTATAGTGGACTTAAAAAGGTTTTATTTGAGTTTAATATCTTACATAATAGTTATACAGAAATGAAGTATCTTACTAAAACAGTAGTTGATAAAATAATTGACTTAGAAGAAACAGTCATAAATGGATTGGAAATTCAAGGAATAACCTTAGAAGAGCCAGTAGAATTATTTGAAAAAGAAATTGAATTGTACAGAAGTATAATCACAATAAGAGCAACATATATAGAGAGGATTTGATAATATGGCACAACAGGCAATGGGAACAAAAATAAAAATAGGTGCTGATAGCATAGCAGAATTGACTTCAATATCTGGATTAGAGCTATCGGCAGATACTATTGAAACAACAACATTGGAAAGCAATGGAAATAGAACATTTATGCAAGGACTAAAAGATGCAGGAGAATGCAGTATTTCTGGATTCTTTAACTCAGCTGATACTAATGGACAAATAGCAGTATATAATGCATATGATGCAGGAACACTTTTAGATTTTACAATTTTATTTCCTGCTTCACTAGGAGCAAGTTGGACGTTTCAAGGTATTGTTACGGGTTTTAAAACTGGTGCTGATTTAGAAGATTTAATACCTTTTGAAGCTACTATAAAAGTGAGCGGTAAACCATCATTGGGGCTTACTCCAAGTACAGGATTATCTGCATTAGTTATTACAGGTACTGGTGGAACAATTGCACCTACGTTCGCAAATGGAACATACTCATACGCTTATACTGGATTGACAGGAACAAGTGTAACAGTAACAGCTACAGCAGCTAGTCATACTATGACATTATATGTTGATGGAGTACTTAGTCAGTCACTTACAAGTGGTAGTGCTTCAAGTTCAATAGCTATGTCGGCAGGAAGTAAGAAGTTAACAATACTTGCGAATGAATCTGGAAAGACTCAAAAGATTTATGAAATAGTAGTAGTAAAGTAATTTAATTAAAAGATTAAGTGGGGTTGTGTCTAGTGCATGACCCCTATTTTTATATGATGAGAGGATAAAAATATGTATACACCAATTCAATTGGAAAAAATGAGAAATCTGTGCTACGGAATGAGAGCTATAAGTAAGATAGAAAAGGCTTTAAATAAAAATATGTCTAAGTTAGATTTTAATGATATGTCAATGGATGATGCAGCAATAGTGATTTGGGCAGGGTTGTCACATGAAGATAAAGATTTAACACCTGATAAAGTTATGGATTTAATTGACGAACATAGTAATTTTAATAAAGTTATGGAAATTGTAGCAGAAGCATTTGAAGATGCATTTAGTGATGATGAAGATAAAGGTGCTAAAGATAACGAAAAAAACTAATAGAGGGTAGCGAAGATAAACCATTTACAACAAAAGATGCTTTAAAAGTCGCTGCCCAAATTGGAATGAATTTTATAGAGTTTTGGGAATTAACCCCAAGTGAATTTTTTATAAAATGTAATGCATTTAGCAGTAAGCAAAAAGTAGAAGGTGACGAGAAAATTATTATTTCTTATCTCACTGCATATTGGCAAAGAGTAAATCGTATGCCAAAACTAACAGATATATTAAAAACTGATAATAAACCAAAAGTTATGACACCACAAGATATGTTAAATCAAATTAAACAACTTAATACGAGATTACAAGGCGAAGAAGGGTAATTAATTTATCCTTCTTTTGTTTTATTTAAAAGGCAGGTGAAGATATGGCAACAAAAAATATATTAGTTCGTGCAGGTGCAGATTTTTCTGGAATGTCTAAAGGTATGCAAGCAGGACAAAAGAGCTTAAATAATTTTTCAAGAAATGTAACTGCAAGCATGGATAAAGTAAATCAGACAATGAAAAATTCTCAAACTAGATTAAGCAACACAATGAGTAAAATAAAACTTGCTTTAATTTCTATTGGAATTGGTGCAATTATTAAAGATAGTGTTTCAGCAGCTATGAATGTTGAGGCGAGTATTCAGCAAATAAACCGTATCATGGGTACAAGTGCAAATAGTTTTATGAATTGGGCAAAAACTCAAGCAACTGCTTTTAACATGAGTAAACAAGAAGTATTAAAATATGGAAGTGTTTACGGGAACTTGATTTCTGGATTTACTAAAGATACATCAAATACTGTAAAATACACTGAAGATTTACTAAAAGCAAGTGCTATTGTAGCTTCTGGTACTGGACGAAATATGGAAGATGTTATGGAACGAATTCGTTCAGGTATGCTTGGAAACACAGAGAGTATAGAGGATTTGGGTATCAATGTAAATATTGCTATGATTGAATCTACAAATGCGTTTAAGAAATTTGCAGGAAATAAATCGTGGCAAAAACTTGATTATCAAACTCAGCAACAAATTAGACTATTTGCTATTTTAGAACAGGCTAGTAAAAAGTATGGTGATAGCATTAATGTGAACACTGCATCCTCACAGCAGAAATTTTTAGCTCAACTAAATAACATTAAACTTGCTTTAGGACAAGCTTTTTTACCAATATATAATGCAGTTCTTCCAGCACTTACAAATTTGGCAAGCAAGATTGCAGAGGTAATGAATAAATTTGCTGCACTAATGCAAGTGATTTTTGGCAAACCAATTGAGCAACAACAAAAACAAGTAGATACAACTAATAGTCAAACTGATGCTGTTAGTGATTTAGGAGATGCATATCAAACAGCTGGTAAACAAGCAAAGGGTGCATTGGCAAGTTTTGACCAAATTAACACTTTAGGTAATGGAAGTGTTGATAGTGGTTCTAATATTACAACAGGAACACCATCAAAAACTACTACATCTCCAGTACAATCAAACGAGATTGATAAGGCAAATAAATCTCTTGATAAGATGAAATCAAAACTTAAAGAAATTTATGATAATTTTGGTGGTAAAGAGCTTGTAGTAAAAGCTAGTGTTGGTCTTGAACACTTAAAAACATCAATTTTAAGTGCAAAGGATTCTTTGGGTAATGCTTTTAAACCAATTGCCATCCAAATTAAGACTACATTAAGTAATAATAAAACTCAGTTACAGCAAATTGGTCAAAATATCGGAAATACAGTTGGTGAGAGTATAAGAATAGCACTAGCTAACTTTGGAGATATTACAGACTCAATTGCAAAGGGGTTTGAAGGATTTGTTAATAATAATAAAGCTAGTATACAAGGGTTTATTAATACTACATTAACAAATCTAATTACAACAGTAAAAAATGTTACTTCGGCTGCATCTATCCTAACAGATAAATTCGGGAAACTTAGAGATGAGTTTTGGGCAACCAGTAAAACCGATATAGTTAAAACTCTTGAGGCTATTTACAATACAGGATATAAATTGATATCCCCATTTTTATCAGGATTAACTGAAGCTTGGAAAAATGCAACAGCTAAAATGAAGGAATTTGCACAATCTGAAGGAGTCCAAACATATTTAAATGGATTGAAAGATGTGCTTTGCAATTTTATTGTTCCAGCTTTAAAAACATTTGCTGAAAGATGTTCTGCTATTGCAGATATAGTTAATCCGATTTTAACTCCCGCTCTAAACAAATTGGGTGATGCTTTTAATTACTGCTTTGGCAAATGGCTGGATAGAGTTTCAAAAGTGCTTGGATTTTTTGGAACATTAGCTTCAAAATTATCTACAATAGGTAATTTCTTTGTGACAATACCTTCTAAGTTTGATAATTTTAAGACAACTATGAGTAATTTTACTGATAGTGTCAAAAAGAGTTGGAGTAAATTATCTGAAACTATGTTATCTACTTTTAAAACTCCACTAGAAACCATAAGGTCATTGGTTAATAAATTTATAGGTTTATGGAATGGTATAAAGTTTGAATTACCTTCAACAACATTACCTTCAATTATGGGTGGTGGAACAGTTGGTGGTGGTAAGTTTACTGTACCGCAAATAAACCCAATACCTGCTTTAGCAAATGGTGGTCTAGCATATAGCGAAACACTTGCTGTAATTGGTGATAATGTAAACGCAAGTAGTGACCCTGAAGTTGTAAGTCCATTATCTAAGTTACAAGATATGATGGGCGGTAATAATAAGCCAGTTGTAGATATGCTGTCTCAAATTTTGAGAGTAATTCAGACAAAAGACACCTCAATTAAAATTGGTGAGGTAGAGTTTGCAAGAACAGCGATTAATGCAATTAATAATTATCAGAGACAAACTGGTAAAACTCTATTGGTAATTTAGGAAGGTGATAAAAATTGATTATAAAAATTCATGGGGATGTAATACCATCCCCTAAAGAATTTCAGGTTACTCCAATGGATATAGATAATAGCGAGAGTTCTGTTAGAACAAGTGACGGAACTCTCACTAGAGACAGGATAACGATAAAAAGACAAATAGATATAACATGGGGGATTTTAAGATGGAATGATATTTCAATAATACTTAAGTCAATGTCAGACATGTTTTTTGAGGTATATTATCCCGACCCAATGGAAGGTACATATGTAACAAAGACATTTTATGTTGGAAATAGACCATGTCCAGTAGCGCTTGAAAAAGATGGAGTACTAATGTGGGATGGTCTAAAAGTAACTTTAACGGAAAGGTAGGTGGGTTATGTATCAAGTATCAGATTTATTTAAACAATATGCTGGTCAGTCGGATAGGACAATGGATGTAAAAGTAAATATTCAAGGTACAGATTATACAGGCTCTTCAGTTATTGAGTTCGAAATAGAAGATTCAGCAGTATTAGATGAAGCATTTGCAATAGGTACTGTAATTCCATCTAAGCTAAGTTTATCAATACTGACAAGTGATGATATTGTAAGTAATGCAGTAATCAAGCCATATATTATGTTTAAAGGTTCTAATGGTAATACAGAGTGGATTCCACTTGGAGAGTATTATATTGATTCTCGTAAATATTTAAATAAAGTATATAGTTTTACTTGTTATGATAAATTGATTTTAGCAGAGCAATCATTTAAATCTTCATTAATTTATCCTAAAACAATGAAAAATGTATTAGAAGAAATATGTACACAGCTTGGATTAACCTTGGATGATGGTACTCTGATTGATGGAAGTTATATGATTCCTTACAAATCAGATGAATATACGATAAGGGATATGTTAAGCTATATAGCATCGGCTCATGGATGTAGTTGTAGACTAAAAAAAGATGGAAAGATTAGTTTTATTACATTTACTGGAACGTCAACAGATATTGAACCAAACCTTTATACAACAGCAGTTAAATCAGAAGTACAGCAATGTATAACTAAAATATCGGTTACATACAATTCAGATAGTGAAGTACTTGAAAAGGGAAGTGAAGGATTAGCACTTTCCTTTTTTAATCCCTTTATTACACAAACTATGCTAGATAATATATATGCTAAATTTAATGGATTTACATATTTACCTTATGAAATGAACTGGAGAAGCTTGCCTTATTTAGAGATTGGAGATCGCATTAATATAAAATATGTTGATACTCAATCTAGTAGTTTGGTTTCTTATATCTTTACAAATAAACTTAGCTATAAGGGTGGTTTATGGGCAATAAGCACAGCACCAGCCAAATCTACACAAAAAAGTGAGTTCAATTATGAAGGTAGCTTAACAAAGCAGGTAGCAACACTTAATAAAACTACTATTAAAGAGGACATGCCATATTATGGTGTTAGTATTGGAAGGGAAAATGGTATTAAAGTCAGTAAATCTGATGGAAGTAGCGAGGTGACTTTAAACAGTGACAAAATAGCATTTAGTGTGGGAGGTCAAGATAAGTTATATTTTGACCCTGTAATTGGTAAGTATGTTTTTGATGGTGATTTATCTGCAACAACAATTGAAGCCATTAAAGCAAATATTGATATAGTTGTATCGAATACAATTATTACTCAAAATTTATATTCTGGAATGGGTAATATCGCACGTTTAACAGTTGATAAGTTGCTTACAGTAAATATACTAGATGGACTAGATACTATGAATTATGTAGATATTCAAGGTGAATATATACGATTTATGAAAGGAATTAAAAATACATCATTACCTCAAGTACAATATACTGATAATAATAGAGTTCCTTTATATTGGAATGATTCTATGAAAACCTTGATGTCAACTACTATAACGGCATATCCTGTAATGGTTTATCAATATGATTATTCTGAAAGAATGAAAATATTTTTTGATACAACTACAGCAACGTACTATCCAAAAATGATATGGGGTGAAGGGGTTGGAGATTTATTACATCCTGAATATGGCAGAGGATTTATGTATAAAGACGAAACAGGTATGTCAATTGAATATATAACCTCAACAGGAGCTAACTTATCTTTAAAATTAGGCGAAGATGGAGCTATGATTAATGGTTCTCCATATCATAAAATAACATTTGGTACAGCAGACCCTACAGGTGGCGTTGACGGTGATATTTACTTTAAGGTGGTGTAATTATGACTGACGTATGGACACAAAAAACCAGTGGAGCTACTATTAGAAGTGGACATTCAGCAATTGCTATAAATAGCAAGATATATGTCTTTGGTGGATATAACGGTACATATCTAAACGACCTACGGGAATATGACCCTTCTACCAATACATGGACATATAAGACTAGTGGGGCAACTGCAAGACGTTTTCATTCAGCAGTTGCTATTGGCGTAAAAATGTATGTCTTTGGAGGGGATAACGGTTCAAGTCTAAATGACCTATGGGAGTACGATACTTCTATAGATATATGGATACAATTAATGAGTGGAGCAACATCTAGGTATTCACATTCGGTAGTAACTATCAATAGTAAAATGTATATTTTTAGCGGTTCTAATGGTTCAAATGATGTCTGGGAATATGACCCTTCTACCAATACATGGACATATAAGACTAGTGGGGCAACTGCAAGGTATGGACATACAGCAGTTACTATAAACAACAAGATGTATGTCTTTGGGGGAAAAAGTGGGAGTACATATCTAAAAGACCTATGGGAGTATGATTTTTCTATTAATACATGGATACAAAAAACACAAACAGTAGACCCAGGGGCAAGATATGGACATACAGCAGTTACTATAAACAACAAGATGTATGTCTTTGGGGGGAGTAATTTTGTTCCGAATATGACTGTTTACGTAAATGCTGTCTGGGAATATGACCCTTCTACCAATACATGGACACATAAGACTAATGGGGCAACTGCAAGACATGAACATACGGCAGTTACTATTAATAGCAAGATGTATGTCTTTGGTGGAAGAAGAAGTAGTACATATCTAAAAGACCTATGGGAGTATGATACAGGATATGTTTTAGTGTCAACTCAATGTTATATAAACGTCAATGGAACATGGAAATCTGCAACACCATATTTAAATGTAAATGGCACTTGGAAGCAAGTAACATCATATATGAATGTCGGTGGCGTTTGGAAACAAGCCTAATATTCGATAAGATATAAGAAAAAGCGGAAGATTTAATTTTCTTCCGCTTTGATTATTGGTAATAATGTATTTTCGTAATAATCAAGAGTTGCAAATTTATTATAATTAAATTGATATATTCTATACTTCTAATTGAATCTTTTTTATCTGAAACACGTTTAAGAGACAAAAAATTTTTACATAAAAAGGAATCTTTTTCACGAGTGATTTTTATTATTTTCTTATATTTCATAACTATATCAATTACTTGTACAAACTTTTGAGGATTTAAGTATATATATCTAATCCGTCAGATGTTTTTTCTATTGTTAAAGTTGAAGGCATGGGTAACATAGTTTGCCTATCAATATTATCGTGAATTATAATTTTACATTTTATTGCAATTCATGAGTAATAACGATAAAATAAAGGAAATATTTACATGCAGGAGAAAAACATATGGGTTACGAAGGTTATACCATAGATGATGACTATTTATACATAGACTTTAGTGAAACTAGAGAAACCAAAAAGCTGATAAATCGAGCAATAGAAGAGGCGAAGGAACAAAGAGATGATATCTCAAGAGCAATAGAAAGCTTGCAGGTACCAGACCATGTCCTAAGAGGCTATGGAGATGATTTGATACCTATAAAAAATAGTATAAGCAGAGATATAGACGGGCTTCAGAGATTAAATTTACATATAGACTATGTAATGAGAAGATTTGAAGAGGTGGATAATGAGTTTGCAGCAAGATTCAGAACAGCAGGCTATGAATTGCAAGAAACCTTAGGACTAGAAAGAGATAGTGGAATGTTTGAAGCTTTTGCAGGTGGCTTAAAATTAGTAGTGCTCCAAGGGGTAAAGGCATGGAGTGGGTTTAGTAAGTCAATAAAAAATCCAGCAGCGCAGCTAGAACAACAAATAAAAAAATGGTTCAAAGATGATAAACAGAAAGCTGATAAGACAGCAATAATTACTATGTCATTAGACAGGCTCTTTATAAGCAATAAAAATGTACTAGAGGAAACCCAAGGGATGTATGATTATGATAAAATGAAATGCCTTGCACCCAAATCCCCCCCTTCCACCCAAGAAATATCAAAGAAGGGGAATGGTAAAATCAAGATATATTATAAAGATGGTAGAACAACAGAGGTCGATTTCAGTAATGCTAATGGAATAAAATGGCTAGAGGACAATGGGTGGACGGATAACCCTCCGAGTAATCTTCCTCCATGGGGCTATATTGGAACACCACCTTCATGGTGGACAACAAGTCCTCCAACTAAGGTGACGAGTAAAGCAGGAGGAGCAACAATAGGTCCAGATAATGGAATGGGTTTGCCAATAGATTTATATAATTCTGCAGTTGACAGTAAATATGATAATATGTCTCAGGATAAACTTATGAAATTAACACTTCTATGGTATAATTGCGAAACTAAAGAACAAGAGCAGAAGATATTAAATAAGTTGAGTGATTTTCGTGATTCCTTAGATTCCAAAATCGGGAAAGTTCTTACAATTTTAACTAAAGTTACTGATGAAATAGACGAATTCATAAATGAAGCTACAATGGCATTAATGGTATCAGGATTTCATTTTCCAGTATTGTGGTCTGAATTAACTTTGGAGCAAAGAATAGTTGCAGAAACTAAAACGTTAACAACATTAGAAACGAGATATTTAAAATTAAATTATCAATTGTTTGCTGAAGGTGAAAGTAAAATTGTATTAAAGGGAAGTTATTCGCAAGTGTATACACAAAAACTAAAAGCTACTTATAATACCTTTCAAGAAGCAGGGGTTGACGCAACTGAGCATGGTTTAAATCGTGTATTAGGTCGTTCAAGTAGAGGGGTTACTGTCGAGAATACAATAGATACCTACAAAACAGGAAAGCTATATTATGACCCACAAGAAAATACATATATAAGATTTAAGGATGGGGTTGCTGTCTCATATGATATTAGCTCTGGTAAAATTATAAACGTTCAAACACAAAATAAACCAACGGGACGTTGGGAACAAAAATAGTGAAGGGAGAGTATGATACATATGGATATAGGAATTTTAAAAGAAAAAATTGAAAATACGATTAAACAGCAGATGCCTGCAAATGAATTTACTAGTTGGTATGAGAATTGGTTTAGTGATGAAGTAGATGAGCATTCAGTAGATAAAATCATATTCGTTGCATTAGAAAATCTATACAATGACATTGGGTATTTCGAGCCCCATGAAGAAATATGTAAAGAACATAATAGTTATTACGGAATAGAGAGGTTGTTTGAGAAACTATCACAGATACTAAAAGAAATAGATTCATATCCTCAGTAGTTAGGTTTGGTTTATTGAGTTAAGTCGCTGCAAAATATAAATTAAGTAGCTACATAAATAGTAAAGCAGCCATACAGGGGAGAAAGAATTTGCAAATCAGGCATTTGGTCAAAAAGAACAAGGAACAGATTGACTGCATAATAATAATTTTGCAGTCAGAACACCTGAACGTTCCAAAAGAAGCGTCAGAAAAGTCAATAGAGTAACAAACCAATATGACAACGGGAAAACACAATCCTGTGACCTACAGTAGACGTTGCAGGATTTAAAGCATGGCTTGTTGTAAATAATGTATTTGTACAGCACAAACTGGCTACACCAAAAGAAACTTATTACCCTACAAAAGTTATTACAGCAGTTGCAAATGGCTTAGTTTACTCTAATCCAAAATGTACAGATGTAGGACTATATAGCACTAAAGTCACTGTAGAACAAACTTCATACCCTATCAAAACTTTAAAGTTCGTTAATAAAATTGATGCTAAAACAGGAGTTTTGACACCAATTGATATTTCGACATGTACTGTTGCTAGTGATGGCTTAACTTTTACAATTACTGGAGCAATTGCAGGAGAATACTATGATTATGGTTGGTACTATGATAGTAGCGTGAGTACAGTTCCAAGTGTAACTATTACCTGTGCTAGTGATTTAAAAGGTGCTGTTGATGAAACTGTAAAGGCTGTTGGTAGAGTAAGTGGTGATGTTGATAGAGTTCAGGATGAGGTTACAGTGTTAAGTAAGCAAATAATTAAAGCATATGCTACTAAAGCTGATTGTACTATCAAGGGAGCAGGAACACAGATAATGGCAGTTGACTTAAATTATAAGGTGCTTACATGGGATGGTACTGCATGGCGTGATGCTATGGGTACGGTTGTGGCTTAAGTAAAATTATTCTTCCACAACTTACAAATTGTTTATTTTTATACCATAAAGTGGTATAATGTGATAATAATTTGTAAGTTGTGGAGGATTAACATGGAACGAGTTATTGGTATAAGAGTGCATCCATCTTTTGTTTATTATTCAATATTAGAAGTGAACGATGATAATACAGTTACAATTCTTGATGTGTCTAAAGTAGTAATTCCAAATTTAATAGATGTTCCTAATAAGCTAACATTTATTAGAAATACATTAGCTACCATTATTATGGAGTACGATATTTCTATAGCAGGAATAAGGTTAAATGAAACGATTGCTCAAAGCCCTTCGCATTTCAGAATTAATATTGAAGGAGTAATTCAGGAATTATTCGCAAATAGCTCTATTAATTCATATTTTTGTGGCAATATAAGCTCAATATCTTCAGCTTTGAAAGAAAGCACTAAAATTATTAAAGCCTATATTGATGGAAGTTTACTATATGAAGATATAGAAGATTGGAAAACTAAATATAAAAATGAAGAGCGGGAAACTATTTTAATTGCTATTTCAGCATTGGAAAATGGAGGTATTAAAATTGCTTAATGTATGTACTAATTTGGATATAATTTTAGATAAAGAAATAGGAGTAGAAGGTAAAAATTCAAAAGTTTATTTAGGAAGAGACCCTCAATTAGGGGAAGAGTTAGTTATAAAGAAAATTCCTAAAAAAGACTTTTTGAATCAAGTAGAGTATTTTGAAGAAGCACAAAAACTTTATAAAACAAATCATCCCAATATAATGGAAATTCAGTATGCTTCTCAAGATAGTGATTTTATCTATTTCGCAATGCCATATTTAAAGAATGGCTCATTAAACAAATTGTTAAGCCAACGAGGGTTGACACTAGATGAGATTATTAAATATTCTTTAGATTTTTTAAGTGGGTTGCAGTATATTCATGTAAAAAAAATAGTCCATCTTGATATAAAACCAACAAATTTGCTTTTAAGTGATTCTAATAAACTAATAATAACAGACTTTGGACTTTCAAAATATGTAGATGAACATGGATTTTCAAGCCAAGATATGTTTTACTGTATGCATAGACCCCCTGAATCATTGCTTGCTGATAAGGTAACATTAAAAGCAGATATTTATCAATCAGGTATTACACTTTATCGTATGTGTAATGGAAATGATTGCTTAAAGGAACAGATTAAACAATTAGGTATCGCAACAATACAAGAGTTGTTTAAAGCAATTATTAGTGGCAGTTTTCCAAACAGAAAACAATATGCTAAGCATGTTCCCCAAAAATTAATAAAAATTATTAATAAGGCAATTGAAATTAATCCAGATAATAGATATTTTACTGCACTAGATATGATGAATGATTTATCTTCAATAAAGGCTTGAAAACGTATGTTCTTTTTAGTATAATATAATTATAAACTGGTAATAATGATTTGTATGAGGGATGTGTAAAAAATGAAAATATGTATTAAAGAAAAGCCTGTAACAAGGCAAAGTTTGGCAAATCCTTTCTCCGAATCTTATGATGAAAGATTAATAAAAACAAAAGCAGTTGATTTAAGAGATAATTATAAGATTGAAGATTTAGGAAACGGATATTGTAAAGTAGAACCTATAGATAAAACTCAAATATACAAATAGTATAATATTATTAAAGACTTCCCTAATCGGAGGTCTTTTTTCATGCCCAAAATTAAATATCAATGAATAGCAAAAAAGACTAGCTTGCCTACGCAAACGACTAGTCTTTTCTGTTGCTTACATAAAACGATTTGTCCATAGTTATTGCAACAAATATGTAAATTAATGTCAATATATAAATGGAAGTGGGGTAACAGAATGACAGAATATAGTGAAAAATTATGTGATGAAAAACATAATACTCTGAAGGACAAGCTACAGACAATTGATAAAAGGCTAGATAATCATTCCGACGAGATTAAAAAAACTAATGAAAATGTTCAGGATTTAAAAGAAGTCTTAATAGAGGTTAAAGATTTGAATAAAAGAATGATTGATAATAATGCTAATAATACAGCAGTTAAAACGAGTAGTAAAGGGATGTGGGGTGTTATCATAGCATCTGCACTTACATCTGCATCTGGTATTATTATTGCGTTTTTAAAGTGAGAGAGGTGGAATTATGAGTAAAGTAATATTTAAATATAGTGATGAAGCTTATATTTATAAACCATTATTAGATGCCATAAATAAGTTATGTGCTGATAAAGGTAAAGATTGTTTGTGTACTTCAGGTTATCGGAGTTTAGCAAAGCAAAAGATAATAAATGAGCAAGTATTGGCTCAAAGTTCTAGTAATTATCAGATAACCGATACTACAAGCTCCATGTATGGTGCTGTAAGGAATAATGCTGGTGTTTGTATCGCTGGGGCATATGGAAAGAGTAATCATTGTTATGGATTAGCTCTTGATATAACGGATACATGGTTTAATGCTTTAACTGATACCGATTTAAAGGTTTATGGCATACATAAACCTGTTCAAGGAGAAAACTGGCATGTACAGTTAATAGCTACATATAACTATACACAAAAACAAAAAGAAGATATTAGAGATAGTATTTTGAAAGGTAATGGAGATGAAGATATGACAGTAAAAGAGTTTCAATCCATAACAGGATTAACAGTAGACGGAATCGTTGGTGCTAAGACAATCGCCAAAGCAAAAGAGGTACAGGAAGTTATACGTCAAATATTGATGGGAGTTAAATAGTTATGAAAGAGTTAAAATTTGAGTATGTATTTGGAGTTTTGGTATATATAGGAATAATGGTATTCGCATTTAAATTTTCACAAAATGCTGATGTAGTTGATAAATTAGTTATAGCCATAACTAATACTCTAACTGCTATTACAACCTTTATATTCACAAAGCACAATCCGAGCAAAGAAGTATAAATTAAATAAAAATAAAGAGGATAGTCAAATAGGGTGTCCTCTTATTTTTATGCGCTTAATTATAAAATTGGGGTTGCAATTCGCAATTCCTTTTTTCTTTTACAATTTTAATTGATAAAAAATACAAATTTTAATATAATATGGGGGTACTAAATGAACTTTGATAACCAAATAACTTCAATTGAGCAATTACCACTAACCCTTACGGTTAGCGATATTTCACGCATATTAAAAATCTGCAAACAAAATGCTTATGATTTATGCCATTCGGAAAATTTCCCATCAGTTACAATTGGGAAACGCATCATCATATCAAAACTAGCTTTTGTTGAATGGTTGAAAAATCCAAAATATAATCAAATAGGAGCGTGAAATATATGTCTAAACGTGCAAATGGTGAAGGAAGTATTTATCAACGTAAAGATGGAAGATGGATGGGAAGTATTACAACTGGTAGAGATAAAAAAGGTAAAACAATTAGAAAAGTGGTATATGGTATCACAAAAACAGAGGTTGTAAAGAAACTAGATAACATAAAACATGATATTCATATTGGAGCATATGTTGAACCTGATAAAATGACAGTTAAAGAGTGGCTTGAATATTGGTTGACATGTTATAAAAAAATTAAATTAAAACCTCGTACGTATGATTCTTATGAATCAATATCCAATACTCACATTATTCCAAATATCGGTACAATAAAGCTACAAAAATTAACTAACAAAGACATTCAGCTTTTATATAATAAAAAGTATGAAGAAGGAATGTCGGGGAATTACATCAGCAAAATTAATATTGTTTTAAAATCATCATTTAAACAAGCAGTTTTAGAAGGTATTATATTCAAGAATCCTGCTGAAAATATGCAACTACCAGATATTAAGAAAAAAGACATTAAGATATTTACAAAAGAAGAACAAAAGAAATTTGAAGAAACTGCACAACAGTATAGCTTATATCCTGCTTTTATCACTAATCTTGATACAGGATTAAGGAAATCTGAAATTCTTGCTTTAACTTGGGATGATATAGATTTTGAAAAGGAAGAATTATCAGTTAATAAAAATCTTGTAATCATTAAAGATAGGGATAGGGAAACTGGTATCAAAACACTAATACAGGATAGCAGTAAAACAACCAATAGTAAAAGAATCATACCATTAACTAAAAGATGTGTAATCCTACTGAAGCAGTTAAAGTTGAAACAACAAGCATTAAGTAATATTGTATTTTGTTCTAATGTAGGAACTTATATCTCACCAAGAAACTACTCGAGAGCATTTCAAAAGGTTTTAAAAAGAGCAAAAATAGAAGTGTGTAATGTACACACAATGAGACATAATTTTGCCACAAGACTATTTGAAGCAAATGTCCCTGCAAAAACTATTTCACAATTACTTGGACATGCTAGTGTGTCTTTTACTATGGATACCTATACTCATGTTCTACCATCCACCAAAAAACAAGCTATAGAATTATTAGAACAAATGAGCTGATTTTTACTGTAATAAAATTTTAATAGAAGTGGTTATAATGTAGTGTAATAAAGGTATTCAAGGTTCAAAGTAGTACTACAAAATTTACTACAAAGCAGATGGTTTTTAGTGATATTAAATGATATTAGAAGGGAATCAATACCATGAATTTACAGTTACTAAGTTTTAAGATAAAAAAAGAAACCCTTGAAACTACACATTTCAAAGGTTTCTAAGTCTAAACGTTTGGTGCGTCATCCCGGGTTCGAACCGGGGACACCCTGATTAAGAGTCAGGTGCTCTACCAACTGAGCTAATAACGCGTTTTTCAAGTGTTTCGTGTTGCTCGTTCCGTCTGAGCACTTTTACATTATAAGAGGTAAGTCTAGTAATGTCAACACTATTTTTAAAAAAAAATTAAATATATAATTAATTACGTTTTTTACACATAATAAACTTATTTACTAAATTCGCTTCTCATGTATTGTAGACAATTGAGTTATTAGATAGAATATAACTATACTGCAGATTTAGGAAGTAGATTTGATTAATCTATTTTTTAAACAAGAATGGATGGTACCATGACAAATTTTAAACATAATGTTATTCAGATGGATGAAATAGTAAATAAAACAATTAAAGCTCTCGACGCGGGTAAAAAAGAAATAATTGAAATTGCTGAAAACTCAAGAAGAGAGTGTAAGCGATTCGGGGATGAGCTTGAAATATTAAAATTGCAGGTTTATGAAAGTATAAGCGAAATTGAAAATTTAGAGCATAAATTGAAGGTAAGTAAGAAAAGGCTTTTCGACGTAAACAAGGATTTCGGAAAATATAGTCAGAGTGAGTTGGAAAAGGTATACCAGACAGCTGATAATTTACGTGTTGAACTTGCTGTTAAGCGTGAACAAGAGAGCTTCTTGATTAAAAGACGTAATGATCTAGAGATTCGTATCAAGGATTCAAATAAGACGTTAGAACGAGCAGATAACTTAATAGGCCATGTTGGAATAGCTCTAGGATATCTTAGTAGTGATTTAAAGGGTGTTGGAGAAGAACTAGATAATCTGCAACAGAAACAGTTTTTGGGACTTAGAATTATTGAAGCTCAAGAAGAAGAGAGAAAGCGTGTTGCTCGAGAGATACATGATGGACCAGCTCAATCTATGTCAAATATTGTTATTAATGCAGAAATATGTGAAAAACTTTTAGATAAAAATATTGATGAGGCTAAGAAAGAATTGCAAAACCTCAAAAAGGTTACGAGAGACAGTCTTCAGGAGGTTAGAAAAATCATCTATAACCTTAGACCTATGGCACTTGATGATTTAGGTCTATTGCCAACATTAGAAAGATATGTTATTTCTTTTAAAGAGGATACAAAAATTAATGTCGTATTAAAGTCTAGAAATGTAAATGAAGATTTAAAACCGATTATTTCGCTGACTGTATTTAGAATTGTACAAGAGGCTTTAAACAATATTTTAAAGCATTCTAAATCAAAGAGTGCTTGTGTTACATTAGAACGTACTGACCAGAATCTAAGAATAAATATTATTGATTATGGAATAGGTTTTAATACAAAAGACATAAGGATGACTAATTCTGATTTAGCGGGAGGATTTGGTATTTTTAGTATGAAGGAGAGAGTTGCTCTACTTGAAGGGGAATTTGAAGTAGAATCAGAAATTGGAAATGGTACCAAAATAAAAGTATTTATACCACTCATTAATGAAGGGGAGGCTCTCGATAAATGAATAAGATTAAAGTATTGATTGCAGATGATCATGCTATGGTTAGGCAAGGGCTAAAAACCATTCTAGAACTTGAAGAGGACATAGATGTTGTAGCACAAGCCGCTAATGGAGAAGAAGCAGTATTTCGTGCAAGAGAACATAGACCAGATGTGATTTTAATGGATATTAACATGCCAGTTTTAAATGGTTTACAAGCTATTAAAATTCTTAAGGACGAGGATAGTCACTATAAAATAATTGTATTAACTTTGCATCAAGATAGGGAATATCTTTTTAAAACCCTACAGCTAGGATGTGAAGGATATGTTTTAAAAGATGCTGAATCTTGTGTACTAATTGAAGCAATTCGAAACGTTTATAATGAACAGACCTATATACAACCCAACATGACAGGCGAATTAGTTAGGGAGTTTAATAGGGTAACTCTGATAGAACAGGACAAGTCAATTACTAACAATTTGACTAATAGAGAGATAGAGGTTTTGAAACTAATTGCAGAGGGTATGATTAATAAAGAGATAGCAAAAACTTTGTTTATTAGTGAAAAAACTGTCAAGAATCATATCTCAAATATATTTAAAAAATTGGATGTAAATGATAGGACACAAGCAGCAATTTATGCATTTAAACACAATATTAAAATATAATATGTATTGACATTGTGAATACTTACATAGTATTATATTAGTAATTTCGAATATAAAATGTTGCTGAGAATGGGAAAAGTAAACCGTACAAATCTATAGAGAGCTATCGTTTGGTGAAAGATAGTGATTTTGGAGGTTGAAGCTCGCCCAGGAGCAATTCTGACTGAATACATAGGTTAGAACGGTTTTCACCGTTATATGAATTAAAGAGAATTCTTTTTAGAATTAACTTGAGTGGTACCGCGGAATAGCTTTTCGTCTCATGTATATGAGATGATGAGCTTTTTTTATTTTATTTTGTGAATTATAGGAGGTTAATATGGAGGAACTTATTGAAATTACGGTTGGTGGATTACTAGATAAAATGGCAGCAAAATATCCGAATCACGATTGTGCTCTATACACAGACAGGCCATTTAGAAAAACTTACGATGAATTTAATAACATTTGTAATAGTGTTGCAAAAAGCTTTTTGAAAATGGGCATAAAAAAGGGTGACCATGTGGCTATATGGGCTACCAATGTTCCAACCTGGCTTATTACACTTTTTGCTACTGCAAAAATAGGTGCAGTACTAGTTACAGTTAACACAAACTACAAAATATTTGAATTGGAATACATTTTGAAGCAATCAGATGCCAATACAATAGTATTAATAGATGGGTTTAAAGATTCTAATTATATTGAAATTATCAATGAACTTTGCCCAGAACTGAAAAATTCAGAGCCTGGCAACTTTAAAAGTACGGAATTACCTTTCCTCAAAAATATTATTAGCTCTAGTGATACAAAACATCCAGGAATGTTTTGTTGGGATGATTTAGTAGATTATGGTAATGATATTACAGATGAGGAGTTAAATGCAATCAGTAATTCACTTGACTGCCATGACGTAATAAATATGCAATATACTTCTGGAACTACGGGTTTTCCAAAAGGTGTTATGCTGACACATTTCAATATTGTAAATAACGGTAAATGCATTGGGGATTGTATGCACTTCACCCATGAGGATAAACTATGTATTCCTGTTCCGTTCTTCCACTGTTTCGGTTTGGTTCTAGCAATAATGGCGTGTGTTACACATGGAACTACAATGGTACCTATTGATTATTACTCACCTCTTAAGGTAATGAGAGCGATTGAGAGTGAACGTTGTACAGCAGTTCATGGAGTGCCAACAATGTATATTGCGATGCTTGAGCATCCTGAATTCAATAATATTGATTTTTCTTCATTAAGAACAGGCATAATGTCTGGCTCACCTTGTCCAGTTAAGGTTATGCAAGTGGTTGTTGATAAGATGAATATGAAAGATATTACTATTCCATATGGACTAACTGAGGCATCACCTGTTTGTACTCAGACCAGAATAGGTGATAGCTTAGAACTTAGAGTTTCAACCGTTGGTCGTTCCTTACCTTTTATTGAATGTAAGGTTGTTGATCCTGAAACCTATGAAGAGCTGCCTATTGGAGTGGCTGGTGAATTTGTAACTAGAGGCTACAATGTAATGAAGGGATATTACAAGATGCCGGAAGCTACTGCTCAAGCAATAGATTCCGAAGGCTGGTTGCATTCTGGAGACCTTGCTACAAGAGATAAAGATGGATATTACAAGATTACAGGAAGAATAAAGGACATGATTATTAGAGGTGGGGAAAACATATATCCTAAGGAAATTGAAGAATTTCTGTATACACTACCCCAGATAAAGGACGTTCAGGTTATAGGTATTCCATCGAAGGTTTATGGTGAGGAAATCATGGCTTGTATTATTTTGAAAGAGGGTTTTACCCTTACTGAGGATGAAGTTAAAGCGGCTGTAAAGGCAAACATGGCTAGGCATAAAACACCAAAATATGTTGGCTTTGTAGAAAGTTTTCCAATGACAGCTAGTGGAAAAATTCAAAAATACAAAATGCGTGAAAATGCAATAACTCAATTAGGGTTGCAGGATGATGCTGGTATTGAAACTGCATAAATGTAAGAAAACATAGTAGAAACAATATTTACAATAGTTAAATACAATAATATAATAACAAATATAAGTATAGAATTGCCAGTTCAGCTGGCAATTTTTGTTATAAAATGGAGGGACACAATGTCTTTTTTGGAAGATATAAAAGAAAAAGTATTGGTTTTTGATGGATCAATGGGAACAATGCTTCAGAAGAATGGAATTCCTGTAGGTACATGCCCTGAGGAATGGAATATAACTCATCCTGAAATTGTTAAGGAAATATATAAAGCCTATTGTGAAGCTGGCTGCGATGTTATTCAATCGAATACATTTCAATCAAATAGTATGAAGTTGAGAGAATATGGAATTAGAGATAAACATTATGAAATCAATTATCAAGGTGTAAAGCTAGCAAAGGAAGTCATGGCTGGGAAAGGCTATGTAGCAGCCTCTATTGGGCCATTAGGAAAGCTCTTGGAACCATTCGGTGAGTTGACCTTTGATGCTGCATATGACACCTTCAAGGAGCAGGTTATTGCTGTAAGGGACGGGGGAGCTGATATAATCAGCTTTGAAACCTTTACTGATGTTAGTGAAATGAGGATTGCGTTGTTAGCTGCGAAAGAAAATTGCAAGCTTCCTGTTTTTTGTTCAATATCATATGAACAAAATGGAAGAACTCTAATGGGCACTGAACCTAGTATTTGTGCAAATATATTGCATTCACTAGGTGCCGACTTGATAGGTACAAACTGCTCCTTTGGCGCAAGCCATATGCTAAAAATCGCAGAAAGCTATGCAAAAACTGGCCTTTACTTTAGCATGAAACCAAATGCAGGATTGCCTGAAACTATTAATGGCGAGCAGGTTTACGTTGAAACTCCAAAGGGATTTGCGCAGTATACTAGGGATTTTATAAAAAATGGGGCAAGACTTATAGGCGGCTGCTGTGGAACAAATCCAGAATTTATAGCAGAGATATCGAAAGCTGTGAAAGGCTCAGAACCCTCTAATTTCCCTTTGAATATTGATTTTATTACTTCATCCTCAAGAGCTGTTGCATTTGGTGGATTAGGTTCCGAAGATATAGGAAGAATAGATATAAATATGGATGAAGATTTGAAAAAAGAGCTTAATTCAGGTAATCTTGATGCAATAACTGACGTTGCTTTGGAATTATTGGATGAGGAATATGGCATTATAATTATTGATGCTGATTTTGACGGTGGTAATGATAAACTTTTATCACAGGTTGTGAATGAGGCTCAGACCTATCTAAAACAACCCTTTGTTATGAAGTCAAATAATCCAAAAGCGCTTGATGCAGCACTTAGGGTTTACAAGGGGAGAGCGGGAGTTTTGACAAAAACAAGTGGTGAAATAGCTGATGTCATTAAAAAATATGGAGCTGTTAATGTAGGGAGTTATTTAACAAATGAAAACTAATTTTATAAATTCACTTATTAAATATTTAATTGAAAAAAATTATTTTAACCTTATAAATTCAGATAACGAGACATTAGATTTTGACAATGGTCCCACAAGTCTGATAAAGGACTATCAAGGTACATCTGTGTTGCTTGAGGTAATAGACGGTGACAGATATGACTGCGAGCAAATAGCCCATATGATGCAAAGTGGAGCAACAATGCTAGATAATATAAATGGCACAAATGCTTCTATATTTAAACTATTCTTATTTGATGAAACACCTAGCGAAGAAAAAATACACATTATTGAGCAGGGACAAGTTGACATAATCTTAGATAAAAAATTCATGAAATGCATATCAGTGAATATCATGAATAAGAATGTTCAAAAACACTTTAGTGTACCAGCCTTCGATGCAAATATTGTTAAGTCAGTGAAACACTTTTTTTCTAAAAATCTTGATACAAGAGAAACTAAGGTTGAAGATGTGGCAGAGCTAATTGCACTGAGACAAAAGGACTTTGAAATTCAGCTAAAAGCTAAAAAGCCGTTGTTTACTTATGGATTGATAGCTATTAATATTTCAGTCTGGCTTATTTTGAAACTAATATCAATGAGAACTGGAACGCCTTATGAGGATCTTTTACCAACATATGGTTCCAAGATGAATAACTTGATTCTAGGTGGAGAATATTGGAGATTTATTTCACCTATGTTTCTTCATGCAAATGAAATACACCTAGCCGTTAACTGCTACTCACTGTATATTGTTGGCTCACAAGTTGAAAAACTATTTGGACATAAAAAGTTTACAGCTATTTATTTTGTATCTGGTTTTATTGGCTGTATTGCAAGCTTTGCATTTTCAATCAGTTCATCTGTGGGAGCTTCCGGAGCAATATTTGGACTATTGGGTGCAATGCTATTTTTTGCAATGAAGAGGCCTTCACTTTTGAAGAGCAGTTTTGGTGCAAACTTAATGACTACACTGCTAATAAATCTGGGTTATGGCTTAATGAATAAACAGATTGACAATTTTGCTCATATAGGAGGGCTAGTAGGAGGATTTTTAACTACTGGGGTGGTTTATAATGCAAAAGAAGAAACATCAAAAGATAGACTTTCAAAAATTGTAGCTCTTATTTTAGTTATTTTTGTAACAATTGGAGGATTGTTTTATGCTTTTAATAATAAACAAAATACTCTCTTAGTGCCTAAGCTGGATGCTTTGCAAACCTATGATAGTCAGCGAAACTTTACAGAATCAGAAAAGTTGGCAGAAGAAATACTAAAATTAAATCCTAAAAATGAGTATACTAAAATAAATGTTTTATGGAGTCTGAGCGTGGCAGAGGTGTCTCAAAACAAGTATGCTGAGGCCGAAGCACATGCAAATCAGCTTACAGGAGTTAGCCCAGTAAATGGTCACTATCTTCTAGGTATTATATACTATAACACTCAGCAATATAATAAGGCGAAGGAAGAACTGCAGGCAGCTAAAAAACTGGATTCACCTAACACCGATTCAATTAATGATATGTTATCTGATATTGATAATTTGACTGGCAAATAAGAATATATATTTATTCTTAATAGGAGGTAATTTTCTATGAAATTACGAAAGAAAATTGTGATACTTTTTTCTACAGTTATGATGATAGCGGCGGTACTCAATATCTTGTATATCCTTGATTTGACTCCGGAATGGAGTTTTCGGCTTGGATTTATAGCAGTAATGCTATGTTCTGTCATTATGAACATTAGTAACATCATAAAAAGCAAAAAAACCACATCACCAAACAATGTAGAAATACTTTCCTATAAAAAAGGTATGAATAAGATACTTATATGGTTATTGCCTTGTGTGGCGTTGATTTGGATTTCAACATACATAATTGCAGAATTCACAAAATGAGTATAATCAGCGAAATAAAATTACTTAACTTCCTAGTTAAAATTAATTAATTTCGTCAGGATGGTTGATGTAAAGCAGAATGCAAAAAGGAAAACCAGATTCAAAAAGGCAAAACCAGATTCTATTTTGGCTTTGCCTTTTTTAAATTTTTATTACTTAACTCAAGTTAAAATTATTAAACTGGGTAGCTAATTGACTTACTTTATCATTCCAACAAAATACTTATGAAAGCTAAGGTCATCAGTTAGCTCAGGATGAAAGGAGGTAGCAAGCATGTTGTCCTGCCTACAGGCAACGATGTTTCCATTTACTCGAAGTAATACCTCGACCTGAGGGGCTACCTCGACCACATATGGAGCCCTAATAAATATCAAGGGTATTTCATTGGAAGATATTTCAGGCAGGCTCACACTAGTGTTGAAGCTGTCTAGTTGCCTACCATAGCCGTTCCTTTTGACTTCGATATCCATAACCTCAAGATGGCGCCTAGTGTCATTACAGATTTTCTTTGCTAATACAATCATACCAGCACAAGTTCCCCATACTGGCATTCCTGCCTGAATTCTAGCTTTAAGAGTATCAGTCAAGTCAAAATCAGCTAGAAGGCGGCCAATTGCTGTACTTTCACCTCCAGGAATGATTAAAGCATCCACTGATTCAATTTCAGTCTTGTATTTAACTACACTGGCTTGTATATTTTCAATTTTATTAAGTTTATCAATATGCTCAGAAATGGCTCCTTGTAAACCTAAAACACCTACTTTTTTCATAACAAAAATCCCTTTCCTCGCAACATATCAGATGAAATGTTAAGCAGATAATACATGTTGTTGTAAAAATGCTTGTGGTGACCGTACTATTTATTTTAACCACATTGTAATTAATTTAGTTTTGCATCGGCCCTTTTACCAACCTCTTGAAGCAAATAGGCTGTTACCAGATAGCTCTCTTACATCTATAGAGTCCATTGCAGTTCCTAGCTCTTCAGATACTTCAGCAATAATTTTAGCATCATTGAAGTAGGTGGTTGCTTTTACAATTGCAGCTGCTCTTTTTGCAGGATCGGAGGACTTAAATATACCTGAACCAACAAATACTCCATCGCAACCTAGCTGCATCATTAGAGCAGCATCAGCAGGTGTTGCTATTCCACCAGCAGCGAAATTGATTACAGGAAGTTTGCCATTTTCATGAACATATAATATCAGATCATATGGTGCACCATATTCTTTTGCAATGGTCATTAACTCTTGCTTAGAAGCACTCTGAACCCTTCTAATCTCTGAAGTTACTGTTCTCATATGTCTAACTGCTTCAACTACGTTTCCAGTGCCGGCTTCGCCCTTAGTCCTTATCATTGCAGCACCTTCACCAATTCTCCTAAGTGCTTCTCCCAAGTTTTTTGCACCACATACGAAAGGAACCTTGAAATCATGTTTTTCAATATGGAAATCTTCATCGGCAGGAGTCAAAACTTCGCTTTCATCAATATAGTCAATAGACAAGGATTCCAAAATCTGTGCTTCAACAAAATGTCCGATTCTAACCTTGGCCATTACTGGAATAGTTACAGCACTTTGAATATCTTTGATCATCTGCGGGTCAGACATTCTTGCAACTCCACCCATTTTTCTTATATCAGAAGGAACTCTTTCAAGGGCCATTACTGCAACTGCACCTGCTTTCTGGGCAATTTCAGCTTCTTTGGCATTTATAACGTCCATTATTACGCCACCCTTTAACATTTGAGCTAGGTTTTTGTTTAATTCATATCTCTGCGTCATATATATTCTCCTTTACATTTTCCAAATATTAAAATATACTAATTGTATCGCTACACCAATGCATTATTTGGATTAAATTTTTTATATTCTTACATATTAGATTTAAAATGTCAATATAAATATTTCCTATGTCTAAGAGTCAGAGCGAGTAATACCGATAATTTAATTAAATGATTCTATTTATAAAAAAGGAGGGTATATGGAAAGCATATCGATACAATTACTGGATTCAGAACAGCCAAAATACTTACAATTATTTGATCATATAAAGGAGCTAATTACAAAAGGTGACCTAAACACTGGAGAAAAGCTCCCTACTATAAGAAGTTTGGCAGAAAAGCTTGAGGTTAATAGTATTACTATTGTTAATGCGTATAAACAGCTTGAGAATAATAATTATATTACGGCCAAAAAGGGAAGCGGATACTATGTATCAAGTAACAAAATTCCAAAGGAAGAAGCACATTCTTCAAGCGATGTAGGTTTGTCAAATGATGACTCCTTTATAAATTTTGCTAGTGCCACGCCACATCCATCTATTTTTCCTATAGAGTCCTTTAAAGAGTGCATAAATGAAGTGCTTGAAAGGGATAAAGGGTTTGCTTTTGACTATCAAGAAAGCAATGGTTTTAAACCACTTAGGAAATCGATACTTAGCTATTTAAATAAGCAATATTCCATAACCGCAGAGAATGAAGACTATCTTCAAATAGTTTCAGGAGCACAGCAGGGAATAGATTTAATTGGGAAAGTGCTATTAAACCCAGGGGATTATGTTATAACTGAGAATCCAACCTATGATGGTGCAATAGCAGTATTTAAGTCAAGAGGAGCTAGAGTTGTTGGTGTAAATGTTGAGCAGGATGGTATTGACCTAGATGATTTGGAAAAGAAATTGCGAGTATGTAAACCAAAGCTTATTTACTTAATGACAAGTTTTCAGAATCCGACAACGACTTGTTATTGTAAGGAAAAACTAGAAGAAGTGCTTATGTTAGCAAAGAAATACAATGTATACGTAGTTGAGGATGATTCTATGTCAGAGCTTTGCTATGGTAAGGAACGTCCACTTACGCTAAAAGCTTTAGATAGTGAGAATTCATATGTAATATATTTAAAGAGCTTTTCAAAAATATTAATGCCGGGTTTAAGAATTGGTTGCATGGTAATTCCTAAGCTTTTAATTAGTGATTTTACTAAAATCAAACATACAAGTGACATTTCGTCGTCGGGTCTTATACAAAGGTCACTAGAGCAATACTTTAGTAGTGGGAAGTGGGATGAGCACCTTGCGTATATGAAAGAGATTTACAAAGGAAAGTATGAGTTTATGCTCAACAAACTAAATATTCTTGGTAAGTACGGAATAAAATTTGATAAGCCAAATGGAGGATTATACTTTTGGATTAAGATACCAAGACATATGTCGGCAAATACAATATATAATAATTGTAAAAAAAATGGACTTTTACTTATACCATCAAGTGTTTTCTATGATATAAATAATAAAAACAAGGATAGCTATATCAGGTTGAGTTTTGCAGCCTCAAGCATTGAACAAATAAGAGAAGGTATGGCAAAACTGGAGGAGTGTTTTAGTGGAAAACTTGACATTTAGTTTATAGAACTAGTAACGCAATGTCTTATATTTCTTTAGGAGCGAATTAAGTCCATAATATTTTGTATAAATACTATGAGTGAGACCATAGTCAATAAGAACCGGAACATCATCGATAAAGCCCCAACTTGAGGGTCTAACGATATCAGCTCTACTAAGTTTATTACTGTTAATATCGTCGTTAAGGTGGTCGAACATAATAAGTGAATTCATGTTTTTCACATTATAATATTTATAAACTGTTTCAATAGATTTAATTTTTCTGGCCTTTGGCATAACTAAAAATTTGTTATCTTCGGATACAGTCACTACTTCGGCGAATAAATTAGATTTACGCGATAAATAGATTTTATTCTCAGTTTGGTTTTGGAAAATTCCTCGGATATCCTTTGCAATCTTGATAACAAAACCATCATTTAAATCATAGACCTTTCTACAGGACCCAACGCCCAGTAGCTTATATGTATCATTTCGTATGCCAGCGATTATTTCCTTCAAATTATAATCCATTATTTACTCGTTTCTATTAAAAATTCACATTACATAATATTCAAGGAATGGTTTTTTGTGATTTTAGTTATTGAATTGATTGTGAAGAAATATGAGAAAAATTTGAATTCAAACATTACAAGGAATGTAGATGAATGCCTTGACGAAAATATGGTGTTGATGTATTATAAATAATAATTATGTAGAAAAATTTATGTTGTTAAAGTAAATATTTAAAATATGATGATTGGAAAGAGTAAAAAACTGTTGGCCTCCAAGAGAGTGAGAGTTTGGTGTGATCTCACAGGTTCAAGTTTTTGAAAATCATCCATGAGTTGCAGCCCGAAATAGATTTCAAGTTTATTGTAGGGTGTGCCGGCGAATAGTCGTTAAAGAATGAAGTGATTGTTGTTATGTTTTAACTTTTGTTAGTTAAGCATGCTACAAATAAGTTGGGTGGTACCGCGAAAATGCCTCGTCCCTATGTGGAACGGGGCTTTATTATTTTTTTCTAGTAGATTATGAAATACAATTAGAAGTAAAAATTATTTAAATAAAAAGATGGAGGTAATGAAAATGTCAGAAGATTATGGAAAAACGCTTAATTTACCACAGTCAGAATTTCCAATGAGAGCAAATTTGCCTCAGAGAGAGCCTGAATTCCTAAAAAAATGGGAAGATTTAGACATTTATAATAAGCAATTGAAAAAAACAGAAGGAAAGCCAACCTTTATACTTCATGATGGACCTCCTTATGCAAATGGTGGAATTCATCTAGGAACTACATTAAATAAGGTTTTAAAAGACATTGTTGTGAAGTATTACAGTATGTCTGGATATCATACTCCTTTTGTCCCAGGATGGGATACTCATGGTTTGCCAATTGAGCAAAGAGCTATCAAGGAGCTTGGACTTAAAAGACATGAAGTAGGTCCTGTTGTATTTAGAGAAGCCTGTGAAGGTTTTGCAATGAAGTATCTTGATATTCAAAGAAATGCCTTTAAACGTCTAGGTGTTAGAGCAGATTGGGAAAACCCGTATATCACTCTAAAGCCAGAGTTCGAAGCTAAACAAGTAGAAGTATTTGGTCAGATGGCAACAAATGGCCATATTTATAAGGGGCTAAAGCCTGTTTACTGGTGTCCTGAATGTGAAACTGCATTGGCAGAAGCTGAGATTGAATATGCTGATGATACTACAGTATCAATATATGTTAAATTTCAGGTTAGAGATGACAAAGGAATATTTGATGGAGTTGTCGATAAGGATAAAGTTAATTTTGTTATTTGGACAACAACAACTTGGACCTTGCCTGCTAACCTTGCAATATGCTTAAATGAGAATTTTGAGTATTCGATTGTTAAAGCAAATGATGAATATTATGTGCTTGCAACTGAATTGGTTGAGAATACAATGAAGGCTGCTGAAATCTCCGATTATGAGACAGTTGCAAAATATAAAGGTAAGCAGTTAGAAGGAATATTGTGCAAACATCCCTTCCTAGATAGAGATTCATTAGTAATTGTTGGAGATCATGTAACTCTAGAAGCAGGTACTGGTTGCGTTCATACCGCTCCTGGACATGGCGTAGAGGACTTTATTGTATGTCAGAAATACAAGATACCTGTAATTGTACCAGTTGACAGTAAGGGTGTTTTAACAAAGGAAGCCGGTCCTTTCGCAGGAATGTATTATAAGAAATCTAATGCAGCAATCCTTGAAAGGTTAACACAGGATGGAAGATTACTTACATCAGAAAAAATTGTTCACCAATACCCACACTGCTGGAGATGTAAGGAACCAATAATTTTCCGTGCAACTGAGCAATGGTTTGCATCAATCGATAGCTTTAGAGATGCAGCACTTGAAGAAATAAAAGGGGTTAGATGGATACCTGAATGGGGACAAGAGAGAATAACAAATATGGTAAGGGATAGAGGAGACTGGTGTATTTCCAGACAAAGAATTTGGGGTGTGCCAATTCCAATATTCTATTGTAAGGATTGCGGAAAAGAATTAATAAATGCCGATACCATCAAGGCTATTTCAGACTTATTTAGAGCAAAGGGTTCTAACGCATGGTACGCAATGGAGGCATCAGAAATATTACCAAAGGATACCAAATGTGCCTGTGGACATTCTGAGTTTACAAAAGAAACTGATATCATGGATGTTTGGTTTGATAGTGGTTCTAGTCATGCTGCAGTCCTAGAAGCAAGGGATGGCTTATCCTCACCAGCAGATTTATACCTAGAGGGTAGTGACCAACATCGTGGCTGGTTCCAATCTTCACTCTTGACAGCTGTTGCTACAAGAGGAAAAGCACCCTATAAGACCGTTTTGACTCATGGTTATGTTATAGATGAAGAAAAGAGAAAAATGTCCAAGTCCTTGGGAAATGGTATTGACCCAGCTGACGTTATAAAAGAATACGGTGCTGATATTCTCAGACTTTGGGTAGCTTCATCTGACTATACGACAGATATTAAAATATCAAAGGATTTATTAAAGCAGCTTTCTGAAGTATATAGAAAAATTAGGAATACTGCTAAGTATATCCTGGGAAATATTAATGACTTCAAGCCAGATACTGATTGTGTAGATTATAATGAGATGTGTGAACTTGATAAATGGGCACTTTACAAGATGACTAACCTAATTAAAACGGTAAATGAGGCTTTTAAAACTTACGAGTTCCATACTATGTTCCACGCAATACACAACTTCTGCGTTGTTGATATGAGTAATTTCTATCTTGATATTATTAAGGATAGACTATATACATCAAAAGCAGCTTCGAAGGAAAGAAGAGCTGCTCAGACCGTTATATATGAAATATTGCAATCGCTTGTAAGAATGCTAACACCTGTACTTGCGTTTACTACTGAAGAGATTTGGCAGTTTATGCCTCATAGAGCTTCGGATGACACGCAGAGTGTTCAGTTAAATAACTGGCCAGAAGTAAATGAAAAGTATCTAGATATAAAATTAGCTGAAAAATGGGATAAGATACTAGCACTCCGTTCTGATGCTTCTAAAGCTTTAGAAATTGCAAGAGCAAATAAAACAATTGGACATTCGCTAAATGCAAAGGTTACTATATTTGCTGATGGGGAAGATTATGAATTTGTGAAGAGCTTTGAAAGTGACTTGGTTACTATTTTTATTATCTCAGATGTAGAAATCAAAAAACTTTCAGAGGCACCAGCAGATACTCAAAAAGGTGAAGAAATGCCTAGTATCAAGATTACTGTAGAACAGGCTCCTGGAGATAAATGTGAAAGATGTTGGATGTTCAGTGAATATGTTGGCAAAGATGAAACCCATCCAACACTATGTAAGAGATGTGCAGAGGTAGTAGAGTAATAAAGAAGACTTAGTTATGTACTGAGATAGTTAATGTCTTAGAATCGACTAGAGTATTAGCATTGATAGGTTTAGGATTAAACATTGATTTGTTATATGTGCTATATTTTGGGACGAAAGCTGCTTAAGCAGCTTTCGTCCCAATAATCTATTATACTATACTTTTTAATTTAGTTTGGGGGGAGCAGCTATGATTAGACATACGATAAACCTAAAGGAAAGAAGCTATCCAATATGCATTACCACAAGCTTTGAAGAGCTAGGGAAAACAATATTATCTCTAAGAACTGGAAAAAAAGCTATAGTTATCACTGATGAAAATGTAGACATTCATTACTCTGATATATGTGTCAAAGAGCTACAGAATAGTAACTTTGAGGTTTATAAACATATACTCAAGCCTGGTGAAGAAAATAAAACCTTAGAAGCAGTATATGAAATATATAAAAAGCTTATTGAATACAAGCTAGATAGAAGTAGTACTATTTTAGCTCTTGGTGGAGGCGTTGTTGGCGATATTGCAGGGTTTGCTGCTGCTACATATATGAGGGGTATAAATTTTGTACAGATACCAACATCTTTGTTGTCACAGGCAGATAGCAGTGTTGGAGGAAAAACTGGTGTTGATTTTGACGGGCACAAAAATGCTATAGGTGCATTTTATCAGCCTAAGCTTGTATTTATCAATGTCAACACAATTAAAACGCTTCCAAAACGTGAAATTTCTGCGGGTCTAGGAGAAGTCATTAAGCATGGATTTATCTTGGATGCAGAATATTGTGAATATATAAAGGATAATGCTCAAAAAATCTTTAATTTTGATGAAAATGTATTGCAGTATTTAGCCAAGAAAAATTGCTCAATTAAGGGTCATGTTGTTGAGGTTGATGAGAAGGAAGACGATTTAAGAGCGATTTTGAATTTTGGACATACAATTGGTCATGCTATAGAGACAGTTCAGAATTTTCAGCTTTTGCATGGAGAGTGTGTTGCAATAGGAATTGTTGGCGCATTTAGATTATCATGTTATTTGAATTTTGTTACTGAAACAATGGTTGAAGAGGTAAAGGTTATATTGCGCAAATTGGAACTTCCAGTTTCGTTGCCTGGCATGGATGTTGATAAAGTATATAATCAAATATTTTATGACAAAAAGGTTAAAGACAATAAACTCAAATTTGTTTTGCCTCGAAAAATAGGAGAGGTATTTCAGTGCAATATTGAGGACAGTGAATTAATAAAGAAAGTACTTTGTGATTTGGCAAAATAAACACCATGCGAATTAGCAAAATAAACACCATAACTGTGACAGCCAGTACTATTATCTGTCACAGTTATGGTGTTTACTTGTTAGTTTTGCTTTTTGTAATTTTATGATTCTGAATTAGTTACTAATTTAGATTTACTTCTAAATAATCTTAATAAGGTTAAAAGGGCACCACTTATACAAATAATAGCTGCAGTTATATATGCAATTTTCATACCGTAAGTAAAGGCATCGTTTCTTCCTACTACGTAATCTGTTACGCGATAGCCTATTTTAGAGCTCATTCTGTTATACAAAATCGTAGTTGATAAAGCTATTCCGCAAATCATACCTAAATTTCTTACGAGTGCATTTACACTTCCTGCGATACCTAGCTTATCCTTTGATACTGTGGACATTATCAAGGAAGTATTAGGTGATTGAAATAATCCATTTCCAATTGACATAGCTGATATAAAAATCACCATACTTATTATTGAAGAATGCTCATCTAAAGTTGACATTAATATTAAACCTAAGCTTGTAAATAGTAACCCAACTAAAGTTAAAATCTCAGAACCTATTTTATCTGATAAATGCCCGCTTAAAGGTGCTACTACAGCCATAACTAATGGAAAAATCATCATCACTAAGCCAGTAGTAGCAGGTGATAGCCTCATTACATCCTGAAGATAAAAAGGTTGAATAATAGTTGTAAAAGACATAGCTGCAAATGATATAAACCCACAAAAGATACTGAGTGAAAATAATTTATTTTCAAAAATTTGAAGTTTCAATAATGGGGCTTCGCGTTTCTTTTCCAGAATAATGAATGCAACAAAAGAAATAGCAGCTATTAAAAATCCTAACAAAATAATTGGTTGTGTAAATCCCACTACTTGTCCCTTACCTATGGCAATAAACAATGGAACTATAGCAAAGATAAATAATACTGCCCCAAATCCGTCTAGGCTTTCTTTATTGGCTTGATGTCCTTTAGGAAGAAGCTTAAAACCCAAAAATAAAGTTATTATACCTATTGGTACATTTATTAAAAAAATATATTCCCACCTAGAGGCATCAACTATAAATCCTCCTATTGGCGGTCCTAATAAAGATCCCAAAGCTACAAAGGTTCCTGTAATTCCTAAAGCTTTTCCTCTTTCATTAGCTGGAAATACTTCAGTGATAATTCCTTGACTATTGGCCATAGTACCTGCCGCTCCGATTGCCTGTATAATTCTAGAAAAAATTAAAAGCGAAAGTGAACTTGTTATTCCACAAAGTAAAGAACCAAGTGTGAATAAAGCTAATCCAATTTTGAAAATCTTTGTTTTACCAAACATATCACCCAATCTTCCAAATACTAATATAGTAGCTGAAATAATAATCAAATATATTGTCACTACCAATTGAATACTTGCTGATGTTACCTTTAAAGCTTTAGCCATCACAGGCAAAGCTACATTTATAATACTACCATCTAAGGTAGCCATAAAAGTTACCATTAAAATTACAAACAAAATTACCCATTTGTTTTTACTGCTACTAATATTTGCTGAATCCATAGTTATTCTCCTATTTTTATTATCACAATTATCACAATTTTTTCATATTACTGAGAATTTGATCCAAAGAAGCGATGGTTATAACTTTATCAGCCTCACTTAAATCCTTTGTTATAATATCTATTAATTTTTGTATTTCATCAATAAGTTTTGGAACAATAACTTTAGCCTTTTCTGTTAAATATAACTTATAGGCTCTAGAATCCTCTTTATCCTCTTTCCTATCAACGTAGCCCAACTTTATAAGCTTTGTAACAATCCTAGCTGACATTGCTTTATCATAACCTAATTCTTTACTTAGTTTATTTTGACTAATACCTTCATTTTTACTTAAAATAAATATATACGGATAAGAACCGCTACTTAATTCATACTCTTTTAAAACCTTATCCAAATAGACTTGAGTAGTTCTAAAAATCTTATTATTGAGCTTAATCAAATTCATAATGCTTGACTGCAAATTTCACACCTCCTATTCTAATTAACTGAAACATTTCATATATATGTTGACTAATCAACCATATTGTAAATTAAAAACGTTGAGTTGTCAACCATTATTATATAAACAAAGGTAGTTGAGAACGTATTTTGTAATTTTTGCCGGAATAGTTTAAATAATAATTTTGATTGGTATAAATTAAGCTAAACTAAACAAACATAATGATATTAAGCATACTTTTATTAAAAATTATTTAACTAGTTGTTATAAAAATTATTTGTGTAGGTGAAGGTGGGTGGTAGTGTAAATGCCAAACAACAATCAATTAATAGAAGCATTGGTTAAAAAAATCGATGATATGTCTTTAAAGATGGAAAAAATGAAATTCGTTGATTATGTATATTTCCTTGAACACCCAAGAAAAATGCTTTGGGCAAATTTTATTAATGGATTATCAAGAGGATTTGGTATAGCCATTGGGTTCACAATTTTAGGAGCAATAGCTATCTATATTCTAAATGTTATTGTGAAAATTAACCTTCCTTATATTGGAGAGTTTATTAGTGAGATAGTAAAAATTGTTCAAAGTAGTCTACAAAAAGCGAGATAATATCGAGATAATATATGGAGGAAAAACAATATGGATAATAAAAAGCTAAGCTACTTAAGAGAAAAACTTATAAAGGAAGCAAATAAAACTGATACAACGATAGAACAGATGCGTAATAATGAAGAGGCAGAAATGAGTGAGAACTCTCCAAATGAACTATCAAACTACGATAATCACCCAGCTGATTTAGGAAGCGAGTTATATACAGTTGAAATGAATTTAGCATTAAAGGTTCATGAGCAAAGTAAATTAAATGAGGTGAATATTGCATTGAATAAATTTGAAAATGGTTCCTACGGTAAGTGTGAGAACTGCAAAAAAGAAATTGAATACGAAAGGTTAGAAGCTATACCATACGCCAAGTATTGTATGGACTGTGAAATGGCAAAGGAGGCAACCGAGATAAATACCCCTGATCAACAGTATGGTGAAATTTTTGATGCCCCTTTTGGAAGGAAGTATTTAAACAAACAAGAAGACGACGAATTTGAGGGCATGGACCAGTTAAATGATTTAATGAAATATGGGTCTTCTGATACACCTCAAGATATGGGTGGTTATCAGGATTACGAGGAATTTTACACAAACGAGATAGATAATCAAGGCATTGTGGAGGAAATCGATAAGATCTCAAACGAACAGTATAAGAACCAGTTGCCTTAGGCTTTATTAGCGCAAGTGATGGTGAATACAATTTTATTTGTTATTAAAGAATCTAAAAGAAAAGAATAATTAAAAAAACCGGAGAGCGAGATGCTATCCGGTTTTTCCTATTCCTCTTTTTTGAGCAAGTCATTTATATTATAGGTAATACACTTTGAAGCTCTACGCACTTTGGTGCTTTTAGGTTCTGTCTTGACCACCGCAGTTTTGGCACTGGTACTGGCAGCCTTAGCTCTTGAGGGAGAGGCTTTTACTATTTTATTGCTACAATTTTTGCGAGTACAACTACCGTTGATCATCATAGAACCACATTTGCAAAATTCCGTCATTTAATTCATCCCTTCAATATTCGTTGAATTATATTATACCACAAACTTGGGTATTTTTATTACACAAACTAAAAACAAACTAAAAAATCCAATAAAATATAAAAAGTAGCTGTAATCACTAAAATATTATATAATCATTTTTAAATAAAATAAAAATCCAAGATAGTTTTAATATAAAGAAAAAAGGACCGTGATGAACCATGAATAGTTATAATAAATATTTTTTAATCAGTGATCTCGATGGTACTCTAATAAATTCTCAGCATACTATCTCACAGAAGAATTTGAATGCAATTGAATATTTTGTTCAGCAGGGAGGAACATTTGCAATTGCAACTGGCAGAACAGTACAAAATATTAGACCATATATAAAAAATTTGATACTAAACGGCCCATGTATTCTTTACAACGGATCAGCACTGTTTGATTTTAATCGAGGGACGTCTCTTATGACTGAGCATCTAGAAAATCATCAGCTTTATGACTATATCACTTATTGCATGAAAACCTTTGAACATATGGTTGTGGAAATTTTTACAACAGATATGATGTACATAATAACGCCAGAAGAAAATGTTGATCCTTATGTACTGTTTGAAAAACAATATTTTGAGCGTTCAACCTTAGATGAGGTATCCAAGATGAGTTGGGTCAAGATGATGCTAAATGACAGCCATAAAAACCTACAAAAGGCACAGGAAGTGTTGGCTGATTTTGGCCTCGCCAGCCAGGTGGATAGCGTATTCTCGCATGAACATTATTTTGAAATTTTAAAAAAGGATGTTTCTAAGGGATCTGCACTGAGAAGTATAAGGAAGCTACCACAGTATAGCAACAAGATTGTGGTTGCAGTAGGTGATTTTGACAATGACATTGAGATGATCAAAGCCGCGGATGTCGGAATCGCAGTGGATAATGCTCGCGATTGTGTAAAGCAAGCCGCGAATAAAATCACAGTAAACAACGATCAAGATGCAATTTATGACATCATATTTAATATTATACCGGATTTGCCCGAGTAAAGACTTCTTATATCACATCTAAACACATATCAGTATTATTGGACGAATTAATATTCTGCAATCAACTCAAAGTTCTGGTAATTACTCCATATAGAAGGCGCTTAAGCAACTTCTTTTGTAGGTACATTCCTTAAACCCTTGATATATACATATACTCCACAAAGGACATAATAACCCTATTTTTTTATACTTTTAACAAATTATTGCATATTACAAGCATTGAAGATACAATAAAGGTAAAAAAATGTAGTTTAGAGTATTAAGCCATAAATTCATCGGATAAGATGATGGTTTTTAGGTTGATGACTAACTTTATGGGGGAAGGGAAGATATGAATAGCAGAATAAATACCGGAAGCAGTAATGGCGAAAAAAGTATATACATAAAAATAAAAACTGTAAAAATATCAAAAAAGTGTGGTAGCCATACATATAAAAAGATGGATAGGTATAAAATTTTATATAATTTCAATCGAACTGAGTATGCTTTCCCAGAAAAGGAAACAGTTTTTAGCTTGTTTGAGCAGCAGGCAGAAAAGTATCCGAATAACGTCGCATTAATATACCACGGTCAAAAGCTTACGTACAAAGACTTCAATGAAAAATCAAATCAGCTTGCACGGAAATTAAGAAAAATGGGAGTTCAAGGCGATAGCATTGTCGCTATTATAACCGAACCATCCTTTGATATGGCAATCGGTATAATGGGCATTCTGAAGGCAGGAGGGGCATACCTTCCCATCGATCCGTCGTATCCCCAAGACCGAATTGAATACATGCTGCAGGATAGCGGGGTCAGTACGGTTATTACACAGTCCCATTTGAATATCAGCTTTATAGAGAAACAGCGGTGCATTTTTTTAGATCAGCTTGATCTTGATCAGGAAGAAAAAAGTAATCTTGAAAACATCATTCATACTAGGAATTTAGTATATATCATTTATACCTCTGGTACGACAGGTAAGCCCAAGGGTGTTATGGTGGAGCATAGAAGTGTTGTCAATACGCTGTATTACAGAAAGCAGGAGTACAAGCTTACACCTGAGGATACCGCGATGGAATTCTTCTCCTTTGCCTTTGATGGTTTTGTTACAATATTTTTTACACCGCTGATTTCAGGGTCTAAAGTTGTAATACTAGGCAAGGATGAAATCAATGATGTTGAGAAAATAAAGCACATAATAGTTAAAAATAGGGTGACAAATATTATCAGTGTCCCAGCGCTATACGGCATGCTCGTTGAATGTCTCACCAAGGAGGAGATGCAGACCTTAAAGATAGTAACGCTAGCCGGGGATACCATACCGGAAAAACTGGTAAAAGACAGTTATGATAAATCCAAGACCACCGAAATATCGGTGGAGTATGGTGTAACAGAGGCTGCTGTTATGTCCACCATATACAGGCACCAGCAAAAGGATAAGAAAATTAAGATTGGTAAGCCTATCGGCAACACCAAGATTCTACTACTGGATGAGCGTTTGAGGCTTGTTCCCATTGGAACACCTGGCGAGCTTTGCATAGGAGGTATTGGTTTAGCACGGGGATATATCAATAAGCCCGAAATGACAGAACAGAAATTTATCATTAACCCCTTTTTCCCGCAAGAGAGGTTATACAGATCAGGGGACTTAGCAAAATGGCTTCCAGATGGGAACCTTATATTCTTAGGGAGAAAAGACAGTCAGGTAAAAGTAAGAGGGTTTCGAATAGAAGTATCTGAGATTGAAAATAGGCTACTTGAATACGAAGGTATCTTAGAGGCTGCGGTTGTTGCACTTAGTAATAAGGACGGTTCAAGATATCTCTGTGCTTATTATGTATCGGATATTAAAATTGATGTGGAGCAGCTGAAGGAATTCATGGCAAAGCAACTGCCTGTCTATATGATTCCCCAGTTCATCATTGAAATTTGCGGAATGCCGTTAACGCCTAATGGGAAAATTGATAGGAAGGCGTTGCCTGATCCCTGGAGTAGTAATGAAAAAAGTGATTACGTAGAACCTAAAACCCATATCGAAAAAACGCTCATCAATATATGGGAACAGGTACTGGGAGTGAAAAGGCTTGGACTTACTGATAATTTCTTTCATCTTGGAGGTGATTCCATCAAAGCGATGCAAATCACGTCAAGGCTATTCAGCGCGGGATTTAAGCTAAAAGTTAAGGATTTGGTCAATAACCCAAGACCAGAAGCAATGATACCTTACATAAAGAACATCAAACCAAAACATCAAAACAACGAAGAATCTGGTCAGGTCCCGTTGACACCAATTCAAAAATGGTTTTTTGCAAATAATTTTGAAGATAGGCAGCATTGGAATCAGGCTTTATGCGTACTGAATAAGAAACGATTTGATGAAAGTAAATTGGATGCTGCTGTTATGCATGTTGTAAGACATCATGATGCATTAAGGACTGTGTTTCTAGAGGAAGATTCCAAGGTTGTGCAGTATATAAAACTTAGTACTGAAGTAGCATGCAAGCTGGAGTTTTTTGATTGCAGTGAAGCTATGGAGTATGAGGCTACAGTCAATGAAAAGATGAATGCACTGCAAAAAAACTTCGTTTTAAGTGAAGGCTTACTTGTGCAGTTTGCACTTTTTAGGACTTGTGACGGAGATCAGTTATTTATTATCGCTCATCATTTAATTGTAGATAGCGTTTCCTTCAGAATCATTTTGGAGGATCTGCAGAATGCATATAGTTTGCTGGAAAAGGGTCAGGAGGTTGCTCTATCCGATAAAACAACCTCGTATAAGGAGTGGGCAGTACAATTAAATAAGATAGCCAACGATACATGCATTACAAGTCAAAGAGACTACTGGGCAAAAATCTTGAATTGTGATTATGGCATTTTTCAGGAGGACTATTCCATAGTAGAGGATCTATTTAAAGACAGTCATACCGCAACTATCGGTTTAAAAAAGAGTGAAACCCACGCTTTAGTAAATTTGGCAAACAGGGCATACAATACAAAAACCAATGATTTATTACTTGCAGCGCTGGTCATTACTTTACAGGAATACACTGGTAAGCAGGATGTACTGGTGCATATGGAAGGTCATGGGAGGGAAGACCTGTTTGATGAGCTAGATATCACCAGAACAGTAGGATGGTTTACTTCTACGTTCCCAGCGGTATTTACGATACAGGAAAACTTGGCTTTAGGAAAAGTTATTACAATTGTAAAGGAATGCATGAGGAATATTCCTCAGAACGGCATAGGTTATGGAATACTGAACTATTTAACAGAGGAAAACTGTTGGGAAGCTAAAAGCGAAAAGCCAGAGATCAATTTTAACTTTTTAGGTCAAATGGACAATAACCAGAGTGATAAACTGCTTACTATGAAAGAAATAGATGTTTTAAGCTGTATAAGCGGGAATGCCAAAAGAACTTCAAAGCTGGATATTTACGGTTTTATTCAGCAAGATAAGTTGATTCTGCATATGAATTATAATAAAAATCAGTTTAACAAAGACACTATGGATAATTTTTTCACAAGTTTAAAAAATAAACTGTTGGAAATCATCAACCATTGTACCTCTTTTGAGTACACGGAATTTACAAAAAGTGATTTTAATCTGAGCAATTTTTCGGAGGATAGTTTTGATGTAATCAAAAGAAATCTCAAACAACATATTCGATTAAATAATATTAAGGATATATATTCTTTGTCACCAATGCAGGAAGGTATGCTATACAGTGGGCTATACCAACAAAACAACGATGCTTATTTCCAACAAATGATGATAAATCTAAAAGGACAAATTGACGTTGGCTACATAGAAAAGGCTTTTCAACTCTTGGTGAAAAAGCATGATGTGCTACGTACGCTTTTTATCTGGGATGAAATACCCCAGCCGATACAGGTTGTATTGAAGGACAGGCCAGTAAAGCTGGGATTTGAGGACATTTCCCATTTATCTCAGGTCGACAATGCACACTATATAAAAGCCATGCTACAAGCTGACCGTGAAGAGACATTTGACTTACATGAACAGCCCTTGATGAGAATGAAGCTTGTAAAGGAAGAGGCAAAGGCGTACATACTTCTCATCAGCTTTCATCACATCATCATGGATGGCTGGTGCTTTGGATTGATTTTCGATGATTTCTTACATATCATTAGTATGCTAAAAATAGATAGTCAAATTGAAATGCACTCGGTAAGCCCTTATTCAAATTATATATGGTGGCTGAGTAGCTTTCAAAAGGAAGCAGCGCAGCTTTACTGGAAAAATTACCTTTTAGGATATACAAGACCTACCAATATTTCTAGAGGAAAAGGAAAAGCAGGCTTGGGAAACGGTATAAAAGAATCGTGTATGCGGATAGATGAAAGTTTGGGCACAAGCATAATTGCCTTTGCAAGGGAGAATGATACTACACCCAACACTATCTTCCAATCGGTCTGGGGGTTATTTCTGCAAAAATATTTAATGTGCAGCGATGTCGTCTTTGGCTATGTGGTCTCTGGTCGTCCGCCTGAAATTGAAGATGTAGAAAAAATGACAGGCTTGTTTATAAATACCGTGCCCCTACGGGTCAAATTGGAAGAGAACAGTACCTATATCGATGTACTAAGACAGGTAAGGGAAGACAATATCAACGCAAAGCCTTATGAAAACCTGTCACTAGCTGAAATACAGTCTTCAAGTGATGTAAAGAGGGGCTTATTTGATCATATTATGATCTATGAAAACTTTCCAGTAGGACAAACCATCCATGACAAAAAGCTAGCAGAGAAAACAGGCTTTGAAATTACAGGGATAGAAGTTTATGAAAAGACAGAGTATGATTTTACAGTGACAATAACCCCGCAGGAGAAATCCTTTGAAATCCTTTTTCAGTATGTAGAGGAGGAGTTTGGCGGGAGTTTGATTGATTGTATAGGTAAACTCTTTATCAATATGTTGCATACATTTATTGCACAAAGTCATACATCTATTTGTGAGATCAACTGGACAAGTAATGGAGAAGAAGTGACTATCAGCGACTCGAACCATATTATTATGGATTACAACCGAGACGTGGGCATCAAAGAATTGTTTGAACAAGCTGCAATAATGTATCCGCAAAATACAGCGGTAAGATTTGGGGATACAGAAATCACCTATCAAGAGCTGGATAGTAGGTCAAATCGGTTAGCGAGGCTGTTGCTGAAAAAAAAGGTTGTCAGCGACAATCTTGTGGGTTTGATACTGTATCCTTCAATAGAAATGATGGTTTGTATTCTTGCAGTGATAAAATCTGGTGGAGCGTATTTGCCAATAGAGCCTGATTTACCCGCAAGTAGAATACAGTATATGCTTAAGGACAGTCATGTCCGTAGCATCATTTGTAGCAGTGAAACCTCCGAGAGATGTCCGAAACAAGAGGATATAATCAATATAGAAAGGGAGTATCTGGAAGATATTGACGATAAAGCCATTGGTCTTAAAACTAAGCCTGATGCGTTGGCATATGTGATTTATACGTCGGGATCTACTGGAAGCCCTAAGGGGGTACAGGTAGAACACCGACAGCTTACTGCATATATTCATTCTTTTTATGAATACTTTACCGTAACAGATCAAGATGTTTTTCTCCAGCAGGCATCCTATTCCTTTGATGCATTTGTTGAAGAAATGTATCCTGTGCTTTTAAAGGGCGGAACGGTTGCTGTTTTGCCGAGGGCTATCGCAAAAGATATGCAGGACATCAGAGATTACGCAGAACAATACAAGGTAACGATGATCAGTGTATCACCTCTTCTTCTAAATGCACTGGACAAAATGAAAAATATAGAAAGCATCCATACGTACATCAGCGGTGGAGACGTCTTAAAAAGGGAGTATATACAGCACCTGCTGGCAAGAGGACGGGTAGTCAACACCTATGGTCCGACGGAGGCAACGGTATGCTGTGCCTATTATACGTGCAAAAAAGACGATATACTTATTCCAATAGGCAAACCAATTGCTAATTATGAAGTATACATCATGAATGAAAATAAAGCGCCACAACCTGTGCTGCTACCTGGAGAAATCTATATTGGCGGAGAGGGCGTAACAAGGGGATATATCAATAACGAAGAGCTAACAAAAGAAAAGTTTATACAGCATCCCTATACGCAGAATGCAAGACTTTACAGATCAGGCGACTACGGCAGATTTCTTCCCGACGGCAATATCGAGTTTTTAGGCAGAATGGATTCCCAGGTGAAGATCAGGGGCTACAGGATAGAAACAACGGAAATAGAAAGCAAACTGCTAGAGCATAGGGACATATATGCTGCCATTGTAGTTTTAAGAAAAGGAAAGGACGATGAGGACTACCTATGTGCGTACTTTACATCCTGCAAGCAGATCGGCGCAAATACACTTAGAAATCATCTGGAAGCTATTCTTCCTGTATTTATGATACCTGCCTATTTTATTCGGTTGGAAAAAATACCTGTAAATACATCAGGAAAAGTAAATCAAGGGGCACTTCCAGAGCCATATTTGTTGCTCAATACAGGAGAAGAGTATGTGGAGCCGACAACACCGAATGAAAAGACCCTTGTAAAAGTCCTACAAAATGTCTTGGGCATAGATAGGGTTAGCGTAAACGACAGGTTTTTCAATCTCGGAGGAGACTCTTTAAAGGCAATCAGAGTTGTCAGCAGCTTAAAAGAATACAAGGTGAACCTGAAATTGAAGCTATTGATGAGTAATCTGAGTATCAAAGAGCTGGCGTCGGAGTTTGAATACCAGCAGGACAAGCTACAGCATATTTCGGTAGAAGGTGAGGTACAGCTGCATCCATATCATATATCCCTATTTCAAGATATCTTTAAAAACAATTTTGAGAGTTCGGCACATTGGAATACGTCAGGTATGTTTTTTAGTACAGACCGATTTATTTTAGATATTGTAAAGACAGTGGTTAATAAACTTGTAGTCTACCATGATGCACTAAGGACTGTTTTTTACAGAGAAAACGGAGTGGTTAAGCAATATGTGAAAAGTGCAAATGGATACCAAGCAGACGTTGTATTTGTTGACTTGATTGGAATCAAAGAAGAACTGCACGAAAGAATTCTCGAAGAAATGTTGTGTATACAGCAAAGCTTTACACTGGACAAGATGTTTAAGGTTGCACTGTTTCGAGCAGACGACGGTGATTATATCTATTTTACAGGGAATCATCTGATTACCGATGCCTTTTCCGATGACATACTGTATGAGGACTTTTTTATTGGCTACAGACAGGCTATGAATCAACAGAAAATAGTATTTTTTGAAAAGAGCGATTCCTATAAAAAGTGGATAGAAAAGCTGTATACATATTCGTCTAGTAGCCAATTGTGTGAGGAAAGAGACTACTGGAAAGACATCGTTTCATCCAGTGCAGCTACCATAAACAAAGATTTTAGCTGTAGAGTGGAACAAACTTTGGAAAATGTCGCAGACCTGTCTTCTGTGCTTCTTGACGAAGCAAATACCGACCTGCTTAAGAGGGTTGCATTTAAAAACAACATCAGTATTTTTGCTATACTCCTTTCTGCCTGGAGCATCACTGTCTACAAGCTGACAGGGGCATCGAAAACAAGGGTGCTGTGCGTAAACAACGGACGGAACGGCTTTGATGACATGGTGGATGTCTCGAGGACAATAGGCTCTTTTATGTTCACCTACCCTCAGTTGCTTGATTTGAGGGATGCAGATAATCCGTCAAAACAACTGGCATATACATCAGGTATCATAAGAAGTGTACCCAGACAGGGATTTGGGTTTGAAATATTAAAACACTTGACACCATCAGCACAAAAAGATGGAGAAATGTTTAATCTGCCCGAAGGAGAAAAGGATACGTTTTTTAATTACTTGGGAGAGTTCTCTGAAGACAGAGCATTGTCAGGTTCTGATACAGATACACAGATAAAGCCCGTGTATTTGATTGGAGATGTGAATATTAACAGAAGTAAAGCGGCGAAGTGGACAAGCGACTTCAATATATTTTTGAGTATGATACAAAACAGGTTGTCTGTGCGCTTTCAATATTCTATGGCAGAATACAAAAAGACAACGGTTGAAGATGTGATTGCAGAATTTATACAAAATATACAATATTATATTCAAAATGAAGGAGGCTGATTAGGGTGAACTACAAAAATGCATATTTTATTCCTTCTCATCGAATTTTAAAGGATGAAAACCTTGTTGATTTTTCAAATGAAGTGTACTTTGCTTTAAAAGAGAAAGGTAGCAGTATACCTTTCATTTTGCTGGACGATACGGATGAAAACATAAACAGGGATAAGATCTCTTCTATAAAACAGGAGTTTCAAGAGAACGAGTATTTTGTTGTGAACAAAAAGCATATAAAGCTGATCTATGATGAAATTTCAAAAGCTTTGGAAGATGAGCATAAAGAAGTTTTTCAAAGTGTTTACCCCGATAATGTTGTGAACTATGGGAACACCTTAAACAAAATGTTTATCTTGGGTGCGGTGATGCACTGTGAGGCTTTTCACAGGCGTGACTCGGACATACTAATGGATACTATAGGCACAACCTCCCAAAAAGTATACCCGATTGGGGTTGAGCTTGACTATCTTGGAAGTAAGGTGGAGGGTAAAACCGTATATATTGTTGGAAGTGGCTATAACGGTATGCGGAATATTGACTTTGGCGAAATCATTGGAAACGATATAGGTTTATATAAGGAATATCTGGATTGTTTAAATATGCCTGAGGAGTATCAGGCAGAAAAAATCCTTGATTTTAAAAAGGAAAATGACGAGCCCTATGTGGAGGACGGCATCAGTTTGAATGGAAGCCCTGAATGTGGCAATGTTTCGTTTTACAAGATTTTTGAGTATATACCTTGCTCTCCAGTGCCGTATACCTTGGGAACCGATTACTTTACAAAGGAAATAGTCAATCAGGCAAACTTAGCTCTTGTATACCATAAGCGAAATGTGATTCATAAACACACAAAATGCAGGTATGATAGCCACTTAAAGGTATTTAATTATATTAAGGGAATTGCTTCTTTTGTGGATACCATGTGTTTTTATTCCGACTTCTTTCCGAATATGCAAAACGAGATGATACAAAACAAATGCTTTGAGAATAAGCTACAAGAACTAAACGATACATTGGTGGGGTATTACAGTGTAAAGATAGACAGCCTTGACACGCATACAGGTATCAGAAGACAGTCTTTTAAAAGGTTTATTGCTCTACTGAAAAAAAGCAAGAATCAGCAATTCAGTGATGCCGCGGACGAGCTCATGGACCAACAGGAGGAGATATTTCGCCATACCAATGACCTTCTCACTAAGCATGTAGCTTTAATCAAAGCATGGCCCTATATCATGCAAGCTGCAAAAAAAGCTGGAGATACCTCACAAGTCCACGATATACTACAGACAGCAAAGATTGTCTGAGTGTATTTTTATGTCAACACGCAAGTTAAAGCTCGGAGATATATAAATATTAAGATTTTTTATAATATAAAGGAGGCAGCAACGATGAGCAACACACTAACTTCTACACATCAGACATATTTTAAAAAAATAATGCTGATAGCTTTACCCATCATCGTACAGGGTCTGGTCATACATTTTCAAACCCTAATTAACAGAATGTTTTTAGGACATTCAAAGGTAGAATACTTTTCAGCGGTGGGAAATACCATCTTCCCGTATTCTGCAACCATAACCATCATCATTGCAGCCTCCACAGGGCTAACTATATTAATTGCGCAGAATTTAGGCGCAAAAAATCATGCTGTAGTCAAAGACTATATGTACACTTCCATACAGTACAGTACGATATTGTCGTTGGCGTTATTTGTCTTATGGTTCTTTTTCTCAGAGAGTATATTTTCACTCATGGGTGTAGACAAAAATCTTCTAGTTTATTGTGTCGGGTATGTCCGCATTTTATCCTTTTCCTTAATTTTTTTGGGAGTGGATACATGTTTGCATGCCACACTACAGGGCTGTGGGTACACAAATCCTATTATGTATGCAGGCATTTCAAAAGTAATATTAAACATCTTACTTGACTGGTCTCTTATTTTTGGTAACTTAGGATTCCGTCCCATGGGGATCGAAGGAGCAGCGTTGGCAACTACCATTTCAAATATTTTCGGGACTTGTATCTTGTTTCTATACATACTCAATTCTGAGAGACTTCCCATTCAGGTTAAATTATCTGAAATGATTGGCTTCAAAAAATTTGATTCATTCAAAAACGTATTGCGTATTGGTTTACCTACTGGGTTTGAGTCGTTTGTATGGTATATCGGTGTTTTGGTCATGATAAGAACATTGAATACCTTGGATAATTTAGCAGTTGGGATTTATACTCTGGTCTATGGTATTGATATTGCGGTATTCAGCATTTATAACGGCATAGCAAGGGCTTCCCTCACCTTGATCGGCAACAAAATAGGAGAAGCAAATGAAAAGGGAGCAAAGAAAATACTATCTTTCACTATAAAGCTAAACCTTGCTTTGGTGAGTATAATTTTTCTTGTATTCTTTGTCTTTGTAAAACAGATTCTCGGAATTTTTACCACAGACGCACAAATGATAGAGAAAGCTACATTTTTCTTTATCATGATGACGTGTACTCTTTTCCCAAGGTCGTTGAATACCATCGTTGGTAGCGGCATAAGAGCATTTGGAGATACAAAGTGGATGCTATATACGCAAATCTTTGGAACAATATTTGTTGTTACAGCTTCTCTTGTTACAGTATTTGTGTTTAGGTTTGGCATTCTGGGGATATATCTGACCATTCTTATGGACGAAAGTATAAGAGCGATCTATAATACCCTGTATTTTTATAAAAGAAAAGCAAATACAGAAGTTAATTCGGAACGTCTGCTGGCTTGATACATGGTAATGGACATATAAGAAACCATCAGTAAAGGCAAAGACTTTCAATGCTATGAGTCGGTTGTAAATGGGGTAATTCAAGCATGAAAAAAGGACTTCGGTTTAAAACTTGAAGTCCTTCATCTTAGAGGAGAGATTTGAACTCTCGGACGGTTTAACCCATCACACGATTCCCAGAGTTACGTTTTATTTATTATTTAAGATTGTTTAACTATATCTTTCATTATTTAAACCCTATTTAAGCCTCTTTTGAGGCTTATTTTTATATGTATGTTTTCAAACACTTATGCAGTAATAGTTAGTAAATTTCAAAATGTGTTAGAAGATTTGTTAGAAGGAATAAGTTAACATCATGATTATGATAGAACTCCTTGGGGAAGCCCTAGCAGTACGACCCGTAAGTATTTCATTTACGCAGATGTAAGTTATACGACGTTCACTGAATTTATTAATATGGTTTTACTTAATTATGTTGGTAGACTTTTTGCTAATCGTTCTAAATCATCTGCAACCATTTCCATACTTATTGGATTTATAGGATGCTCATATGTATGAAATACTCTTTCACTCTTATTTCCTTTCGGAAGTCTAGACAATAACTCGTCTCTTAATAAAATTGTATCCACCTTAAATGATGAATCATACTTTGACTTCATCTCAAACGATTCTTGAATGATTTCATTTGTTTCTTGTTGCCAAGCTCTGTTACGTTCCTCATCCGAAATATTAGTTCTATTAAGGCTTGTCCGAGAAGATAATATTCTATTACTTTTTTCCTGTCTATCACTTAAGAACTCTCTTATATTCGTAACGACTTTTAATGTTTGGTTTTTAAGATCGATATTATTGAGACGAGAAAAAGAAGTTTGGGTTATCGGTATTAAATCTAGTCTTTGTCTATATTCATTTAATTGTTCATCTTTTGAGGTTATTCTATCTTTGTATCCTTCAATACGTTCTTTAAGGGTTGAAATATTACTTTCGTATTTCCATCTTGCTAGTAAATACGATGCAGTAATTGAAAGAACAAGCAGCAAAATGAAAGTGAATGGTGCTTGGCTCACTGTGCTCCATTCTTTATTTATGTAATCAATTAATTCTTTCATAAGTACACCTCAAGTTTCTATTAATTTCTGTTTGTTAATCTCTCTTATAAGAAGGAATAACGGTAGCACTTTACTTAATACACTTTAACATATCACTATAATACTTATCATAATCTTCAAATCTATATATTGTTCTAAAATAGTGCCCTTCCTTCTGTAAAACAAACATTTGAATTTCTCCCCCAATACCCACTTTTTCCGCTATGGGGAGATTATCATCATAAAGTTTCTGTGATTTTATAAACTCAATAAACAATTCTACATGGTTTGAAACACTGATTTCATTATTATTAATTTTATCAATAATACCTTCCTGTGGCCTAACCCCTATACCATCACCCATCTTCTGTGGAATATAATTATCATTACATCTTAATGCATAGCCTTCCATTTCGTTAGTAATAGAATTAAAGCCAAAATGGTAAATAGTAGACGAAATTTCAGCCTTATATTCTTGTTCAATTTCTAATTTTAGTTTTGGTAAAATATCTTTAGCAATATCATTAAGTACAGTAATATTATCTACTAAGCAACGTTCTTCAACAAATTTGAACCATCTTAATAAGTGTTGTAGAGAACCAACACCACAAATTAAACACTTTATATGTGGAAGTGGGAACACCTTAGTGCAAAACCTCAAAGGTCTTTTATTCTCATCAAGCGCTAAAGTATCTGTTGCAACTAACACAGATTCTTTTGATAATATAAAGTCTACAGCAGTCATAAAAGTCTCCTGACACATAGTTCTTCTTCCATATAACTACACTTTTCACGAATCTAAGTATTCATCTAAGCCCACTAGAACAGTTCTTATGCAAAGTATGTTTCAATATGATGTGTTCTAGTCAATTGTATCATTTACCATATATGTTATCAATAAGGGTATTGCTTGTCACTGATTTTTCTATTTCTGAACAAATAAAAGTATTCCTTGAGTTAAAGCACATTTAAGGTATCTTTTATATAGATAATTGAGATCGTATTAAGAGAGATTCCAAAGATTATATATTTTAATGATATAAAAATAAGTATGAATTTCATTATCCTTTGCTTAAGCTTTATAAGAGGTTATCTTTATATCAACTGTATTTTACGAGTGTATCTTATATACCGATATAAAAATAGTTACATAACGCATGTTCCTTAATGGCGATTGCTTTATCGGCATTAAAATTATTAAATTACCGTCTACAAATCATATGTTTTCATAAACAAATGAAAGTGATAGAAAACTAGCCTAAAGTGCAGCTAAAAGAACATAAATCTATTATATAAGTGTCTATGATATTTGAATATGAATTAATAGATACAGATGATGTTAAAAAGAGTCTTATTACACAAGATTCAACAAAAACGGAACTTGGCATAAGGATAATACCTCTTACAAAAAGGGTTTTGTCTGAAGTTGGAATAGAATGGTATCAAGTATTGTTTTATAAGTGTATTGGTGTTAAAATACTATTCATAGGTTCATATAATTAACAATTACAGATAACATAAATAAAGATTTAATCATAAAACCTCGTGATACCAAGCTTTATATGTTTTATGTAGTATTTTTGCTACTGTGGCTTAGGGGTAGAGCAGCTCACTCGTAATGAGCAGGTCGTGGGTTCGATTCCCACTAGTAGCTCCAAATGAAATTCTAAAGCTGTTGCGTTATCAATTGATGATGCGGCAGCTTTTGTTTTGTGATATATTAAAAAACAACTGGAAATAATCTTGCATGATCTTTGAAAAAACAGTACTTGACTTTCCAGTGCAGGGGACAGTTTATACTAATGACGTAGAGGTGAAGAAATGTATAAAATAAGTGATTTTTCCAAAATTACAAATCTAACAATAAAAGCATTGCGATACTATGATGAAGAAAGTATTCTTACTCCTTCTCATCGTAATAATGAAAATTCGTACAGGTACTATGATGATAACGATTTTCAGAAAGCAATGTTAATTGTTATGCTAAGAACTCTTGATTTCTCTATTACTGAAATAAAGGACGTTTTGGCTAATTGTGATAATGTAAACGATTTATCGTATTATTTGGAAGAAAAGAAAAACATGATTGAAAGTAAAATTGCAAAAGAAAAAGAGCTTATTAAAAAAATCACTCTCTATATTAAACCGAAGAATATGGAGGATATTAGTATGAATTATGAAATTGAAGTAAAAGAAATTGCTCCAGTTACAGTAGCATCAATTCGCTATAAGGGAAAGTATAGTGATGTTGGAATGTATATTGGGAAAATTTACAAGGCAGTAAAAAACAATGGAGTAGGAGCACCCTTTAATTGCTATTACGATGCGGAATTCAAAGAGGAAGCAGATATTGAACTTTGTGTACCTACAAAAAAGCTCATAAATGACAGCTCTATTTCTGCTAAAAGGTTACCTTCAATAAAAGCCATTTGCACCACTCACACAGGTAGCTATGACAAGTTGAATTTAGCCTATAAAGCATTGTTTGATTATGCAATTGAACATAATATCCACTGCTTAACACCATCAAGAGAAGTTTATATTAAAGGCCCTGGAATGGTATTTAAAGGTAATGAAAACAACTATATAACGGAGATTATTATTCCCTATGAAGAGGTATAAGTATGCCAAATAACTATCAAAATGCAATCTCTGAGGTGCAGTAAGACGATACCATTAGAAGACATCATGAGATTAATATTTTTAATTAATAAGAAACTCATTTGAGATAATTTCAAGTGAGTTTCTTATTATTCTTGTTTTGCACATAATTTATCTTATTATTACATTTTCAGTGTTAAATTACCATTTTATGCTATAATTATAACAAATTGATCAATATTATTTTATATTCAAGGAGATCTATGAAACTAAAATCATTAATTCAATTTTCCACTTTTGGACTTGGAACAATTATATTTCGTTGGAAGAAACCAATCCTTGGTACTATTATTCTTACTGATAAGTGTAATCTTTCATGTAAACACTGTTCAGTTAATAATATTACTGGGGTTGTTCATCCTTATATTCAAATAAGAGAAGAGATGAAATGTTTATTTGAACAGGGAATAAGAATTCTGTTTTTTTGTGGTGGCGAAACATTTTTATGGAATGATGGCGATAAAACCTTAAGAGACTTAGTAAAAGAAGCAAAGCAAATGGGATTTTTAATTGTTAATGTTGTAACCAATGGTACATATACTTTGGATTTACCTGAAGCCGACTTAATACTTCTCAGTCTAGATGGCGGCAAAGAAAAACATAATGCTATACGCGGAGATACCTATGACACTATTTTACATAACATAGAAAATGCTGCTAGTGATAATATCTGTTTGTATATGGCAATTAATCAAATTAATAAAGACGATATTCAAGAGGTGTGTAATGTAGCAAAGAATACGAAGAATATTAGAGCTGTATCATTCAATTTCCATACACCTTATCCAGAGACTGAAAAGCTCCAGTTAACCGTGCTTGATAAGGAAAACTGCTGCAACAAAATCACTTCACTAATTAATGCTGGATATCCAATATTCAATTTGAAGAGTGCTTTCCCGTATATTATAAACAACAAATTTCATACGCCCTGTCATCAATGTGTTGTTATGGAAAATGGGAAGCAGTCTATTTGCGGTAGATGTATTGATATAGAAGGCTTATGTGATAAATGTGGGTACTTTTTTGCCGCAGAATATTCTTTGGTTTTTAATGGAAATATTAAAGTAATTTTTGAAATGCTTACGACTTATTTAAAATATATTTAGGAGATAATTATGCTACTGACTTCATTGATGCGTATATGTCTAACTCGTTCACTTAAAACCTTTCATTTTAAACACGAATATTCTAACCAGCTTGCTTATGAAAATCTACAGACCTTAGGCTTGTATGTTCATATTCCTTTTTGCCGTTCTCTGTGTAGTTTCTGCCCGTATTGTAAGGTTTTGTACAACTCAGAGACAGCAGATAAATACAAAAAAGCATTGTTAAAAGAAATTGATTTAGTTGGTAAACAGCAGAAGAGTAAGAAAACCGTTACAAGCTTATATTTTGGTGGTGGTACACCTGTTTTGATGCTGGAGCACTTAAAAGATATTATTGATAAAATAGCCCAATACTTTATTATAAAGGATGGAATAGGGGTAGAACTACACCCAGAAGATATCTCGGAAGATAATTTACAAAAATTGAAGCAAATGGGCGTCACAATGGTGAGTATCGGATTTCAGTCATTTAATGAAGACTGTCTTTCAAAATTAGGAAGAAGTGGACACTCATTTATAGATAAACTTCAACTTGTAAAGAAAATGAATTTTGATGTAGTTGATGTTGACTTGATTTTTGCAATTCCAAGTCAAACAGATGAAATAATCGCTAATGATATTAAAATCGCTTTTGATAATGGAGCTACTCAGATTTCAACCTATCCATTTATTGACTTTACATTTGCAAACAATGAGTATAAGCCAATGCCCGAGCACACAAAGAAACGAATGCTCAAGGCACTATCAGAGTACTGTGAAAGAATAGGTGTAAACAGAACTTCAGTATGGACCTTTGCCAAACATAATACAAATAAATATTCTTCAGTAACAAGGGATACTTTTTTAGGCTTTGGTGTTTCTGCAACAACATTATTAAAAGACAGCTTCAAAATTAATACCTTTTCGATAGAAGAATACATAAAGAGAACCGAGGAAAATAATCTTCCAACATCTCTTACTCTAGCTTTTACAATAAGACAAAGAGCTGTATATTATTTGTTTTGGAGTGCTTATGCTATGAGGATTTTTCCTAATAAATTTGAAAAGCTAGTAGGAAAACCTCTAAATAAGATGTTCGGGTTTGAATTTTGGATTTTAGAGAAGTTAGGCTTGGTTCACAAAAAAGATGAACAATATATTTTAACAAACAAAGCAGCTTACTATTATCATTACATAGAGCAAACCTATACTACAGCATATATAGATAAAATGTGGAATGTTTCAAGGAAAATTGCTTTCCCGAAAGAAATAATTTTAAAATAGCAAAATTGACTCAATCACTAAAACTCTATTTGTTGAAAACTAAATATTTATAACATATAATTAGACGTAGTGAAATTATATGTAGTCAAAATATACTACTGAACTAATAAAAAAAGATTATAAATCAAGTGTTTTATACGAGGGGAGTCACAATGAATTTTAAAGACCGTTATTTAGAGATTTACAATACATACATAAAACGCGAAGGTGCAGATAAATTAATGGAGTATATGCTCTCAAAATCAAGTGACTTTTTTACAGCACCTGCTAGCACAAGGTTCCATGGCGCTTATGAGGGTGGACTTGTAGAACATAGCCTCAATGTTTATGATAGCTTAAAGGACTATTTGTCACGAGATAGGGTAAAGAGTACCTACAAAATTAACTATGATGAAGAAAGTATCGCAATAGCTGCTCTTCTTCATGATATCTGCAAAATTAATATATACAAAGTAGGCTCAAGAAATGTTAAAGATGAGCGTGGTGTATGGCAAAGCGTTCCGACATATGAATATAATGATATATTGCCGTATGGGCATGGTGAAAAATCTGTATATATTATAACCGGATTCATGAAACTCACTAGGGAAGAGGCCTTTGCCATCAGGTATCACATGGGTTTTTCAGGAGTAGAAGATAAGCGTAATATTGGAGATGCCTTTGAGCAATACCCATTAGGTTTTGCACTGTGTACTGCTGACATGGAGGCAACATATTTTATTGAGGGTAAGGAGAGGTAATTATAATTTGAAATTTTTGCTAATTTATCATAAAATGAAAGTACAAAGATAAAAACACAGTTATGGTTGGTAGTCCAAATGCAGCAGAAATTTTACTGTCAGTAACCTGCCTACTATGGTTGTCAGTTCTTTGCTATGATAACATAAAAAAATGAAAGAAAAGCATAGGGGTAGATGAAAATGAAAACAGCATTATATTATTTTTCAGGTACTGGAAATTCATACGCGATGGCTAAAAAGCTGCAAAGTGAACTTGGTGATTGCGAGCTAATATCAACAATGGAATGTGTTAAAAATAAAAAGTATGAACTTTGTACTGAATTAGGATATGATGCTGTTGGTTTTGTATTTCCTCTATACTTTTTTAGTATGCCAAAAGCAGTTATTGATTTGGTTGAAAACATTAACTTATTGGGTATAAACTACATATTTGCAGTGATAACGAGAGGTGGGGCTGCCTGGCAGGGTGGTGCTCTAAGTCATCTCAAAGCTAAGCTTAAGAACAGGGGATTCTGCTTAAATGCAGGCTTTTATGTTAGAATGCCGGACAATTATATCGTTGCATATGATATACCTTCAAGTCAGACAAGAGAGAAATGTTTAAAACAAGCAAATGAAAAAATAAACTATATAGTACCCAAAATCAAAACTATGTTTCCTATCATCGAGTCTGAATATTCAGTGGCTTTTAGGCCTTTGGTTCATCACTTCTACCTTAAAAATCTTAATAAAAAAGACGATGGATTTTTTTCGGATGAGAAATGCAACTCATGTGGACTGTGTGAAAAGGTATGTCATTGTGAGAATATAAATATTGCAAGTGGAAAACCTCATTGGAATCATAAATGCCAGTTTTGTTTGGCATGTATTCATTATTGCCCTAACAAAGCCATACAATATAAAAAAGGTACTATTAATAGAGGAAGATATCACCATCCAGAGGTTCCATTGGTTGAGTATATTAAAATTTGATTTTTAGATTCAGAGAGAGTAAATATAACAACTCAATGCAAGAACATTATTTATATTTGGGTACTTATTAATTATTCTTAGGATACTTCTAAAATAGTACTTGGTTATAGGCAAAATATGGTAATATATTATTAATACTAAATCTATTTTGAAAGTAAAATATTTTTGAATAGAATAGGAAGTAATCTTTGTGAAAATTAGCGGGATTATTGATGAAATAAAAA
>Ga0209511_1000218_pt1 | contig 63456 bp, 69 predicted proteins | sample SSSSmetaG_FD_184141 | JGI IMG/M metagenome (GOLD analysis project Ga0209511, IMG submission 184141) | Glacier valley bacterial and archeal communities from Borup Fiord, Nunavut, Canada, to study Microbial Dark Matter (Phase II) - ​SSSS... | ecosystem: Environmental > Aquatic > Freshwater > Ice >... | reverse complement strand
AATATGAAAAACAAATAAAATAACTTGTCGGCGAGGACAAGTTATTTTATTTGGTGCTGGAAGTAGGACTCGAACCTACGGAGCCTTACGGCGGGAGATTTACAGTCTCCTGTGATTGCCACTACACGATTCCAGCATATTAATGAGTACAATATCATGGAGCCGCCTCACGGATTCGAACCGTGGACCCCCTGTTTACAAAACAGGTGCTCTAACCAACTGAGCTAAGGCGGCGTACTTGGATACTGAACTATTCTATCTGATATTCATCAGCTTTTCAAGGGGTTATGGAGCCGCGATCGGGATTTGAACCCGAGACCTCATCCTTACCATGGATGCGCTCTACCAACTGAGCTATCGCGGCACTAGGGTAGATTATACCAAGGAAGCACTAGTTTAACCAGACAACGAACCTGTTAATCGCAAGTTTTTACCTAGTGAAGGCACCTAATAAAGAACGGACTGATGAAATGATAGTATTGTCGATTAAAATATACATATTAAAGACGGTTGAATCGCTATGGTGCATGGTATACGATGACATTATGTACCGATACACAAAAGCTATCATCCTGTCGGCACTCAGCCTTCTTATTATTGGGTCGGTGAGTACGGTGGTATTGACGCTCAATAACCACGATGAGGTGGCAATTACCCCGCAAACGGTCATTGCTCCGCAACCACCAACTATTCCCGAACTATTGAAACTGGTGAATGAAGAACGAAGTCGTGTTGGTGTCGCCCCACTTATAGAAGACACCCGACTCGACCAATCTGCCCAACGAAAGGCTGATGATGAAGTAAAATACAATTACTTTGGTCACATTAGCCCAAATGATGGGAAGCATGGGTATGAGTATATTAATGATGTAGGAATCTACTGTAAGACGGACGCTGAAAACCTAATCGAAAACATTGATAGCAATACAGGGATTACCTATGAAAATACGTCAAAGGGCACAATAGATGGGTGGATTAAAAGCCCACCACACTATGCCGCAATGATAAATAAAGACTACTCGCTTACAGGTTTCGGAATATCTGGTACACAAATAGTCGAACATTTCTGCCAACAGTAATAAATAACTGAAACTCTATAAATCTCTGAATAACAACGGAGATTTTTTTATGTCATTTTTAGCAGACTTATCCCGCAACGATGTGAAATAATAATAATTATTCAATCTGTTATAGTAGGGGTATGCCTACATTTAGTTTTGATATCGTATCCACCTATGACAAAGCAGAAATGAATAACGTCTTTCTGCAAACTATAAAAGAAATTGAAAACCGCTATGATTTCAAGGGAACACCCGCGGCAATCGAGTGGACTGGCGATAAAGCTGGTCTGAAAGTGACCGGAGCGGGCGATTGGCAAATTGAAAATATTCTTGATATTTTGCGCAAAAAACTTGCCGCCCGTAACCAATCGAGCAAATCACTTGATCTGACAAAAGAAATCGTAACGGCTAATTTAAAGTCGACAAAAGAGATCCCATTCATCGCGGGACTGTCTCAAGAAAAAGCCAAAGAGATTACCGCACTCCTCAGGGAAAAAGCCCCAAAGGCAAAAGGGATCATCCAAGGTGACGCTGTACGAGTGACGAGCTCGAGCAAAGATGAGCTCCAAAATGTGATTCATATCATCCAATCACAAGACTTTGATTTTCCTGTGAACTTCGAGAATTATCGATAACAGATACCAAGACTTGTTATTACTCCGATATTTTGCTATAGTAAACCTCTGAAAGCATATCAGTGTTGTCTATAAAGTAAGACACTTAAGACACGTTAAAGGAATTCCATTCAATGGCTAAAAAGAACACCAAGCGAAAACTCGTCGGACTTGTCAGCGAACTGACCGGACACCGTACGTATTACACAACTAAAAACACGCAGAACACGACTGAAAAGATCAGCTTGAAGAAGTATGACCCAATCGCTCGTAAGCACGCGACGTACACCGAGACAAAGAAAAACCTCGGTCGTAACGAAGTTAAAGCCCGCAAGAACTAGTCGTACTAGTCTTGCTTCTTGTCTAAGACACTCGCGAGCCACATTGTGGACTGCAGTGTCGCACCTAACACCGTCTCATTGAGGCGGTGTTCTGTTATATAGACGTACAGTTTGCCTTCGTAGAGCTCGATAGCATGTGGCCAAAAACGGGCAGCAATCGTTTGCGTGACGGCACTCGTGAATGTCTCTTCGAGTTGATAGGCGTGCGTTGCGTGGCCATAGACGTCATAGCGAGCGTGGAATTCTGGAGAATGAGTCTCATTAAAGACGTCATTAATAATATGTAGTGTATTAAAGGCAGTAAAAAACTTACTATATGCTGTTGGACTATAGCCTCGGGGTTTCAAAAAGAAGTGGGGGAGTGCGGTATTATTCTGTAGTGCCACCTGAAAAATGAGCCAAGAATGTTCAGCCGGCTGATGCTGTGCATCCATGATGACGTCAAATCGATCAACCAGGCTAATATCATAGCCATCAAATGACCCGACGACGTAATGTGTATCACGGTGCGTCGTTGAAACGGTCAAGCCTCTAATGACCTCGTGCTCATCTTCGAGCTGGTCGACGGTTCCAAAGTACACTAAACCGAGTCGAGCTGCAAAATGACGCAGGAGAGTGCCTCGTGCACGCAAGCGAGGTGAATAGTGACGAAGCATTCGTCGCAGTACCCCACCAAAACGCATTACGATTTCTTTTTCTGTATGTAATCGAGCATTGTTGAGACGTATTCAGCATGAGACCAGGTCAGTGGTGCGGGTGAAATGATCTCGTCAGTTACCGGGTTAATTTGTTCTGCAAGCATACCTGTCCCGAGTGCGTACTTTTGTGTCCAGTCAAGGATAGTGCGCGCTTCTTCGGTTTCGCCCTTTTCGAGTAAGTACTGTGCGTACCATAGCGTTGTAATAAGCCACCAGTTGCCGGTAATCGCTGGATCAGATCGACGATAGTTGTCATTTTCGTAGCGCGGAAGACCTGGTTCGTCATCGAGGAGATTAAAGGTTGAGACCATTGTTTTAACTGATGAAGTTATCTCCGGGCTATCTGCATCGAATAATCCGAACATAAAGGCACCAAAGACACTGGATGTATCGATCACTGGATCTTTTACGATCTCGCCCTTCACGACGGTAACGCTTTTGTAGACGACGCCGCGTTCGTGATTATAGAGGTATTTTGCGGCGGCTGCCTTGATATCACCAGCTGCACTACGCCACTTCACGGCGCTATCAGTATCACCGGCGACGGTCGCTAGCTCTGAAGCAGCAAGAAGCGCGCCGTAGGTCACAGCAGTCGTATAGGTAAAGGTCGCAAAGATCTCTTCCCATAGGTCGTAGCTAGGTTTTGGCAGACCTGTCGTTTCGTCAATAAAGTCAGCCAGGAAGTTTGCCATCGGGACAATCATTGATCCATAAAATTCTTTGATTAACGTACTATCTTTTTGTTGGTTATAGAACTGTGCAAACATAAAGACAACACCAGCAGTTTCGTCTTCTTGGATTGGTGCTGCGACAACGTCGTCATGCACGTAAGGGTGCCAGCTACTACCGAGGGCGCCGTCAGCCTGATACTTGTGCATCATGTAGCCGCTTGGGTGCAGTCCACGTTTGGTAAATTCAAAGAATCGATATGGTTCGTCGGTGTATCCTAGGCGAATCAGGGGCCACATGGCATAGGCACCATCTCGGGGCCAGCTATACCCGTAGGCGTCGCGAGAATAGTTCAGCATTGTACTGTCAGTACTCGCGATCACGGCACCTCGTTTGTCCATCTGAGATTTCATAATCATGACGCTGTTAATGAACAGTTGACGATGATTATCTGGGACGCTCGGAACAAGTTTGAGTACCGGTTCAAGCCATTTGTGCCACCAGTCGGCAGTCATGTGGAGGCGATCAAGTACGCCGTCGTCTTCGGTCTGTTTGTGTATATATAATGCCTCACGGATAGACATGCCAGCGGCTATCCAATATTGAGCGCGCTCAGAGCTTTGGGCGCCGATCTGCATCACGAAGCCGATGATAGAGTCAACTCGACCATGCTCGACGTTGTTGCTGCTCAGGATACCATCTTCGGCGTCGCGGAAGCTACCCTCGTGACCTTCAAGTCCAAATAGGCCAATAGTGTACTGATCGAACGGCTTGCCATTGTGCTGCCCAGAGATGACGAAAGCGCGGCGACCACGGTAGTGTAGGATGGCGTTACTGTCAGGTAGATACTGGGCTGTATCTGTATTGCTACGTGAATCACCAATGGCGAATGCCTGGTGCATATATAGCTTCACTTCACGAGCGTGATCAAAGATATTCACAACATGAATATTGCGCATAAAGATGCTCATTTCAGAATCGACGGCATCATCAAACTCAAGAACAATACCAATACGTTTGTTCTTTGCGAGCGTGTGACCAATCAGCGCCATGTGAGGATAACGGAAGGTGAATACCCAGTCCTTGTCATCATCGAGCCAGCTCATTTCGCCGTCAACTAATACACCTATCTTGTGCCGCAGGTTTGCGCCAGCGGCGTGGTTCTCGTATCCAACGTAGGGATAGTAAAAGTCATGAACAAGACCAAAGGTATTTAATCCGACATGTAACTCGCCATTACTAAGGACGATAGGCCTAGCCACGGAGACCACCAGTACGATGTGTTTCGTGGAGTCGCCAGCGGAGGTCACGGATGACATTCATATAGTAGAGAAAGGCGTCATAAGGTGATTCATATGGACTGAAGTAGGCGTGAACGTCACCGTCAGTAAACCACTTTGTACACATGTAGTAGGCGTGATCGGATGTCTGGAGTTTTCGCCAATCAGAGATAAGCTCGACATCATTCGTGCGCAAGATATCTTCTTCGAGGGAGTAAAGGTAGCCCATTGCTTCTTGTTGCATGCTGTTACCTAGCCATGCGGTTAAGTCACGTTCGGCGTCAGCCCAGGTGACGGTGCTCGGCATACTGAGTGTTCCAACAGGCTTGTTTATCTCGATAGCATCAGATACCGTGTAGAACGTGTTGTCTGGGTTTTTGAGCCATCGGCCGACGAAGTCTTCAAAGAAGTCAAAGATACCGGTTTCTTGCCATTGGTGTTCACCAAATGTTTCGTAGTCCATGAACAAGTTGATCAGCGGCGCTTCGTCGATAGATGCATTAGCCCATTCAGTATACTTGTCGGCTGTTAGTGGCCATTCTTGCCAGGCTTTATTGCTGAAGCGAAAGGCGAGGTCGTCACTTAACTTGTAGTTTTTGAGAAGAAGCGCAATGTTCTTGGTGCCTTCTGGTTGATAGACAAAGTTAGGACTGCGCCAGTCAAGGATAGGGTCCCATCCTTCAGCGAGGATACCCTTAAAGCCGTACTCATCGGCCCATTGTGCCAGTGAGTCGTTGTAGGCAAGTTCGGTGTTTCGGAAGACGCTTGTTTCGACACCGAAAAGTTCGCGAATCTTTTGTTTGTGTGCTTCAACCTGGTGTTCAAACTCGGTTCGGCTATAGAAGAAGGCGAGTGAGTGGTAATATGTTTCAGCGACAATCTCAACCCGACCAGTAGCAACGAGTCGCTGGAAGCTTTCAATAACATCGGGTGCCCATTGTTCGGCCTGTTCGATGAATGTTCCAGTGATGCTAAGGGATACCTTGAATTCATCATGTTTCGCAAGCAGCGTTTCAAGCAGGGCATTCATTGGTCGGTATGATTTTTCGGCAACCTTATTAAAGACCTTCTGGTTGTTACGATCACTCGTAGGGTCTGGGTCGTTAAAATAGTTATGATTGCTAGCAGTCTCGAAGACGCTGTAGTCACGAACACGGAGTGGCTGGTGAACGTGAAGGTAAAGGGTTATTCCACGTTTGCTCATGCGAAGACTCCAGTACTATGATGTTTATATATGCCCATACAGGTCGCTGCGACATCGTGCCATGAAAGACGCGCATATTCATATGACACGTTTTCTTTTAGCGAGTCACGCAGTGACTCGGAGGTTGCGATACCAACAATTTGATCGGCCAGGCGGTCGATATCCCAGAAGTCATAGCGGAAGATGCTGCTGAGCACTTCAGAGACGCCAGATTGTTTCGTCAGAATCAGCGCATTGTTATGATGAGCTGCTTCAAGTGCGGTCAGGCCAAACGGTTCACTGACAGAGCTAAGGACAAAGATATCAGATACACTATATGCGTCACGCCACTGCTTGCCACGGACAAATCCGGTAAAGAAGACCTTGTCAGAAATCCCCAGCTCGGAAGCGAGCGCAATGAGTTCATCGCGTTGTTCGCCGTCGCCAGCCAGAAGTAGGGCAATACGGTCATATTTGCTATTTGCTTTCGCGACGGCTCGAACGAGATATTCGAGGCCTTTTTGAATCGTAAAGCGAGTTAATGTACTAATAATGGTGTATCCTTCACTTTTCAGCCCTTCGAGGTATTTATATGTACGTTGATCGTATTCGTAGCCATCATTAAAGCTTTCGACATCGATTGCGTTATGGACAACTTCGACCTTATCAGCCGGAATGCCATATTTATTGATAATAATCTGACGAGTAATCTCGCTGACGGCAAGAATACGGTCAGCCATCATCAGGCCCTGGTACTCAATTTCGTGCACAATTGGGTTTCCCTGGTTTCCGCCGGCGCGATCGAACTCGGTCGCGTGAACGTGGACGATCAGAGGAGCATCCGTTAACTCTTTTGCCCGCATGCCGGCTTCCATAGTGAGCCAGTCATGTGCGTGAATTGCGTCAAACTTCTCTCGTTGAACAAGTCGTTCAACATACTTTGTGTAGTGACGCTGCACGCCGCGAATATCTTTGACATCCTTCACTTCAGATCCGGGCTGGCTTTCGATGGCAAACTTACTGTCATACGCGCCCATGCCGTAACGATCCAGTGGCGACAGCTTGGTCGCATTGTGGATCTTCATAAAGTCAATATTCTCGTGCTTCGCAGAGTAGGGGACAACGAAATCAATCGATGCGCCCGCTTGCGCTAAAGCTTTGGACAAATGATAGCAGGCGACGCCCAGTCCACCACTGTTATGTGGTGGCAACTCCCAGCCCAGCATTAGAATCTTCATACCCGTGTCATAACGAGAGAACCTCGTTGACTACTCCCCGTTTATTTTTTTCCATTTTTCTGTCTCAAGTATAGATGCAAGCTTATGCTTTTACAATGTCGTAATATTTGAAATACGGTAAATGTGGTATGTACCTGTGGAAGACTTTTTATTCACTCATAAATATACGTCTTTTTATCTTACACGTTATTACGAACAATAGTAAATTGCAATAAAAGCAATTTAGGTATATAAATACAATACGCCTACAGACTATCTGTACGCCGTGTGGCACTACGTCACATTTCACAACTCACCTTCGAGCAGAGGACACGGCTATGACGGATATCATCACCTTTCTCCGCGAAAATCACGCGGCGAAAAAGCAAGAAAAGGCATCAAGGACTCAGATGTCTCGCCCGAAAAGGCTCGAGACGGAGTACAACGAGCGTCTTCAAGTGCGTGCTGTCGTCAGCCAATTCAAGAAGGCCTTCGCGATCAGCATCATCACGGCAGCAGTGGCTATCACTAGCTCGCTCTTGCTGGCAAGTGCCCTAAAAGATTTCTGGAAGATCCGAGAACATGCCACGCCGCTTGACGCCTATTTTGCGAGTCTTTTAGATAAGGTCGAGCAATCCTTGGGCTGGACGAATGACGGTATCATTGCGACACTCGCGGGAGTACCGGTGTTCATCATCATTCTCGCAATCGTCGTGATCGTCGTGACAACCTACCCAATGGTGTACGCGTGGAGGAAATCGCGAATCGTGGTCAATCATGAGACCTTCAGGATCGAGAGCGGCGAAATCCTGAAGACTGGAGGGCGTACTGAATTCGATCCAACTCTTTTGCGCGGCACCAAAGTGCACCGATCGTTCCTCGACATCCTCTTTATCAATTGTGGGACCGTTGAGGTATTCATGACTGATCTGAGTGGGGATAACGATCAGCTGCTGCTGAGGTTCGTCAGAAATCCTGCGAAGTTGCAGCGCGTTGTTGGGAATATCATTCGAGAGAGGCGAGAAAAGGAGAAGTAGTGCGACAAGGTACGGCAGAAATGCCGTACCTTTTCCATATCTAGTGACTTCCTATACACACAAAGTATATAGTGTCGTAAAGTTCAAATATATTGTAATATATGTATATTATGATATAGTTGACGGCATAAGTTAGTTCATGGCTTTTGTTCGATTACAGGACTGGTGACACACGCGCTACACTCTCACACCAGAGTTGCAACCGGGTAAAATCCGGAAACGTCATGCTCTCGGATAACCTCCGTAAGAGTATAGCGCCCTTTAATAAATTGGGAACTCATAGAAAAAGGTGAAAAGATGTCATCAACGAATGACGGTCCCGCTGGGTCACCACGTCTGTTAAGGGCGCCGGTACTCAGCAACGATGAACTGCGCAAGACACCCGTGCAAACGAGTGTCTCAACTCAGCCCCAGCTCGAAAACGACACCCCAGTAGTCGTACAGGATCCGCCTACGATGGGCTGGCAGTCGGTGTGGTGGAAGATCCTTCACTGGATGCTTCCTCACGCACCTGCAACCAAACCCGGAAAGAAGGAACTGCTGCTCCGCGAGGAAGCGGCAGAACGTCTGCGCGAAGAAATGGCCAAGGAACTGCTGCTCCGCGAGGAAGCGGCAGAGTTGGCTGCGTGGAAAATCGAACGCCGTCAGTTCACGGAGGAGCGAATGCGCCATCTTTCCGACCAGCTTCCGTCAATGACGGTGGCTTATGTCGGAGTGAAGGGCGCAGCCGCGACGACAACAACGATGGTGAACGGTGCATCAATCCGTGCCGAGGTGACGCGCACAACTGTGTACGGCGCCGATTTCAATCCTGCTTCCGGTACCGCCGGCGGCAGGCTTGGAAAGAACTTCAACGAGACGATTAGTCTTCGCGAGTTCGGTAACATGATTGAAGAACTTGGCGCTGAAAGTGCACTGACAAAAGAACAGGTAAACGCTCGGCTTCGGCCGACACGCTACGGTGTTCGTGTGCTGATCGCTGACGACTACACGCTGCAAACTACAGAGCAGTTTGGTACTCGAACGAAGAAAATGCTCGATGTACTGAAAGAAAACTGCGACTATCTGGAGATTGATACCGCAAACGACATAACGACCCCTGCTTCTAGGGCGGTTCTCGAGAAGGCCGATGTCATCGTCTTTACCGCGAATGTCCGTGATCCGGACACGCTGCGGCTGCTCTATACGAGCATGGAGAAGGTGCGTCAACTGGGTCTTCGAGACAAGGTCGCGAACTCTGTTGTAGTCATCAGCAACCTCCCTAAGGGGGACGAGCTGGAGAACTACATGAAGTATCTCGACCGAACTGACCTTGATCATGTCGTCATCCAACGTATCACCAAGGCGGATTTTCAGGGTCAATTCCTGGGAGTTCCGCATGATGACGTGATCGCAAAAGCCGGGAGAGTTGACCTTGAGGCGTACGACTGGGCAACACGCCAGGCGTATACCGATCTCGTCAACGCCGAGTTCGAACAGGCGCTCAAGCTCAAGCCTGCACTGTAAATTGCCGACGTGCCTAGCACGCCGGCTCAAACCTAGGGAGGTGCCATGACCATCATGGCGAAAGTATACGAGGCCGCACTGAGTATCTATATGGGTGCACAGTGCTGGCCAATGAACGACCTGCTCACCAAACCGATCACACCGGCATTCGACCTCCTTTCAGGTGGTGTCGGTGGGTTCGTCGCCAAGATTGGCGTGGTCGCTGTGATGATCGGCATCGCAACTGTTGCGGTGTTCAAGATCTTGAGGCAGCGCGACGCCAAGGAAGAGGTCGGCAAACTGGTATGGGTGACCCTCATCCTGCCCGTTGTGGTGATCGCGATCATGGTCTTCACGACCGTGTTCAACGCGATCAACAATATGTGCTAACAACCCCATGCGAGAGGGTCGTCTTTTTTAGGCGACCCTCTCGCAGACAATGTACCGAGAGGCAAACATGAATCCGCTCGACTGGTTCACAGGTATTGCTCAGGTGATCGCCGGGTGGTATACGGAGGGCGTAAAGCAGACGATCAATATTCTGCTTACGTACTCCGTGCCGTCACCCGACGAGATCAAGAGTAAGTTCTTCACACTCGCGCTCGGCGGCACTTTTGGGCTGTCGGCGCTCATCGTGGGAGGAATGTCCGTTCTGATCGGCTCGCTCGTTGTTCTCAGGATCAACGAGGACCACAGCAAGAAAATCAGCAAGCTGTTCAACTCTGTTGTCCTGCTGCTTCTTTTTGCGCTGCTGTTTTTTCGTGGCTATTCGCTGTTGTACGCCACCTTTCAAGGTGGCGTACAAGGAGCGCTCAACGTCCTGACGGGCACCGAGAATGGTACGATTACTCAACTGAATAACGTTCTATTGAGTGTCACGCCACAGGCCGTAGGAGCCATGGTATTCCTCGGTCCATTTAGCGCGTTGTTCAGCATACTGACGATGGTTGAGGCCTTTGTGTTTCATGTCGCCATCATCGCACTGCTGATTACGTATCCACTACTCATAGCGACACGCCCGCTGCCGGTGTTCAATACACTGTTCCATGCGGCCAACGCTGCCATGGTGGTGATTGCATTGGCGCCGACGACGATGGCCTGGGCATACGCCCTTCCTATCATCGTGACCAACGCGTGGCCTGGCGCGCTTGTCGTGCCGGGTCTCGTCGTCGTTCTAACGTTTGCCGGTAGTTTTTTGGCTTTCGTTATTCCGATCGTGCTCGCTTTCTTCACGTTCACTACATCTAGGAATGTTTTCGGAAGGGTTGATGCGACGGTTCAGGGAGCAGTATCTGTTCTCTCTATGCCGCCTGTCGATCTGAATGAAGTTCGTCGTGACATCGATCACGTCCATGCGTCGTCTATCAGGGCGGTCGTTACCGACGTTGTCGGAGACGAAATTCTTAGTGGTGATATGTTCAGCGATATGAAAAAAGTCGCCATTAACCTGGCGGCCACTGCAACTGCAGTCGCGGGACATCCCTACGCGAGCACTCTCATCAAGGCGGCGCCGACGGTGTATGCCAATGCCAAGGAGAGATTCTCCTCGACAACATCTGAAACACCCGGAGGAGGTGACGATGAAACATGACCGACACACAATCAGTCAGGTATCATTCGATACCCAATAATAAACTCGCAAGTCGGATATTCACAAACTGGGCGACCGAGGACCTCGTGGTCCTCGTGCTAGGGCTGCTCGCTATCACAGCGAGCAGCCTGGTGGGCGACCTGTTCTGGCTTATTTTGAGTACAGTAACGACCGTCTTATTCCTCCTTCGCACTCGAAACGGCTACGGTCGAATCTACTACGAGATATACCTCGAGCTTGTCGGATATTATATCGACATCGCACTTGGTGGTATCTTGTGGCAAGCGGAGGAGGAGCAAAACCGGCTCAGGAAATTCCTGAGAAGTCGATGGCGCGCAATCCCTATGCGCTTGACGCAAGTCAGAGCAAAGATAGACGGTCAGACGGAGCGGTACGGGCTGCTAGAACAGCTTGATCGCCCGTATGACTATCTATACATCGGTGCTGAAGGAGGTGCATTCGCTGACCTTGATATCAACGAAGACACGGACGCCGTCAACACGATGGCCAACGTGATCAACGTCGCGATTCTAGGGACGGAGCTCAAAGCAGGGGCATCATTCCTGCGCATCGAAAGTCCGTGCGATTACGCTCAGATCACTGCTGAAATCTGGCAGGTAATTGATCCGATCGTCGCAAGACCTGAACGGTTCAAGCTGGATGATATGACCGCAGGGTGGGTCAACTGGGCGCGTCAAAATCTGAACGAGTTACGTCCCGCTATGCGGGCGCAGCGCGTGACGAAGTCGCATTACCTCATTGTGGTATCGATCAAGCGGAAACGTAAGGTCTATCGCAAGAACCGCACATTCACCGACAACCAGCTGCGAGATCTTCCGATTATCGAGCTAGGTAGGTCACTGGTTGATGCGCTTGCTAACGAATCCACGTTAAAGCTTGAGGGCATTCATTGTCTCGGCATGGCCGAGCTGGCGAATGTCATTAGGTCTTCGTGGGACGTGGCAGGTATCAATAATTACAATTTCGACAGAGCGAGCGGGTTAATACCCAGGAACGATGACGAGATTGAAGTGTTCCTTAGGGAGAATGAGTGGCACGGCGACATTGCGCGTACGGATGAGGAGCTTGAGGAATACATCAAGCAAGGCGGATTGGACAAGCTGAATACAAAACTGCAGGCTTGGCCAAATGAAATCGTACGAGTCTCTACAAAAGACAAGTGCGTCCAGATGGACAGCAACTACATTTCAACCCTTCGCGCGACCACACTCCCACCACAAGTGCGGAGTGATCAAGCAAGGAGGTTGCAGTACATTCCGCCCCGCCAGGGCACGTGGCTCCGTCGTGCATCAGTCGGTGAATCAGCTTCAGGTACGACACAGACGAATCAACTCGTCGTTGCCGAATCGGTTGCTGCAAACTGGCAGAACTTCGTCACAGGAAAGCAGATCGTGCAACACCCGAAGTTCGCAACGCGCAGGAAGGCACTCGCTGAGCAGGCGCAAGTCAGCTCGTCGCAGAGTGTTCTCCAACGCTTTAACTACTTCTGGTCTACGGTCGGGACAGACGTGGACAGTGTGAGCAGATCAAGGAAGGCAAGTGTTGCCCGCCTGCAGTCTGAGCATATTAATTCGAAAGTCGTCGCACCAACAGCACTGTTGGTAGATTCGATGATCTGCGGATGTCTCGGAATCAACCGTCTATGAAAACTACCAATTTAGGAGGTGCGCGCTACCCCGGATGCCATGTGCATTCGGGGTAGCCACAACTACATTCATGCTTTCAAGCTAAGTCAGCTTAACTGCAGGGATGTCGTTAGGCATTCTGTAACTTAACAACTCGATAATCTAGGAGGCAGCACCATGGCTACGAAGGCAACATCGTTCTCGGCGCCGACACATGTCATGGCGCTGACACACCCCTTTGTCACGCCGGCTTACACGCCGGCACGTGGCATTCCGTTTCTTGTAGACGCACTGTCTCGAGAATCGGTCGGATCAGATTACTGGCATTTGAAAAACATGAATGTGATCAATACCAAAATGGGCATTGCCCTCGGCAATGTTGGGCATGGAAAATCGGCCCTTCTCAAGATCGCAGCAGTACGCCTGATGATGTCATCGGCGGGCTATACGATGTTTCGATCGGTCATCAATGATTACAAGACCGAATGGAACGACAGTGAATACGGAAAAATCAGTAAAATAACAGGGAGTGTCGTCTTCCGCATGGCGCAGATGCGCTTTAATCCTTTCGAGAAGAGATTGTTTCTCGATAAGGATGGAAAGATGAACATTCTAGGCCTCATGAACATGGCTGAACTTCTTGCCGAATTTAGCAAGAAGGTCTTCTTGTCCAGTGTCGAGAGTGTGGCGCTTTCCATTGCGCTAAGCATCATGCTCGAAATGGATGAAGTGACGTGGACTCCTGCAATGCTCGAGAAGCTTAGTCGGAGTCTTACAACGCAGCAGATCCAGGCACACTACAACCGAATCGACGAAACTTTGGTTGAAGAGCTGAGTGAGCGTGCGAGAGGTATAGAAGATCCAAGTCTTCTCGCTCTGACGCTACAGCAAATCGAGCTGTATTCAGGTGCTTCCAATAACTTCGACGTAGCTGAAATCAAAGCTGCGGGAGTTCAAGTTTCGTTTTACTACCACAACCTGTTGTACGGCAAGTCTGGTGCCATGTTCGGAACCACTCATTCGATGTATGACCTCTATACCCAGAGGGCTGTCACGAAAGACTGGCGAGGCCTGACATTCGAAGCAGAGACCCTGCTACGGACAATCGGCAACATCATTCACATGACTGCCATCGAGAATAACCGGACGGACCTGCTTCCTCATCTGAATATTGATGATGAAATGCACCGTCCAATGAGCAATATCGTCTACGCCAAGTTCCTTGCGTATCTTAGCGAGATCGCACGCAGCACTTCTACGCTGTTCCTTTCTGCTAGCCATCGTTTGGCGAGTATCCGAAAGGGCGGCGAAAAAAGTGAACAGGCAGATTACGGTGCAACCGTGATCAACAACATGGGGTTTGCCTTCCTGGGACAGCAGCGAAATGATGCTGTCGTCCTGAACGAGCTGGCCGATAGGTTCAGGCTGACGACGAAGAACAAAAACGGACTCGCCACTCTGCCACCACGGCACTTCGTTTATGTCCAGGGAGACACGGAACCTCCTCGGTTGGTGCGTACATTCGCAACACCGAGCGAGATCGCGCTTCTTCCTACCAACCAGGCGAACGACTATATGTTGGATCGTCCAAATCCGTACAACGAAGGTGACATCTTCCGGTACGCAGAGGAGAACGGTTTTGTCTACATACCCCCGGGCGAAGGCCAGGTGGGATGAATGACTGGCCAGAAAGGAAGCCTCATCAGAATCAAGTTCGGCTACGTCATCGCGGCGTTCGTCGCAATCGCACTAGTGCTTGTTATCGTGAACGCCGTGCAGACACAGCCGGACGAAGGAGTGGCCTCAACGCCAGTCCCTACCTCGACTGCCATGACCGACCCCAGCGAAACGCTAGTAAACGAAGACGACCCGCCGCCGGACTTGTCCGGTTTGTCGTCCATTTCACAACCGACAAAGGTACAGGTTTGGCAGTTTGAAACTGCCTTCAATACACCTGATCCGGAGACGAAGGTGGAACTCCTTTTAGGAGTGGCGACAGGCCAGTACGTCGATGCGCATCGTGACGGTTTCACAAAACCAAGCGATATTGACGTAAAGATTGATGAAAATCGTAGCACGATGACGATTGCTGTCGATCAAACTAGGACATCGAGCTACGTAGAAACTCGCGTATTGCTCGCTGTTAGCGAGGGCGGCGTGACGAGAACTGTTACGCTTGCTCCACATGGATCCTACTGGGTAAATACCCCTGTGGGATGGAAAGTCACAAAAGACATAGAGGCTCACTAATGCGCCGGCTCGTAAGCGTCGGCATAGGTGCGGTCGTTGTTGTGATGATGATGCTGACTACTTTTGTTTTCGTCCTTTTGGGCGGAGGCCAGGTGGCAGCAGCATGTGCACCAACCGCAACGTCTATTAGTGAAGGCACCGTCACGGTTGGAACCGGACCTGCTAGCGCTGCATATTTCGCGTTATTCGGAAGTGGTCTCGTTCTTGAAAAGAAGACCAATGCAGCGCTCATCATCCAAATCTCTCGAAAGGAGAACCTGACTGATTACTCAGCAGCGATAGTGATAGCTACCTCACTACAAGAATCCGGACTCCGCAATTTGCCATACGGAGATAGAGACAGTTTGGGTCTGTTTTCGCAAAGGCCCTCCGCGCAAGCATGGGGGACAGCCGAACAGATCATGGATCCTGTCCACGCCACAGAGGCGTTCATCACTGCGATGAAGAAGAACGTGCCGAGTCGTGATTCAATGTCTATGATTGACGTTGCGATCGCTACCCAGAACCCTGACACGTTTTTTTATTATCGCGATTGGCAGTGGGACGCGATTGCAACGGAGCTCGTTAAGGGCGCATCCTTGCAATCGTGCGCAGTTGGCGAAGCGCACCTCCCGCTAGACCCGGGATACCACGTCAGTGGGTCTTGGGGGTCAAACGACCCGACGTATCCGGCAGAGTTGAAGCCTCACAAGGGAATCGATCTGTCGAACTACGCCGGTGGTACTTCCGCCGGACGACCTGTTTATGCCGCCCTTTCGGGAGTGGTGATTGAATCAGGAATCGGTCGGGGATGTAGTGGTGTCAATACAGTTACAATCCTGCACGACGGTGGCTTTAGCACCGGCTACCTACACATGAACGGCAATGATATCACGGTCCACGTTGGTGACCATGTCATTGCCGGGCAGCAGATCGGGAAAATCGCAAGTTGTGGACCTTCAGATGGCCCGCATCTGCACTTTGAGGTGAATCCAAGGAATGATAAAGATTCCTGGCTTACTGCAATTCCTCGGGTGCCCAAATATGGAAGTTACTGGTCAGACCCGGTCGCCGTCATGGCGCACTTCGGGATTGATTTGACTCCATAGCTCACAACAGCCGCAAGATCTGTTATCTTGCAACGGTCGTGAACCGTCATTCACACGCCGCTCGCGTCGGCGGGTCCTCTACCATAGAGTTGACCCGCCAATGCGAGCAGGCAGGGCACCCTTCAAAAGGTGCCCGTTTTAATTTTCAAAAAAAACTTATTGCATTTAACAAAAAAGTAGTACAATTACCAACAAGCATGAATGGATGGATATCATGAAAATTACCGGAAATTGAAACACTACGGAATTTTTCTCATAGGTCTATCTCTTATTCTTGTCGCGTCATCAATCACTTCAGCCCTGACGCAAATATCTCGCGTTTCTGCGGTAGGAAGTATATATATCACTCCAGCCTCGACGACTGTCGTGCACGGTAATAACGTCACGCTGAGTTTACGCATCAATCCAACTACTGCCGTAACGGACGAAAACATTCAATATACAATGCTATCTATTGCCGCAACGACAATCCCACTGACAGATAAGCGCCGCTATACCTGTGGTACTACGGCGTTACGACCGCCTACAATAGCGCAAAGACCGGATTCCAGCTCACGGGCAATATGTGGGACGATGGCTTATTATTCGCTAATGACAGTACATATCCTTACGTTAGCTTCTACGATTGATCGATAGCCTTTAGGTAAGCCGGCCCAACAACATCTAGACTATACCACGGTCAATCTGTTACAATTGTGAAGCTTAGGGGCATAGTACAACGGTTAGTATATGGGTTTCCAAAACCTAGGATCGTGGTTCGATTCCACGTGCCCCTGCCACGTGGAATTATTATTGCAAAAAGCCATCATTTTGAATGGCTTTTTCATTTCTAACAGTAGTGAGTCACCTGAAAGTTGAGAGTTCGAAAGTACCTTTTCTAGGAGTTCTCGTTTTTCGTCTTTTGAAGCCCTGATAAATGTATCTTTTGCATTATTTGCAAATTTTAACAGATGAGCAATGGACTCAATGTCTATTTTTGAGCCGAGTTCGAAAGTTTTTGCCCTATCTTTGGCTTTTTCTATTTCTGACTGTAATTCGGTGTACTTTTTCTGATAATAGGGCTGGTCTATGACGCCGGCAGCGAAGTGCTCGTAGAGCTTATCACACCTCTCTTCCAAGTCTCTGCGAGACTTTTTGAGACGCGTGATGTCTATTCGCTTTGACACTTCGCCCGCCTTTAAGTCCTTTCTGAGCTGTGTAAGAATCCGTTCTGCCTCAGCTTCTGGTATCCTGATAGATCCCAGTGCTGCGGCATACTGTTTTGTAAATTCATCTTCACTTACGTAGGAAGCAGAGTGTTTACCTCGGAACTGTGTGCAGTGGCCGTATGTATAGCGATTCTTCTTACGCTCGAATGTCACCCTACATCCGCATACGGAACAGGTTACCATTCCTCTATAGGTAAAAGGCAGTGATGCGTATTTGCGCGGAGCCTGCTTGTAGCCGAACATTTTACGCTGTACAGCATCGTAAAGCTCATTAGACACGAGATGTTCGTAAACATGGTCGAATATACCATTTGTTGTGCGCATAGTCCCTGAGTAGAAATCGTTATGTAATACTTTTGCTACAAGGCTCAAACCTGCACTGTATTTGTATTTCTCTTGCCAGAGGTCTTTAATAGTAGATAGCGTAAACGAGCCTGAATTGTACAGAGTAAAAGCATCTCGAACCGCATCCGCCAGTAGCGGGTGCGGTTCAATCCATTTCTTGCCGTCTTTTTCAGTATTTATATATCCAAACGGCGCTCGTGCTGTCCATATGCCATCGCGGTGTAGCTGCTCATTCCGACGCTTAACATTGTCACTAATAGCCCCTGAATAGTATTCAGATAAGACAGTATTCATACTGAGCATCATTCGTTCGCCAGCTGACGAATTGTGGTCAATAGTTAGGTGGTCAGAACAAAAGTGAAGGGTGACTTTCTTTTCTTGTACATACTTCTTAACAATCTGCATAACAGGTGAGGATGGGTCACGGCTATAGCGGTCTACCTTATCAAATACGAGAGCAATAGGCTCTGTTTCCTTTTTAAGGCGAAGGAGGACTTTTTGAAATTGTTCTCGGTCACCTTTGAAGGCACTTTCTTGAATTTCGAACACTTCGTAATTCATTTCGTTACGTTCTGCGTAGTCTCGGAGTCGATAAAGCTGCGCTGGTAATGCATCAGTCTGATCTTCAGTAGAAACGCGGGCAATTAGGTATGCTTTCATGTGACCTCCAGTTGACTCTCATTATATGTTTTCTTGAGTCTTTGCTCAATCTTTATGAGCATTTCTATATAAGAGGCTATAGCTTTTATATCGTCATAACTTAGCACGACCGTTTGCCTCCCAAAAGATATCAGTTAGGGGGTGCTTATTTAGGTCGAAACGGAGGAGCGTGCCGTTCTCAAATTCGCACCACCAATCTGGTTCGACATGTTGATACCATTTCTCAGGATTATTTTCGATTAGTGGTAACTCAAGGTGTTTTGATACCCAGTAGCGCTGTTTGTTTTCAAAGACTGGCATATCCTTAGTGATATATTTTTTCAGATAGGCGCTTAGTCTTGACCTATCCTCTGGTTTTGAGCCGATGAGCTTTACATTTGTATATCCCAGCGTGTAGCCGGGGATCTGATAGGTTGCCTTGCCCTTCTGAATAAGCGGCCGACCAGTCTTGGGATTGATTGCCCGTTCTACTTTTCCGGTATAACCTCCGATAAGCGAATGGAAGTGGAGGGATTTTTTATCACCATGAAATTCAGGGACTACAATATAGCGAAATTTGCCATTACGGTTTCGTTGATTCTTGAGCCATCCAATGAGCTTAGTTCGACTAGCTTCACTATCTTCGCGATTACCGTGCTCACTATTCATGGTGAATGTTGCGAATATATCAAAATCATTACACAAGATGTAGTCGCCGATGCGCTTCTTTGCTCTTCTTAAAGACCTCTCTAGGTCTGTTTCGTTATCAGGCTTTGATATCTTTGTTCCGGCTATCTCGTCAAAATGATCGGAGAGTTCAATCAGCGCAAGATCATCATCGCTGGGAAATGGTGTCGCATGTTTCTTGCCATTATTTCCGCCAATCACTATTGGTTCTCTTGGAATATATATCTGTACCATATCTCGGTAGTACGTGGCCTGTGCCTCGACAAGCTGACTCGGTTGGTACGGATTGTTAATTTGCTGGGTCATATGACCCCTTTTCTGTCCTGTATATCAAGTTACAAGACTCTTCGCGCAGCTGCTTTCTAGCATTTATTGAACTTTTATTTTTGGACATACTGAATACACCTACCTTTCGGGTTGGTTTTTAGGAAATAAAAAGACCGCCTAGTTTTAGGCGGTATAAACATGTCGAAATAAAAAGAACTAGAGAATTTTGGCGCATAGGGAAGAAGCGAAATTCAACTCAACAGATTGAGCCACCTAAAATGGTGAAAATGAATTCTGCTTAAAGTGCCTTGTGCCGTTTGCTCTAGCTCGAAGTTCGGTGTACTGGTATTTCAGAGTACTCGGTTGTGATGCTGCGAGGGTCAATCTCCTCCGCCTGCAGTTTTTGTTAATGAGAGCAGGCTCATTCCTGGTTAAGAAGTCACAGGGCTTAATGATATTGTACGCGCTTAGCATCACTAATAAAAACATAGCCAGTATGTTATCTGTTAAGAGAGTTGTATATTCAAGCTATGGCTAATAATAAGCGCGACTTAAACGGATATAAAAAACAACTTGATCGGTATCGATTGAATCGGACTGATATCCTGACAATAGAGAAAATACTTTGGACCTATGCAGATGCCCGAGAAATGAAATACGCTGGTGTTTCGAAGCCGCCTGATGGACGAAAACATATGCCGCGTAGATTTATGGATAGGTATGCGAGCATAGGCAGATATAGGCCGTTCTATATTACAGTCGGGTGGGGTGAACGTAGTATTTATTTCGCAGGAGTTGATTGGATTTATCGCGAAGATAGTGCAAAGTTTTTATCGCGGAGGGGTTATCCTAAGCGAACGTGCTACCTCGAGCTGGCTGCTTGGCCTGGTATTAAGCTTACTTTTACTCCACTATCTACAGTAATATATGCTCAGACACATTATGCGACTGGCAAAGAATTAAAAGCTATGAAAAAAACAGTACAAACAGTTGAAGATTATTTAGCAAATGTCCCTAGAGGATTAATTAACAGGAGTAGTTTGAGATAGCGTCGTAGAACCCTATTTTCACCGCGAAATAAATAGTGTAAACTATAGACAAGCAACACATCAAGCTAAAGACTGGGATATATAATGCCGCGAAAAGATAAAAATATTACACCGAGTGTCACGGAGAAAATTCAACAACTTGGATATAATGTTGCGGATTGGGATGACAGTCAATCTGAATCAAAAATCACTCCTGAAGTATCCACGGTACTTTTAACAGCCTCGAAAAGTGGTAGTTCAAAACCAGGCTGGCCTGATCGTATTTACGTTAATAAACATGAAAAACTTCTTGTGCTCGTTGAAGAAAAGCCTTCTGTTAAAGATCACGATGACCCCGAAATAAGTAAAGGTGCTATCAGCGGTATTAAATGGTATCTAGGAAGGTTTCTGAATGAAAATCTTACAGAGGCACTTAGAGGAACTTTTGATAACTGGAAAATAGTGGGTATTGCTGTTAGCGGTGATCTATCGCTAGAATACCAACATAAATTTAACTGCTATTTTATTGATCGGCAAACGGAAAGAATCAACTCGCTAAATCAAGTTACTAATTTCATGGCCGAAGACCAGCTTTTGGCTGTTTTTAACTCGCTAGATGAAGAGAAAGCCGTTGCTGCCGTTAGCCAGTCGAGTCGTAAGATCAATAACTTACTGAGACAAGTCGATTCACAGAAACGACCAGTGTTGCTTTCGGCTTTGATGATATCGCTTCACAGAGTTGCGAAAAATGATACTAATTATACCAATGATTTCCCGGATCACTACAAGACCTATTCTGCCAGTACTATTATTACTAACCTCCTGAGTACAGTAATGAGTGTCTTGCGCGCCGAGGGCATACCTAGTGAAAAGCTAGAGGCACTTAATACAGAGTTAGCCTTTCTGAGTACAGATCAAACCCTTAATAATAGTACTGTGCTGAAAGAGATCCTTCTTGAATTAGAAACCGCTGTTATACCGCTTTTTGATGAAAAGTTTTCCTCAAATTCTAATTACGATATTATCGGTAAGTTTTATGAAGAGTTCTTAAAATACGCCGGGGTTTCAAATGTTAAAAAAGGTATCGTATTAACACCTAGGCATATTACTAGTTTATTCACAAAACTTGTTGATTTGCGTGATAATGATAGAATTGTTGATCTGGCATCTGGTACTGGAGCGTTTTTGATAGCTGGAATGAACGCACTTGTTAATCAAATTAAAAAAAGCTCACGTACGGATAAAGATGAGGCTATTGCTAATGTAAAAAAAGCTCAATTGCTTGGATTTGAGCTCAATACAACAATGTATATATGTGCCGTGTCTAATATGTTATTTCGTGGTGATGGAAAATCATCAATCCATAACTACGACTCAATAAATGACAAGCGAGCACAAGAAGAACTCGATAAATTTAAGCCGACTATTGGTTTTATTAACCCTCCATACAGTGGTAAAGAGAATAAGACTGATCCAACACCAAAAGAAATTACATTCTTAACTAAACTACTGGATAACTGCTCAAGATATGGAGTAATTATCGCTCCGCTCTCTACATACTTTAAAGATAGTGAGATTCGAGAAAATATATTAAAAAAGCATACTCTAAAATATGTAATTAATATGCCTGGTGATTTATTCCAGCCTAATGCTTCTACTCAAACAGCAGTTGCTGTTTTTGAAACTAATAGAGCTTTCGATTATAGTACCGACGAAGTTACTTTTTATGATTTGAGAGAAGATGGCTTTGTTCTTGCAAAAAATAAGGGTAGGACAGATTTATATGGCCGATGGCCAGAAATAGAATCAAGTTTGCTTGAATCATTATCTCCTAAGTCAAAGCCAGACGGGGTTACTCTGGTGAAAACAAAAATTAGACCAGGAGATGAATGGACTATTTATGCTCATTCTAAAGTTGATTATTCAAAATTGAGTGAAGAAAACTTCGTTGATTCTGTTGCTGACTACGTTCTATATCAAGCAAAAAAGGATCTTGGAATCCTTGAAGCCGATATATCAGAAATGCAAACATTTGAAGCGGTGGGTAATTTCTTCAGTGGCAATAAGGGCATCCGGATCGACACTGTTAAAAAACGTTCACATAAAGCCCCAGACACTACAGAATGGAAAGAATTTAAAGTCGAAAAGCTTTTCGACGTTACTGGCAGTTCAACAACTACAGTTTTTGACCTAGAGACTATTCACGGTTCAGGGTCATACCCGTATTTAACAACTAGAGCTACAAATAATGCCGTTACCGGTTTTTACGATTATTCCACCGAAGAGGGGAATGTTCTAGTGGCAGACAGTGCTGTTACTGGCTATGTTTCATATCAAGAAAGTGCTTTCACTGCTTCTGACCACGTTGAAGTCTTAAAGCCAAAATTTGATCTTAATAAGTATTCCGCTTTATATCTGCGAACAATCTTCATGGTTGGGTCTTATAAGTACGCATACGGTAGGAAGTTTAACCAAATCAGAATTCGAGCTACTCGTCTTTTATTACCTATCGATAAAAATGGCGAACCCGACTGGGCCTACATGGAGAAATACATTCAGTCCTTGCCATACTCAGAGTATCTATAATCTTTAACACCTAATTCGTTTGTAGAGCACAACCATAAATGGTATAATGTGTTTAACCGATTGTGGGTGACTTTAAAAGAAAAGCTATACATAGGAATAGAAAGGATTTCTATGCATTTGCATATACATATACTCACAATAACTTTTAATTGAACATATTAAATTAATACATCGCCGCTATTAATTTGGCGGCGGTGTATTTAAATCAGCAGAAGTTCTTAACTCTTCCACGAGCGGCTGCCAAGCATAAGCACAATGATGAAAGTCTCCGTTTTGGAGGCTTTTTGTTACTATAGAAGATATGATTCTCGACTTACCAGAAGAAAAGTTCGAAAGACTTACTAGTGAAGGTAAGAAGAGGTATATTGTTAATCTAATTATAAAAGATTCTGGTGCAAAAACAGTTCCTGACGACCAAACGCCAATTGCGTACATTATGGCAGGAATACCGGGTGCTGGAAAAACAGAATTTCTAGATTCTATAACTGAAGAGCTCGAGAAAAAAGGCCAGTTTAATGAATTCGTGAGAATTGATCTTGATCAAATCGTAACGATATATCCCGGCTACACGCCTAAAACGTACTCTAAGTTTAGAAGCCAGGGCAATAATGTTCTTGCTCGAAGTATCGACGAACTACGGCGTAAGAGATATAACATGATGATTGACGGAACTTTTTCGGGTACTTCTGGGTCTTCATTACGTAACGTAGAAAAGCTACTGGAAGCAGGCTACCGAGTAAGTCTTATTGATATGCACGATAAGGCCGAAGTGGCGTGGTCGTACACAAAGTCTCGCGAGAAAGTCACAGACAGAGGTATTGGACGTGAAGATTTTCTAAATTCTTGCAAAAATATATCAGGAAACCTTAAGATGGCTATGTTACAATTTAGAGACAATCCAAACTTCACAATTTCTGTAGTAAAGCAAAAAGAATTAAGAGATAAAAACTACGATATACTAACTTCCGCAGACGATATTGACAAAATTATTAATGAAGGTTATAATATAGACAATCTAAAGGAAACATTGTGAAAAATATTTTCAGAATCATTGTAAAGAAGCGAACTATAGTCAAAATAGACCAGAGAGCATTACTGGACTTTGTTAATGATACCGAAAATATCAAAAAAGCAGCTCATGGATCCATGGAAAAAAGGCTCAAGTTGATCGAACAAGCTACTCAGGCTCAAACGGCTTAGTTCTAAGCTCGTCCACTAGGGACTGCCGAGCTTAAGCATAATGAAATTAGTCTCCAGTTTGGAGGCTTTTTTGTTATTCTGTATATATGGACAATGCTTGGATTGGTTTAATAGGTGTAGTAGGCGGGGTTGTTATAGCAAATGTTTTTTTACTCGTTGATAAATATGTTGAAAGAAAAATCAAAAAGTCAGAACGATGGATTGAAGATAAGAAGCAAGCTTATATCGATTTTGTTTTAAGTGCCGATATTTATTTTAAATACGGTCTTTCTGTATTAGCAGGTCGACCCTCGGCCGAGAGAGACGGAAGAATTGCTAACGCGGCTAGAAAAGACCTCAATAAGTCTATGGCCGTGATTGGAATAGTAGGCGGAGATAAAGTAGTAAGAGAAGCTGAAATATTTGAAAAATGGATACACGATACAATAATATCTTTAGATGTGGGCTTACTTAGTGATGACGATAGTCAAAAATATAAGACCGATTTTATAAAAAGAAAAAAGAAATTTATTTCTACTACGCGAAAGGATTTTCCTGCTTAAAAGTTCTAAACTCGTCCACTAGGGGCTGCCATAGAGCTTATGTTTAAAATAGACTACTTTTCAGTAGTCTATTTTGTTAAGGCTTGACTTGACAGAAGAATGATAGTAGTATGCAGGAATGTTATATAAGAATGCTGTTTTATCTGAATCTGGTGTCTCGCACTGGGGCTCACAGGCTGTTCTATTAGGTGAATTTGAAGGTTCTATGGAAGACGTCACCTTACGTTACAAAAGGATTGTTGCGCAGCTTGGCGCACTTGGAACCGAAGATGCACGATATAGGACAGTTACAGGTGAGAATATAAACGCTACTGTTGCCACTGCAGATCACACCTTTCTATTCCCTCCACAAGAAGATGTAGTTTTACGAAGCATGACTGATGATGGCGCTGCTACATACGATGGCGAAATAAAAAATACACTTGAGCATAAGCGGGCGGCGATTGATGGCTCTAATATTGACTCTGAGTTGGGTGTTATTCTTGACAAGAATGCCGAACCTCCTAGGGTTTCAGTTTATGAACTTTATCGAACAAAAAAATATGAAAATACACCCATTAGTAAGCAGTACGAGATAGTCGTAGATGAACTCGAGTTGGCGATAGCCTCACTTACTTCAAAATAGTTCGTAACTCTTCCACCAGGGGCTGCCATAAGCACGTTGACCTCTGTTAAATTATCAGAGTTTTTTTGATTGGTACAATTTTAGCATACTCATTGACTAGATAATTTAATGTCGCAAGGAATTTCAGTGTAGTATATTCTTACAGAATCCTGTGACTTTAAAAACATAGATTCTGTTTTGTCTAACGACGAAATATATGCATCTCTTACGTCTTTTGAACACACTTCAGTAACATGCTTCTCCTCGGTCCTGTCACTCGTCTTGTTGCGATTGCTGTCATATTCAGATAGAACAGTAAGCTTATCTGTATCGACTGTTGAGAGTTCGGAAATTTTAGTTGCGGCTGGCATGAACCATAGGAATTTGCCTCCAGCATATGTTCCTATTGATAACTTATCACTTGTTTTTAAGCCTACACTCTCAAAATTCAGCATTCCGTCCTTACTCGACTTGCCGAGCCTTATGACCCGACCATTCTTAATAAGAGCAAAGTCACTATTAGGCTGTGCGGAAGCAGAGATATCATACTCAGATGCTAAGAAACTCCAAAAACTTTGTTTGTTGCTTTTTGTAATGTAATCTACCCATGCCGTCGGTTTTTTTCGAGAACCTACTTCGTATGTAGTATTAACTGGCGAGCGTACAGTTGACATAGAGGCAGTTCCTCTTGATGTCTCGACTCCATCGCTGTATGTCACTGCAGTGGTCTGCGTTTGCAGCCCTTCAATACCGGCGGTGACTAATTTTTTATATTCACCATATTCATTTGGATTATAGATCGTCGTCTCGTGTACGGGTATGCTCTGCTCAACAGTTTCGTTCTTTGTTGTGATAGTCGGAGGTGCATAGGTATTGTATGTAGGTGTGGCGCAATAGTTACTATATCCAGTATCGCCGCAAGAATAACTCCCTGAATCACTCGGGCAAGAATGCCATCTATGACAGCCGCTTCTATGTGCGAATACTGGAGACGCCTGAATGGTTATTGAGACAGTCCCTACAAGAGTAATAAATACCAATAAAATGGCTATGCGTAGGCGTATGTTTCTTAGGCTACTCATGCTTGATTTAATAATAGTCCGATTGTTTGAGATTGCAAATCTAAGGAATATTTACAAAAAAATGCAATCATGGAAAGTTCGAAGCTCATTTACTAGCGGTTGCAATAGAACTTATGATTGAATAGACTACAGGATTGTGGTCTATTTCTTGTTTGCAGTGAACTGTTGGTATAAGATAGCAACAATGAATATATTTGCAGTTACAAATGATGCAAACCTGACGTTAAACGCAGCCGAAGGCTATGCATGGCTGACTATTGCGATACCCGTAATGATCGCCCTACTTGTTATTATGATGTTCCTAGTGATGATAGGAATATTTAGTGTCTCTGACCATTTAGGTTCGATTCGACGTATGCTAAGTGACGTATTCGCAGAGAGGCTGGACGCATTAGACGAAACAGATAGAATAATCATAGAATCAGAAAGAGAAGCCAGGGCAGTGGCACGTGAGGCTCGCATAAAGGTTATTAAACCAATGACCAAGAATCATAGAATTCTACTAACTGCTTTAATAGTTTCTATTCCAGCGCTCCTGATAATATTGATTATCTTAAACCTCTCTGTTAAATAGTATATAAGTTCTAAGCTCGTCCACTAGGGGCTGCCAAGCTTAAGCAATTTACAAATACCGCGTTTTGTGGTATTTTGTTTTTATGCACAAAAACTTCTCACAAGGTTTCGAAAAAGAATCAAAGCTCTCATTTGCTACTCTTATCATTCGTGACCTTATTACTCGTAAGCTCCTTGTCTTAACATCAAACGAACAGGCGATAGACGAAAGTGATTTTAGCGCAACACTTAATTCAGAAATAGATCTCGATGGTGACATCACTCTACAGCTTGCAAAATCATTATATGAATCAGAGATTACCTTGAGTACTTATCGTGAGTTGTCTCGAAATAACAGAGTAGAGTTTAGTTTTATTGACGATACTCCTGGATATGTAACGAGCGAGGTTTGCTATTACATCGAGGCAGATCTGCCTAATCTAGATAAGGTGACCTCTTCTGAAAGTGGATATGATGCAACGCTAGTTACTTTTGATGAACTAGTCGATAAGCTTACGGCGAGTCCGGTATCTAGCTACATTTCAATAGTTGGACTGAGCCAGTTGAAAAACGAATTTGAACTTTTAAGCTAAGAAAAAGTTCTAAACTCGTCCACTAGGGGCTGCCAAGCATAAGTACAATGAAATTAGTCTCCAGTTTGGAGGATTTTTGCTATGATAGCGGTATGACATTCACTCAGAAATACACGATTATTAGCCCGTTGGAGCCCATATCGGAAGGCCAGGTTTTTGAATCAAGTAATTGGCCTATGCATGTTACATTAGCTGATACTTTTGCGATAGATTCAATTCAGGACGATTTCATTTCTAAACTAAGCACCTCTAGTGAGGGTCGCTCTGTGAAGATAAGTGGCGAACGTACGGCTTATTTTGGCAGAAAAAAAGAGGTTGAAGTGACATTATTGCACCTATCCAAGGATTTAGTTGAACTTCATTATGTCGTAGTTGGTCTGCTCTTAGACAAAGGCGCCTCATTCAACGATCCTCAATATACAAAGTCTGGATACATAGGCCACGTTACAAAGCAAAAGAGCGGATATCTTAATGTGCGAGAGAGTCGGGAGTTGAATTCACTTGCGCTTATTGACATGTTTCCGGGCGGCAACCCATATCTGAGAGAAGTTATTAAAATAATTGACATTAACAAAAGCTAAATAATGTCACATATACACACCGAGCCTCATCAACATGACCTAACCGTTACAGCATATATATTGAAGATAGATTCATCCGAACCTAAGGCGTTATTGCATATGCATAAAAAATTGAATATTTTACTGCCTATAGGTGTCATGTTGAGCTTGATGAGACACCATGGCAGGCGATATCACATGAGTTGACCGAAGAGTCTGGCTATATGCTAAGTCAGCTCAGTATACTTCAGCCTTCGTTTAGGGTCAAAAAGATGACAAAGGTGGTCCAGCACCCGTATCCACTCTCGATGAATACTCATGACATTCCGGGTGGTCATTTTCATACGGACATTGAATATGGGTTTATTACGACTGAAGATCCTAGTCTAAGTATTGCTAAAAATGAGTCGGCTGATTTAAGATGGGTTACAAGAAGCGAGCTTGATGGATTGGGGTCAGACTTAATTTTTGATAATACTCGTGAAATATACAAATTTGCTTTTGACGAGGCACTGATCAGCTGGGAACAACAAGATGCAAATGATTTCCTTTTAAATTATCCAAAAGATTATATTGAGTAGATGAAATTTTTAAGTTCTTCCACAAGGGTCTGCCAAGCATAAGTACCTTGAAGAAAGTCTCCGTTTTGGAGACTTTTTGTTATACTAATTCCATGAATTCCAGATCTTACGAAACTGTCGTTGCTGACATAGACGGTACTCTCGTTCAATATCGCCCAGACCTTTCGACTTTGGCAGAGGCCGACGCCTTTATATCGCAGAGTACCATTCAGGCAATAGAAAAAATGCATAAATTGGGCATAAAAGTCGCAGCAGTAACTGGAAGGCCTTACGAAGAATCCAAAGACTTAGTGATTTCACTCGGTATCGCTGGCCCGTGCGTGTTTTCTGATGGTGCGGCAATACGTATGATACCAGGTGGGGAAGTCTTATTTGAAGCTAATATGGAACCTGAAATATCAAACAGCGTCATTGCCATGCTGCGTAAAACACTAGGTGGTGCACAGCCCATAAATCTCACACCCGCCCAAAAGAATATTGGTACGATAACTTCTATTTGGTCGCTTGTAGATAAAGGCGACGTTGATATACTCTTGGAAAAGTTATCAAATATTGAAGGTATATTCTATGTCGTCAACGAGGGCGCAGGACTCGATACGCAATCTGGCTTGAAGGTGTTAAGTGATCAAGCGAATAAAGGACTTGCGACCAAGAGGCTGTTATCAATGCTAGGTGTAGAAGCATATAGGGCAGCTTGTGTAGGCGACGGTGCAAATGACGTCACTATGTTTAAAGAGTGCGGCTTAAGCATAGCTATGGGAAACGGCGAACAAGTGTTAAAGCAAGTTGCTGATCACGTAGTGGGTGACATAGATAAGGATGGATTCGCAGAAGCTGTTGAGTATATACTTTCAGCGAATAGTTCGAAGCTCGTCCACTAGGGCCACCACAAGCATCACAGCCTCTGTTAGTTCAGAGGTTTTTGTTTGCTATACTGAACACATGAATACCGAGATTGAAGTAAAGTTTGTTAATGTTGATCACGACATAATTAGAGGTAAATTAGAAGAAATAGGCGCACTACTCGAACAACCAATGAGGCTGATGCGCCGGGTAGTCATCGATACGGATTTTATGAAGTCTAAAAATGCTTTTCTTCGAGTCAGGGACGAAGGCGATAAAGTCACAGCAACGTACAAGCAATTTGACGCTCTGTCTGTCGATGGAGCAAAAGAAATTGAAATCACCGTCAGCGATTTTCAATCAACGGTTGATCTGCTAGTCGCAGCCGGACTTCCACACACGTCCTTTCAGGAATCAAAACGTGAAACCTGGCGTCTGGGTGAGGTGGAGATTGTCCTTGATTTGTGGCCGTGGCTAGATCCGTATATTGAAATAGAGGCGGATAGCGAAGACGCCCTGAAGACAATGGCGAATCAACTAGGACTTGATTGGAACGAGGCTGTTTTCGGAGATGTCATGGAGGCGTACAAAAAGCAATACCCCCACCTTGCGGAGCACGATACGGTTGGCGACATTCCTTTCGTAAGGTTTGACGACCCGCTGCATGATTTATTTGATCCGAGCAGTAAAAGTTCGAAGCTCATCCGCTAGGTTTGTCAGGGGGTAGTCACAATAAAACTAGTCTTCAATTTGGAGACTAGTTTTACGCTCAAAGAAGCCGAGTATTATCCATCCACCGTCAGTTAGCGGAATCATGAAGGTATATGATACGCTGAAGGTAACGAATACGTAACTGGAACGGGGATAGTGATACCATGACAACGAAGCCACAAAAGAAGAATAGCGATGGTCGCTACGAAAATACCAACTATCGTAACAGCGACAAATTTATTCAGACAGCAACGAATTGGCTAGTGGCGTGGATATTTATTGGTCCCGGCATCGGCGCAGGGCTTGGCATACTTGGAGATAGTATATTTGGTGCATCAAATGCACCGCAGTGGTATACGATTATCGCAATCTCATTCGCTATCAGCGGCGTAGCATTGCCCTTGACGGTTGGTGCCTGGCTTGGGGCGTCTGCTTTGAACAAATATGCTGGTCCGGTAGGTCTTTTACTTGTTCTTGGTATCGGTGCAAATGCCTACGGACAAATTTTTGGCGGGATGATGATATGGGTAGGTATTGGCGCCATCGTGTTATCTGTCGTGCTGTTCTTTTACATAGGCTTCCAAGCTAAGGTGCCTATATGGCTCCAGCTTCCAATCCTTAAATCACCGCGCCTGTATATACGTAAAGGTGAGGCTGTAAAAAAGAAATCTTCAGTCAAAAAATAATCGGCTTTTTGCTATACTTTTCCTAATGAAAGACGCAAACAAAAAGACCATCGAGTCTTATGAGGCAAGTATTCATGAATACATACAGAACACTCCAAATAAACGAGGAGCTGTTGTTGAAGATTGGATAGATAAGAGTATTCAAACACTGAAGCTTGATGCTAAGATTCTCGAAATAGGTTCAGCCTACGGACGAGACGCGAAGATTATCGAGGAAAAAGGGCTCTATGTTGAGAAAACAGACGCTACGAAAGGTTTTGTCGATCTACTTATAAAAGAAGACCCGACTGCTCATATTTTAAATATTATTACTGATGATATAGGTGCTAATTACGACTTAATTATAGCGAACGCCGTATTCCTTCATTTTAATGACACAGAAACAAAATTTACAGCAAAGAAAGTATACGACGCACTAGGGCCCAGAGGAATTTTTTCCTTAACCTTGAAACAAGGAGAAGGGGAAGCGTGGCAGAATAATAAAGGTATGGCTCCGCGATTTTTCAATTATTGGTCAAAAGATGGTATCGTCGAATTGTTACATACGATAGGATTTACTGATATTAATGCCTGGGTTGATTCATCTGACGGCTCTAGTGCAACTTGGATTATGGTCATTGCCAAGAAACCATGACTAGCGTAACCCACCCGTAATCTTATTATTCCAAGCCTGAGAGTCAGTAAACACACTTTTTCCGGGCGCTGTGTCGGTCAGTCTCCAGTCAGTTTCTTTGTTAGTGTGGAATAAATCAACGAAGCTTGCGCCTGAATTGTAAGCACGTCTTATGAGCATGCGTGTCCAGCCTTCTTGTGTAATCCAGTCACTCGCGGTCGACTCGTACGGAGGGTTGTTCGGCCAGTCAAATACCCAGGAACCATATGACGTATAGTACTTTCCTCCTGACTGGAAATACGCAGGGACGTCAGGGGCAGAGGCGGTCTCGGCAATTCCCCAAGGCTTTGAACCCGCCAGTGTTTTGATGCGTGGAACTGGGCCGTTTGTTGGGTCGTCAAATCCAAATACTGCAGTTGAGTCTTGCCAGCCTGGTGATCCGGCACGTTGATCACTCCAGTTGAACCCGTCTAGCCCAAGTACATCGACATAGGCATCACCAGGGTAAAACGATTCAAATTGATACGAGCCTGCCCCGTAATTGAGCGGGTTCCACATTAATAGCACGTCAGGAGCAACAGCGTCACGAATGGCTGCAACATGGCGCCACATGGCAATATATTCTGCTGGCGTAGCCTCTGAATAGCCGACAGTGCCGATTCCAGGTGACCATGAGCGAGCTGTATCGTTCATTTCAGGTGCAAAGCGAACAATTATCTGGGCCTTGTGTGCGTACTGCTGTGCTTCTTGAAACCAAGATGTAATATGTGCATCTTGACCACCACCCGCAATGACTCGTGGAGCAAATGTTGGCTGTTGGTTGGCAGGAGCGCTCCAGTTCCAGGGCTCGAGCGAGATAAGTAGGGTAGCGCCTCTACTTTCGGCCGCCGTGAGGTAGTCAACAGGAAAATTAGGTGACTGAACAAAATCAACGTATGTCGAGACCATTCCGTTTTTAATACCAAAATTACCCTCATCCTGCACTAGCGTCGTGAGGTCGTGAGAGGCCCATCCTGCAATCATTTTGCCACCAAGGTTTTTAACATCCAGAGAGGCTACTTGGCTACACGTACCTTTTGTAATAGATCCTGACAACGACGCAAAAAAGAAAGACAAGCCGTTGTTTCGTGATGCCTGTACACAATACCCATCTGAGAGCTTGAAGTAGCTGAATGTATTACCGCCGCTAGGTTTTATGCCGAGACCATCGTTAACGCTTGAGAGAGCATCAGGGTATCCATCCTGCAGCTGCTTATATACTTCAAGGCTCGTGCTGGCGCTATGGAGATCCGATTTTAATGATGCCTCTTGTGCTGATTTAGAGATACCGTTATATGCGACGATTGTAATTGCTGCCAAGATGGCGATAACCACAATGACAATAAGGAGTTCAACAATCGTAAATCCTGATTTCCTGTTCATTTTCTACCTTTTTTTGTTTTAATACACAAAGAGTTATGGCAAGTATAGCATCTTCTTGGCTGAGGAAAGCCGGATAACCGAATGAGTGGCTTATTTAAGGCTAAACGGTGGGTATTCGTCAGTCACGAGAAGTTCTGAATACGCACTGACACGAAGATTCCATCGTCCAACGCCGACAACGAAGTCGAAAATTTCTTTAGGGTAACGTCCGGTGAACAGGATAGCAAACCAGGCGATCACAGTTGCACCTAGTACACCGATTGCGAGGACTAACAATACAACGTAGTGCGGTATGGCCAGGAGCCATTTTACTAAAGGGAGCCATCTATTCAGATCACGTTTCGCATCCGGATAATCAATGTCCAAATGCACAGACTGTCGCTCGACTGTTGAAGGGTATGCATCAGTCAGCAAAAAGAGGTACGCCCCAACGCGAGCTAGAAATCGATTCAGCTCGAGTGAGAAGTCGAACCACCAACGCGGGTACCGTTGACGGAATAAAAGCATTAAAGCCGTCGCCGCAAATAGCCCGGCAACAATACCTCCTGTTTCGGAAGATATTTGATTACCTGCCTTATCGAGCATATACTGACCGTCGCTCGTTGCAGAAATGAGCCATGTAATCACAAGGATTGGAAGTATCAAAAGTAGGCGGAAGAATGTGGTTAAGCGGTTAAGCTTTGGCGGATAATCGATATCCAGCCGCGCTGCGTAGGTATTGGGAGTTGTCATTATTGTTCCTTTATCGGTTTAAATAAATAAGTAAATATTTTGTTAGTTTCGCTTATGGTTTTAGGCTACTTTTGTCTGACGCTGCGACCAAAGTGAGTATCCAAGCCAAATGAGTGCCAGTCCAACAGGTACTGCAAGTATACGGTCAAATGGATGCTGTACAAATGAATGGGTAAGAAGGGGGAGAAGGATACCGATGGCGAGCAATCCACCCGCTAGACGCGGCAATATGCCAGTGCGAATCGTTGCTATCGCAAACACCAAACCACCAAGCGCATACCCTACGAGACCCGTTAGGGAATATACAAGAGGAAATATACCAAGGCTCACTTCGCTTGCCGTGCTCGTCACCAGTCCGAGCAGCCCCGCAACATACTGGGGTGCTTGTAATACCAGCGACGGTTCGATGAAAGCCTCAACAAGGTGAAAGGCAAATGAGAATAGCCAGAATAAACTAAAAAGAAGATAGCCTATAAGACCAAGTAGACCAGCCTTATGGACTTGCTTCGCATAAAGACCCGCGACTCCAAGAAGTGCAAGCATATCCATGGCCATACTTAGGTAGTGTGTGACCGCCCATCTCGTTGTCGTCACTGATTCAAGCATATCAAGCGGATGGAGTGCCTGGATGCCGATATAAATGGTCCCTGCTGCTATGGCCGCCAAGCCTGATACACGTATAATCTTCGCACTTGTTATTCTCATTCCATTTTCCTCCTATTCATTATTTACCCTTATTAAGAATAATTTTACAGTGTAAACTTTACAATGTAAAGTACAAAATGTATAATTGTATATAAATCACACTATCGAAAGAGACTCATGAGTATAAAAGCAAAGATTACACCAGGACATTCGAACACCTTGAATAAAGAGCTCGTCATTCTTGCTGCTATAAAACTTGCCGATGAAAGCGGTATTAATGGATTAAGTATGCGCAAGCTCGGCCGTGAGCTAGGGGTTGAGGCAATGGCGCTTTACTATCATCTCAAAAATAAGAGTCAGCTCATCGAGGAAATGATAGACCATATCCACGGCGAGATAGAAATACCGTTCGACGCACCGAACTGGAGGGCTTTTATGCAACGTCGAGCGCGATCCGCCCTTGACGTAGTGGCGCGGCATCCATGGGCAGCGGGTCTTATGGAATCAGGCGTCAATCCTGGCCCTGCCACGCTAAAAGACAGTGACACCATGATTCAGTGCTTTCGCGAAGCAGGCTTTTCGATCGCAATGACCGTACATGCCGTTACAGTACTCAATATATACATTTACGGAGCTGCTCAACAGTATGCAAAATTACCTTTCACGACTACCGAACAAGCGGCCGAAGTATCCGAAGCGATAAAGCGACAATTTCCTATGGGCACGTACCCTTACCTCGGTGAAATCATTACGCAACACATGATAAAATCCGGGTATAGTGCAGTGGATGAATTTGATTTTGGATTAAAGCTGATACTTGATGGCATTGCATTGCTTGAACGCGAGTAAATCCAGACATAATCTCGTCACTGAAACAAGGTGACTTTTTGTTATAGTAAGACGTATGAACATAGGTATAACCTTAACCTCGTCACTATCAGTCGGCCAAGAGTATATCGATTTAACAGAAACAGTCGCACAGACGATTGCGGGCAAGAATTTTGGTATTGTCTATGGCGGCACAGACTACGGCATGATGTCGACACTTGCAACCGCCTACAAACAAGCAGGCGGCAGTGATCTGACCGGAGTCATGGCAAAGGACTTAATGGCCGTGACGAAAGGTTATATCGCTTTTGACGGCCTCGACGCGTCGTATCTCGAAGACACTATGGAAGACAGAAAGCATCGTATCGTCGAGCAATCGGATGCGTTTATCATCCTTCCCGGTGGCTACGGCACGTTTGAAGAGATCGGCAGTATCATCGGTGGTAAGGTCAACAAGCTGTACGACAAGCCGATTGCCATCTACAACTACGGCGGTTTTTACAACACGATGATCGCGTTTCTCGATGAAATGCAGCAAAAGGACTTTTCAAAGATTCCCATTAGCGAGTTCGTATTTGTCAGCGATAATCTAGACGACATCTTGACGCATTTCGAGACATATAAGGCGAAAGAACTCGCAGATAAATTTGTCTAAAAAAAGTCTTGACGCTCATTATACGTCTTGATATATTTAGACATGGAAGATCAAGTGATACAGAGCACACGATCATTATATGTAACCAATCAAGTTCAATAGTTCAGTTACAGCTCAGTTATTTAGTTAGTAGGTTACATCTGTTGGTGCAAATCTTCCTTATAAGAGACACGAAAGTGTCTCTTATTTAATTGGATTTTTTGTCTTTTATGGCTTACACGAGCTGAACGATAAGCAGTAACGAGGGAGGGCATATTAGCCTAGCTTATTCGCCGAGAAATCAGTACACCAACCCAAATCCCAAAAATTCCGCCAATCATCCCTGTCAAGATGCTCCACCCGCCGAGTAGGTTGGTGTCACCCCATAAAAATGGTATATATCCACCGGCAATGCCAAAAACCGTCGCGCATGTTAATAAGATGGTTTTATTCATATAGCCAAGTATACGCTATGCCCCTGACGGAGGGGTCTCATCGCAGCCTGTTATATTTGAAATCGTGTACGAGTGCTTGTAGTAGTCCTGCGTTATATCGTACTGATTGCCGTTTTTACCGCCGGTAACGTTATCGTTACAGGTATAAAATTGCGTTGAAGTGGCCGTTTGAAATGACCGAAAACCGAGGCGCCTGTAGTACGGTTTTGCTGTCGTTGGCACAGTCAGTGAATTCCATGCCGATAATACATACTCCTTACCATTGCTTGCATATAGATAACATCCCGAGTTACCACTCACTCCTGCCGAGGAGCCTGTGTTGGGGACGCTTTGTGGTAATGAGTCAATACCGGGGATCCAGTCGGCCTGCGCTGATCCATTAAAGCAGCTGCTGTCCGTATTCACATCAATCGACTTCCAGTTGGCAGTGCTATTGCTCGTTGTTGCAGGGTACAGCCCGTTATTATTCTTGGCATATAGTTCCAATAGGCTTGTCACTTTATCGATATCATCAAGGCGACGAATGTTTTGAGCCCGCTGTTGTACGCCGTTAAAGGTGATAATTGTAATTGATGCGAGAATGACGATGACAACGATAACAATGAGTAGCTCGACGATCGTAAAGCCGCTGTCGCTAGGGCTGTGAAAATGTGTCCTCTTAAGCCGTTGGTTCATGTACTGATTAGTATAAGCGAGTTAGACCCTTACGACAAATAGTTCATTCTGACATGCAAAGGATTCCGGTGGTTTCCTTTAATATCCTTTGCACTATAATAGATACTAATGAAGACAATAAAAGTATCTATCCAAGACGAACATACCCTCATCCTTCAAGAGGACGGTCAAAAGGGTGACCTGATTGACTTAACATCAATTCACGAAACCGATATCGATACATCGACAATTGCGAGTGTCGTCAACTCTATTCGGCGCGATGAATTTAATGCCCAGCTACAAAAAGAAAAAGAAGCGATCGAACGTGAAAAAACACTAGAAGGGCGGCTCAAAGAACAAGAGATTATCGAGCGTTCGAAAGATGCTATCTCCAAAAAAGAGCAAGAGATCGCTGCGCTGAATGCAAAGATTGAAACGGTTGCTCAACAAACTGAATCCGATGTTCGCCTACGAGCGCTCGAGGATAAACAAAAAATAGAGGAAGAGTTCCGTCAAAAATTGAGCGACAAAGAGCTCGAGATCAATGGCATCAAACACGACAAAGAGCTTAGCGAAGAAAAATTACGTGAACAAATTCGATCAAGCGAAACGGCACTCGTTTCGCTCAAAGAAATGCGCTCAAAAATGAGCACGAAAATGATCGGTGAGTCGTTGGAATTGCACTGTGAGAATGAATTTAATAGAATTCGTCCGATCGCTTTTCCAAAGGCAGAATTTGAAAAAGACAACTCTGTCTCGGCAACTGGTTCGAAAGGCGATTACATTTATCGTGAGTTCGATGACGATGGTAACGAGATACTCTCGATCATGTTCGAGATGAAGAATGAAGATGACAATACAGCAACGAAACACAAGAACAAAGACTTCTTTAAAGAACTTGATAAAGATCGACGCGAAAAGAGCTGTGAGTTTGCTGTTTTGGTTAGCTTGCTAGAAAAAGAGAATGAGTTTTATGATGATATCGTCACTGCTCACGAATACCCGAACATGTACGCCATCCGTCCCCAGCACTTCATTACAATGATTGGCTTTTTACGACAAGGAAACATGAAATCTCAGGATCTACGTCGCCAGATCCAAGTCTTGAATAATCAGAACATTGACGTCACCAACTTTGAAAGCAATATGAATGCCTTCAAAGATGCCTTTGGCCGTAACTACAATCTCGCCTCTGATCAATTCACGAAAGCGATTGATGAAATCGACAAGACGATCGATCACCTGAATAAGGTCAAAGATAACCTTTTGAAATCTGATAACAACTTACGACTGGCCAACAACAAAGCCGCCGACCTATCAATCAAAAGACTGACAACAAACAGCCCAAGTGTTGCGAAAGCTTTTGAAGAGCACCCCGCCAGTACATAACGACGAGCAATTAGTCTCCAAATCGGAGGCTTTTTGTTATGATATACACATGAAGATCACAAGCCTTAACCTGGCTGGGTACAAAAACTGGGCAGCGCGAGAGCCAGCCATTGTCGAGTACATCGGCAAGACACAAGCTGATGTCATATTTTTTCAAGAAGTAATATTTGATCCCCGCATCTCCCCACTCAGTGAGGCGCAATACATCAACTCCAAACTCGAGACACCATACCAATACACACAGTCTACAATCAGCCGCGTATTTGTTTCGTCCGATGGCGTCGAGTCACGCGAAGGGCTCGCGATACTGAGCCAGCACCCAATCACAGAAAGTGAAGTCCTTGTCTTGCACAAACGAGACGACGACAAGCACACTCGAATTGTTCAAAACGCGCACATCCTTGTTCACGGTCACATCCAGAAATTTACTAATGTCCATTTCTCTAACAATGACTACGCACGGGAACAACTCGAAGAGCTGCTGCACATCCACGAAAGTAGGGGCGAAAAAAGGATTATTATCGGTGACTTTAATATTGCCGATCTTGAGACGGTTCACCCTCTGTATCGAACCGACTATACGCCATCGACGATCATGGGTGAGTACGTTTCATTCCCATCAGAAGCCGCACGGTTTGACTACATACTCTTACCCAAGGAATACACGTTCATCTCGTTTGATGTCGCCGAAGGACTATCTGACCACAACGCCTTGACGGCCGAAATCTAGCCACAGAAACGCACAACCCTCCGCCGCAAAGTTATTAGGGTGATAACAGAGCTCTCTTTTCGAGAGCCTTTTTGTTATGATAAGCGTATGACAAAATTCCTTATCCTTCACGGCACTGATGCGACACCACAAGACAACTGGTTTATGTGGCTCAAAGGTCGACTCATCGGGCTAGGCCATGAGGTCTGGCTGCCGCAGCTGCCACACGCGGACAAGCCAAATTCAGAGACATACAACAAGTACTTACTGACGAACAAAAAGTTCACGATTGATTCAGAGACAGTTTTAATTGGTCACTCGTCGGGTGCAGTCGAGATCCTCAGCCTACTTGGTGAACTACCGGATAACATCGTCATCAAGGGCGCTGTCCTTGTGAGTGCATTTAAAGACGACTTGAAGTGGGACGCGCTGGAAGGCTTGTTCCAAAAATCATTTGATTTTGACGTCATCAAAGCTCACTGCGACCAATTCGTTTTTATCCATTCAGACAATGATCCGTACGTTCCAATCGTCCAGGCAGAATACTTAAGCCACAAATTAGATAGCGACCTCGTCATCATAGAAGGGCAGGGACATTTTAATATTGAAGCCAGTCCTGACTATGTACAGTTCCCAGAGTTACTTGAAATTATCAAATCTATTGCGTAAACAACGAGGATAGTCGTCCTCGGAATCCTAAATATACCAACTTGGTACCGCAGTCTTCTTAACATGAGCGTATAATAAGAAGGTTGTATAAATTAGGAGGACGTAATGAAAATTTCTGATATTAAAGCCCGACAAATTTTAGATAGTCGCGGAAACCCAACGGTTGAGGCCGACGTTACCCTAGAAGATGGCACACTTGGCCGCGCTGCAGTACCCTCTGGTGCAAGCACTGGGTCACACGAAGCAATCGAACTACGGGATGGTGATACTGCATACGGCGGCAAAGGCGTCACAAAGGCAGTTGGATATGTAAACGCCGAACTGCGCCAAGCATTGCTTGGTCAAGACGTCACAGAACAGGCCGTTATCGATCAAATTATGATCGACCTTGATGGCACACCAAACAAAGCTCGATTTGGTGCCAATGCAATCTTGGCCGTATCACTGGCCGTTGCAAAAGCAGCCGCATTGTCTGAAAAGCTACCCTTGTACCGCTACGTTGCGAATCTTGCCGGCACAAAAGAACTGAGCCTACCACTCCCTATGATGAATATCATCAACGGTGGCAAACACGCTGCAGGTAGTACTGACATCCAAGAATTCATGATTATGCCGATTGGTGCAAAAGACTTTACTCACTGTATCCAAATGGGTGCCGAGATTTTCCAAGCCCTTGGTAAGGTCTTGCAATCTAAGGGTTATGGCACAACTGTTGGGGATGAAGGTGGCTACGCACCAGCCGTCAAGAACGGTAATGCTGAAGCACTTGAACTCATTAGCGAAGCAGTCGCAAAAGCTGGTTACACGCTCGGAGAAGACGTCGTACTGGCACTTGACGTTGCGAGCTCGGAACTGCTCGAAGACGGCTTGTACGTTCTTAATACCGAAGGTAAAAAGCTTACCAGCGAAGAGATGAGCGCATTCTATAAAGACCTCGCTGCCCGTTTCCCGATTGTTTCAATCGAAGACGGCCTTGGTGAAGATGACTGGGCTGGTTGGAAGACGCTGACGACGGAACTTGGCGACTCACTACAACTCGTTGGTGACGATCTTTTGGTGACAAATACAGAATTCCTCAAGCGCGGTATCGAAGAAAAATCAGCTAACTCGATCCTCGTGAAAGTAAACCAAATTGGTTCACTGACCGAAACGATCGCGGCCGTAAAAATGGCTCAAGACGCTGGCTGGACTGCTGTCATCTCACACCGTTCAGGTGAAACGGAAGACACGACAATCGCACACCTAGCGGTTGGACTTAATACTGGCCAAATCAAGACAGGGAGTCTTTCCCGTACTGATCGTGTTGCGAAATATAACGAGCTGCTCCGCATCGAAGAAGAGCTTGGCGATACGGCTGTTTTTGCTGGACGAAACGCTCTCAAGCGAGGCGCGTAATCATGTCATACCTCGTACTGGTTCGCCATGGGCAATCAGAGTGGAATGCACTTGGACTCTGGACAGGACAAGAAGATATCGCCTTAACAGAGCAGGGGAAAGCCGAAGCGCGTAAAGCAGCTGAATCACTTCGCCACATTACTCTTCATAAAGCCCACACTTCGTCACTGACGCGAGCCAAGCAAACACTCGAAGAGATCAAAGGCGCACTTGGTCACACCGACCTCGAAACCGTTCATGATGCTGCGTTAGACGAACGTCACTATGGCGACTACCAAGCAAAAAACAAATGGGACATCAAGGAAGAAATCGGTGAAGAAGCATTTACAAAACTTCGACGTACTTGGGATCACCCCGTTCCAAACGGCGAGACCCTCAAGGACGTTCACGCCCGCGTGCTACCATACTATGAAACGCATATCTTGGCCGACCTAAAAGCTGGCAAGAATATTATCGTAGCAGCACATGGCAATTCACTCCGGGCACTCATGAAGCACCTCGATAAAATCGACGACGACAAAGTACACGAACTCGAAATCGGTACTGGCGAAGTTGTCATCTACGAAATCAGCGAAGAGGGTGTCGTGATAGAGAAAAACATATTGAATGCGGGCGGCAAAGCCTAGACCACGCGCCTATACCGCGATTAGTTAGGCTTGAATCATCCCTCGCACGAGGGTGGTTCAAGCCTTTTCTTCTTACATTTTTACGAGTGCACTACGAGCTTGTTCCCGAATAGTATCCAACTGAGCATCCTCTAGATTTCCAATAATACTTGGTGAAATAAGATGCGGGTAGGTATTAACCTGTCGATATAATGGCAATAGATAGCCGACACCACCAAGTATAAGAGGTGGGTTATTTGCGTCGCGCAGTAACGGCAAGACCGCTCGATTGATTAATCGGAAAAACTCAACTAGCATCTGCTTATCAACCTGAGTTCTATTGTATTGCTCATGAAATGCCTCCGATCCTTTGCCGACACTTGCAGGGGCGACCGTATGCGTTTGACGCTCTTCGGGATATTCATCGATATTGAGTGCTTTTACCATGTCGGTCGGGAAGTCCTTTGGGTGGAGTTCTGTGATCTCATAATTATTCCCTTCAAACAAACGAACATGCTTGTGGCTGAGGGCGAGGACGTAATATGCCTGGTCGGCATCGAGTATGTCACCAAGGAGCTGTGTGTGAAACCCTGAATCAACCGTCACAAGGAGCGGAAGGTCCATAACAGGCACGTTGTAGTGATAAAAAATATCACGGTTCATATAAATCGCAATGCCGTGCGCCCTTCCTGGACGAAACTCCGTACTATCAAGTACTTGAGCTGCGGGAGCGAGGAGCGTGGTAATATCGCGATCACTATAGCCTCTATTACCCAAAAGAAACTTCAAGTCCTTTAAGGCATTCTTGAATTGAATTTTGTTTGGATTTTCGGGTGTGTTGGCCGCAATATACGGCAAATACATAGTAATGTTATCACCCGATTGAAAAGAATCTAGGATTGTTGCATCTTCGTGCGTTGGTAACTGCATCATACATATACCTCCCTTTACACCCCTATTATACTCCGTTACGATAACGGTTAATAGTGATCACGGACTTCTCGTCGCTATTGAATCGCGATAAGTTCGATGTCAAATACCAAGTCGCTATTTGGAGCGATGGTTGCAGAGGCTCGTCGTTGGCCATAAGCCATCTCGGCAGGAATAACCAGGCGACGAGTGCCGCCAACTTTCATACCGGGGACGCCTTTAGTCCAGCCATCAATGACTTGGTGGAGACCAAACGTTGCTGGTCGACCAGAGTCGTGGCTACTTTCAAAAATCGTACCATCTGTACAAAGCGCACCAGTGTAGTGAGCGGTGATAGTCGCGTCTTCGGGGACTTCTTCGCCCTCACCAATAACGGTATCGATAATTTCTAATTCTGCGACTTTGTTCTTTTTTCCGTAGGGGGTGAAATCTTGAAGGACGGTGCCCTTCAGTTTTTGAAATATACTCATACCTCTATTGTAGCAAGTTGTAGGGATAATTATCTATTTACAGACAACTCTATCATACCGTTGGTGCCCCTTAACCAATATCACGTCGGTTGTAGCCAAGCCACATCACAACCACAACTAGCACGTAGGTCACGCAAATGTAGATAAGGAGCTCGGTACTAACCTTGCCGCTCAGTAAGTCCGACGTGTTGTAGTAATGGTATGGAACGGCGTTTGCAATCGGCTTGAGGCCGTCAACGAATCCGCCAAGTGACGAGACGATGTAGCCACCGAAGCTAAACACGATTGCGACAACACCCGCAATTGGCCGAAGTAAGCGACTAGCTGCAATTAGAGTAAAAGAAATGGCTCCAAAGGATGCCGAAAAGGCAAAAGATAGGAGGTGAGTGATGAGCAGGTTCTTTTGATCGATCTGCAATCCGACAAGCTGGGCACCGACCGCAGTCACGATATACGACGTCACGCAAACGATCAGTACGATCGTGATACCGGCGAGTGCTTTCCCGAAGAGTATCTGCGAACGACTGACTGGGCGAGCCAGCGTCAGTTCAATCGTCTCGTCGGTCTCGTCCTTGCCCATAAGGCTCGAGGCTAACGTGACGGCCAGGATGATGACAAGTAACGGCAAGACGATGTAGTATATCTGTGAGCTAAGGTATCCAATCGGTGAAAAGAAGTCTGATCCACCAAAGAACGTTCCGGCTGACGACGCTAGGCCATTAAAGGCTTTATTAAATTCATCAACCTGATCTTTGATCGCCAAAAACGACGCCACGGTCATACCGATCAGAGCAGAAATACCGATTGACCACCAAACGGTAAACATTTTTCGTCGCCGTAATTCCCAGAAATATATCGGTATCATTGTGCAGGATCCTGATTGTAAAAACTCATAAATTCATCTTCGAGATCGTCCTGCGAAGTACTCATTGAGGTAATTGATACTCGAGATAGTGCAGCCAATGCCAGCGAGATGGATGTTTTTGGGCGCACTGACAACAACGTACCGTCCTGGGCGAGCACAGAGAGGTCATTCGATTGTTGCAGTTTGGTAGCGTCGCTCTTCCGTGCAACAACAATCTTCCAAGTCGGGAGATGCTTCGCTGTCACACTCGCGACAGTGCCCTCATAGACGAGTTTGCCGTCGCGGATGATACCAACTCGATCACAGATCCGCTCGACTTCCGAGAAGCTGTGACTACTAAGGAAGACCGCTGATCCAGCCTGTTTTGCTTTGGCGATAATCTTATAAAACTGCTCTTGCATCATAGGGTCGAGACCACTGGTGGGTTCATCTAGAATCAATAGCTTCGGCTTGTTCATAAGTGCTTGAATCAACCCGATCTTTTGTCGATTGCCTTTTGAAAGAGTGCCGATGCGTTTATCAAGTTGTGCTTGAAACTGCTGTTCCAGTTCGGCCAAATAGTCTTTATCAACTCCACCGCGAAGACTGGAGAGGTAATGAAGAAGTTGTCGTCCAGTGACTTTATGAGGCAGGGCGACGTCACCAGCCAAATAGCCAATATCTTTCTTTATGCTTACACTGTCGCGAAGACTGTCTTTGCCAAAAATTGTCATTTTACCCTCGGAGGGTCGTATGAAATCGAGGAGTAAGCGAATCGTTGTCGATTTACCGGCACCATTCGAGCCCAGGAAACCATAGACTTCACCGGCATGAATGTCGAGGGAAAGCTTGTCGACCGCGGATATAGTACTGCGACCGTAGCGTTTCGTGAGCGTATCGATAACGATTGCTTCTGTCATACCGTTCAGTATAGCTGAATAAATCGAATCTCGGCAAACGACCTATTTTTTCGAGGCCGAGGGAATGGAACCCTCCCTCTCTGCCGAGCTTTTTGGTATGATAGATGGAATGAAGCAAGTTATCGTAATCCACGGCGGAACAACTTTTTCTGATTACACTCAGTACTTGGACTCTTTGGCCCACAAACCGTTGTATCTCGATCGCATGACGTATAAACCGATGTGGAAGGAATTACTCCAGGATAAGCTTGGAAAAGAATATCAAGTTATCCTTCCAAGCATGCCGAACGCGACCAACGCCAGGTACGAAGAATGGAAGCTATGGTTTGAACACCTGACGGATCTTTTTACGGATGATTGCGTATTGATCGGTCACTCGCTTGGTGCGATCTTCCTCGTTAAATACCTTTCCCAGAATATATTTCCTAAAAAGATCAAAGCGACCATCCTCGTTGCTGCGCCATACGACGACGACACGACCGAAGATCTGACCGATTTCAAAATAGAGAACCTCCCGGACATGTTTAGCGAGCAAGCGGGGCAAGTCATACTGTATAACGGCATCGACGATCCGGTTATTTCCGTGGCGGATCTAGAGAAATATAGAAAGCACTTACCTGACGCCGAATTTAACCTTTTACCTGCACCGGATCACTTTATGCGCGTTGATTTTCCAGAACTGGTCAGTCGCCTCAAAGAAATGGAATAATCGATCTCGTCTAGAGTCCGGCCGCTGTCTTGATCGATTTTGTCACCGCTGGAATATAGGCACCGATCATCTCGTGACCAGCAATGATGACCGATAGGTTGATTTTTTTATTCACACGGACAGCCTCGTTAAGGTTCGCCTTAATAACAACAGGGTCGAATGCACCGTGTATGATCCGGACTGGCTTTTTTAGTTTCATAATATCCTCTAGCGATGTCTGATGCATAATACTCGATTCAAGTGCTGCCATATATGCAGCTGCATTGTGACGCGAAATCTTAAAGATCTTACCAACAAGGCTGAACCTCGTCCCAACGGGGGCGGTGTTAATAATACGCTGTGAGTTCTTGATCACCAGGCGATAAAACTCTTGCAGAATCTTCGCTTGATCAGGCAAGCGGGCATGTTTCGCGTCAGTACTGTACAAGGGTGGACTGCATAAAATAAGCGATTTAACGATAAGCGGATAGCGTTTTGTCATTTCGATTGCCGTCAGACTACCGAGTGAATGACCAACAACGATCAAGGGCTGTCTAATGCCTAGTCGCAGAAGTGTTGCGATGACAGATCTTGCTTGAACATTGATATCGTACTTGAGCCAACGCGGGCTAGGCGAGCCACCAAAGCCCAATAAGTCCATAGAAATAACCCGTATATCATTCGGCAACCTTTCAACAACCTCGTCCCAAGACGAGCTCGTGTTACCGATACCGTGCAAGAGTAACACCGTTGCGCGGGGAGATTTTGTTTTCTGATCGGTATGCACATATAGCCGATAGGGGACGTGTAAGTATTTATGAATAAATGTGTCTAGCATAGTAGTTCCTATTATAAGCTAGCCGAGGCGTGCAGCATCACCCAAAAGTTTTTTACTGTAATAGCGCACTTCTTCGAAACACCCGCCAGAGGAAGAAGAGAATTCCCGCGGTAAGAATTGCGCCAGCAATCACAACGTACGGCATGAGATTGATCGCGCCGATGCTAGAAGTTGCTGTAGGAGTTTGCGTCGTTGTTGCTCCTAGAACGGCAGTTGGCGGATCGGTATTTGTATCTATTGCCGCTAACTCCTGCGAAGGGGCGGTTAATGCCGGCGCCGATCGTGTCACCGTTCTGACAGGGAATGAAGCGACGACTTTTGGTGGCGTCGACCCTGTCGTTACCTGAATCACAACCGGATCCACGGGAGTTGGGCCGTCTCCGCTTGAAGTATTAATCCCGAAGCTTCCCGTCCAATTACCATAAACATTGATGAACAACACACCCAACCATCCAGATAGATCCATCGTATTCTGTATAAGGTTAAGGACGTTAGCCGATGCCATTGCTGAACCTGTCGTTGCGTTACCGGCGATCGAATTTTTCGTTACAAGCGCATTGCCGGATTGGGCGGTCACCGAAATAGTATTCGCCACTTGCATATTTGTCTTCGAGACAATCAGGCCGGGTGTCGTACTTTGTCCTGTAATACCAGTTGCCAAGAAAGCAGTCGTCGCTCCATCCGGAGATGACACGATCGTACCGACCCATTTCCCTAGGACGTTCACAAAGACGAGTAGGCTATCGGATGCATTAAGTTGCTGCCCAACAACGCTGAGTGTGACGATGTTAGTCGTTGCATTCCCACTCGTCGCATTGCCTGCCTTGCTATTATTCGTGACTGTTGCATCGCCACTAGCTGCACTGAGCGCAACCGTCGTACCGAGCGCAATGTCGGATGACGAGTTTACAGACGAAGGCGTTGGTGATGTCGGGCCACTACCGACAAGTGACGGGAGGAATCCTGGCGAGATTAATATATCTCCATCAAGATTGCCGTATATATTAATGGTTCCGACGAATGAACCGTGTGAAGCCAGGACTGAATTGATGACATTAATACTGTTCGCTTGTGCAATCGCGTCGCCTGTCGTGGCATTGCCGGCAGAACTGTTATTTGACACTGTCGCGTCACCACTCGTCGCAGAAACAGTCAATGCCTGAGACGTCGAGACATTTGTTGCTGTCAATGTCACGCCGGGACTCAGTTGGATACTGGCTGCACTCGGGCCCTTCAAAGAATTCTGAATCAGCGGATCGAGCGTTATATCGCCCGTACTATTACCTGTAATGTCTTGCGTAAAGGCTCCTTGCGTGCCCGGATTACCCAAATTAGTCGTTGAGTTAACGAGCGTTGTCGCCGTGACAGACGCCACCGCAGTGCCGGTCGTCGCATTACCAGCAGTTGTATTAGCGGTAACAACCGCATCCCCAGTTTGCGAGGCGATAGTCGTCGTTTCGGTTGGCTGCACGACCGTGACTGTCGTGTCGGTTGGCTGAGCTGGCGGCTCTGTGACAACGGGCACATCCGCTGGCTGTGCGACTGGCAATACATCGACAGGTTGACTCGTCGTGGTATCAGCAGTTGTCGTTGTTGGTATCGGCGCGATCGGTGCGCTATCGTCTGCAAAAGCGGTGAGCGGAAAGCTGAAGGCTACAAAAATTGATACGATATACAGACTGGCGGTCCTGAAACGTTTATGAAATTTCATACTCTTCCACCTTCCTCCAGGGAGGTAGTCAGATGACTACCTCCCTATGTATTACTAGGTATTAGTTAGTGACTTTGATACTAAGCGTTGTACTGCTTGTGTTTGTAGCATCACCACTAGTAGCATCGCCACCAGTTGTGTTGTTCGAAACAGTTGCACTGCCACTTGTCGCTTTTTGGCTATTCGACGTAATGACATTAACGTTGTTGTTATTCGTTAATGTGACTTCGTTCACGGTCTTAGTTGTGACTGTGTTGTGCGAAATAGGCAAAGTATTAGTGTGCACATCTACCGGAGCTGCTAAAGCTGCTGCATCCATAAGTACTGCACCGCTATTACTATTATCGATACTGGCCGATACAGATAATGATGTATCGTTTGATGCGTTACCACTTGTGACATTACCTGCGGTCGTGTTATTTGTTGCACTAGCACTTCCTGATGACGCATACTGGTGGTTCGAGTTATTCACATCAACATTGTTATTATTCTTAACTTTTGTCTTTTGGGTCGTGGTCGTTGTTATATGGTTGGATGCGCCACCGTTATTGTGATGACCATAGCCAGACATCGCACCGACTGATGATGCCAGTCCGAGTGAGCCTCCGGCGACAGCTAGTGCCAATGTTGCCATTCCGACACGTTTTTTGATTGATATCATATTATACCTCCCTCTTATTAATTGCTTCGGGCGATACTATTCGTGTTTTTTTGGCATTCCCGTGATGAATCCCTCACACATATCACCACTCATGATTGTAAGCATGAACGCAGCAAAGATACTTGATATATCTCACGAAAACTTTGTGACAAAGGACACATAAACCGAAACCTCCCCTGATTATGCGTGGGTTTGTAGGTACTCTTCGAGCTTAACGAGAGATGTGATTTTTATGATATTACGGCTTGCGACAATCAGATTTTCTGATTTAAGTGTTTTCATTTCTCGGCTCACTGTTTCCCTGGAAAGACCAGAAGCGGCCGCAAGTTCACGCTCACTAATCTCTAATACGTGCGTACCCTGACTATCTAATAACCCAAACCGTTTACATTCACGAATGATCGCAAAAATGAGTCTTAACTTTGCATTTTTTGTCGTCGCGAGCACGTAGCGAGAAACAGTGTCGTCTAGTACTCGGTATAGATTTGCGAATAAGTCGAGGACGACATATGGATTGAGTTCCAAGAAAGCCAAGACTTTCTCTTTTCCAATCATCTTAATATGAACATCATCGTCAGCTTCGTAAATATATTCCGTGCGATTCGAGTTAAGAATAAGTGACATTGGAAAGTAGCTATGGGGGCCAAATCTATCAATAATAATTTCATCACCTCTGTAGGTGATGTCATATACTTTAATTCTCCCACTTACTAAGTTGTAGCAATAATCTGTAGAGTCACCATTAAAAATAAAAATGTGACCTTTTTTATAATGTCTCACGATACTATCGGAGAAAAGTGATTCGAGTTTATTTCGGGTGGAGATATTCACTTGGGATATAACCTCTTCAATAAAACGTTTACAACTTTACTTTGATCTATAAAGTCTCTAAATGCAAGATATAGCAGAGCTTATGTGATTTTAATCACACTTCTTTTGCAAATATTATTCTATCGAGCCGCCACCAGCTGCCCAGTCGCGTAATCCACCAAGGTTTTCTACAGTCAAACCCTGTCGACGTAAGTAGCTGGTTGCCATCGAGGCGCGTGCGCCAGATGCACAGTATAAATAGAGCTTTTTCGCAGGATCTTTTGTTGGCAGTTCACCCCGCATAATTCGATCAACCGAGAGGTGAAGGGCGTTCTTGGCGTGGCCATTGTCCCATTCATCATCTTCTCGAACATCAATTAATAACGCCTTGTGGGCGAGCACTTCAGCCGTTACTTCAGCTGCGTCTACTTTTTTACCAAATCCAAACATGTTGATTCCTTACCTTATGCGAGGTTATATTTTGCGCGAACTTGCTCTTTGTTGACACCATTAATGAGGTTGGTGTACCCAAGCTGTTTTAGTATGTTGATCGATGCATTCGATCGGCTACCAGAGACACAATACAAGACAAGTTCAGTATCTTTTGGCGTATTCTGCAGAGCCTTTGCACCCTGCATGATAGACGCTGGAGGTATATTGATAGCGCCGTTGACGTGACCACGAGCAAATTCTTCAGGCTCGCGAACATCGATAAATATTCTACTCATGTGTTATATTCCCTTCGTTAGTGACTCTATTGTATTATTAATGTAAACGATTTACAATAACATCATGAAATTAAGTCGTGAAACGAAATACAGCAAAGAGTTACTTGCGGCGCTAACGACTCGCCAGCACGCAACGAATGCTGATCTCCTTTTGGACTTACAGGCTCTTTTTCCAGAAGTAAGCGCGACAACTGTCCATAGAGTCAGTTCGCGCCTCCTCGAGCAAGGAAGAGTCCTCGAAGCGCCCAAAGACACACATGGTGCAATGCGCTATGATGCCGTCATGACACCTCACGATCATTTCATCTGCCAGCTATGTGGTGGTATACGAAATATTGATGTCGCCACAGATGTACTCCCTACTATTAGTCTTGCCCTGGGTGGCTGCAAAGTAACCGGTAGGTTAGTGATATATGGTAGTTGCGAAACATGCCTTGATAAGCAAGCGATAGTACCGGCATAGGCACGAAGGTTACCTAGTAATAGGCTTACGAGTCCTGACTATAAAAGTGAAAAAATCCAAGCGTCCATATATGTTCGTGAATTGCCGTCATCAATAGATGTAGCTTGTTGTTTCGTTGCTAATTGAGCTGCTTTCTGAGGATCATGAAGTGCCAGATACATCAGGACATAGTCGCCAAGTGCAACGTTAAAGTTATCATCCTTGATAGAGTTGCCGACGACAGTATTAATCGTGGAGCCGTCCGACGCATAGCTCAGCATCGCCGGACTCAGTGGCAGTAGCTGGATACCAAGTTTCGCATTGGCCTCGTCACTAAAGAATGTTGAGTACGTTCGCTTTCCTCCAAAGTTCAGTGAGGTGAGGGGACTAGAGAAATTTTTTAGATATGACGGCGTCGTATCAACCGTCCGCCATGCTGACTTTGCAGTCGCAGCCTCATTGGACAACATCCAGGATGCTGAATCTTCAAGCTGCGTATTCTTCGTCAGATCTGCCCACATCGCCACACCATTCCAGGCATTGATTGCTTCCGAACTCGACTCCTGATTGTTCCCGTCAGCAAAGGGCGATAGCCCAGCTGCCCACGAGTGCGCTGCGTAAGGGTCGTAATTACGCTGAATCGGAAAGTCGGGAGTGAGCGTATATGAGGCGATGTCAGCAACCAGTAAATTCACGTCTTTTTGTGAACTTTTCAAAAAATCAGCATCATACTTTCCAAGAATACTTGCCGCGTAGATAAAGTAGCCATAATGGAAGTGATGATCATTAAAATCCTCTGACCCAAATGCTTTTGTCTGCGCAGCAACGCCCTTTAAGGTAGTGTCGTAATAGAAATATTCACCGTTCAGCCGTTTCGCAAAGGCGTCGCTCAATATCGCCTTCAGCTGGCTGCTCGCATCGGCTTGACCGAGCTGCTCGGCAATATCAAGAAGTGTTGCAGCCCGAGCCAGTTGTTTACCTGCGAAATAGCTGTCCTGCCCCGTGATCTTTGTTGATGAGATATCCGCCGCCAGGCTTGTGATGAGTTGCTGTTTATGTGCGTCGCTAAGATGCGATAGGTCGAGCGCATTCGAAGGGCTCGTCGTCGCGACTGACGTCGTAAAGCGTGTCCCCTTAACGGCCTTCATCGGCCCATAGACACTCTCGTATGTTTCGACTACTGAATCATTATCAACAACCTTGCTATAGCTCATAGGTGCAAAAACGGTTGGTTGATTATTATTAGTCTTGTATTCAAATATCGTCCGAGTTGTGGTTGTATCGATCTTACGAGAAACCTCGACTGATGTTATTTCGTTCGCTGCAAAGTCGCGTAGCGTATCACTCTGTGTGTCTGGGAGCGCGTAGAACGTCAAGAGGCTTTCTTTTGGCGCAGTCAGAGTTGCCGTCGATCCTTCCGTAGCTATACGACTACCGTTACTCGCAACGACAGCGTAATCGTGGCCAGCCTTCGTGTAACGAACATAGGAGGATGAGGCGCCAGCAGCCACCTTGCCGAGTCCAGTCAGATGAAGCGTTGCTGCTGCAGTCGCACGATAATAAACGTACGGAGAGCCCTCTGCGACGGTCAGGTTGCCGAGTGGTGCACGAGAGTCCGAGTACGTTAGCGTCGCAGAGACTTTATCAAAGCGACTGAGCTTGAAGCCAGTAGCGTCATCGATCGACACAATCGCACCGGGTGTGTGTTGACCAGAAATAGTTGCGGGGCTGGACTGAACGTCAGGAAGGCCAATTTCAAACCCCGTGTCTTTCGCGAGGAAACTCAGAGGCATAGAATAGACAGATAGGGGCGACGACTGCAGCACCATGCCGCTGACCCATGAGTTTGTCGGTGGAATAATCTTGGTGTCAATCCTGCTCGTATCGGCGGATGATCCATTCTTCTTTGCCAAGCCATCAAGCGTCGATTGATCGACGAGCACAATACCTGTAGGGGCGAGCGGGCTACTAATCACGCCGTTCGTTAACAGCAGCGCAACCGTCGTCGTGACTGCCGCAGCCGCTATGATAGCTATCGAGATAATAAGCTTTTTTTGATGTATCATCGGTTTTAATGACCCAGTGGCTTGAATAGTTGTTCGATAAAGGTAAAGAGACCTTGATACCAATTATCTTGACTAAGCCGGAGCGTTGCTTCAACCGGCGTACCGACCGAGAAACGGAAGTCGCTAATGTTGGCATTTTTAATACGTGCCTTTACGACAGTATCGACATTTTCGCCATTACTCACGAGTGCGATCGAAAAGATCGTGGCATCTTGCGTACTATTATCAGGTAATCGAATGTTCATCTTGTTCGTCTTGCTGATGCGAGCATAGTCTGGTGGCGATAGGCGGAAATGTGCAACGACGTACAACGACCCAACCGTGTTAACAGACGCGACAATGCCCCCAGCCGGAGCATATGAACCTTCGTGGTAAGCGATTTTTTCAACGACACCATCGTCATTCGCTTTGAGCTGAATATAATTGGTCGTCGGGTCGACGCTAAAGGGCAGGGAAGCAACGACAAGATTCCTCGTCGTAATTGCTTCATTGAGTTGGGCACTCTGAATCTCAAACAGGATCTGTCCCTTGCTGACCGTATCGCCAATTTCTACATTTTGCTTGACGACGAGGCCAGGGTAATCTGTACCGATGCTCGTTGAGTCTGCCGCAAGTTCTGCTTTTGATGACTGTGAAACCGACATAATACTGTTAAGATACAGCGCTAAAGCACCAACAACAACAATCACAACAAAGATACCGAATATTAATTTGAGTCGACTCATGAATTTCATAATAAAGCCCTTTCTTTTATAGTAATGCGCTTCAATCTGTCTTGCTTCTTTACCTGACGACGCTGCCGTTTCAGCGTTCGCGCCTCTGATAAAGCCATGGACACAAAGTACCCGAATACGAAGGTATTAAGCGCATTCCACGCAAGTGATATCGAGAACTCATCAGTATAGAACGACTTCGCCAGCCCAACGATAGTTGTCAGCAGCAAGAAGACGAAAACATAGACTTGAATACGAACATAGTTAAACGGTGAATCGTAGGACACAGTATTAGTTGCGTGCCACGCCTGATCACGACGAGTAAGCGCGTTAAAGAAAGCTTTAATGTAAATAGGGAAGGAGACATTCGATAGCATCAACGTCTTGAACTTGAATCCACCCATCGTGTAGAACGCCAGCACTAGTTGTGAAACGTAGAAACCGCTATACATTAACGACCATTGCCAGATCGGAATGGTCGTCGCTATCGGTGACAGGTTAAAGTAAATTTGTAGTGGCGGCAAGAGTAGTAAGAGTAGTACTGAAAAGCCGATAAAGTAATACGAGGTAGTCGCAAAGTATTGCAGCCGTTGGTCGATAGTTAATTTACGTCGAGTGAGCGGGTTAGCGCGAAGGAATATCTCGAAACTTCCCGTTGCCCAACGAAGTTGCTGCTTTGAGTACGCCATAAGCGTCTCGGGTGTCTTGCCAACGGCTAGAACGGTCGGAATATAGATTGAATCAAATCCCTTTTCATGTAAGTGTAGCGACGTCCAAATATCTTCAGATTTTGATTTTGTCACCATGCCTCCAATAGACTCAACGGCTCGGCGACGAAAGACGACATTCGTCCCCACACAGAAAGCGGCATTAAAACGATTCTTACCAGACTGAATCAATGAGTAGAAAACGTTCTGCATAAAGTTCGCCGCCGTCGAGACGAAGTTATTTTGATTGTCATAGAACTGAGGTGTTTGCACAAATGCCAGATTATCATTTTCAAAAAAAGGAATCGTTTCATACAAAATTGTCGGTTTTGCAACAAAGTCAGCATCAAGGATGAGGTAAAATTCGCCCTTTGTCATTTTTAATGCGTAATTGATATTACCAGCTTTGGCGTTATCGTGAACTGGACGTCGGATATAATCGACGCCAATTTTTAAAGCCATCGCCTTTACTTCATCCGACTCGCCGTCATCAAGAATGTATGTCGCGTGCTTGCCGTAAATGTTGCGGGCTGCAATTGCGGTTGCACGAATTTCAGCTATTGGCTCGCCGTAGACGGGGATATAGATATCAACTTTGATTGGTTTGTGGTGCACGTACATTGGGACACTGCGGGATACCTCGGCATCCTGTTTCTTCAAAATACTAATTGCCGATTTTCCCACTGGCGCATCGTAGAGCTTTGCCTGAGCACTATGGTACTCATAGTTACGTGGATTAATGCGACCGCTCAATATTGTCCAGAACGACAAAAGCCCCTGGATAATAATAAATATCTCGGCAGTCAACGCGAGGGTATAGGGCAGAGGGTCACCGCGGTAGGCTGGCTGAAGGAGATAGTTTAAGTAGATGAAGGCACCGATAGTTGCGATGCTAAGAATAAGGGTGACTGACGGAGACGTGAGCTGCTTTTCGATACGATTGGCAGACGTCTGTAAATTTTCTGTCATTTTTTGCACAAAGTCCTCCTGGGAAATTCATAGTGAATACATAGTAATATCATTCTTCACTATAACTATGTCTATCTTACCCTACTATACCTACATCTAACTAACCTTACAGTAGTCACGAGTCCATTGATCTGTGATATCTATCACAGATATCATGCTCACAATGTTCTATTCTATAACCAGGAGGAATCCCCATGATTCATAGCAACAAGACGGTTAAGGTCATAAATAGTGCAGGTCCAACAGGATTTATCTATTTTCTGGCATACATCGGTGCGGCGATCTACTTTATCGAACAGAGTTCCGGAACATTCTGGACAGTCATACTCGGGCTTCTTCAAGCAGCAGTATGGCCGGTATACGCCACATACAATATATTACGACTCCTCGTCGGCGCGTAGCTTGCGCAGTGCACACCCGGACTCGCACATAGCAGAACTTTGGGCGTGGGTACACATAAAGCACATAACATAGGAAACTAGGAAGGTAGGATACCATGTCACAAGCAAAGCATCTCCACACACTGAGCCGATTATCGGCTCATCCCATCGCACGTAATATAGAATGGGCTGAACTCATTCCGGCATTGGCCACGATTGGTCTTCTGCAAACAGAAGCAAACGGTAATTATCGATTTACGCGCAATGGGCATACTATTACGTTCGAACGGTCTGAACGCAAAACTATCGACGCCGAAGACGTTATAAAACTCAGGCACTTCCTGCGACAAAGCGCCCAACCTGTTCAGACAGACGCTGCCTTGTTGCATGCGGTTGTCATCGCTGTCGATCACCACAAAGCGACAATTGTGCACGAACCTGGCACAGCAGGTGAGTCGGTCGAACGCCTTGAGGCCGATCTCAGCCAGGGGAGAATTCTTCATAAGACAAAACATCACGCTCCATATCATGACGAAAACCCGACCGATGACAATCAATACTTTAACGCCATCGTAAAATCGATGATGAAAAGTCAGCGAATCGTCATACTGAGTCACGGAACAGGGTCGAGTAGCGCGGCCGAGAAGTTACTCGCCATCGTGAAAGAGGGGTATCCGTTGCTACTCAACAAGATTATTGCAATTCAAAAATGTGACCTTGAGGCGATGACTGATCCGCAGATTATTGCAATGGGAACTGATCTGCTCCACGGATCTGCCGACAAGCTCACTTAAAACGCTTGTGACGCATATTATTTGATATACTACGCGCATGGCTTTAATCTTTCTTATTGTTGCGACGATTATTGGTAGCGCGCTATCACTTATTGGTGGTCTTTTCCTATTACGAGCAAAGAAACACCGCAAGCTAGCAGTCCTTTTGACACTTCCTTTTGGTGCCGGAGCGCTATTAGCTGCGGCCTTCTTTGACCTTCTACCAGAAGCTTTTAATCTTGGTGAGCCGCGACAGCTGCTCTTGTGGACACTGGCCGGATTTACGCTCTTTTTTGTGCTCGAGCGTTCCTCGAGTTGGTTTCATCATCATCACGACCATCAGTCAGATAGTGACGCCCAACAAAATGCTCAACAGCGCCGATTAATTGTCGCCGGGGATATTCTCCACAATGCGATTGATGGCTTTACGATTGGCGCCGCCTTCCTCGTGAGTATCCCAACAGGACTGATTACGACGCTGGCCGTCAGTGCGCACGAAATTCCTAAAGAGCTGGGGACATTCGCGATGCTACTTTCACGAGGATGGAAAGACAAAACCGTCGTGATTGCTAACCTGGCGACTGCCGTTTCGACAACAGCAACGGCCGTCTTGATTTATTTCCTAGGAACAAGCAATCAACTACCGGTCGGGCCATTACTCGCCATTACAGCTGGTTTTTTTATATACGTCGCAGCCAGTGACATTATCCCTGATATTCACGAACAACCACATAGGGCAGGCACCATCCAAGAAATTATGCTGGTCGCGGGCATCGTTATCGTCGGTACGCTGATCACACTGCTTGGCGTCTAGGGCTACTTTTTCAAACATAAATATTTGTTTGCTATACTAAGTATATGGGAATTTTAACTGACACATACACACTAAACACGGGCGCAGACATACCAAAAATTGGATTCGGCACGTGGCAAATACCAAACGGGGATGAGGCGTATAATGCAACCGCTTTTGCCCTCAAGTCGGGATACCGGCACATTGACACAGCTCGTGTCTATGGCAACGAAGAAAGCGTCGGCAAGGCAATTGCTGACAGCGGCATTGCACGCGAAGAAATCTTCTTAACCACCAAGCTTCCTGCTGAAGAAAAAACGTACGAGGGCGCACTTGCGAAGTTCGAAACGTCGCTTGCGACACTTGGCGTTGAATACGTTGATCTTTACCTGATTCACGCACCGTGGCCATGGGCAGACCGTGGTGGCGACTATACCAAGGGCAACATCCAGGCTTGGAAAGCGCTCGAAGAGATCTACAAAAGTGGTCGCGCCAAAGCGATTGGTGTTTCTAACTTTAGCGTCAACGACCTACAAGCAATCCTCGATAACGGAACAGTTGTGCCAGCAGCCAACCAAATCCGATTCTTTATCGGATCGACACAAGAGGACGTGACTAAGTTTAGCCAGAATAAGGGCATTTTGGTCGAGGCTTACTCACCACTCGCAACTGGCCGCATCCTCAACAATCCAGACGTTAAAAAGATTGCTGAAAAGTACGACAAAACTGTCGCCCAGGTATCAATCAGGTACACACTTCAGCGCGACACAGTCAGCTTACCAAAATCAACGCACGAAGAATACATCCTGCAAAACGCAGCTGTCGATTTTGAAATTGACGCTGAAGACATGGCTTTCCTTGATGGACTCAAGGATACCGAAGCGTAGTTTTTCGCTCGTTCGTTAAAACAAAAGGTCTCCAATAGGGAGGCTTTTTGTTATGATAGACAGATGAAAATAAAGCTGATCGCCAAAAAAGCATACGACGGCCTTGATGGGATATTCTCGGACAAAGAAGCCTGGATGTTATTCCGACTGGCGGCCTTCGTTGAGACTTTCGGCTGGACCTGCCTGATTATTGCGATCGTTGCCTTGAAACTTGATTGGCCCTATGCAACGACGTACATTGCAGTCGGAGGCAGTATCCACGGTATTCTGTATTTGTTTTACGTCTTTATCGTGATCTTTAGCCACCGCTCACTCAAGTGGAGTTTCTGGCGATTCCTGGTTGCTGAGTTTGTCAGCAACCTGCCATACGGTGCATTGGTCTTTGAGCTATGGATTGCAAATCGCCGCAAGCATGGAAAGATCTAGTTTTTTACCACTTTAGAACTTGTGCCATTATGCCAAAAACCGCAGAACTCACAAACGTACTGTTGTAACTCCCTGGCTGGCGCAGATAACTCGGCGTCAAGCTGAGTGACATATTTACGCTTTTTCTTGGTGCCAACTAAACAATATTCGGCTGGGTTAGGGACGAGAGGAAAGGCAGGGCTGCGCTTGACGTGTTTCATGCGCTTGGCATTTCGTTACTCATTTCAGGAACAGAAGTCATTATTGAACCTCGAAGGTGCCGCTGACTTCGTCATTCATGTGATCGTGGAATATAAAGCTACCAGTTTGCGTCAGTGTCACTGAAAAGCTTTGATAACGAAGTAAGTCTCGCGTCTCGATACCGTCGTATGTCATGTGGTGATCGTGAACGCCAAACGCCATCATCCGATCGACATTGTCCATATTCTTAATAGTGAGCGTGTCACACCGTGCCGCAACCGTATGACTTGGTTGAACGATATCATTCTCGATAACGACAAGATGAGTAGTGCGGTGAGGTGAACAGCCTTGATGAAGACTCGTGTACTGATCGTCGATATACGCCGAGGTGGCGACGATGGCTCCGTACAGTGCGCCGAGACTCACCAGGGCCGCGACAGCTGCAATAACGAAGATTTTTTTACGGTGACTCATGCGCATGATTATAGCACGATAGTTGGCCCGACTTTCCGCTTGGCTCCCTTGTGAAAGCTACGAGTAGGGTGCAAGAAAACCTCTTGTCGGACGTCTATAGTTACGGCGATAAAATATGGCGCATCCACTCATAAACTTGATAGAATAGAGACAGTTGATAAAGAGAACTTAATACAGAGGGAATATTTCACACATGGGTAAGAAATTACACGCACTAGGGTTATTTGCATTTAACAACCCGTGGAAAGTCATCAGCGGCTGGGTTCTACTGATCGTCGTCCTCGGACTTTTGGCTAGTCAGTTTATACAGCCGACCAGTTCTAACATTTCTATCCCGGGCACGGAGGCACAAAAGGCAATTGATCGTGCGAATGTCCTTTTCCCTAACTCAGGCAAAGCCTCTGGACGTATTGTTTTCAAGGTGGCCGACGGAAAGTCCATCAGTGACTACAAAACACAAATAACCGATCTTTCGACGACAATTCGTCAAGTCGAAGGCGTCAGCACTGTCGCAGACCCATTCATTGATCCATCTTTTATCTCTCAGTCAGGGACGATTGCGTATGCCCAAGTACAGCTAAAAGATGCGTCAGGGTCAGTCACGGCAGCAACAATTAGCGGCGTTCAGTCAGCAGTTAAGACCGCTCGAACCAGTGGCCTACAGGTTGAAACCGGCGGCGACCTTATTACAAAAGTACCAGGTGAAATACTCGGAGTAGGGGAGATGGCTGGTGTACTGGTTGCGCTCGTCGTTCTACTGATTACGCTTGGGTCACTGATCGCGGCCGGCATGCCGATTATCACTGCGCTAGTTGCTATTGCCGTCAGCATGGCTGGACTTTTCTCGCTCAGCCAACTCATCAGTATCAATGCGACGACACCCGTCCTTGGCGTCATGCTTGGACTTGCCGTTGGAATCGATTATTCACTCTTTATCATCAATAAGTATCGCCGACTGCTCCGTGATGGCTATAGCTACAAAAATGCCGCATCAAAGGCGATCGGAACTGCTGGCAATGCTGTGATCTTTGCAGCGCTGACCGTTGTGATTGCCCTTGCCGCACTGACTATCGTTAACATCCCATTCATGACGCTCATGGGGCTATCTGGAGCAGCTACGATCGCCGTAGCGGCAATGGTATCGGTCAGTTTGGTCCCAGCTATGCTCGGAGTCGCTGGACATCACGTCTTCACGAAGAGAACTCGTGCGATTGTTGCAGCCGCCCAGGCTAAAGGCCCGCAACCGATTCACAAGGTAAGTCATAGCACTGTCTGGTACAAGTGGGGTAAGCATTTAACTAACCATCCGGTGGTCGCCCTTATCATTTCACTTGCGATCATCACGACGCTAGCCCTTCCTGTCCGAGATTTACAACTTGGACTACCGACCGACCAGTACGCAGCTGGTCAAACGACACAAAAGAAAGCCTATGACCTTTTAACCGAAGGTTTTGGGGCTGGATTTAACGGTCCGCTGACTGTTGTTGTCGAAGGTCTTCCAGCCGTCACAGACGCCGACAAGACAACCGTCCGCAATACCTTATTGGCACAGTACAGCCAGCAGCCAACTGCCAAAAACCTCACGCCTGCTCAACGGGCAGCCGCAGCCGAAACACTCAATGCAACCGTCGAGCAATATGCAAAGTTTATGCAGCTCAAGAAGGTCGCCGATAGCCTCGCAAAACTTGATAACGTCACTCAAACACTTCCTGCGGCTGTCGTTGAAAATGGTACGGCTGGCATCATACAGGTTGTTCCAAATTCTGCACCAGGTGACCAAGCAACGAAAGACCTCATCCAGACCGTTCGTGATGCCTCAAACAAAACGAGTGTTACAGGTGACGCTGCTGTTTCGTTGTCAGTCACAGGTAGCGCCGCTTTGCAGGATGACATCAACAGCAAGCTTGGCGCCGCATTGCCGCAATACCTTCTCGTCGTCGTCGGGTTATCACTTATTTTGCTGATCGTCGCATTCCGCTCTATCCTCATTCCAGTCAAAGCAACAATTGGGTTCCTATTGTCCGTCCTGGCGATGTTCGGCTCGATGGTCGCCGTCTTCCAATGGGGCTGGCTCGGTATCTCCGATGCGCCTGGGCCAATCGTTAGCTTCATCCCGATTATTTCGATCGGCATCCTGTTCGGCCTTGCGATGGACTACGAGTTCTTCCTGGTCTCGAGCATGCATGAAGCCTTTGAGCAAACGAAGAAAGCCAAAGAAGCCGTCGTGACAGGCTTTGGTGTTGGGAGTAAAGTTGTCACCGCTGCGGCCATCATCATGGTCAGCGTGTTCGCTGGATTCATCTTTAACCACGACTCAACAATTCAAGCACTTGGCTTTGGCCTAGCTGTCGGAATCCTAGTTGATGCGTTTCTCGTTCGCATGACTATTGTCCCTGCGGTCATGACACTGCTCGGCAACGCAGCCTGGTGGCTTCCAAAATGGCTCGACAAACGATTGCCGCACATCTCTATCGAAGGCGAGGAGGAATAGACCTAAACCTCACGAGACGGATTTTTCGATTGATTTAAATCCATCCTTTTTCACTTTTTGGTATTCTCGCCAAATGAGTCCAAGGATCAAAAGGTCTAGCACTGTCAATCCAATCACGAAAACAGAGGGATTGATAAAGAAGATATCATATAGCTGATACAACGTCAGCGCACCGAGCGTGATCAGCGAAAATGGATATGCCCAAAGTTTATTTCGAAGGATGCCGATAACGGATATAAGTTTTATAGCCGCGTGAACCAAGAGATAGACAATCAAGAATAATCTGCCGCCATCGGTAAACTGATGTGATGCATTGATGAGAAAGTTGGCAATAACATCGTTAGGGTCGTCAACTAATTCTCTATGTGTCGCCAAAAGAACAAGACCTTGAAGATGCCGAGGACTCAGGAAGACCAGCGCGATTGCCGTCACAAGCTCGATCAGCCCATCGATACCTTTGATGAGAATGCCGTATTCAAAGATTTTATCGAAGAGATTTTTTGGGTGGAACCAAGCGGTGCCCTTGGTGACTGTTTGATTATTCGTGTCCATATCACTCCAGTATATCGCGCCAGACGTAAAATCATCTACAAGATCAGCTGCACACGTTTGCTATAATTGTAAGATGGAAGAAATTGGAATCGAATCAACGCTCGTTGAAGCAATCAAAAACGGCGACAAAACAATTGAAGGACGCCTCGGCAAGCCTCGTTTTTTACGTATCAAAGAAGGCGACCATATCAGCATTCGTGAAGATTTTTGGTATGAAGGCGCAATACTCGAATCACTCTCGCAGGCCCTTGAAGTCGTTGTTACCCAAGTGTTATATTTTGAAACATTTAAAGAAATGCTCACCGCTGTCGATTTCCAAGCAGCTGTCCCAACCGCAAAAACAGTTGACGAAGCCGCCAAAACATACAAAGAATTTTATAGCGCCGAAGACGAAAAAGAGTATGGTGTCGTGGCGCTTTCTTTTGCGTTACTGTAAATATTTTTTTATAGGCACAACATGTAAATGACCACGTATTGGCACTAAATCTCGCCGTGACGGTGGTGCGAGATTTGGCAAAGCCATGAAGAAGGCGCATAATAGATATAAATACGTACGTTCTCATGAAAACGAAAGGTTTTTACATGTCAAAGAATACAGTAATAACAGAAGCAATGCAGTCTCGAAAGATTACCGTCTAATGGCTAAATCTTTAAGCGCACAACGTTTTCTCGACTCAGCAGAAGCCCAAGATGTTCGTGTTATTTTAAAAGAAATGATGACAGATCCTGACTTTAATACAAAGTCTATGTACTCACCGACAGCCGGTGGCGACGTGCTTTTCGTTGACAAACACATGGAATACTTGAGCCAACACACTGGACTAAATGTCTCTCACTACCTATCGAACTTACGACTCATGACTCGCGTTCGTCCGTAGTCACGACGCATCGCCTGCAGAGCAAGTCCTGTTAATGATATACTCGTTTGATGAGCACTCTCGATACCCAACCAAAACATCCTCACGTTAAAATTATTCGACAAATCATTCCTGAAGTCGCAGAGCCAGTCTCCACAAAACAACACGACGTCTTTCATCACATTTCACAAGTTGTGTCGACAAAATTAGGGTCACCGATTGCTTTCTTTATGGCTGTACTTTTGATCGTACTATGGATCTCGTCGGGTCCTATTTTTGGATTTTCAGATACATGGCAACTCGTCATTAACACAACAACAACAATCGTTACGTTCCTCATGGTATTTGCGATTCAGAATACACAAAACCGGGACGCTAAAGCGATGCAGCTAAAACTCAACGAGCTTATCCAGAGTAGCCATAGCGCTCGAACGGAATTTGTTGATATTGAAGACCTGACCGATACAGAACTTGACGTCATGCAAGACCAGTTCAAAATTATCCACGAAAAATTCAGACTTC
>Ga0209511_1000217_pt1 | contig 64184 bp, 60 predicted proteins | sample SSSSmetaG_FD_184141 | JGI IMG/M metagenome (GOLD analysis project Ga0209511, IMG submission 184141) | Glacier valley bacterial and archeal communities from Borup Fiord, Nunavut, Canada, to study Microbial Dark Matter (Phase II) - ​SSSS... | ecosystem: Environmental > Aquatic > Freshwater > Ice >... | reverse complement strand
TGAAAAAAGATTTTCAATAAAAGAATCTAGGCAACTAGAAGACACTGCTCCTAATTGCCTAGATTCTGAGATGTCATTATCTACTTAACTTAATGACATTGCATCAGAGGCTTCTTTTTTTATCGCTGGCTTTAAGGCTGCAAGTGTTATGGGCTCAAACTCCACTCCTTGAAGTTTTACAGCAACATCAGTGCTTAAAATCTCTACATAACCATTACCAGTTAGAATGATATTGGCAATAATACTTTCCATTTCCATATTTACATCTTTGGCTCTTTCTACATAACCCATATTCATGATGGTATCTTTTAAGGTTACTTTATACAATCCACTTTTAATATCTTTGCCAACTAAATATTTCCCATCGGAATATTTGATTGTCTTTGGTGAAACTGCTTTTTCGCTTGTAGTAGATGGTGCATTATTAGATGACTGTGGTGTAGTTGAGGTACCATTTTTTCCACCACCTATTACACTAATAATAATTATTATTGCCAAGGCACCTAAAAAAGTCAAAACTTTGTGTCTCATAAAGAAATTCCTTTGGTCTTTACCACAGTTAGGGCACTTTTTAGTAGATGAACTTATTTCTTATTACATTCTTTACATGGTTTCATTGCCATTTGTAATTCCCTCCATATTTTAATAAATACTTATTAGGATATATTAGTAATGTTTAACAAGCAATTTAGACTAATTACTTTATCATTATCTATAACCCAAAATACGCATTAAGTTTGTGTATTGCATTAAATGTATTTATACTACTTATTATGCAATCTGTAGTGATACAATTTCCTTGTTAAAAAACCACCATTTGTATATATATCCTCCATGCTTATTGCATATCTATATTCATTCTCACATTTATATAAAATAAAACAGGAACATTTTAGTCAAAGGTTTGAAAAAATAAAAGGGTGATAATAGTGCCTAAAATACCCCAGCAAAATAATTTGAAATTTTATTGACAACAATATAGACATACTGCTATAATATCAAGGCAGGGTACAGTTAGATGGCTTTGCAGAGAGTGGTAATAATATTAGTATTAATAACACTCACACCAACAGCATCATGGGAGCTTAGCTCAGCTGGGAGAGCATCTGCCTTACAAGCAGAGGGTCATAGGTTCGAGCCCTATAGTTCCCACCATATAGTTATTCAATGAATAAAGCAGCCAACTTGTAATAGAGTGAGGCTGCTTTATTTATTTAACGATAATATCTCCCTTTTTATAGAAATGAGGGAATACCTAAAGATTATTGTTTGAATTTTTATGGTATATCTTTATATCTCCTCAAATGTTGCTTATATTATGTTATGTAAACCTACGCATGTATTTCCTACTCTCAACATCAATTATAAGACTTGTTTATCTATATTGACCAATTCATAATAAACTCTTTAGCATTGGAGTCTTCATTTATCTATTCTTTCTCAATAATTAACCCAGCCTTTTTGTAAAAACTCACAGATTTTTCATTTTGCTTATATACAGCTAAATTTAATATTTATAATTATTTTTAGCAAATTCAATTAGTTTTCTTCCAATTCCTTGCCCTTGATAATAATTTCAACAAATAAATTTTAATAATTATGCAATAAAATTTCCTATATTTTAAGGGTTGACAAAACATAATTGAGCTGTTAAACTATCAAAGTGTCAAGAGGCAATCAATTGCTCTTGCACAACAAAAATATTTGCTATAACATTGAAATAGCACATTAAGTGTGCTGGTGTAGCTCAGCAGGTAGAGCAGCTGACTTGTAATCAGCAGGTCGGGGGTTCGATTCCGTCCGCCAGCTCCAAAACCCTTCAAAATAAACATTTTGAAGGGTTTTTTTATATCATAAAAAAATAAGCCGACTTACTTTTAAATACTCTGTTTTCCTCATTTAAGGCAATACACTTATTTACTTTTTAATTCTTCTTCGCCATAATAAAATAATCCATAATAATTTATATTTGCCGATTATAACAAATAATTTAGAAGGATTTATATTTCTCAATCCTTCATGGTAGTTATAACTACTTTTATGAGAATGCCATGAGTAAGTTGGTTCAACTTGGTATGCATGCAGGAATACCTGAGTTAGATGCAGCAACGTTACCTTTTAGAATTTGGTTGACTGAAAATATTAGCACGAGAGAAGGGTGGGGAGTATTCAGCTTTGCAATTGTTACTTGTCTCTGATGATATCAGGTTTTATGTTTCAGTTTCTCTTGCATAAGATTACTCCTCTTAAGGCTTTATTACATTAGTTTATGTTAATTAACTGCTGATGTGGTAACTAATTAACTTTACATAATTAAAGGAAAGAGGAATTTTAATTTTCGTAGCGAATATTAACAGTATTGATGAGGTGAGAAAAATGCTAATTGATATGGACGTTACAATAGCATATAAATGTTTCTCTTGTGGAACGTTTGATTTTACTAATATCAATCTTTTCAAACTTTTTCTACATCACAGGGTTATGTCCAAATGTAGATGTGGGGGAGCGAAGCTGGAGATACTTGAGATATGTAAGAATGAGTATAAATTAACTGTACCTTGCATTGGATGCGGCTCCGAGCATTCTCTGATAATTGACAGAGAGAAGCTTATTAGCAAAGATATTACGATATTCACATGCCCAATAACCGGCATCAAGCAATGCTTTGTAGGCAGGGATGCCGTGGTCAGAGAGTATGTAGATAATTTCGAAAAAGAATTAGATATTATGATAGATGATCTTGGTTATGAAAACTATTTTGTGAATACTCAGGTTATGATAGACACTTTAAATAAAATACATGATATTGCTGAACAAGGCCATTTGCATTGTGAGTGCGGCTGCGATGATATCATAGTTTCTTTGCTACGCAAGAGTATTTATCTTAAATGTCCACAGTGCACGGGAAATAAATTTATTCCTGCAGCTTCAAATAATGATTTAAAAAAGACACTTCAGAAAGTCAGTATAGTTTTATTAGAAAAGAAATCTAAATATAATTATCAAACAAAAGTATGAATAAAGATACAAAATAAAGGAAAGAATTCCATTATAATGGAAATATAGCACTAAGATTGACATGTATTTACACTTTTGATATAATAGCTTTGTTGTGGGATACTCGTAAATTCTCCTCTAGAAAAAGGATGTAATAAAAGATTTTTCTATAAAGATTTTTCAAAAAAAATTCCAAAATTTAATGTATATACAATTAAAAGATTTTTTATAAGGTGGTGAACTATGGACCAGATTAATTTACAGTCAAAAACACTGGAAGACTTGCGATATATTGCAAAAATGATGGGTGTAAAAAATATATCCAAATTTAAAAAGAATGAACTGATGGATTTATTGGTCAAAAACTCTGGTGAAGCCAAAGAAGAGGATTACCAGAAGAGCGAAAAACATATTTCTGAGGGAAATCTGCAATCTGAGCAAGCTGAGATTTTTGAAGCTCCAGCGCCTATCACAAGTGAGCCCCAGATTATTGAAGAGAATCAATTGCAAGGAGACCAAGAGCCAGTTTTGAGGAAATCTCGAAGAGGAAGGCCTAGTAATGCATCTAAAATGCTGGACAAGCAAATAGAGAGCAATTTAGAAGCTTCTGATACCCAAGAGATAAAATTAAAAGACGTTCAAAAAGTCGATGAATTAGATACAAAATCAGATACAAAACCAGATACAAAACCAGATACAAAACCAGATACAAAACCAGATACAAAACCAGATACAAAACCAGATACAAAACCAGATACAAAACCAGATACAAAACCAGATACAAAACCAGATACAAAACCAGATACAAAACCAGATACAAAACCAGATACAAAACCAGATACAAAACTAGATACAAAACCAGATACAATATCTGATTCACAAACAGATATGAAACCAGATAGATTGTCAGATAGGTTAATGCATATAGGAATAAAGAATGCTGAAGAAAAGCATCCTGAAAAATTGGATAATCAAGCACAAAGCAGAGTACATACTCATAGGCCACTAAAGCCTCAGATGTCTTCTCCTCATAATACAGAAAGACCTCAAAGAATTGGTCACAAACCTTTGATAAACTCTATACCACAAAAAACAGAGACACAGCAACCTAGGCAGCAATCATATATGCAGCCGAGGAGACCACAGCAATTACGGCAGCAACAACCATCACAACAACAACAACCATCACAACAACAACAACCATCACAACAACAGCAACCATCACAGCAACAGCAGCAACAGCAGCAACAGCAGCAGCAACAACCATCACAGCAGCAACAACAATCACAGCAGCAACAACCATTACAGCAGCAACAACAATCACAGCAACAACAGCAACAACCATCACAGCAACAACAACCACAGCAACAACAACCACAGCAACAACAACCACAACCACAACCACAGCAACAACAGCAGCAATCACAATTACAGCCACAACAGCAAGGCAATGATAAGTTTGAGAGCGACGACCCAGTAGAAGGTGTTCTTGAAGTCTTGCCTGATGGATATGGATTTTTAAGAAGCGAAAATTTCTTGTCTGGTCCGCGTGATGTTTATGTTTCTCCATCACAAATACGAAGGTTTGGACTTAAAACAGGTGATAAGATACGAGGAAAAGGAAGAATCCCAAAAGAAGGAGAAAAATTTCAGGCATTACTCTATGTTCAATCAATTAATGGAGATACACCTGATGTTGCTTCCAAAAGAGTACCATTTGAATATTTGACACCTATTTATCCTGAAAATAGAATTACGTTAGAGACTGCACCAAGAGAGTTTTCTACAAGACTTATAGACCTTGTTGCCCCTATAGGCAAAGGTCAAAGAGGAATGATAGTTTCACCTCCTAAGGCGGGTAAAACTATACTTCTAAAGAAAATAGCAAATGCTATTGCTACCAACTATCCTGAGGTAGAGTTGATTGTTTTGCTTATTGATGAACGACCTGAAGAGGTTACCGATATGCAGCGCTCTATAAAGGGAGATGTTATATACTCTACCTTTGATGAAGTACCAGATCATCACATTAAGGTTGCTGAGATGGTTTTAGAAAGAGCTCAGAGACTTGTGGAACAGAAAAAAGATGTAGTAATTTTACTTGATAGCATTACTAGATTGGCTAGAGCATACAATCTTACTATTCCACCAACTGGCAGAACATTATCAGGAGGCTTGGACCCTGGCGCATTGCATAAGCCAAAGAAATTCTTCGGAGCTGCAAGAAATATCGAGTTTGGCGGAAGCTTGACAATAATGGCAACTGCACTTATCGAGACAGGAAGCAGAATGGATGATGTTATTTTTGAAGAATTCAAGGGAACAGGTAACATGGAGCTTCACCTTGATAGAAAACTATCTGAGAAGAGAATCTTCCCTGCTATAGATATTAACAAGTCTGGAACACGTAGAGAAGAATTGCTACTTAGCCAGAAAGAGCTTGAAAGCGTTTGGGCTATTAGAAAAGCAATGAGTAATATGGGTACTGCCGAAGTTACAGAGGTATTGATAAACAAGCTCATGCAGACTAGGACTAATGATGATTTTGTAAAGACTATCAATATATCTTTCCAAGATAAGAACTTATAGGCTCAAAGGCATTAAAAATTAGTTAAAAATAATTTACAAAAGTTGTATTAAAAAAGGGTATTGCGATATGTTCATTTTTATGTTAAAATATCACTTGCCTCTTTAATAAGCAACTTAGTACATTTTTGTACGTTGAATATATATAAATCATGCTGTTCATTGAGGACAACGCAATTATGTTTGAAAGAAGGTGAAAAACAATGAAGGAAGGTATTCATCCAGATTACTCAGAAGCAGTAGTTAAATGTGCATGCGGTGAGACTTTTACAACTGGTTCTACAAAGAAGTCACTTCACGTTGAAATTTGTTCAAAGTGTCATCCTTTCTTTACAGGAAGGCAGAAACTCATTGATACTGGTGGACGTGTTGATAAGTTTAAAAAGAAATATGGTATCGTTGATAACTCTGATAACGTATAATTCTAGACATTATAAGAATGAAGACATTAAAAAGACTGGGAAGGTTTATCTCCCAGTCTTTTGTTTAATATTCAAAAGATGTTAAAAGTCAAAAACACAAAAAGATATAATTACAATTGACTATTTTAGTTAGTTTGCGTATGATTTGATATAGATATATATATGTACTGTAATATTGAAGAACTTAATTAGAAGTATTTTGGTTAAGTAATGGGGGAGGTAAAATGAAAAAAACAACAATTGGTGGTCAAGCATTATTAGAAGGACTTCTAATGATTGGACCTCAGTATAGAGCTACAGCTATAAGAAAACCAGATGGCGAAATAGTGATTGAAAAGAAACCAATGAAGCCAAAGAGTAAACTTTCAAAAATCCCTATAATTAGAGGTGCAGTAAATCTTTTTTCGCAAATGGTTATTGGTGTAAAGGCGCTTATGTATTCGGCAGACTTTATAGATGTTGAAGATGGTGACAAGCCGTATGAACCATCGAAATTTGAAAAGTTCCTTGAAAGAAAGTTAGGAGACAAGGTAACGGACATTGCTATATATTTCTCAGTAGTATTGTCCATTGTTTTTAGTGTGGGTTTGTTTATTCTACTCCCAAATTTTATAGCGAATTTTATCCCTGTAAATAGGGACTCATCTTCTGGTGTTGTTATTTTGAATCTTATTGAAGGTGCTTTTAGAGTAGGGTTATTTATAGGATATTTGGCACTTGTTTCTTTAATGAAGGAAATGAAAAGAGTATGGGAATACCATGGCGCAGAGCACAAGACAATTCACTGCTACGAGCATGGAGATGAGATGACTGTTGAGAATGTGAGAAAATATACGACAAAGCATCCTCGTTGCGGAACATCACTCTTTTTTACTATAATGATTATTAGTATTTTGATTTTTGCATTTACAGGCTGGCACAATGTTTTTATAAACGCCCTAATAAGGATTCTTCTAGTGCCTTTGGTAGCGGGTGTTTCGCTTGAACTTATAAAGTTCGCTGTAAAGCATGAAAATTGGTTATTTAGAATTATTACTGCACCAGGTCTAATGTTCCAAGCCTTCACCACTAGGGAACCTGATGATAGCCAAATAGAGGTTGCAATAGCAGCATTTATGGAAGTCTTACCAGTTGAAGTTGGAAGCGACGAATGGGGCAAGGATTAGTGGGCAGTGAAGAGAGAGAATTGTATGAATATTAAAGAATTTTTGCGTTATGCTACAGATATTTTAAAAGCTGCTAAAATTGAGACCCCGGTGCTTGAAGCCGGGGTTGTGCTTTGTTTTGTTTTAAAATGTGACAGAACATATTTGTATTCGCATGATGATAGAGTGCTTCAAAAGGCAGAAATAGAAGCACTGAACGATATGCTTGGGCAACGAGCTAACAATGTACCTCTGCAGTACCTTGTTGGGGAAACTGAATTTATGTCGCTCTCATTTGTTGTCAGCCCAGCTGTTCTTATTCCAAGGCAGGATACTGAAATACTTGTTGAAAGATGTATAAAGCTTGTGACTGGAATGAGTATTCCTAGGCAGGAGCAAATAGCAGTTCAAAATGCAAACGCCAAATACAATGCAGGTGCAAGTATAAATGCAAACGCCAAATACAATACAGGTGCAAGTATAAGTGCAAGTGCGAAATACGATACAGGTGCAAATGCGAAAAACAATATAAATCCCAATACGAGTGTGAATGGCAATATAAATCCCAATGCGAATGCGAATGATAATGACAAGAGAGATGAAATTACTGCCGACGGCAAGGTGAAGGTACTGGACATGTGCACAGGCTCGGGCTGCGTAGCTATTAGCATAGCTCATTATTGTCCAGATAGCATAGTTGTGGCTTGCGATGTTTCACGAGATGCACTTTGTATAGCTAAAGCTAATAGCGAGCGAAATAGAGTCCAAAATAGGCTAAAGCTACGCTGGGGTGATTTGTTTGAGGCGCTGGATGGCGAGCGTGGGTTTGATATAATTGTGAGTAACCCTCCATATATTGAGACTAGTATAATGCCAGAGCTTCAAAAAGAGGTGAGAGACCACGAACCGCATCTTGCACTAGATGGTGGAAATGATGGACTGGATTTCTATAGGAAGATCACTGCTATGGCTCCTAGTTATCTTATTAATGGAGGGTATCTAGCATTTGAGATAGGCTATAACCAAGGGCAGAGTGTTAAGAGCCTTATGCAGGAATGCTTTAAGGACATTGAAATTTGCAAGGATATCAGTGGGAATGATAGAGTTGTCATTGGACGATTTTATAAGTAACTCAAGTGACCTACTCTCAGTCGTTCCACAACCTTAGGGCTCCAGCATCTTGAAGATTTTTTACAATAATTAAGCTTATTGGCCCAATAAACATTCCCAGAACTCCAAAAAATTTGAGACCAACGTACATCGCCAATAATGTTACTAGAGGATGAAGACCAATCTGACTTCCTACTATTTTTGGTTCCATTATCTGTCTTATCAATATTCCCAAAACATACAAAACTGCTAACCCGAAGGCTAATGTCATATTTCCCGCAAAAACTTGCCACATAATCCATGGAAGCATTACTATACCGGTGCCTACGATTGGTACGGCTTCTGCAAGGCCGACCATAAGCGCTATGAGAAAGGCATATTTAACATCTAGAATAAATAGACCAACACTTACCTCAATAAATGTAAATCCCATTAAAATCAGTATTGCCTTGAAGTAACCAATTAAAGCTTTAAGCGTATCTTTTTTCAAATCTGGCATACCTTTTCTCCATGATATTGGGAGTTGTTTATAAAGGAATATTGAAATTTTCCTTTTATCGCTACTAATAAAATATGTTCCTAATATTGTTACAATAACAAATACTGTCAGCTTCGGAATCGAGGAGGCAGTGTTTATTGCGTATTGGATTATGGTTGTAATTATGCCAGTAATTCTATTTGAAAGGGATGCGAGATTCTTGGTAATGGTATCTGTTACTTCAACTGGCAATGCATTATAAAAATCTGTTACCTTATAGATTACGTCGTTTATTTGTGCTGAGATTTCAGTGGAATAGGTGGCCAAATTATTTTGAAGCACAGTTAACTCATCATATATTTTTATTATTCCTGCAGTTATTGAAAATCCAAGAGCAGACATTGTAACAAGTAACGAAATAATTGCAGCTATCTTCCTAGATATCTTGAATTTTTGCAAAAGCCGAATTACAGGTTCATTTATATAGGAAACAATCATTGCTATAACAAAGGGCGCGAAAAACGGGAACAAATAAGTTATTGATATATATATAGTTGCGAATATGATTACAATTAATACAAGTTTTTTGATGGCACTTTGATACTTAGTCCACAGTTCCATAGTATATCCCCCGATAAAAGTTACTCAGCATATAATAAATTTATACATAAAAATAAATTTAAGTACAAATAGGAACAAATAAATAGTCTTTTATTTAGTTTGTCCTTAGCAATTATTATATTTCCTTCTAAGTATTAAAGCAATAGACCAGGAGAAAGGAAGAAACTACATTATAGCGGCATAATATTACATGAAATAAGGCAAGTAGCAGTTTATTGTATACAATATTCAAATAGTTTTTACCAATAGCTTCAAAGGAAGGCTTTTTGATTGTATTTTGTTAAAAAGTATTGTAAAATGATAAACGGACGACATAACGTGAGCAAAGTCGATAAAAGTCATATTTTAATATTTCTTTCAACCTTTAAACGAGATTGACTAAAGCAGCGATTATAATTATGATTGATAAGGGAATTGGTTTCTTTGAGAAATATTTTCCCGTATCTGATTATGTGACTTTTTTGAATTTTCATTATTTCTATCAATAATGCTAGATTCTTAAAAATATGAGGGGTTAAATAACATTTTGAAAGGGGAATTAGCTGTGGATTGGTATTTGTTATTGGCAGCTATTCTATTGCCTGCACTAAGTGCGGCTTTATGCTTTACAATTAGAAATCAGAAGGTGCGTACTGCAATTGTTAGTGTTTCGACACTCTTACTTTTTGTAGTAGCAGGTGGATTTATTGCACTTATGATAAACTCTCCCGAAGGTAAAATAGTTTTTCATTTCGATGAGGGTATACTTGAAGTAGTTAGCTGGATTATTAAAGGGTTTGACCTTTTACTATTTGGCTACATTGCTTATGTAGGTCTAAAGCATAAAAAGGCAATAGTATTTATTTTATCTGTTTTACAATTTATTCCATGGGTTTTATTTGAGGTTTTCGGTGTTTTCGGACATGTTTTTGAGCCGGAAGATGCATTTGTAATTGATCATCTATCATTAATAATGATAATGCTTGTATCAATTATAGGACCAATTATCACATTTTTTGCCACTGGTTATATGAAAGAACATGAGCATCACTTAAAATTAAAGGTATCAAGGCAACCTAGGTTTTTCATGATACTGTTTATATTCTTAGGCGCAATGAATGCGCTGGTGATGACAGACAATCTTTCCTGGATGTATTTCTTCTGGGAAGTAACCACACTTTGTTCATTCTTACTGATTTCGCATGATGGAACAGAGATAGCTATTAAGAATGGTTTAAAGGCTTTGTGGCTCAATTCAGTAGGAGGCGTGGCATTCATGATTGCTATTATCCTAGTGAATTCCGGCTTAAAAACTCTTTCTATCCAAGCTATTTCAGCTTCTGGAATGCAGGGCGTTTTTACTGGTATGTTGCCAATTGCACTTGGACTTCTATGTGTAGCTGGTTTTACTAAGTCAGCACAGTTTCCGTTTCAAAGCTGGCTATTAGGAGCTATGGTTGCACCAACTCCTGTATCAGCATTACTTCACTCAAGTACTATGGTTAAAGCCGGAGTGTATTTAGTAGTGAGAATTTCACCAGCATTTTCAGGCACTATTTTGGGGCAGATTGTTGCTATTGTTGGCGCAGTTACATTTTTGGGCGCTTCTGCAATAGCCATAAGTCAAAGCAACGGTAAGAAAGTTTTGGCATATTCAACTATTGCAAACTTAGGGCTAATAATTTGTTGTGCAGGTATTGGAACAAGGATTTCACTTGCAGCGGCAATATTATTGATGATTTTCCATGCTGTTTCAAAAGGACTCTTATTCCTTTGTGTGGGAACAATTGAACAAGGTATTGGAAGTCGTGATATTGAGGATATGCAAGGTTTATTTAAGATAATGCCATTTACTACTGTAATAACAGTAATAGGAATGATTTCTATGCTACTGCCACCTTTTGGAGTTTTAATTACAAAATGGCTTGCTATGGAGGCAGCAGTTCATCAGCCTCTAGTACTACTATGTATAATACTTGGTAGCGCTCTAACGGTTGTTTTCTGGGCTAAATGGATAGGCATTATTTTGACAATGTCATATAAACCAAAGTTCTATTTAGAGAAATTGACAGTATCAATGAAAGCTTCCTTGGTTACGCTAATAACCTTTGTTATGGCTGCAAGTGTTGGTATTGTTCCATTATACAATCAGTTTATAAAGCCACAGATAATGTCCTTCAAGATAGCTGACAAACAGGAACTTGCTGGGTCAGGTATGGGAATATGGCTCCATAAAGTAGATACTGCAATATATGGAGGCTTTGCTTCAATACTGTTCTTTATAGTAATTTTAGTACTGATTGTTGCTATACCAATTATAGCTAACAGAATTAAACCTAGTAGATTAAAGCCACCATATTTATGTGGGGGTAACACTGATGATGACTTTAAGGGAATAGAATTTATAAGCCCTGGAGACAAGGTGGAAACTGTTGTAGTAAGAAACTACTACATGCAGTCAGTTTTTGGAGAAGATAAGCTTACTTTTTGGGTTAATATTGTTGCGGGTGCAGTAATAATTATAATGTTAGGGGTGGTGATTGGATTATGAGCATAAATAATATTTTAATAGCTATAATTGCCATAATAGCCGCTCCAATACTTGGTGGTTTATTAACTGGTGTTGACAGAAAAATTACTGCTAGAATGCAAAACAGGTTCGGTCCCCCAATACTTCAGCCTTTCTATGATTTCTTCAAGTTGATAGGCAAACAGGGTATTGCGGTTAACCAAACACAGATGGTATACGTATTAGGACATTTATTTTTTGCAATAGGTGCTTTTGTAATGTTTGTATTGCAGCAGGACTTATTGATGCTAATGTTTATCCTGGCTTTTTCAGGTGTTTCACTGATAATTGGAGCAATGAGCGTTAGATCACCATATAGTAAGATTGGTGCACAGAGAGAAATTATGCAGATGATGGCTTATGAACCAGTACTGCTTTTAATGGTAGTGGGTGTTTATAAAACTACTGGGAGCTTTATGATTTCAGGTATAATTGGACATAGCCAGCCATTATTATTTAGTCTGCCATTGGTGTTCCTATCATTTCTGTATGTTCTAACAATAAAGTTAAGAAAATCTCCTTTTGACTTCGCGACTTCACATCATGGACATCAAGAGTTGATAAAGGGTTTGACAACTGAGTTTTCAGGTACGCAGCTAGCCTTGCTGGAATTGACAGACTGGTTCGACCTAGTTTTGTTTTTAGGTTTGATATGGTTGTTTTTCGCTAACATATGGTGGGTAGGTATTATAATAGCATTAGTAAGCTTTTTTTGTGAAATTGTTATAGATAATATCAGCGCTAGAGTGACTTGGCAGTGGATGGTAAAGGTGACTTGGATTGTTGGTATCGGAGCAGCCTTAGTAAATATAGTTTGGATGTATCTAATATAAACAAATTTGACTTTAGGCAAGATTCGCAACAAGCATGTAGTATAGTGATATAGCGTAATGTATCAAAAGTTACTTGATGTATTACTGTTAGTGATATTTGGAATAATAATTTCGAGTTAGTTTGTGATAAATTCAAGAGATCAAACTTACTGTAAGAAAGGTGAATGGTATGGGTATAATAAGCAAGTCAAGGAAGAAATCTCCCTGGGTTATGCATTACGACTGTACAAGCTGCAATGGATGCGATATTGAGACTTTAGCATGCCTAACTCCATTGTATGACGCGGAGCGATTGGGCATAGTCAATGTAGGTAATCCCAAACATGCAGACATTTTGCTTGTAACAGGTTCTGCAAATAAAAGAAATGCACATGTTTTAAAAAATATATATAACCAAATGCCAGATCCAAAGGTAGTAGTAGCAATTGGAGCATGTGCCTGCACAGGAGGCATTTTCAAAGAATGTTATAATGTATTAGGTGGAATTGAGAATGTAATTCCTGTTGATGTATTCGTTCCTGGATGTTGCGCAAGACCAGAGGCAATAATTGATGGAATAGTACAGGGTATAGGTAAGCTGGACGAGAAGGCAGATTTAATGAAGCAAGACAATAAGTAGACACAGGCCGATTTACGGTTTATGGAGGTAAATAGATATGATTGAAAATTTAGTGGAAATTACAGTTGACCAATTGCTTGCAGAGACTTCTAAAAGTAAGTATGAGGGTTATAGATTTATTACTGCAACATGTGCAGATAATGGTGATGACACTATTGACATTCTTTATCACTTTGACATGGATTATCAGATGAAGAATTATAGAGTTACTGTAAAAAAGGGTGAAGATGTCCCAAGTATCTCAAAGATTTTCTTCTGTGCAGTGCTTGTTGAAAATGAGATGAAAGAATTGTTTGGATTAAATGTAACTAATTTGGCATTAGATTTTGGTGGACACATGTTATTATCTGAAGAAGAATTGGATTCACCAATGCTCAGAAGACAAATAACTATAGAACAAAGAGGGGGTAAATAAATTATGAGTTCAACTATAATTCCTTTTGGACCACAGCATCCTGTGCTTCCAGAACCCCTTCATATAAAGCTGGTTATGGAAGATGAGAAAATTATTGAAGCAATACCTGCTATAGGTTATGTCCATAGAGGACTTGAAAAGCTTACTGAGACCAAAGATTTTACTCAAAATGTTTTTATTGTTGAGAGAGTATGCGGAATCTGTAGTGTTATGCATGCAATGGCATATTGCCAGGGCATTGAGGAATTAATGAATATTGAGATTCCTGACAGAGCAAAGTTCCTAAGGGTTATCTGGGCAGAACTACACAGAATACACAGCCATTTGCTATGGTTGGGTCTTTTGGCTGATGCTTTTGGCTTTGAAAGTCTTTTCATGCAGGTTTGGAGAGACAGAGAAAAGGTTATGGATATAATGGAGGAAACAGCTGGTGCAAGAGTTGTTATATCAGCTAATGCCATTGGTGGTACAAGACGTGACCTTTCAAAAGAACAAATGATAAAAATTAATCTTACAATTGATGAAATAAAGCAAGATTTAGAACAAGTTGAAGCTGTATTCCTAAATAACTATACTGTTAAGCATAGGTTAGTTGGCAGAGGTATATTGACAAAGGCTGATGCAATAGAACTTTGTACAGTTGGACCAATGGCAAGAGCCAGCGGAATCAGCATGGATTTAAGAACAACTGGGTATTCAGCATATGGGCAGTTAGATTTCGAACCAGTTTTACACAATGATGGCGATAACTTTGCAAGAACATATGTTAGATTAAAAGAAGTTTATCAGTCAATTGATCTTATTAAGCAGGCTATTGCAAAGATACCTGAGGGTGAGCATGTTGTCCCTGTAAAGGGAAATCCGCCAAAGGGTGAGGTTATTTCTAGAGTTGAGCAACCAAGGGGAGAAGTACTATACTATCTCAGAGCAAATGGTACTAAAAATTTGGAGAGACTTAGACTTAGAACTCCTACATTTGCAAATATCCCTTCATTAATGAAAATGCTACCTGGAAGTCAGCTTGCAGATGTACCATTGCTTATTTTGACGATTGACCCATGTATATCTTGTACCGAGAGGTAACTTAAAAGATTATATGACGCCATTACGGCTCATGGAGGTTATCATACACGAATTGGTAGATAGGAGGTCAAGAATATGTTTAAAATGATGGTAAATGTATTTAAAAATTTGTTTTCCAAACCTGCAACAAGAATGTACCCTTTTGTTAAAAGAGAGCCATTTGCTGACTCAAGAGGTCATATCGAGGGTTGTGATATTGACAAGTGTATTTTCTGTGGGATATGTCAGAGAAAATGTCCAGCTGATGCTATTATAGTTAATAAGGCAGAAAAATCATGGGAGATTGATCAGTTTAGGTGTGTTATATGTAATGCTTGTGTAGATACTTGCCCAAAGAAATGCATAATTTCTAGCCCAACTCATAAGACATCACAGTACACTAAAAATACACTTAAGATTGTCCAGGCTGAAAAACCAACAGAAGGTGCTGGTCAAGATGCATGAATATGCAGTAACGCAGTCAATGATAAAAATGGCTGTGGAGGAGGCAAGCAAGGCCGAGGCTTCTAGAATAATAGAAATACGATTAGTTATTGGTGATTTATCAACCGTAATAGATGATTCAGTACAAATGTATTTTGATATTATGAGTGAAGGAACCCTTGCAGAGGGGGCTAAATTAGTATTTAATCGTGTTAAAGCTGAGTTTAAATGTAAGGCGTGTGGAGAAGTTTTTGTCAAACCTGCTACAGGTTTTGATTGCCCAAAGTGTGGTGGGCTAGGCAATCCCACCGGTGTAGGTAGAGAATTTTATATTGAAAGTTTAGAAATAGATAATTAAGTGATACCAATAGCACACTCCGATTCCGTCTTTAAAATGGAGTCGGAGTGTGTTCTTGGTTAATTCTGTGATGAGCTTATAAAAATTTGAAAATAATTTCGATAAGCCATCTCAGGGGATACATCTTCCTTCCTGCGATTAGTAATTTTAACTGGGAAACCGATATATAATGTGAAATTTAAGTGGAGGCAAATATGGAAATAAAAGTTATGAAAAACATCATGCATGCAAATGAAAAGCTTGCAGAGGAAAACAGAGATTTTTTTAAGGCTAAAGGTATAAAGGCCGTAAACATAATGGCATCACCAGGCTCGGGAAAAACCAGTATTATTTTGGGCTTGATCGAGGCATTTGGCGAAAGAGCCAATGTTGCTGTTATTGAGGGAGATATTGCCTCAAGTATTGATGCTGAGAAAATAGATAAATTGGGAAATCCTGTTATCCAGATTAATACTGGTGGGGGCTGTCATTTAGATGCGAATATGATAAAAAGCGCTGTAGAGAGCCTTAATTTAAAAGATGGAGCTATGTTATTTATTGAGAATGTTGGAAACCTTGTATGCCCATCCTCCTTCGATTTGGGAGAAGGTATAAAGATGGTTATAGCAAGTGTTCCTGAAGGACATGACAAGCCATATAAATACACCTCAATGTTTGAGTTAGCCGATATTGTTATTTTAAACAAAATGGATTTAATGCCTTATATAGATTTTGACAGAGATAGCTTTTATAAGGGAATAAGAGCCCTAAATGAAAAGGCTGAAATAATTGAGATATCCTGCAAAACTGGAGAAGGTATAGAAAAGCTTGCACTCTGGTTGCTTACCAAGCAAGTAGCTCAAAGCCAGTCTTAGTTACAACAAGAGTATATTCCCATTGAGCTGATAGTGATCCATCTCGGGTGGTGACAGTCCATTTGTCTCGTGCTATTTTTACTGCGTAGCCACCTTCGTTTATCATGGGCTCGATGGTAAATACCATTCCGGGGAGCATTAAAAAGCCCTTGCCCTGCTTTGCAAAGTGGTCTATATGGGGGTCCTCATGGAATTTGAGCCCAACTCCATGCCCGCCAAGATCACGGACAACGGTGTAGCCTTTTTGGTTAGCAAATGGCTCAATGGCTCTGCCTATATCATTTGTTGAACTAAACGGCTTTACCTGCTTTGTTCCAATATCAAGGCATTCTTTTGCTGCTTCAACTAAACTCGTTGCACTAGAAGTAACTTTATCCATCATAAACATTCTACTGGCATCAGAAAAGTATCCGTTCAAAATTGTGGAAACATCTACATTCACTATGTCTCCAGATTTCAATATTGTTCTGTCACTGGGAATACCATGACAGACAACATCATTTATTGAAATGCAGGTACTTTTCGGGAAGCCCATATAATTGAGCGGAGCAGGAATAGCATTGTGTGCTATTGTATAATCATACACGAGTTTATCTAGTTCAGCTGTTGTCATGCCTGGTTTAATTGCTTTCTCAACCATATTTAAAATTTGTGTAGTTATTAGTCCACTTTGGCGTATTCCTTCAATCTGCTCAGCGGTCTTAATTAGAGCTGGATGAGGAATAATGTACCCCTCAGATTTATATTTTTCTAGGTTTGCAAAAATTTCATTTGATAACACTATAAACACTTCCTTAGCTTAATTTTATATTACTTTTCATGTAAATGGTGGCAATGGTTAAAAATAATTACTATTTTTTTTAATGTGGTTCAGTATTATTTTATTTCTAGAAGGGCAACAGTTATGTCGTCCAAAATATTATCTGGATTACTATTATCAGCAAAAGAAATAGCTTTTTCAATTAGCTTTGTAAGTGTTTGCAATGGTTGTAATTCTGATTCTAGTATGTGCTCCACTAAGCGTTCCTCACCAAACTGGCCATTATTTTTATTTCTAATCTCAATGATACCGTCAGTATAAAGAAACAGTTTGTCGTTTGGATTTATACTGACTATAACTTCTGTATAGTCAGGACTTTCAACCCAATTACTGATTGGAATACCGGGGGCCCTAAGTATCTGAAAGTCATTTTTTGAAAAAAGTATAGGACATACGTTTAACCCTGCATTAGAGTAAGTAAGGGTGTAGCCTTGAGTATCAATTACAGCATAAAAAATGGCTATGTAGAGTTCGCTAAAAAAGTCATTTTTGTTGTAATCGGTATAAAGCTGAGTTAAAGCTTTTGTAGGAGATAGTTCAGACTTATCAAGGGCAGTATGTAAAAACATAGTCAGCATAGATGCTGCTACACCGTGCCCAGAAACATCAGCAATATATAAGCCGATATGATCATCATCTAGTTTAAAAATATCAATAAAATCCCCACCTAGCGTCTCACAAGGCCTATAAATAAAACTGAAATCAATCTTATCACATGTTAAGGACTCTTTTGGTAGAAGACTACATTGTAACCGTTTAGCCATTAATAAATCTTCTTTTAAACGTTCATTTTGATTTTCAAGTGCTACACTCATATCTTTTAATTCCGTAATATCATGTAAAACTTCAATAATAGCATCTTCTGAATCTACTCCATTACTTTTTAAGGGTGAACTAGTGATTGAAAAAGTACGTCCATTAATACTTTCCTCTTTACAGCCAGTCCAATTCGGAAGATTTTTTCTTGAGACGCAGTTTGAGCAAGGAAAAGTTCTGCCTAAAGTCTCATAACATTTTTGCCCTACAATATCTACGCCTATTGCCTCACGCATAGACTTATTTACAAAAATAACAGTGTCGTCCTTATTTATTACGCGAACCCAATCCTGCATTCCATCAATTATTTCTTCAATAAAGGTGCAAGCCGTTGGGCCTATTTTTTTTCTGAATTTATAAGGCAAAATAATCAATCCTTCTAGTATGAATATATTTGAAAATGGAACATACATAATTATTAAGGCTAAATATATTTTAACATAGTTATTCTCAAATTGAACTGAATTCTTTTGAAAATATTATTTTAAGTAATTTTTGTCAATAATAGGAATGACTAAATAATAGACGCAATCTTCACGGGATATAGTTATTTAGTTAATCAAAGAAAAAAGTATTGGTGGTGTAAAAAATGAGTTTTGGAGCAAAGACTACTACTTTAAGGTATATTGACGCAACGAGTGCAAATGCATTTTCAACATTTTCAGAAGCACTTTATCAAACTATTATAAGCTGCAGGACAGAGAAATATAGTGACATAGTATTTGTATGTATTGGAACAGACCGCTCAACAGGAGATAGTTTAGGGCCAATTATTGGACACAAGCTAAAAGAAATGAAGTATGGAAATGTTCATGTTTTCGGAGATTTGGACACTCCTGTTCATGCAAAAAATCTCTGCGAAACAACAAGCCTAATAATAGACAAGTATGAAAAGCCATTTATTATTGCAATAGATGCATGCCTCGGCAAAATTGAGCATGTAGGGCACATAACGGTAGGCACAGGTGCTTTGAAGCCTGGCTCAGCAGTAAATAAAGATCTAGAACCCATTGGAGACATGCACATAACAGGAATAGTTAATTTTAGCGGGTTCATGGATTTTTTGATACTTCAAAATACAAGGCTGGGGACAGTTATGAAGATAGCGGATATTATTTCAAGTGGTATACGGTATGTTGTTTGGAGAATAGAAAGGGATGACCTTAAAAAAAGTATTAGCACATAGTTTTATGAATCCAAATTATATTTCAGACTTTTTAAAATATTAAACTTATAATATGATATAAGAACTAAACAATTGCATTTAAGCGCGCTGTTCTTGCATGTAATAAGTTATATTTTAGGAGGGTTTTATGAATAATAAGAGTAAAGGAACTATGATTATAGGGTTAGTGCTAATTTTATTAGGTGTTGTTTATTTACTAAACAATTTTAAAATTTTTGAGATTTACTTTGATATCTTTGATATCGGCTTTCTTTTCTCAAATTTTTGGGCATTGATTCTCATTGTTATTGGTTTAATATTTCACTACTCATTTTTTACAGGCAAGACGTCTGATGCAGGCTTACTTGTTCCAGGCGGAATACTATTAGTTATAGGTATTACTTGTCAGCTATCATCAATGTTTGATTTGTGGGGATATTTATGGCCTGGATTTATTCTCGCAGTGGCTGTAGGGTTATTTGAACTTTACATTTTCGGAACAAAAGAAAAGGGACTTTTAATACCAGTTTTCATTTTAGGTGGACTGTCCATAATATTCTTTACAATGTCACTAGGTAGAATTTGGGTTCTGAGAACATATCTTATTCCAATTATACTGATTTTAGGCGGATTGATGATAGTTTCTAGAAACAGAAGAAATTAATTGCACTTTACTCATTTGATGCATATAATGTATTATTCGTTAATAGAGGGTGCATATATATGAGGAATATTGAGGATATAATAAAGGCTAATACTATAAAAAAAGATATTGTATTAGAGAGCAGAGTTCAAAAATTTAAACCTTCAAAGCATAAGAAGGCATATAGGCTTGAAAATAATTTTAAAAAAAGGTGTTATGCCCGATAAAAAGTGGGAATATATATTAACAACAATGTTGTGTTGTTAATATAATATTTAAAACCAACTCAACTTACTTAGAAACAAGGAGACGATAACAAATGGATAAATACGTATGCACTGTTTGTGGTTATGTTTATGACCCTGAAGAAGGAGATCCAGATAGTGGAATAGCACCAGGTACAGCTTTTGAGGATATTCCAGATGATTGGACTTGCCCACTATGCGGGGTTGATAAAGGAATGTTTGAAAAACAATAAAGAATTGAACAAAACTACTGAAAACGGTTTTCCTGATTATAGGAAAGCCGTTTTTGATTATGTGAAGGGGTGAACACTGTATGAATAGAGGAAAGCCAGTAATTGGTATTACAGCGGCATATGATGTAGAGAAAGGCAGTAGCGGGGTAAAGGATGACTATTGTGATGCAATAATACACTGTGGCGCAGTACCAATCATAATCCCAGTTACAGAGGAAAAGAGTATGTGGGCCCAGTATTTAGAAATATGTGACGGAATAATTTTATCAGGTGGTCCTGATATTGATGCCACATACTTTGGGAAATGCAATATGCCATATGCAAATGAAATCTCGCCAATTCGTGACAGTATGGAGATATTTATTGCCCGGGAGGCCATTGCTATGGATAAACCTATTTTAGGTATTTGTAGAGGAATTCAGGTAATTAATATTGCTGCGGGTGGTTGTATTTTTCAAGACATTTATGCAGAGAATAATACAGACAAGATGCTTATAAAGCATAGTCAACAGGCACCGAGATGGTTTCAAATACATAATATTGATATTCAAAGTGAAACTTGTTTGCAGCGTATTTTTAGAAGAGACACTTTAAAAGTTAATTCATTTCACCATCAAGCAGTTAGTGAGGTTGCACCAGACTTTACTATAAACGCTATTGCAGAGGATGGAATTATCGAGGCAATAAGCCAGGAAAACAAAAAATTTGTTTTAGGAGTACAGTGGCATCCAGAGAATTTGTGGAGAAAAGATAACACTCATTTGAAGTTATTTGAAAGGCTTGTTTTGGTATGTTAAAATACTGATAGAATAAAAAAGGAAAATTAATTTTTTTCATTGCCTGATGAGTTAAACAATGGTAAATTGGAGAGCTGGAGGTTAAAATATTGCTAATCAAACTAGAGGCTTTTTTATCTGAATCACTTGGAGCATTTTATAGTCCACTTTTAAAGACCTTAGAAATTATTTTGACATTTGTTATAGCTATAATTATTGTTAAAATTGGTAAATTTCTTATAAGAAAATTTTTTGAAAACCAAAAAAAGTTTAAGTTTAAGCTAGATGATAAAAGACTTGATACAATGTCGACTTTATTGATTAGTGTTTTCAAATACGGTATATATATAGGCGCCATTTTAATAGTTTTAGCTGATATGTTGGATCTGAAATCAGTACTAGCAGCGGCAGGTGTTGGGGGTATAGCAATCGGCTTAGGAGCTCAAAGCCTTATAAAGGACACAATTTCAGGATTTTTTATCTTACTTGAAGACCACTTCGCAGTTGGTGATTTGATAACAATTGAAAATATGACTGGAACTGTTGAACGTATGGAGCTCAGGGTTACTAGACTGAAGAATTATAATGGAGATGTGTACATTATTCCTAATGGGGAGATAAAAAAGGTAACTAACCACACAAGGGATAACAAGATGGTTATCGTAGATATCCCAGTTGCGTATTCCAGCAATATGGGTAAGGTTAATGAGATAGCGCAAAAGGCTTGCGAGGAGGTAAAAGAGGAATTTTCTGTTTTTACCGAGGAACCAACTGTACTGGGAATAACCGAGTTAGGTCAGAGAAGCATGAATTTGAGAATCACCGCTCGTGTATTTCCAAATGAGCAATGGGCGGTGGAACGGCGTATTAGAATGAAGATAAAAGAGGGGTTTGAGGAGAGTAGCATAGAGTTTTTTGATAGAACTACTCTTTGAAACCGGAGTGAAAAGTTGAGGAGGTAGTTATGCCTGATAAATATGCTTTGGGTGATATCGTAGAAATGAAGAAACAGCATCCTTGTGGAAGCAAGCAATGGGAGATAGTTCGTACTGGGGCTGATTTTAGGATAAGGTGTGTGGGCTGCTCACATCAAGTGATGCTTGCTAGGACTAAGTTCGAAAAGAGTGTAAAGAAGCTTATTAAGTCTAGTTTGGTAATCAGTGGGCAAACCTAAACTACAGAATAAAGTCTTAAATGCAGTAAAAGAATAAGTCTCCTCGGAAAAGGGTGTATAGGTAATATTGTTTTGGGAACACTTAGTAATATAATAGGATATTACTGGGAGGCTGAAATGGAAGAACTGCAAAATACAACACCGACGCAAAAGTTTGAGAGTGTTATAAAAGATTACCTTCATCAAGGTAAGGAAAAACTAGAAAACGATTTGGCGGGAACAAGAGAAGCAATTAAACTAATTGCCAAGGATAAAACCAAGAGTTTTATGCGAAACATGGATTTAGGACTAAATGAAGAGGAAAGGAATTGCTTACATTCGTTAATAGTAACAAGTATGTATCAATCCTTTTGTTATGGCTATGGTATAGGTAAAATAGAGGGTGAAACTAAGCAAAAGGTGTGTTTATAGAACGATTACTTAATCATTAAAAAATACACATTTCTTTACGGTTAATAAAGAAATGTGTATTTTTTCGTAAAGTAAAAGACCCGCTGGTGTTTCAAGCGGGTCTTTTATAATATGTTAACTAAATTTAAATTTTAAATCTTGCTATTTCAGCTTTCAATTTATTAGCGCTTTCTTTTGTTTTAGAAACTACATCCCTAACATTACTAGATTTTTCATTTACCTCAGAAGCTCGATTTGCAATATCTGTAGTTCCGATTGCACCTTCATTTGCGGCCTTTGCCACCCCATCAATTGCGGCTAGCATGTTCTGAATGGATGCAAGTAGCTCCTCAGAGGTAGCGCTAAAATCTGTAACAAGCTCATCAACAAACCTAGCATCTTGGCTATATTTATCTGCAACCTCAAGCATAACTTTATAGTCATTAACTACATCAGATGACACATATGTTAGTAAGCCGTTGGAGCTGCTTGTGAGGTTTTCTACTGAAAGTGTAACCCTTGAGGTTACTTCTCTTATCTGGATCGCAGTTCCTTTTGATTGTTCTGCAAGTTTTCTGATTTCATCGGAAACAACAGAAAAACCTCTACCAGCTTCGCCGGCCCTTGCAGCCTCAATAGCAGCATTTAATGCAAGTAGGTTGGTCTGTTCGGTTATTTGCATAATAGATTCTGTTAATAAGCCGATTTGGTTTACTACTTTTGAATCTTCGATTGCTTGCTGCAATTTTTCCTTAGTATCAATAAATACATCATTTGCTTTCTTTTGCGCAGCAATAACAGTTATCTTTGTTTCCTCAGCTCTATTGGTAATTATACCTGATGCTTGAGCACCTTCTTGGGATTTTTCAGATATAAACTGAGCAGCCCTTTCTATTTCTTGAGAGGTAGCTGTCATTTCTTCAGATGACGCAGCAGTTTCCTCCATCCCCGCGGCTAATTCCTCAGTTGTAGAAGATATTTCTTCAAGGCTGTCATTTAATATAATAACATTGCCCATAATATTTTCTACTCCGTCTTCAATGGCTGAGGATTCGCTTTTAATACTATTTACCAAACGCTTTAATGAATTTTTCATATCATTTATGCCATTTGTAATTGAGCCGATTTCATCAGTTCGGGATAAAAACTTAGGGTTTATATCTTGAGAAAAGTCTCCATCTGCTATAATCTTCAAATACTCGGCAGATTTAATTATAGGTTTTGTAATCCTATCTGTAACGAAATTAATTAATAAAACAGTTAGTAGCAGCGTTATCAATGATACCAGAAGGACAGTAACAGCCACATTTCTACCACCGCTGCTTAATTCGTTTTCGGACATGAAGGATGCTAGAACCCAATCAGTTCCAGTAACTTTGTATGGATTAACCACATATTTAGTTCCATTTATCGATACGTCAAAAGGCTTTAGGTCTTTTGATAAAAGCTGATCCAATCCAGCTATCTTAAGTTCTTCTATTGTTTTAAAGTTGTTTTTTTGGTCATTACCATCTGCCATAATGACTCCAGTATTATGTACAATCATAGAAAATCCAGTCTTACCAGTTTTCATATCACTTAACATATCGCTGATTACTGACTGCTGTACATCAATACCTATTGTACCGATCAAGTTTCCATTAGCATCATTAAAGGATCTTACATTACTTGTAATCATTTGGTTAGAGAAACCATCTATGTAAGGAGCTGTTCTTGCTATTTTTCCATTTCCTTCTAGTCCTGTTTTGTACCATCCTTTTTCAGGTGGGTTAAATTTTGCAGTTGTGACTGTTTCAGGCCACTGCAGGTAAGATCCACTTTCTGTTCCGAAATACACGTACATTGTACCGGGATGGGTATCTGCATAATGCTTAAAAGCATTGTAAATCTCTTGTTCCAAGCCACCATTTTTTGATGGTGTCATATTGGTTTTTTCTGCATTATTCGCATATGACTTAATACCACTGGTAGCTTTCATTACAAGTGGATTCGAAGCCATCATATTAATATTTTTGTCTATCTGGTCATAGAAAATATTAATTGATTTCTCAACAATTTTCATTTGCTCTGTAGAATTACTAAAATAATCTGACCTCGTTTGAGTAATTGCTTGATAACTAATTATTCCACCAAGTGTTGCTAGTGCAATTAAGATTGTAACTACCGATACTGCCAAAAATTTTGTACGAATACTTTTAAACCATTTCATAGTGAATACCTCCAAATTGAATTAGTAAGCAGAAACTTGTAAGAAATCTTAAAAATTTTGTCGAATTATAATACATTCCAGAATAATATAACATAATCTGATGCAAATTAAAAGAGTGCTATTTACATATATTCCTCAAAAATTACAATTTAAACATTTTTATTTTAATATGTTGGATAGGAATCTAAGTACGCGCCTAAACATTCGTTTTAACTGAGTAACAGCTATACCCTTTAAGAGTAAATACTTACATTGCAACATTAAGCTTGATTAATGTTGGGAAATAAACTACGATATTAACACAAAGAGTACATAACCGTGGCATTTTATAGTTTACTTTTAGGCATTTTCTCCTGGAACATTAAAAAATATAACTTCAATTGTGATATTTTTAGGAGGGCTGGTAAATGATAAAAGTCAGAATAAATTTAATTCTCACACCAACCACTATTTGGGGTTTATTCATGGGTAGTACTATAGTTATCAATGCGTATGAGAAAGGATATTTTTATCATACTGCGTCAGCAAACTCAAAATTTGTACAGGCTAATGGTACAATTTCTTTATCCAATCTAGAAATCACTATCTTGAAGTCTAAAAGACTAATAGCACAAATTGTAAAGTATATCTTACCAAAAGAGGTAACGGAACGTACACAAGGGTTAACACTTTCTATATAACTTAAAGCAATTTGCTTAAATATATAGTAATTAGGTCACGCACTAGGAGGAGGGCGGATACTAACCATTCGACGGTTAAAGTAGAACTACATAACTTTAAATAAATATGAAATCAGTTCTTAAGAGTTTGGAGAGGAGGTTAGATCTTAGGAGCAAAGGTATGTAGCGGACATCATTAGCAAAATAGAATATGTAGGAGGTTGAGAACATGTTAAATGGGAGAAAAGTCTTGTCAGTCGTTCTAACATTTGCTATCATTTTGGGTCTATTCATAGATACAGCGTTTGTTTCTAATGCTGCAGTTACGAACATAGCCTTAAATAAGGCGGCTACGGCATCATCATATTTGGGTGGAAATACACCAGTAGCAGCCTTTGACGGCAATAGTGCAAATACCCGTTGGGAGTCCACTCAAGGAGTTGATCCGCAGTGGATTTCTGTCGACCTTGGTTCAAGTTATAGCATAACTGGCGTTAAGCTCATATGGGAAACGGCAGCTGGAAAAGACTATAAGATACAAATATCAACCAACAATGTAACATGGGCAGACGCTTATACCAAGACAGGCGGAATAGGCGGAACAGAAAACATAACCTTTACTACACCTGTAACAGGAAGATATGTAAGGATGTATGGAACAGCCAGGACTACAGGATATGGCTATTCCTTGTGGGAATTTGAAGTTTATAACCAAGCTGCCGACAAGGTAGTAACACCTGTGATAGCACCTTCAACGGGAGTTTTTACATCTGCGCAGACAGTAACGATAACAGATGGAACAGCAGACTCCACGATACGGTATACCACAGATGGTTCTACTCCGACTGCTACTACAGGAACAGTGTACGGGGGAACCTTTACGGTATCAGTCACTTCTACAGTAAGAGCGATAGCGTACAAGGCGGGTATGACTGATTCAGATGTAGTAGCTTCAACAATTACCATCAGCACTCCATCCTCAAATTTAGCCTTGAATAAAACTGCCACGGCATCATCGTATATGGGCGGAAATACACCTGCAGCAGCATTTGATGGCAACAGTCCAAATACCCGTTGGGAATCAACTCAGGGAGTTGATCCACAGTGGATATCTGTAGATCTTGGCTCAAGCTATAGTGTAACTGGTGTTAAGCTTATTTGGGAGACAGCAGCCGGAAAGGACTACAAGATACAGGTATCAACCAATAATACAACCTGGACTGATGCATATACAAAGACTGGAGGAACAGGCGGGATAGAAAATATAACCTTCGCACCTGTAACGGGAAGATATGTAAGGATGTATGGAACAACTAGAACTACGATATATGGCTATTCCTTGTGGGAATTTGAGGTTTATGGTGCACCTGTAACCAATATAGTAGCAACACCTGTAATAACACCTACCACCGGGAACTATTCCTCTGCTCAAACTGTAACGATAACAGAGGGAACAGTAGGTGCTACGATAAGGTATACAACAGATGGTTCTACTCCGACAGTTACTACAGGAATGGTATACGTGGCAACCTTTACTGTGTCAGCGACTTCTACAGTAAAAGCAATAGCGTACAAGTCAGGTATGACGAATTCTGACGTAGCGACTTCAATAATTACTATCCAAACCGGAACATTAAACCCACCTACTGGGCTTAATGCAAATTCAGTGACCAGTAATTCAGTCAGTTTGAGCTGGTCACCAGTAGCAGGTGGGACAGGCTATAATGTATACCGGTCTTTTGCTAATTCAGGAACATATATAAAGGTCAATGCTTCACCTGTAGCCACAACTAGTTATACTAATACTGGTTTAGATACTGCAACTTACTACTATAAAGTTACGACTGTGAATGCAAGTGGAGAATCTGCATTATCAAACTCGATACTTGCAACGACGACACTGGACTTTGGCACAAATGTTAAGATATTTGATCCTACAATGTCAAATTCCAGCATTCAGAGTACAGTTGACAGTATATTTACCCAAATGGAATCAAATCAGTTTGGCAACGAGAGATATGCGTTCTTCTTCAAACCAGGAGCATATAATGTTAATGTTGCAGTTGGCTTCTATACTTCGGTATATGGTCTGGGACAGAGGCCTGATGATGTAACGATTACAGGGTCAATGCGTTGTGAGGCCAATTGGATGGATGGTAATGCCACATGTAATTTCTGGAGGTCGGTTGAAAATCTTGCTGATATTCCCACATATTCCGCAAGTACAATGGCTCCTCCTGGTACAGAAACCTGGGCAGCATCACAGGCAGCTGCACTACGGCGTGTGCACATAAGGGGTAGTATGTCGCTATGGGATCCGGGCTCCAACTATGACTTATCTTGGTCAAGTGGCGGTTTTATAGCTGATTCCTTAATCGATAATCAAATTGGTTCTGCATCCCAGCAACAGTACTTAACTAGAAATACTCAAATGGGATCGTGGACTGGTTCAAACTGGAACATGGTATTTGTTGGTGATGTAAACGCTCCTTCGGCAGCATATCCAAATCCACCATATACCGTTGTAAACCAAACACCAGTTATCCGTGAAAAGCCGTTCCTATACATTAATAGTGCTGGAAATTATAACGTTTTTGTACCTGCTATCAGGACTAACGTTCAAGGGATTTCATGGACAAACGGAATAGGCGCTGGAACATCATTAGCCCTTGATCAGTTTGTAGTGGCACACCCTGGGACCTCTACAGCTGCAAGCTTGAATCAAGCACTCAATGATGGAAAGAACATAATATTTACTCCGGGTATATACCATCTGAGTGCACCACTTAATGTAACACATGCTGATGCAGTTTTACTTGGACTTGGAATGGCATCTATAATACCTGATAATGGAACAGCTGCGATGACAGTTGCTGATGTTGATGGTGTAAAAATAGCTGGTATTCTATTTGATGCTGGAGTAAACAATTCACCAGTATTACTTGAGGTTGGACCTACAGGTAGCGCTGCAAGTCACTCTGCTAATCCTACAACTCTTAGTGACCTATTCTTCAGAGTAGGTGGAGCTGCTGTTGGAAAAGCTGATGTATGTCTCAAGATAAACAGTAACAATGTTATTGGTGATCATTTCTGGGTATGGCGAGCAGATCATGGCGCAGGTGTGGGCTGGACAGTTAATACCACAACAAACGGTGTGATTGTTAACGGAAATGATGTAATAATCTATGGTCTGTTTGTAGAGCATTTCCATAAGTACCAAACCTTGTGGAATGGCAATGGTGGACGTGTATACTTCTATCAAAGTGAAATACCATATGATGTTCCAAATCAGGCTAGCTGGATGGATGGAAGTGAAAATGGATATGCATCCTACAAGGTTGCTGATTCGGTAACCACGCATGAGGCTTGGGGACTGGGGGTATATTCATTCTTTAGGGATGCTGTTGTATCAGCTAATAGCTCTATCAAGGTTCCTAATAATACAGGCGTGAAAATCCATCATGCATGTTCTGTCTTCTTAGCTGGATATGGTGAAATAACACATGTTATAAACAATACTGGGGCTGCTGCAAAATCGGGAAGTATAAGGCAGACAGTCACAGAATATCCTTAGTCATGAGTTAATTGTCTATCTTGGCTTTGGTGAGTGGGGGGCATAGCTGCCCCTCATTCTAGGGCTATCCTTAGCTTTTGTTGGAATACTTTTTTGATAGCTACAACCAGTTTACTTTACACATAATATAATTTACAGTAAGTCTAAAAATTGCAGAAAGCATAACCATAAACATAATGATAATTATGTTTATGGTTATGCTTTCTGCACAATTATATAATATTATTTGTTATGAGAATAACGGTGAAAAAAGCAAAATCACCGATAAAACCACAATAAACACAACGGTAGTAATCGATACTATATTTTGTACCTTCGAGTTAATATGTTTGCCCATAATCCTTTTGTCGTTTACAAGAATAATCATAAATATTAAGATGATAGGCGATAAAATTCCGGCAATCTGCTGTGTAACAAGTATTATTTTCATTAATGACATTCCAGGTATCAGAATTAAGAGGCTACTAATCAATATAATAGTGGTATATATACCAAAAAAAGCAGGAGCCTCTCTGTACCTGTTATCAACACCGCTCTCCCAGCCAAAGGCTTCACAGATTGCATATGACGTAGATAACGGTATTATCGCTGCGGCAAGTACCGAAGCGCCGAATAACCCAGCACCGAAAAGGATAAAGGCATACTGCCCAGCTAGTGGTTTAAGCGCACTAGCTGCTTCACCCGCACTATGAATGCTTATTCCTGCCTTATATAGTGTAGCCGCAGTACAAACAATTATAAAAAATGAAACTGCATTGCCCCAAAACGAGCCAAGATAGACGTCAAGCTTTTCATATTTATAGTCTTTAATACTCATTTTCTTATCTACGATAGTCGACTGTAAATAAAACTGCATATATGGTGTTATAGTTGTACCAATCATACCAATAAATGCAAGTAGAAAACCTGTCTCTAGCGTAAGGGTGGGAGTTGCCATGCTTTTAAAAACATGTCCCCAGTCAGGTTTAGCCATAAAAGCTGATATGATATATCCAAAAAACACAAAGGTAAACAACAAGAATACCTTTTCAACCTTGCTATAAGAGCCTTTGGTGACAAGCAACCAAATAAATATTGCAACTAATGGTACAGAAATGTATCTACTGATGCCGAAAAGCTCCATACTGGCTGCTATACCTGCAAAGTCACCAAGCACAACGCCAAAGTTGGCAGCAAATAAAATAGCCATAGCAAAAAAAGTCCATTTGATACCAAATTTTTCGCGAATCAGATCGGATAGACCCTTTCCGGTTACAACTGCCATTCTGGCATTCATCTCCTGAACCACTGCTAGGCTAAATGTAATTAATAGAAGTCCCCAAAGCATTTTGTAACCGTATGAAGCACCAATAGATGCATATGTGTATATACCGCCAGCATCATTGCCTGCGTTTACAGTGATTATACCAGGGCCAATAATGCTGAGTATCAAGAAAATATTCCGTTTTCTTTTAGAGATAGTATTTTTCATGCTACAAACCTCCCTAAACGAATATACTCGTTAAGTAAGTCGTTTAATGAAGTTATACCTAATAATTCATAATTTTCATCAACAACTGGAATTGACAAAAGATTATACTTTTGCATAAGTTCCATAACCCTGTCAATCTTGGTCTCATCATTAACGCTCTTAACATTTGCAACCATTAAATCATATAGCTTAGCGCCTGAGTCGGCAGAAACAATACTTAAAAGTGTAACAACTCCAACGAGTTTGTTTTTAGAATTTGTCAAATAAATATAATGTGAAATATCATCAGAAGGTTTATTCTCTTTTAAGTAGGCCATGGCTTTTGCAACTGTTATATCAGGTAAAAATGATACAAACTCTTTTGCCATTACGCTTCCGATGGTCTTTTCATCATATTCCATCAGCTCTCTGATTTCGCTGGAATTTTCCTCTTCCATTTGAATAAGCAGCTTTTCAGCACGAGCATCTTCGATTTCTTCGAGAATATCTGCCGCTTCATCGGAAGGCATAATTTCTAGAATATCTGAAGCCTTTTCGTCAGGTAAAGTATTTAGAAGACTCAATTGCAGGTCAGTTTCAACCTCTTCTAAAACATCAGCAGCCGTTTCATCATCCAAACTTTGAAATAACGTGATTTGACTTTTTGTATCTAGTTCCTCAATAATATCTGCAATATCAGCAGCATGAAGCGTTTTTAGTTTGTTCATTGATGTAGAAAGCTGCAGATTTTGAATGTTCGTTGATAAAGGCTGAACATTACCCCAGTAAACTAAGGTATTTCTAAACTCCTTTTTAAGCAAGCTGGAGATTCGGATTGCCAAATATTCAACTCCAAGCCTTCTAAATAGGCCACGAAGTCCAATGTCCACGGCCACAACATTCCATTTTCCACTTATTATACCTATCCTAACATCATTAACGCGCTCGACTTTTTTTCCATTTATGTCTACAATTTGTTTATCAAGAAAATCCCTAGCAAGGAAAAATTCATCCTCAGATATGGGCATATAGTTAATAGTACTAGTATTAAGCTTAATAGTATAATTTTCTTTACCATCATTATAAATTTCAAGAAAGTCAGATGAAATATAAGTTAAACGCCTGGCATTTTTTACTTCAATTGCTTTAATAACAGGCTTAGGGGAATTGAAATCAAGTATTAAGTCATTCAGTTTTCCAATCACAGTACCTGTGATATTATGAATGTTTTTGTATAGGATTTTGCTAAAGAAAAAATTATTGGACTTTTGCATAGTCCGCCCCCTTTCAATTAAACAGGGAGAACTATGTGCACGTGAAACAGACTACTCCCTGTAGTAATATTTTTACATAATTTTGAGATATAATACACTCTGCATTTATCCGCAGGGTCTCCGTCCATTTTACAGTAACCTCCAAATAACAAAATAATAAAGAAGACTTAGCTACACCGCTAAAATCGAACTTTTTGAACATGCTAATTATACTCCCATGTCGACATGATATCAATATATATTATGAAAATATGCGATTTTTGTTCATATTTACACAATATATAGGTTAACTGCAGTATAACTCTGTATATAGTGATGTTAATCTTAATTCCTTTGATTAGCGAGATATAGCACGTGAATGTAACTTGCTAAACATATAAAAGGAAGCAAGAGAAACGTCCCTTTGCTTCCTTTTACTTTCTTCATCATAAAGGCTTTGCTTTTTTATTGCCATTTTTTGCTTTGCCCTGAATCTCAGGAACAGGTTCAACATCATTTTTTTTAAAATGTTGTTTATGATTACTTTCAGTTCCATGAGGTTGCTCAGGATCTGGTCTTCTCATTCCTGCCTTTGCCATAATCTTCACCTCAACAATATTGTTTCATTTTTTAGTGAAGAGTATACTTTAAATTAGGTTGTTTTTAATCTTTAAAGGATATGAAGTAATCGTTTAATTTTCTCGGCCCTGCAAGGATATCTCGGTCGATGAACAGTATACCATCATTTTTTACCTTAACACTCCATTTTACAAGAGAGATGTTACCATCTGATATTTCTATTGCTGTTATGCAGCGAGGATGAACACAGCTTCCATCATTGAAATATGGAGTCTGGCCAACTTCAGGAAAAGACGGCTTATGATTATGCCCTGCAATTAGCATGTTCTTTTTTTCTACAACCCATTCACTAAGTTTTTTTGCCACAGATATCTTTTTCTCGTGATTTTTTGCTACGCTTGTGGGATCATTTACGCCATATGACTCTAGAGGCTTCCACACATATCTAACTAAGAATTTACTAAGCCTCCAAAGTGTACCACTAAAAGTACTCACTTGGTGACCATGAATTAAAAGAATTTTGTCATCTGTTACTTTATGCCTTAGTACTAAGCCCTCATGAACCTTTATATTTTCAAATATTGATAAATATTCTTCATCACGTTGGTCAAAATACTTTCTAAAATTCTTTCTTACAAAACCATAATTCTTTTTTTCCATATCATGGTTTCCAAAGATTAGATGGAGCCTGCCAGCACTATAAAATTTTGACAAAATCCAGAACGTATCTTTATGAACACGCATAATCTCCGAAAGCTTTGTATTTTCCCACAATTCATCTCCATCACCAAGCTCTATATAAGTATAATTATCATTATAATAGTGGTTTAGAGCAGAAATATAAATGTTTCGGTTTTTCAAGAAATTATCTGTCCAGCTTCCATCTCCCCTGTGACAATCACTCATTAATACAAACTTTGAGGAATCATCGAAGGGGATTTGGTCAGCTGATTCAAAAACTTGGGTTATTCGATCTAATTTGTCCATTTTCACACCACCTCACAAAGGTGTTTAATTATTTTTAATATTGGCTTTTAAGTAGTTTATGATATTATCAAATTTATCAAATAGCGGTAGAGTTTTGCCGATATTAAGAAGCTCTTTATACAGATTAGGTGATTGTTCTTTGACTGCTGTTAATTTATCCGTTAATTTAGAATAACCTTGTGTTATAAGCTGATACTGTTCACAAAACATCTTATTTCTCATTTGTACGTTACTGTCCGTTAGTGAAGTTCGTGAATAAGGTTGCTTTGAATGTGGCTTATCAAATCGTATTGCTACAGTATTTTTTTTGGTTTCAAATTGATCAATTGTATAACCAACTTTCTGTATTGCTTCTACAAATGCATTACGCATGCGCTTATCTTTCAAGGTAATATATACATCCAGTACCAGTTCAGAGGGTTCAGTAAATTCACCGAGTTTAAAACCTGTTAACCACCAGTGATTATGTTTTCTTGAAACGATGGTTTCACCATTCTTTTTTAAATAGAACTGCATATAGAGTCTATCTCTATCGCTTGCACACGAGTAGAAAGTGCCATTAAAAACATCTGGAATATTTAAATCAGGCCATTCAGAGGTATATATACCTACCTCACAACCGGTAGTCATACCATACTGGCCTTTCCAAAGTTCTATTAACCACCTTTTGCCACCATACGAAAAATAAAAGGGTTCACTATCTATTATCATTCCTAAAGGAGCTGCTGCTTCATCATACAGACGGCAATATCCCATTTTTCGCTGCCAGGCCTCCATAGTAGAAAAAAATATATCTTTTTCAGGATTATAGGCGTAGCCCACAGTGTCTATTATCTCTTCAAGTGCATCAAAACTAATTTTGTTATTTGCCCTTATTTTCTCAGGGTGTATTGTTGTTCGGGCTTTTTCATCAGATAAGAGCCTATTTGCAATAAGCCGATAAAATTTGGGAGCAAAAACAACGGCTGCAATAAGAACAAGAAAAAGAATTCCAATCCAAATGCCAACAGTGGTTTCTCCTAAAGTAAGTAAACTAATTATCAACATAAAACACATCCTAGATATGATATCTATTCCATAATATTCATTGTAAAGTGATTATGTTAAAAAGAATTTAAAAAGAGAATACAATTATATAAAAATGGTAATTACATATCTGCTTTAATTAATTTAGAATAAAGTTTATATTTTGTTTAATCATTTTTATGTGTTAAAATTGGTGAGAAAGGGATAATATGAACATTTTTTATCATGAAAGGGAGAAGAAGAGTGGAAAGTAGAATTGGACACATAGACACACTTAAAACTTTGGCCATACTCGGCGTTATAACAATACATATATGTTCAGGGCCATTAGTACAATTTCAAATTGGATCTTTAGATTGGTTCTTAACGTTATTTTGGGCTTCGATTTCTAGATGGAGTGTACCAGTTTTTTTAATGTGCAGTGGAGTTCTGTTTCTTAACCCAGACAAGAAAATTACAATAAAACAAATTTTCACAAAATATATGCTCAGAATTGTCATTGCGCTAGTATTTTGGGCTCTTTTCTATGAAATGTTCGATATTTTAAAAGCTTTTCATAGGTCTGGATATTTTGATCTTGCTATTATAAATAAGTCAATTAAAAATCTTCTCACATTAAATACACATGTACATTTATATTACATATATATTATAATCCTTATTTACTCGCTACTCCCAATTATACGAGTATTCTCTGATGCTGCAAGTAAACAACAAATGGAGTACGCCTTGCTTGCATGGGTTATTCTGGGGATTGTACTTCCATTTGCCCTCAGGTTTTATCCGTTGACTCTGATAAAGGGAATAGTTACCCAATACTCTCTTAGCTTGGCTTATTCATCAATTGGGTATTTTGTTTTAGGGGGCTATTTACAGCGTTATACACTTAGGAAACGAACAACTTATATAATTTATTCGCTTGGTTTACTCGGATTGGTTACAACGGTTTTTGGTACAATTGTTGCATCAACAGCTTCAAAAACAGTAATAGGAATGTATTTGGAGGGAACGGCACCAAATATAGCAGCAATGGCAGCAGCCTTGTTTTTGCTGGTCAAGAATCTGCAGGGCAAAGCATCGAATACGGTAGGGGGAAAAACAAAAATATCTAGATATATATCAAAAGCAAGCTTTTGTATCTACCTTGTCCATGTGTTTTTCATCATGATTTTCAGAGATTTGAATTTTTTCAATCCAATAGTAGGTCCTATTTATGCAATTCCGCTCTATGTATTATTAGCTCTAATATTAAGTATAGGTGTATATTTCGTACTTTCAAAAATACCAGTAGTAAACAAATATCTGGTTTAAAGGGTACTAGAATATGAAATGCGCTTTAGCTAAAAGGACAAGCTCGCAATTTCTTGCTAAGCTTGTCCTTTAATGTCAGGGAATAGTGCAACTATTGCAATTTCGTGGCTACAAACTCATTTGCAAATTAATCTACAGCTTCTTCTGCAAACTCATCTGAGTCTTCATATACGTTAACTTTAGTACCAGTGAATCTTATAATACTACCAGATACTATACCACCTATAAATGCTAGTGCCACAGTAAATAAAATACCAATTATTTGTGGTTTTACTACTCCCGGTACTACAAAAATAGCGATAACTCCACCTAATAAACCTGGCATACCATGTAAGTTATGAACTCCACAGGTATCAACTATTTTTAATAGTTTTTGCAATCTAGGCTGAATAACATTATAACCTACAACACATATTGTAGCAGCTAAAACTCCGATTAAGAAAGCAACGGGAGCGCTTACTAGATTACAGGTTGCACCAATTGCAACTCCGCCGGAAAGACTGGCATTAGCAATATCAGCTATTGATGGCTTTCCTTTTCTAAATAATGCACTAAATAAATATGTGATAACAGTTGCACCACAAAGAGCTAAGATAGTATTAACAACTGTTTTTTCAAAATCTTGTTCAGGTACAATTGCACTGCAAAAACTTGGCCAAAATATCCATAGAACCATCGAGCCAAGCATTGAAAACCTATCAGAGGTAGCATCACTTTCTATTGCTTGTTTACTTTGTTTTTGTTTTTGTTTTGATAAAGCTACTGCCAGACCCAAGCCGAAATAAGCACCGAAAGCATGGATAACGATAGAACCTGCTGCATCAACAAAGCCCTTGGTTATTGTAAGTCCGCCATCTAGTACAAGCCATTCGTTGAGCATATAAATTGGTACAATGAAAAGTGATATAAGTGCATATTGATAAAGCTTTAGCCTTCCAAGTACTGCTCCCATTGCAATGAGTGCAGCCGCTACTGCAAATTCTGCTAATAATAAGGCTTTAATAGTTTGTGGATTAACTGCTTCATGAGATATGATTCCAGAGTTTCGAAGTAATAGATAAAGTGGAATTCCGACACCAACAACCAGGTATGTTCCAGTTGTTGCACTATAACCGTATTTTTTAACAAATACCATTAAGAAACCAAATCCCACTAATAGCATTGCTAAAATATTAATAGAAAAATTGTACTGCTGGACTTGCCGAAGATTTTCAGCGACATCAGCGCTGCTTACTGTTTCTGCAAAAGCATTAAATGGCATTATTAAAGTTAGCATAATACCTGACAACATAACCAATACACTTTTTTTCATAAATTTACCCCTTTGTAAAAATAGTTAAATAATAATACAAAAAATAAAAAAACGGCCACAAAAGAATAGAAAGTTATCAACTTCTCATTCTTTTTGTGAACGCCATTGTTCGCAATGAAAATCATATAATATAAAGAAAATTCTGTCAATAAAAAAGTGAATGAGAATAACTATAATATTTCAAAACGTCAATGTATTAGAGCGTATTGCGTTTATTCTCAATAATTTTTGCAAGTTGACTAAACTGGTACTTCAAAAACAGTAAAAAATTATAACCAAGCATAAAATAATAGCAAATAAGACTGTGTATGCGATATATCCCCTTCCACATTCCAAACCAACAACTAATGAAGTTTCAGGTAACATAATACACTGGTATTGAATATTATAGAAATATAATGCTATTAGGAGATGAATTTATGTTAGTACCTTATATGAGGTGCCCATTTTTAGGTCAATGTCCGGATATACCGTATACACAGCGATCCCCCGAATTGCAAGGACAACAATATTCCCAACAGTCAATGCCGGCTCCACAGTATTACTCGATGCAAGATTCTTATGGGATGTATGAAGATGCCTCAGGTGTTGGTTCCTCAATGTCACGAGTAGACCCAATTCTAAGTAACAACCCGGCAACCTTCAATATAACCCTTTTTAAGGAGTTGACGGCATATGCCAACTATGGAAACCCTAGTAGGAATGCCGATATTCTATACACAGGAAATCGTGGTACCTGGACATTTGAATCACCTGCATTTCTATTTGTCCCGGGAAATCTTAGAGCGCAAATCAGAATACGCGCTGTACTAGATGACCATGCGAACGTTCCTGTCAACCGTTACTCTGCAAGAATTACAATTAATGGTAACGTAGTGCATAATGGACTAGTACCCCTTGCACATGGTACACCAGCAGGCGGTATTTTTACAAACTGGAGAGATTTGCCTTTCAATATCACGAATTTAAGAAGGTCCACTCGAGTAACAATAGAAAACACATCTACTGCTGGTGCAGACGACTGGATTGCTTTTGACTGGATGGAACTAAGACTTTTACCCAGATAAAAGTCTTAGTAAAACAAAGGTTAAAGCAATATATGTAAGAAAATATGGAATTCCCTTCTATTTTATGGTGTCCGATGATAAAATAGAAGGGAATTTTATATCTGTTTGAAACTTTAAGTATAGGTTGTTTATATTTTATTTAGGTATTTTGAAAGGATTAGAAAATGAAAAATGAGTTAATAACAATTGGTCCAATTACCGTTTATGGATATGGCTTGATGATTGCAATTGGTGTAATAGTGGCTTATGTGGTAGCAGAATATAGAGCAAAGAAAAAAAATCTGAATAACGAGCAAATTTTCCCATTAATTATTTGGTGTTTAATAGGGGGAATGCTTGGTGCAAAATTTTTGTATTATATAACACAAATTAAAGAAATTGTAGCTGACCCTAAAATCTTATTGAAGGTATCAGATGGCTTTGTAGTATATGGCGGCATCATTGGAGGCATTTTAGCTGGATTTGTGTTTTGTAAAAAAGAAAAATTGAATTTTCTAAAGTATTTTGACTTGGTTATGCCATCTATTGCATTGGCACAGGGATTTGGCCGAATTGGTTGCTTTCTAGCAGGCTGTTGTTATGGTAAGGAAACAACCAGCCGCTTTGGAATCGTATTTAATGAATCAACGCAGGCGCCTAATGGGGTTCAATTGATTCCTACACAGCTAATTTCATGTGGATTGGATTTTATTAACTTTTTAGTACTGATTGTTTTGGCAAAAAGGGTTAAAGTAGATGGTCAGGTAGCGGGATTCTATCTGATTTTTTATAGTGTAGGAAGATTTATTCTTGAGTATTTCAGAGGAGATTTGATTCGTGGAAGTGTTGGTAGTTTATCTACTTCACAATTCATTTCTATTTTACTGTTTGTTATTGGTTGTGGCATAGTCTTAGTAAGGGAATATAGTTCTAGGAATATTGCAAGAAATGAGCATAATTCGTTGACGAAATGAGAAATAAATTGGATTTACAAAGTAGTCAACACAAAAAGCAAACTATGTTGACGGAAATAAATCTAAAGAAACTTTCAAGGCTTTACGATACCAGTGGTCATTCTCAGAGTATTGCTAATTACAGTATTATTGCAGTAGCTAAGTATATTCTGAGTGCAAGTATAAAACACACAAAATATTAGATATGAAAGGCTAACAATTGGGGTGTAATTCACATTTGCGGTGCAGTTCCTTATGATGTTGATTCGCTTGCCTGCTCAGAAGTCGGTGATGCCATCATAAAGGATGAGAGCAGTAACGTCCCAACCATAATCTTGACGCTATCAATCTTTTTATTTGGAAATTTTTCTGATATTTGCTGTATAATATTTTGATTAAATGAATTATCATTATTATCAAGTATGCCAAAATCATCGGCAAACTCAACATCCATAGTTCCTTTGTCAAAATAAATAATAAGGTCACAGCTATCCTGAGTTTCAACTAAATTGTAGCTCTTAATAAAATCCATTGGTATCTCCCCTTTTTATTAAAATATATCAAATATAGTATTTCAATTCTCAAGAAAAATATTATACTTTTTTTAAAAAAGAAGAATTATTCTTTAGCCAATTTTCGTACAATAATATAAAAACGCACTAATTCCTTTAGATGCAATTCCATAACTCATAAGTCTACATAATATGACGTTTTTCAACTGGTAGAAAGGTATTGTAGTCACTGTTTGACTATATGGGAAATTATTGATATTATTTGCATATTAGTAGGAAAGTATGTAGTAAGATTACTTATGTAATTCTGCCCAACAAGCGAACAAAACATAAATAAATATTCCAACTTACAAATCGATAAACATGTGGGAGAAACACATATAATGAAAAATAGCAAAAATTATACAAAGTACTTTTCCGCTCTCTTGATGTTTGGGATGAATGGCATAGTTGCAAGTTATATAGCCATGAGTAGTTACGAAATCGTGCTCACCAGGACGCTTATTGGTAGCCTACTGCTCATATTTATTTTTATAATTACAATGCAACAAGTGCATTTGTTGGATAACAAGAAGCACTTTTTGTTACTTATTATCTCTGGTATTGCGATGGGAACAAGTTGGATGTTTCTTTATGAGGCATACAGAAAAATCGGTGTTGGTACTGCTTCCCTTGCTTATTACTGTGGACCAGTTATTATTATGATACTTTCCCCGATTTTGTTTCATGAAAAACTAACTTGGCAAAAGACCACTGGCTTCCTTGGTGTTTTAGTCGGTATATTTTGTGTGAACCTGCAAGCACTTAACGAGGGAAGCACAACATGGGGGCTGTTTTGCGGTATTATGTCAGCTGTCATGTACGCCTTTATGGTCATTTTTAACAAGAAAGCAAAGAGTATCACCGGTTTGGAAAATTCTATGTGGCAACTAATTATCAGTTTCCTAACCGTTGCTGTATTTGTCATTATTAAGCAAGGCTTTTCTATCAACATTGAGCCAATCAGTATACTGCCGATTTTGATTCTTGGTATTTTCAACACTGGTATCGGTTGTTATTTTTACTTTTCCTCTATTGGAAATTTGCCGGTACAGACGGTGGCAATATGCGGGTATCTGGAACCTCTAGCGGCAGTTATTTTTTCTGTGCTATTCTTGAAGGAGTCCATGGGACTGATTCAGATAATTGGTGCTGCACTAATTATTGGAGGTGCGACATTCGGAGAATTATCTAAGATGAGAAAATAAAGTTTGATGATGCTTGCGATAAAAATAACCTTGCTAATATTGAATAAACAATTTTATTAGTTAGAAGAAACCTCAAATGAATTATTGAATTGAAGAAAGAGATTTATTAGGAAGGAAAGTTATGGTATATTTAATACAAAAAGTATGCTTTGTGGTTGAAGCCCAAGTGGAGGATGTGTAAAATGTTAATAATCAATAATTTTAGTAAGACCTATAAAGGAGGCAAAAAAGCCGTAGACAATATAAGCCTTAAAGTAGAGGCGGGAGATATCTTCGGTTTTATTGGTCATAATGGAGCAGGAAAGAGTACAACAATTAAGTCGGTGGTTGGCGTTCTTGACTATGAGGAAGGAGAAATCCTGATAGACGGTCATTCAATGAAGAAAGAGCCGCTTATCTGCAAGAAGGTTATCGCATACATACCGGATAATCCGGATTTATATGAGCATCTGACAGGCATTCAATATCTGAATTTAATTGCAGACATATTTGGAATTCCAGCAGCCATTCGGAAAGAGAAAATAAAAAAGTATGCAGATGATTTTGAGATCACTGGAAACCTTGGAGACTTGGTTTCCTCATATTCACATGGTATGAAGCAGAAACTTGCCATTATATCTGCAGTGATCCATGAACCAAAGCTGCTTGCACTCGATGAGCCTTTTGTCGGGCTAGATCCCAAAGCAGCTGTTGTATTAAAAAAAATCATGCGTGAACTCTGCGAATCTGGAAGTGCCATTTTCTTCTCAACTCATGTGTTGGATGTTGCAGAAAAGCTTTGCAACAAAGTAGCTATGATTCATCACGGGAAACTTGCTTTTTCAGGAGCCATGGAGGATATGTTGAGGAAGAAAGAGGGCGGATCTCTAGAGGAAATTTTCATGGAGGTTGTGAACCATGAATAGTAAGGAAGCGATGGGGGAGGTGTCCTAGATATGAACAATATAGATGTAAAAACACAAACGAAGAATCTGTGCTGGCTGCTTGTGAAAAACCGACTGATGGCACAGCTTGGCATCAATGTTTTTCGTTATGAAAAGGATACACATAAAAGGAATAGTAAGATTGCAACAACGGTAGCTATTATCATTTGCGTTATTATGTTGGGCGGTTATTGTGGCGGGATGGCCTATGGTTATGCGTATCTTGGAATGATGGAACTAATTCCTAGTACCGCCATGGTCATCAGTAGTCTATTTACTTTGTTTTTTACAATGTTCAAGGCAAATGGAGAACTCTTTGGTTTTAAAGATTATGATATGGTTCTGTCATTGCCAGTGCCAGTAAGAACAATTATTAACAGCCGTTTTTTAAATATGTATCTTTGGAATACATTCATTACGTCTCTTGTTATGTTTCCAATGGGGATTGTCTATGCCTTTTTTGCAAAGCCTGCTTTAGGTTTTTATATCATGTGGCTTGTGGGTATTTTTTTAACCTGCCTTATTCCTACCACCGTGGCCGCAGTTTTTGGAGCAATTATTACAGCAATTTCATCCAAATTTAGATATGCAAGTGCAGTATCTACAATTCTTTGTATTGGCTTTGTTATTGTGTTTATGGTGTTTTCTATGACCATCACAACAACGGATACTGGTCTTGGAGAAATGTTTAATTCTGAAACAGGAGATATTGATAAAGAGGCCTTTTCAGCCATAGCACCTGTTATTTCTGACAGTTTGAATCAGGTGTATCCACCAGCAAAACTTTTTACAAAAGCAGTAGTGAATGGAAGTTTTGGAGCCTTCTTGATTTTTGCAGGAATTTCGGTCGGCTGGTATGGACTTTTTGTCCTCCTGTTATCGGTAAAATACAGGCAGATTAACACGGCTTTGACCTCCCATAGGAGCAGAGCTGATTACAAACTTGAAACATTACATCAGGGCAGCATGCTTTTCGCACTTTATAAGAAAACGATTATGCGTATTTTAAAGTCTACGGTATGTGCCACAAATATGCTGGTTGGCTGTGTCCTTGCAGTACTGCTAGCTATTGGCATGCTGATTGCTGGACCAGAGAAAGTGGTGCAGAGCCTTAATGCATCTGATTATATGTATATTGTGAAAAGTGCAGCTTGCTATGTCATTGCAGCCATGGTATGCATGACTAATACATCCGCTATCTCACTTGCGTTAGAGGGAAAGAATATCTGGTTGATTAAATCCTTGCCCATTTCGCCGAAAACATTGTATGATAGCTATTTGCTGACCAATCTGACTTTTACAGTCCCAACATCCATTGTATGTTCAGTATTGTTTAGCATTTCCTTAAAAACAGGCTTTATTGGTACTCTAATTATGATACTGACGCCACTTACTTTTTCACTATTTACTGCAGTAGCTGGTATTTTTATTGGAAACAGGATGGCATATTATGACTGGCAAGAGGAGACACAGCTCATAAAACAGAGTATGATGAGTGGAATTGGGATGCTAGGTGGAATGGTGCTCATCTCTATCTGTGGGATAATAGCCAATATCGGTATCCTTCCCATTACCACGAATATGATTACATTCATTTTAAATATACTGTTTTTGATACTTACAGCAGTAATTTATTTAAATGAAAGCAATCGTGGGGTAAAAGAATAAAAAATTATTATATATGAACGTAAAAACAATCTGTACTTGAAAATAATTGTATATATATATATAATTATTACATAATAATGTATATCAAAGAAACAGTGATTAAAAAAGCTACGATTTATGAATTTCTTTAGAGAGCCGATGGTTGGTGAAAATCGGTGAAAGGTTAAATCTTTCCACTTTTGAGCTGTCGGTGAGAATCGAAAGGTTAGTACCCTTTATCCTACTTAAAGAGTGGCTAGTTCTTTTATGTACTAGCAATTTGAGTGGCAACGCGGATTCCTTCCGTCTCATTTTTATATGGGATGGAAGGTTTTTTATTTTATCATTTTTATAATTACAATAATTAGGAGGAAAAATATGATTGATATTAAATTTTTAAGGGAAAACCCTGAACTAGTAAAGCAAAATATAAGGAATAAGTTTCAAGACAAAAAGTTGAGTTTAGTAGATGAAGTAATGGCTTTGGATATTGAACTAAGAAATACAAAGCAGGAAGTGGAAGCTCTACGAGCTGAAAGAAATAAGATCTCAAAGCAAATTGGTGGATTAATGGCTCAAGGAAAAAAGGAAGAAGCAGAAGAACTGAAGAATGAGGTTAATGTAAATTCAGAACGTGTAGCTGAGTTATCAACGAAAGAAGATGAACTCGACAAGAAAATCTATAATATTATGCTTATTATTCCAAATATAATTGATCCAAGTGTTCCAATTGGTAAAGATGATAGTGAAAATGTAGAGGTTCAACGTTATGGTGAGCCTACTGTGCCTGATTTTGATATTCCATATCATACAGATATTATGGAAAAATTAAAGGGTATCGATTTGGAAAGTGCTAGAAAGGTTGCTGGTAATGGTTTTTACTACTTAATGGGAAACATTGCTAGACTTCATTCTGCAGTAATTTCTTATGGCAGAGACTTTATGATAAATCGTGGCTTCACGTACTGTATTCCACCTTTTATGATTCGTAGTGAAGTTGTAACTGGTGTTATGAGCTTTGCAGAAATGGATGCTATGATGTACAAAATCGAAGGTGAAGATTTATATTTAATTGGAACCAGCGAACATTCTATGATTGGTAAATTTATTGATACAATATTGCCAGAAGACTCATTACCACAAACATTCACCAGCTACTCACCTTGCTTTAGGAAGGAAAAAGGAGCTCACGGTCTAGAAGAAAGAGGGGTATATCGAATTCACCAATTTGAAAAGCAGGAAATGATTGTTGTATGCGAACCGGAAGATAGCATGATGTGGTATGACAAAATGTGGCAAGACACAGTAGATTTATTCCGCTCATTGGATATACCAGTAAGAACATTAGAATGCTGCTCAGGTGATCTTGCAGATTTAAAAGTAAAATCAGTGGACGTAGAAGCATGGTCACCTAGACAGAAAAAATACTTTGAAATAGGAAGCTGTTCTAACTTAGGTGACGCACAAGCACGTCGTTTAAAAATTCGTGTAGATGGTAAGAATGGTAAATACTTTGCACATACATTAAACAATACTGTAGTAGCACCTCCTAGAATGCTGATTGCTTTCTTAGAGAACAACTTAAATGAAGATGGTTCTGTAAATATTCCAGTTGCATTACAACCATATATGGGTGGTATGACTGTAATTAAATAATAAAAAAACAGCGTGTTTAATTGAATTTCTGATATATTGACACTACTGCTAGCTTAATAAAATAATCAACTGTATAAAAGTGCACCCCAAATGTTAGGCAGATATCATAACTGACATTTGGAGGTGTATTTTGTTGTGACTAAATATGCATATGAATTAAAACTGGAGTGAAATTAGTTATTTCTTAAAAAATAAAAATCTATTGTAATATTTTGAAAATATTTAAAGAAAAATGTCATAATTTGTTGCTTTTATCCTTAAAATCCATATAATTATAGTTGAGGTGATGAAATTGTAGAGAGTCAAAATACATATCAAATTCAGCGTGTTTTTGTAAAACTGAATTTATCAGGTGAACAGGAGTAATCATAAAACAGATATGGTTACTTATTGAAATGAAACTCATGGAAGATAGGGATTTAGAAAAAATTAATTTATAGGAGAGTATTAAGATGAACATGGTAAAAAACAAAAGAATTTTTAGCAAAATAGTAAGTGCAATATTATTAGTATCTCTTTTGCTACCAGCAGGAATGATAACTAATGAGGCACAGGCGGCTACAAAGCCATCAATTGAAGCTACAAAGAAAATTGGTACCGGCAGCATTATAGCAAATTATGATTATTATTCCAAGGACGATAAATATATTTTAGATGTATCAAATGTAGTAAAGAAAGCAACTTATAGCTTTACTTCAAGCAATGCGAAAGTAGTAACAGTTAAAGCAATTGGCTCAAATGGATATTTAACAGGAATAAAAGCCGGTACTGCAACAATTACTTGTAATCAGAAATTAAATGGAAAAACCACTAAAGTTGGAACCTGTGAGGTTACAGTAGTCAATTCAAGTGTTTCTCAGGATACAATCCCTGTATTGCCGTTAGGTAATAGTGTAGCTAAAGAGTATCTTGAATATCAGTACCGTAATAACGATGCAACCTATACATTTACTTCTGATAATAAAAATTTCTCGATGAAGGAGAACTTAAGTAAATTCGATGGTATGTACTTTGTTAAGCAATCCTTCACTGCAACAGCACCTGGAACATATACCGTAACAGTTAAGGAAACATATAATAAAAGTACTAGAGTCGTTGGCAAAATTAAGTATATCGTTAAAAAAGCAACAGTATCAGCTGAAACTACAACAATAGATTTAGGATCTGATATAGTCGGATATGAAATGGTGAATGATTATAGATTAGATGTGGACTACATATATGAACCCGAGGATAGCGACATTATTGAGGTAGTTAAGTCAAATGAGATTTCTTATTTGAAGGGTAAAAAAGTAGGAACTACCAACATAAATGTGTATGAAGATGCAAAAGCTCCTGATAAGAGTAAACTGGTTGGAACATGCAAAATTACCGTAAAAGAGGTTGTGTTAGAGAGTATAGACTGTGATTTTTACGAGACTGAAGTTTATGTGGGTGGAGAGCCAATAGAAGTTGAGGTAACCAAAGAGCCTTATAATTATCCTGGAGCAATTACTGTAACTTCTTCGGACTCAAAGGTAGCTACAGTGAGTGATGTAGATGAAGATGGGAATTTTACAGTTACACCTGTAAGTGAAGGAAATACTACAATTACTATAACTTGTGGTACTATAACCAAAACTCAAACCATTACTGTTTCTACAAACGAAGATTAGTCAGGTGTGTCAACAAAGCTGCAAGAAATATGAAGTCAATAAATTAAACAAAAATAGAAGGAGTTGTTGCAAAGCTACATAGTTAGCTTTGCAACAGCCCATTTGTATAGAATGAGTAAAATAAATACGTGTAGAGTAACATGAATTATATATATCAAGGAGAAGATATATATAATTTTGGTGTGGAAAGTGAAAAGCTCACCAGCTATCTACTTTGTATAGATTTAAACGGTATCTTTTGGCGCGAAGCCATATGCTGTACAGCGCCGCCTGCTGGGGCGATGATGGTTACCTTTAGATTTATGAAGGAATTAGAATCGTAGAAAGCAGATTCAGCAACACGAGTATTACCATTCTGAATGGTAATTTCAGTCATGCTGACGTTGGATTGGAAGGCGATTTTTCCAATATAGGTTACGCTTGAAGGAATAATCACCCCATTTAACCTTTGGCAATCACTAAATGCGGCTCTTTCAATGAGGGTTACGCTTTGGGGAATCAAGACTTCGGTCAAGGCAGAGCAGCCTGAAAAAGCGCCTTCTCCAATAATGGAGACTGTGTCGGGAATACTAATCTGCTCCAGGGACATGCAGTTGGAAAAAGTACTTTGCCCAATTCGTGTCAATCCACTAGGGAGCCGTACTGAGCGAAGATTATAACAACTGTAAAAAGCATAATCACCAATGCTTTTCACGCTTTCAGGTATTTCAATCTGAAAAAGATTTGTACATGAGTTAAAAGCAGCGGAATCAATACTCACAACACTATTTGGTAAAACAACGGATTCTAGCGTATTATTATTGTAAAAAGCGTTAATGCCAATAATCTTTACCCCATCAGGAATGACAACATTTGCGTCGGTCCCGTTATATTTAAACAGAACACCGTTGCCACGGATGTCAAATTCTTCAGACTGGTTGAAAAGCTGTGATTTGCTTCTAAAGGAAACGAGACTGGTATCCTCCAAGCTTTTTGGTATATTGATTTTGGTTAGTTTATTGCATTCATCAAATGCTGTTGGGCTGATGCTCTTGATTCCTTCAGACAATTTGACGCTGGCTAGATTACTGCAATAACGAAAAGCGCCTCCCCAAATCTGTTTGACGCTTCCTGGAATGGTAACACTTTTCACAGCTATTTGCGATTCGTAGTAAATAGAAAATGCACTATCGCCGATTATCTTTACATTGTTCGGAATAACCACGTTCCCACCCTTGCCGGTATATCGGTATAGAATTCCATCACCTAAAATCAGGAACTCCTGTTTCTTGCTTTTGGTCCAATTATAAGGTAGAGAATCCCATTCAATAGAGGTAACTGTAGCTGGGACGGTGAAGTCGGTCAGTAGCGTACAGTCGTCAAAAGATTGATAGCCGATTTGCTTAAGTCCATAGGGCAAGTGAAGAGCTTTTAGGCTTCTGCAACCATAAAAGGCTGCATCGCCGATACTTTTTAGGTTTTTAGACAAAGTGAGTTTTTTAAGTGACCAGCACATTGAAAACGCTCCATCTTCAATAATAGTCACAGTGTCTGGCATAGTGACACTAACAATCTTTGTTTTCAAAAAGAAGACTTCCGACCCAATGACGGTGACTCCTTTGGGAATAACTATAGTGGTAGCTTTACCTGAGTAACTGAGCAGTACGCCGTTTTCAATGAGGAAATCACTAGTTGCAGCAGCTGCAGAAGTTGGAATCAAGCCTAGCAACAGGAGCATTACCAATAAAATAGAAGTTAGTTTTTTATTCATTTATAAGCCTCGCATTATGTATATATTTTGAAGTGCGTCCATAGTTATTCTAACAGTACAGCGTTTTATATTCAACGTATAAAAACAATGTGCGTTACATTACAATATATTTGACTTATTATATAAAAAATAACGCTTAAAATAGGAGAAAATGCTGAAGGATTTTCCGCTTTTACTACCTTTATAAGTGTTTCCCCATAATTTAATTACTTTTTTCGTTGTAAATTTCATATTTGTGATTTATACTTTATATAAACACATGGATTTATGTTCCAAGTTGTTCTACAATTTATATACTATCTTTTGCAATATACATTTATTCTACGTATTTTACTATATTAACTACAAATTTAAAATGACTTTTTATTAGTCTAGAATAAAAGAAACACCTACATAATAAACCTTGAATCAACTAAAAGAGTTATCATTAAAAACCTTTTTACTTTAGTCTGTATTATAAAAGTATTCATGTTCATCCTTTTAAAAATACTACAGATAGCAGGGGGACACTATACTCTCTTCATTGCAGCCAACTCCCTTATATCCTTTTCTAGAAACAATAAGTAGTTAAATATTTATTATATAATAAAAACTATAAAGGGAGTGTTAAAAATGTTTGATAGCAAAGCAGAGAAAATTGAAAAATTGGTACTTAAAGGCAAATGGGATGACCTTAGCAATAAGTTCTTGAATTCTGATACTGAGACAAGGCTCATTTTGGCACAAGAATGTGCAAAATCAACATCTTATAACGTAAACAACTTACTATCAATATTGATGCGTGATAATGATGAAAAAGTAAAGTTGGCAGCAATTAAATCTATTGGTATTACAGGTAAAGACCATGAATGTGCACAATTAGAATGGCTCATGTCAAATACACCTGAGGATAAAAAAGAAATTATTGCTACTCTGCAAGATTCAATTTCTAAAGTTAGAGGAAAGAAATAAAAAAGCAATTTTTAGAAATGGTGTCAAACATTTTTCAAGCATATTGACATATACTTACATATTACGCAAACTGCTGCTCCCTAACTAGGAGTGGCTTTCTTTATTTAATTATTTTTTAATGAATTTGCCTTGAATTTTAAATCTTAATATCGGCATTAATTCTTTTGGTATGGAAACACCATTAAAGCAATTTTCTTTAGCGAAAACAAATAGCTGTCGCCTGTTACTTGGCTGAAAGAGCAGAAATAAATTTTACCTTGTTCTCATAGTCTATATCAATATCCATTCTAGCGTATGATTTACCTTGATAAATGAATTTATCATCACCATATGCATTAAATATGAGAATCAATTTTACCCCTGAAGCATCGTAGGTTACATAACGTTCAGGTGAGCCGTAGGCTTTTACAACCTCTTCCAAAGTTGAGCCAATGCCTATAGTATATTCTCCTGGTTGTCTTACTCCCATACTGATACTGCCTTTGTTGTTATCGAAGTAACTAATTTTTCCCTGATCATTAAAGGTAACTCTGAAACCATTGGAAAATTCCCAAACATACTCTGTAATATATATGGGATCCCCCAAAGCCTCCCTCATCTCCTGTTTTGTTACATTAAAATCCACAGTACTCGTCTGTGGCAGCTTTGGACTGTCATCAAACAGGAGAATATCATTATTCCCATTATAGATTTCTGATACCTTGCCCTTTTCATCAAATACAATTCTGGTTTTATCATACACTAAAGTATAACTGTACAAATATGAGGGGAAAACCATTTTTCTTGAAAGGATATTAGGGAGACCTTTCAGACCTATTACTTGATCCAGTGAATCGCCCAATCTGATTGATTGCTTTTCTTGCGGCACAAAACCAGAATCAAGCTTTAATTCTCCGGCATTGACCCATCCCAGAACTGTCATTTTTCCATCTTCTCCACGTCCCGCTAAAAGCAGAGACTTACCGTAATTCATTTTATAAGAGTAGCTTTCTCCATAATCACCTATCCAACCTACATCTCCATAATTATCTGGGGACCCCATAATTTTTAATGCCTCTTCAATGGGAGTTCCCAGTGTTATCTTGCTATCAGAAGAAACTCTTCTATCTAGTTTCAAATTATTTGATGTGTTTTGCCAGCTCATTACTATGTTATCACTATTTAGTACAACAAGGGATTTATCATACATTAAGTTAAAATCTCCAAATGAGTTTCTATTGTATGAATCCGGCGTCCCCATAGCAGCTGTCAGCTGATCCAATGTAGAGTACATGTTAAAATAACTGTCTGGTTTGGCGCTCCCTAGGTTAATCTTCAGGTTATCATCTTTATTTGTGTACCCCACCAGCTTATTGTCAGTAAAGCACAGCTCAGATTCGCCATAATATAGTCTTATCCACTGAAAATACTCATCCATCTTGTCGGGATCTCCCATAGACGCTAAAACCTCATCTAAAGTAGCACCGATTGTGAAGTCTTGGTTTGTGCTGTAGTCATAAGGTGATACCTTAATGTTTTTGTCTGTATTAATTATTTCGCTCAATTTACCATAATCAAAATTCAATGTTGAATTGCCATACTTTATTGTATAAAAATATGGTGAGGCGAAATCAGGAGATCCGTATGCCTTTACAACCTCCTGTTTTGTCATTCCAATTTTGAGAGGTGTATTTCGGGACACTATGACCGGCAGCTTCAGATTCCCTTTATTTAACCATCCGTCTACAAGAAAATCGGTGCTGAAGTGTATTTTTGAATTTCCATATGACCAGATTACGCCTCCCCAACGCAATTCGGAATCTTCACTTGATATGAGGTCAGGCATACCCATTGCTTTAATTACTGCCCCTCGTGTAGCTCCAAAAGAAAAAGGAGGTGCATTATCGTCTTTTGACAGAGTTCCAAGCTTCAATTCACCTTTATTTATCCAGTGCTTAACTTTCATGTCTTCATACAGGTAAACATAGGATTTCCCGTATTGCAAAACTATTTGATCATCATCCTTAAAGAGCAAGGATGGTACTCCCATAGCTTTTACAACCTCCTCAAAAGAGGAGTCATAAGAGAAGCCTGCCGAATTTGGATCAAAGACTCCAAGGCCCAGGCGGAGCCCGTATTTAATACTTTCAACCCATGAAATGACCTTGTTGTTTTTAAGTTCAATAAAACCCTCTTTATAGGTTGCGTAGACTTTATTCCCGACCATCAGAAGTTCTTTTGGTGTACCCATGGACTCAAACAATTCTTCCTTCGAGGAACCATATCTAAACCTTATATTGGTTTGCGGTATACCCGTATTTACCATTAAATTGCCCTCATTCACCCAGCCGATTACCTTTGCTCCAATGAGATAAACTTCTGATTTACCAAATGACACAATATTTACATAATACTTGGGGACTGTTGTAACCTCAACTTTTATACCGTCGTTTTCAGTACCTGTTACCCTTATCTCACTATCTACAGGTATCGTTTCGTTTCCGGTATTTTTGCCCATTACTTTATTTAATTCCTGGGATGAACTTCCAACGGTGAAATAAGTACCTGTAGTGGAATTCAGATTTCTCTGGTACAAATACAGATTTTTATCTAATATATGCCTTGTTTCCAGATATTTATACAGAACCATGGCAGCTTGTTCCTTGGTTGCATATGCCTTAGGACTGAAGATTCCAGGGGCTGTGCCACCCATGATTTTAGAGGCCATAGAAATTTCTACACCATTTTTTGCCCAGTTGGACATATTGCTTTTATCTTTAAGCCCATTCACTATACGATGAGCTGCATATAAACTTTGATTTTCAGATGATACAATAGTTTTAGAAAGAATATTGGCCATTTCTTCTCTGGTGATTTTTCCGTTAGGATTGAAGGTATCTTGCGATACACCACTTACCAGTTTATACTGCTGGGCAGCGAGAATATATTTTTTTGCCCAATGTTTATCATCCACATCTTTAAATTCATTGGTATAACCTTGTTCAAATTTGCTGGCATCAATCCCGAGTGTATTGACCAGCATTGTCACAAATTCTGCCCTGGTAATTTGTTTCTTGGGATTAAAATTGCCGGCACTGTCTCCTTTAATTATTTGACTGTTAAACAAATATTGTACAGCAGTTTTCGAGTATGCCGCGCACTTATTAAGATCATTTACACTTGCACTTACGTTAAAGCTTCCTATAAAAACAACAAATACAAATGCAAATAGGCAGATAAACTTTTTCACTTTGAAATGACCCCCGATATAACTTTTTTAATATTGAATTGAAATATGAAATAAATATTGATAAAACATCAAAAATAATATTTAGTATACTTTGACTTAAAACTTAAAACTTAAAACTTAAAACTTAAAACTTAAAACTTAAAACTTAAAACTTAAAGCTTAAAGCTTAAAGCTTAAAGCTTAAAGCTTAAAGCTTAAATCTTAAACTTATATGTAACCAACTATTATATATTAGCAAAATATAGTGCGGCAAAATAGTTGTAAATTATACCTTGAGGGTATTTTTTCATTTGTTTGAAAATTGTAAGCAATAGCTTTAAAACAATAAGTGATTATACATAAGTAGAAAGAATACTTTTATATAACATAAAAGAAGGAGGTAGGCTAAAATGCAAAAATCTTTAGAAGAACTAAAACCACAGTTATACAACCATTCCTTTTTATGCTGCTTGCGGAAGAATGACTGAGAATGGAAATACTTTAGTGTTTCATACTTCACACCAACGCTATCTGACTGAAGACGGAAAACATCATCAATCTCAGCTGACAATTATTGTTGACACTTCAACTATGAAAGTAACTAACAATCTAGGCCTCTTTCAGAGCAATTATGTCAGCCACTCATTTGACCAATATGTTCAGTTTGACGGTAGTACTCATGTATTAATAGATCATGGAGATGCCTATCAGCGTTCTATTGTTTTACAAAAATCAAGTGATGATTACGGGTATTATTCTGTAGATTTATTTAAAATTCTAGGTGCTACAGGTGCTACAGGTGCTAATGCTACAGGTGCTAATGCTACAGGTGTCTGTGTTGGTGGCTTTGAAGTGTCCTCTGAGAACTACATAGTGGCTATCAACTCAATTGATCATTCTTTGGAAAAGAAGTATGACTCATATTCAACGGATGGGCTAAAAGAAGATCAAAGAGATATAATTATCTGTATTGCACCAAGACAAAATACTGAGAATGGCGAAGTAAAGCAGATTACTCTGGCTAAGTACATTGGAACCAAAAAGATAGCGTCAATTCCTCAGTTGGTAAAAATATCGGATGAAAAATTTATGGTTTTGTGGCAGGAATTTAACTTGCCTGATTATACTCAAGGCGCTGTTAAGTACATCTATATTGATAAAACAGGCAAGGCATCAAGTCAAATTGAAACCATGGAGGCTAATACTTTGTCAACATGTCAGCCAATAGTTGTGGGTAACGAGGTGCTTTGGTATTGTAATGGGTTAGGGTATAGAACATTTTATACTATACCTATCGAGTAATTATGGTGAGAGGGATCATGAGGAAAATGAGGAGCAAAAAGCTCTTAGAAAATATATCATTGATTACGTCTTAGATTTAATTCAGTACACGAAACTGCAGTTTAGCTTATATTAATGAAATTGAAAGAAGATTTGGTTTATGATGATTCCAGATTGATTATCAGCCTACTGAAAGGGGCTAAAATAGAATGTGAAACTGAATAAGAGTATATAATTAGCCGACGGGGATACTTTTAACCTTTGTCGGCTATTTTTGTTTTGCCAAAATCGTTAACAAATGTTTGCAATATATAGTGATACGACTGATGAAATTGTTCCAAGGCAAAAAGTGTTTAGGGCATCATTCTTGAATGAAAATCAGATTCATTAAAAGCGTTTGAAACAACAAATATGTATATACCTTTATTACTTGCTGTTGGTGAATTAGTAAGGCAAAAGGAAGAACAAGAAAATTATAAAAAGCTTCTTGGACAAGCATACAATGATAAGGATTTAGTTTGCTGTTTTTTAGTATGTTCTTCAGTGACAAAAGCATTTGCAAAGTCAAATTCATCCATTATTCTGGAAACTGGTGCACTTATTAAATCATGCGGATCATTAATACCGAAAATTTTACAGGCTGAATTATTTATCTGATATATATTTAGGTTTGAATCAACTGTAATTATTGAATTAGGTGTGGCATTAATAATTATGTCGGAGAAGGATTCCGCTCTTTCTTTCATATACGGTAGGCACATACTGATTTCTGCTTTTCCGAAATACACGGCTATTGCCTTTCCACGGCAGGAAGAATAACCACAGGTACCACAATTGAGCTCATCAGCTATGCTGTTTTTACCTATTTTTTTAAGTATAGCTGAAATTTGTGCTTCATCAGGAGGTTGAAATATGATTTGCTCATTTTTTACTTTTTGGGCAAGATCAAAATTGGGCTTAATATCATAATCTGATGCTTTATTTTTATCTGTGGCAAATTCTGCAATCTTTATTTGTGAAGTAATCATTGGAACCTTATGTTTTCCTGCAATTGGCCCCTTCACACAGCTTCCCTTGCAGGCACTCATTTCTATGAAACAATTTTCCAACTTTCCCTGTGAAATTTCTTTAATAGCATTAATGCAATTTTCCATTTCATCTACGGCTATATAACTGTAATCGGTATGAATATTCATAGTTTTAATTATTCCGCCGGATACAGGAAAGAATCTTGATAAGCATCTAGTTCCAGCATCTTCAGTGCTATCGGAGAGATTTATTTCTTTTTCATCAAACCATTCATTGAGTTCCTCAAAGGTAAGTACATAATCTGCCATTCCGGGATACCTCTGGCATTCATCTTTTTTTGATATACAGGGTCCAATAAATACTACCAGTGCATCTGGATGCCGCTGTTTAATAAGCTTTGCATGAACTTGCATGGGGGATAAAACTGGTGCAAGGTTTTTTATTACTTCGGGATAGTGCCTCTGAATTAGTTTGACGACAGTTGGGCAACAAGTAGATATGATTGTACTTTTCCACTTTTGCTCAATTAATTCTTCATACCTACTTTTTACTACAAATGCACCTTGCAGTCTCATAAGTGTCAAAAAATCCAAGCTTTTTAATTGAGCTGTGGAAAGACTCAAAACCAGCAACCTCATAATTTACTATAAATGAGGGGGCAATGCTGGCAATGACCTTTTTACCTTCCCTTATCAGGTTTTTTACCACCAATACGTCATTCCTTACTTGTTTGGCATTTTGCGGACAACTTAATATGCACTTCCCACAAAGCACACAATCCTGTTCAATAATCTGGGCTTGGTAATCTCTTACCTCTATGGCTTTTATGGGGCGGTCTCGTATACATTTGTAACAGTTTTTACAGTTTGCCTTTTTCAGACTTAGTATACTCATAACTTATATTTCGCCTCCGAGAACATGTGTACAGAATACCTGCCGAACATTGTTTATTGAAACTCCAGTTATAATTTTTTCTGCCATTTTAATTGTAACGCCATCCTTACACACTCCCAGACAGAAAGCTACCTGTACTTTTACCGAGTCTTCCATATTATTCTCTATAACAAGAGAGCTAAGCGCATTCATAACATCATATGATCCTTTTACATGGCACGAACTACCTATGCAAACCTGTATATTCATTTTTGAACCACCCTCCAAATATTTTTAGATATATGTATTACTTAAGTAATATAAAAACATATCATTGTTAAATTTTATCAATGCCAATTGTGACCGATTCATTATTATGTCACCGCTATAAGTTGATTCTGGACTTAAATAATCAATAGTGAACTGAATCCCAAATCTATGCAAATGGATTAATGCTTGTTATTATTTTAACAATAATTAAGGCTCTAAGCAATTAATGCATTATCATATTCTAGGATGTGCCAACTATTGTTGTATTATAATACGGTTTTTTTACATATTTAACCGATACCATTCAATTTCTCTAAATGTACTCCACACTAGAAGCTGGAATCAGTACAGAACATTGTAAATGAAATAACTGAAGTGAGATTTTAAAACTCTTCTTTTCGTTATCTTCTATAGGGTTTTTTATAAGAGTACCATTAACATTTAAAAATACTAATTTTTTAACATACTAATAAAGGGAACTCATGAGGTTTTCAAATTTATGGTCATCAGACAGATATTCCTGCTTACCGTAAAACTTCAACTTGTTTTCATTGTAGGCATGTTTCAGGTAATGCAGGAATTTTTCCCTGAACTTCCGGGATAATACTTTAACAGGGATAAAGAACTTCTTTTTCGTATTGATCCACTGGTTTATGGTATTCAGTCCTCCACCAGGTACAACGCAGTGAATATGGGGATGGAGCATTAGGTTTTGTCCCCATGTATGAAGGATCGATGTAAAGCCCAGTCTTGCACCAAGATATTTTTTATTGGTGACCAGTTCTTGTAGAGTCTCGGATACGGATTTGAAGAGGATCGAATAAAGTACCTTTTGATTTTGGAAAGCTATCCCATTCAATGTATTCGGTATTGTAAATACTACATGAAAATACCTGACATTTAGTAAATCCTCTTTTCTTTTTAGGTCCGGACTCTTTTGGCAAAGAGTCCAAGGGACTTATGGTTTTAAGAACATCAGTGGTGGCAACATGAAGATAGCGTGTAGTTGTCCTAAGGGAAGCGTGACCGAGCAGCTCACGTATATAGAAGAGATTTGTACCATTCTCGAGTAGATGGGTTGCGAATGAGTGACGCAAGGTATGGACAGTTGCATTTTTATCCACACCAGACTTCTTCAGATATCTTTTAAACATATCTTGGATGCCTCTCTTAGTTATGTGGGACCCTTTTTCCATACCTTCGAACAACCAGTATTTAGGCCTGTACTGTTTCCAGTATTCACGGAGTATTTCAAGGTTTGACAGAGAAAGGAGCGCATACCTATCTTTATTACCCTTACCTTGGTCAATGAATATACGCATATTCACACTGTCGATGTCAGATACTTTAAGTGCTGCGATTTCGGAAAGGCGCAAGCCGGAAGATGGTCATGAGAATACATTTATGCTTTAGATTATTTGTTGCACTAAAGATGGCTTGAACGTTATCCTTAGTTAGAATATTGGGGAGGACGAAAGGTTCTTTCAGACGAGGAATTCTTTTGTAATTAAGGTTTTGTTCAAGTGTTATATCATAGAGGAATCGAAGAGCACAATTACACATGTTTACAGTTGATGTACTCAACTTTTTGTCATTTCTAAGATAGTGTAGATACTCTCGGATTTCCTGCTCTCCAAGTTCAGTAGCAGGCTTTTGAAAGTACTCTTGAAAGAGTTTAATCCTTTGACAGTAATTCTTTTCAGTACCCTTACTGAGTCCTCGAAGTTCAATGTCTCGTACCAGTTTTTCTATAATTTCTTGTTTGTCATGTTTTTGACTCCTTAAAATAAGATTCGCATATACATGCTTTCTAATTCTAAAGGATTCGCTATATAAAAGGAAATAGATGTTAATTGATACTCTAGTTGTCGGTTACAACAGGCTTTCCAACAAAGGGGCCACCGCGTAAGCGGTTTAGTTCATTATCTATTTCCTTCGATTTACATAAAACAGAGATTATTGACTAAAATATTTTATTTCTACGTAACTACGTAGATAGTGATTCTTTATAAAACCTATGGAATGATAATATATATGAACGTTTTTATGTTAACCATAATAATATGTATTAAGAAATGAAAAAAGGAGTGAAAGTATGGATATTTTAAAAAATTGTCCAATTATAAAATACTTCGAAAAAATATTTAAAATCAACTGTAAGATTTTTTGCAAAAAGAATTGCCCCCCCCCTATATGCCCTCATGAACCGCCTGAGTGTAAGCAACGAAGAAGAGAAATTGATGGCAATGTTTTTAATGTAGCTAATGGATGGCAAATTGGATTTATCAACGAATTACAGACTTTTACACAAACGCAAAACCCTCTAAACCCATTTTCTTGTGAAGGCGTATTTGGTGGTGGATTTCATCTTTCTACAGTTGCAGAATTGGAGAACCCTGCAGTTAGAAATACTTTATTAGAGATGTTTGGATTGTGCCCAGTAGTAGTTTGGGCAAATAATAATGGAGTTCCTACTCTTGTAAAAATAATACCTGGAAGTAATGATCCTGAAAGAATACTTCCAACACCTTCTTTGTCTTGTCTAGCTTTTACAATATGTATTAACTCAGGGGGATAATTATGGGTAGGGAATAATCGGATAGGAGGCTACTTATTAATTGAGCAGCCGACCTTCCACACCACCATATATTCCATGATTTTTTGTGGTTATTTTCAATTAATTTTCTTACACCTTTAATTTTCAAATATTATTTTGTTGTTAATATTAGGTTTGGTGCTAATGGAAATTCGTGCAAAGATTTTATTTTTCAAAACTTAAACACTATAAAAATAAAAATGTTTATAGGTCTTTGCAGGGGGATTCTGATAAACTCCCGAAAGTATTAACACCTAAGGCTGAGTTTGTAGATGAGGTATTGAGTACAGAGGATACCATCACTACAAGTGAGGTTGCAAAGATGTTAGGTATAAAGTCAGCAAATAGCTTAACTCGTGGCTCTGAGATAGGTATTGGTTCTTAAAGTGTGTCCGCTCGATTAATAATTTTTTTATCATAAATGTCAAAATTTAAAAATAAAAAAATACCAATACTATTTTTATCAAAGCATTGGTATTCCTCGGTTTTAACCTTTTGGCGGAGAGAGAGAGATTCGAACTCTCGGACAGTTTAACCCATCACACGATTTCCAGAAGGGTAATAATGTTTTTAAAGTCAATCATTAACCTACAAATAGCTTTAGTTATTAGCATTAGAAGCATTTTAATAATTAATAAGAATTAATTAAATGCTTCTTAAATTATTTAGTATGTTAGCAAAATGTTAGCAAGTAATTCTATGCTTTTTTACTTTTATGACTAATCATTTAAAATGTTGAAATAAAAGATTTTTATGAATATAATAGGATAAGATGTATAATGAGGGAAAAAATACAAAAAGTCTAAATTATATTAAATTTTATATGCAAGGGGAAAGTGTATGGGATACGAAGGCTATACCATAGATGATGATTATTTATACATAGATTTTGATGAAACCAGAGAAACTAAAAAGTTGATGAACCGAGTAATAGAAGAGGCTAAGCAACAAAGAGAAGATATATCAAGAGCAATAGAAGAATTGCAAGTCCCAGACAGTGTCCTAAGAGGCTACGGTGATGATTTAATACCAGTTAAAAATAGCATAATCAAAGATATAGACGAGCTTGAAAGAATGAGTTCACATCTGGACTATGTAATGAGAAGATTTGAAGAGGTAGATAATGACTTTGCAGCACGATTCAGAGCAGTAAGCTATGAAATGCAAGAAACACTGGGACTAGAAAGAAAAAGTGGATTATTTGAAGGCCTAATAGGCGGATTAAAATCTATAATAAGCCAAGGTGAGAAGGCTTGGCATTGGCTAAGCGAGTCATTAGAAGATAAAGGAAAACAGATAGAACAATATACAAAAGATTGGTTCAAAGATGTCGAACACAATTTTGATACTAAATCAAAATTAATTACAGTATCCGCATATAAGCTTTTTGTAATAAGTGATAATATTATAGATGAAGCAAAAGAAATGTATGAGTATGTTAACTCTAAATACACTAATGGAGTGGATATATTTTATGATGGAATGGATAGATTTAACGAGCAGATGGGCGAAAATATGTCCAATTATGCAAAGGGACTAGGGCAATTCATCACTGATTTATTTACGGGACAAATGGCAGTAGATATAAGCGAATGGTTTGATGCTAACGGAGAAACTTTATCAAAGGGGCCTATCTATTGGACTGAACAGGTAAGTGATTATTTTTCTGTAAAGGAAAATAACCCATCATATATAATTGACCAAAAAATTAAAAGTTTTATTAATGCTAATAGTAACGGAAAAATTGATATGGCTGCTGATGCTTTTGCTTGGATTATATGGAATGGTGTGTGGGAGGTTGCAACATGTGGGTTAGCATCTGGTTTAGGCAGTTCAGATGATATAGTTAAGGGATTAAGTAAGATTGATGATGTTACTGATGCTACTAAGACGGTGGCTAATGCTATAGAGACAGCAACTACAGAGGCAAGAGCAATTGGAATAGCGGATGAAGCCCAACTTGCTAAAGTTGGAGAAAATACTGCTGAAGCTGTTAGCAATGGAAGTAAGCTTACAAAGCCTACATTGGCAGAGGGTGGGTTGCCAAAGGGAAAATATGAAGTACCAGATATAAATGACCCTAGACCTATAACCCGACAAAATCAAGCAGCAGACCTACTTGCAAATAAAGGATACGATATAGAAATGTTACCAAACAAAACAGATGGTAATGGGTATGGACTTACTCCTACTGCTAATCCTGACTTCAAGATTAACGGTGAAATATTTGATTGTTACTCCCCCGATACAAGTAGCGTTAGGAACATTTGGACAACTGTTCAACAAAAAACGCTTTCACAAACAAAACGTATAGTTTTAAATCTGGATGATTTTCCAGGTTCGTTAGACGATTTGGCAAAGCAATTTAATGATTGGCCTATTGACTCATTAGATGAGCTGCTAATCATGAAGAATGGTAAAATATCAAGACTATTTATTAGATAATATGGAGGGTATATAATGGGAATGTTTTATGTTATGTATTTAGGAAATGAATGCGAGTTTAATACGCTCAAGCAAAAAGTAGTTGAAATAACCCCAAGTATAAGGAGTAAGATTGATGAAGGTGAAAAATTTAATGTAAATTGTGATTACTTCTCTCTTTCAATTAAAGAGGGGGGAACACCTGTAAAGTTTAAAAGTGAAGATTATAATGATAAGTTTAACTTTCAATTTTGGTTTGATGTTCATTATACCACTCCTAATTGGGCTATTGAGTTAATGAAATTTGTAGGTATTATACTTGAAAACTTTGATGGTAGCTGTGTTTTAGAGTCAAATGGAGATACACCAATAGTTATGAGAAAAGACGGATTAATAACTGTTGATGACAAAAAATTAAAAGGAACACAAAAATTTCCTTTTGATGCATTAGGACTGGAATATCAGGAAGGCGATTTGATACAAGTTTAAATTGTAGATTTCAAAAGAAGTGTCCCCGACTATATCAAAATATAGCTTCGGGGGCATTCTTTTTTATAAGACAAATCAACAGCATTTTTGAGAGCAAATAATAAAAAGAATTTAAGATTCTACAGATATATTCATTTGGATGACATATTAAGAAGAAGTTGGACACATTTGGGGGGACATAAGCTAAGTATAAGGGGTAGGTATATAAAAAATTCCCAAAGACGTTGAAAAACAAGCAAAGTTGGACAAAGGAATGTTGGTGTTTGAACTCAAAGCAAGATGTATATTATAAGGGATAACCCACACTACTGCGGTAATTAGAAGGAAATAAGATAACTGGAACAGCAGCAAATGGTTTGAAGTTTGAAGGCTGGATTGATAGTGCTGTTACAGATGCAACAGAAGTAAAAAATTTTTATCTGATAATAAATCAATTTAAAATGGAATTGGAGTGAGTTAAAATGGAGAATCACGAAATAGACAAGCTTTTCGAAATATATTTTGGGTGTATGAGAAGTGAATACTATTTTACACAAATGATTAAAGCTTTTACTGCATCGGGTATGGAGGGATACGGACGAGAATGTGTTTGTTGTGTTTTAGCAAGTGCATTTAGAGAAGGTGAAGAAGAGTATTTTGGTGAGACTGGTGTAAAGTTATGTATCAATGAGCCTGCGGTATCAAAAGATGTAGAGATAATTGTGTCTTACAAGGAATTTTTAAGGAGGCTTAAAATTGAATATTTAAATTATCTTGCTAAATATCCTAAAAAATCACAAGATGCTATTAAGTATTTTGGAACACTAGAAGAAAAATTGAAAATAGGATAACCAACTAAAACCTCGACTGTAGCAATACAGCTTCGGGGTTTTCCTTTTATGATATGAGCAGATACACTTCAAAATATGGAATAGAGTAAAAAGTTAGATGATTTTAATTTACTAAATGTCCCTGATGATTTAGCTAATGCATCAACTGATAGCAGCTGCACCTGGTTATTTCGGACAAAATGAGATACAAAAAATTATGTTTTCCAGACGTCTGGAATTATTACTCAAAATAACAAAAATGCATCTCATTAATTCTTGCTGCAGAAACGGATCTAAAATGCAGCTTTCTAAAATTGAGATACAAATATAGTAATAGTTATCATGTATAAAACTGGTTTTATATCTCATAAATTACTTTTTTAACTTTACCTAAAATATTAACTTCTGAATGGGTTAATGCTAGTGAATCGTATCCACTGTTTAGAGGTACTAAGAGTAGCAGCATATCTTTAAAAAAACATTTGCGAATGAATATTTCTTTTCCATCTATTTTATTAAAACAAAGAATATCACCATCTTTATAATTTTCCCTTATTTCTAAAGTAATTAAGCTCCCTTCGGGTATTAAAGGATACATTGAATTATCTTTTACAGGAATACCTGTTGGAGTATTTATATTAATATTAAATTTATCTTCACCTGAATCAAATTGGGTTGTTAATGTGTTATTGTCTAATGACAATTTAGAAAATTGTTCATTGCTGTTAATTCCTAAGATAAAATCTGATAGTGGCAGAGTATCTAAGGTTTGTCTCATCACATCAAACATTTCTGTGGGTATACTACTCTCATATATCATAGAAGCAGAAGTAATCATTGTAAATCGTATATCATTAATAAAATCTAATAACTCTTTTGGAGCTTTATCTAAATATGCTTCTAAAATTAATTTCTGTTCGTCTATTCCTAATACCTTTGAAATTACTTTGGTTAGTTCATCTGATGGAGCAGCTATTTTACCGTTAACCAGTTTACTGATATACGAAGGGTCAATAGGTTTACCAAAGTATTTGCATTTCTCAGAAATTTCTTTATGCGACAAATTACTTTCTTTAATTAATTTACTTAGGATATCACTGTATGACATAAAATCACCTCAAGATAATAATACATTATTTTCAATGAAAATCAAATCATTTTAAATGAATTATTTTTAAATCAGCATTGACATTAACAAATAATGTTATATAATAAATTGCATGAATGTAAATTCATGCATGATGAATGAATTGTATATTAATTAAAATTGAAATTCATAATTAAAGAGTAGTTGGATACAAAAACAGCTAGATACGAGAGGAACGGATCGTATAGAGCGCACAGCGCTATGCTAATGTGGAACGGACTATGATTATTGCGCGGTGTAAAAGTCCGCTAAATAGTGACACAGCAACCCAGCGGAATAAATGAGGTCAATAATAATTTTGGTGCGGATAATAAAAAGTTGGTTTCACAGAGGTAATTCGCGCGTTAATGAAGGGGGTTTGGGGGAACTCCCAAGCAGGACAAACGGTAACAAATAAGTGAGTAGATTACATAACAGACAACACAAATTTAGAAAGCAGTAAAGCAACAATACTACAAAGCATTTAAGTAAATAAACAAACAAGCAAGCAAATGCGCCAATGTCATTAAGTTAAGTAGATAATGACATCTCAGAATCTAGGCAATTAGGAGCAGTGTCTTCTAGTTGCCTAGATTCTTTTATTGAAAATCTTTTTTCAGACAAC
>Ga0209511_1000216_pt1 | contig 64968 bp, 55 predicted proteins | sample SSSSmetaG_FD_184141 | JGI IMG/M metagenome (GOLD analysis project Ga0209511, IMG submission 184141) | Glacier valley bacterial and archeal communities from Borup Fiord, Nunavut, Canada, to study Microbial Dark Matter (Phase II) - ​SSSS... | ecosystem: Environmental > Aquatic > Freshwater > Ice >... | reverse complement strand
AGCGCTCTCGGCCCTGGCCCGGCGCTACCACGTGTCGGTGGCCCAGATTACGGCCGCCAACCCGCAAATAACTGCCGGGCTGGGCATTGGCGAAGTGGTGCTCGTGCCCCGGCCCGGCCCGGCGGGTACGGCAAGCACTCCGACCAAAACGGCCGCCCCGCCGGCCAAAACCGCGACTGCTGGCCCGGTGCCGGCCCGCTACACGGTGGGCAAAGGCGAAACCGTGTTCGGCATCGCCCGCCGCTTCGGCTTGGCCCCGGCCGAGCTGATTCAGCTCAACGGCCTGCCGGCGGGCGGTGCCGTGCGCGTGGGCCAGGAGCTGCTGCTGCGCGCCGCCGAAGCCGCCGCTCCTCCGGTGGCTGCCGCTGGCAAACCCGTCGCCGCGCCGCGCCCCACACCGACCGCAGCCAAGCCGACGGAAGCCCCGACCACGACCACGACTACGACGCCGGCCCCGGCCACGACCTCGGCCACGATTCCGGCCGCGCCCACGCCCGCCATCAACCCCGACCAACCGGCCCGGATTGCGACCGTAACGCCGGCCGCGCCCCGCGACCGCGACGCACCTGCCCGCGATACGCCCGCCGGGGATACGGCCGACGACAAGCCCGCCCCTACCCGCGCCGCCGAGCTGGCCGGCCGCAAAACTGAGACCGGTATTGCCGGCGTCATCACCGGCACGGGCACCGACAAGTACCTGGCCCTACACAAAACGGCCCCCGTGGGCACCATCATGGAGGTCAAAAACCAGATGAACGGCCAGACGGTCTACGTGCGCGTCATCGGGACCCTGCCCGAGACGGGCGAAAATCAGAACGTGCTGGTGCGCATCTCGCCCCGCGCCCTGCAAAAGCTCGGCACCCGCGACGGCAAGTTCCGGGTCGAGACGAGCTACGTGCCGTAGGCAATGAGTGAATGGGTGAATGAGCGAATGAGTGGGGCTAAACTGGCTTGGCTTCGGGCCTTGCTCGACGAGCGCGTGGCCCGCTACAACCAGCCCGCTTTTATCGCGGCCGACCCCATCAGCCTGCCGCACCGCTTCCGGCTCAGGCAGGATATTGAAATCAGCGGCCTGTTCGCGGCGCTGCTCGCCTGGGGGCAACGGCCCACGATACTGAAGAAAACCAGCGAGCTGCTCGCCCGCATGGACGACGCGCCCCATCAGTTCGTCACCCAGCACCAGGACGAGGACCTGAAGCGCCTGCTGGGCTTCTGCCACCGCACGTTCTGCGACACCGACCTGCTGTATTTCGTGCATTGGCTGCGCTGGTTTTACGCGGAGCACGACTCGCTGGAAGATGCATTTCTGGACGGCACGACCCAGCGCGAGCGGCTGCTGAACTTCCACGAGCTGTTTTTCAGCCTGCCCGACGCGCCCGCCCGTACCCGCAAGCACGTGGCCACGCCCGCTCGCGGCTCGGCCTGCAAGCGCCTCAACATGTACCTGCGCTGGCTGGTGCGCCGCGACGCGGCCGGCGTGGACTTCGGCCTGTGGACGCGCCTGTCGATGGCCGATTTAATCTGCCCCATCGACGTGCACGTCGAGCGCCAGGCGCGGGCGCTGGGCTTGCTCAAGCGCGAAAAAGTGGATTGGCAAGCGGCCGAAGAGCTGACGGCCAATTTGCGGCTGCTGGACCCGGCGGACCCGGTGAAGTACGACTTCGCCCTGTTTGGGGAAGGCGTGGGGTAGGAGAGCCGTTAAGCGCTAACTCTTAATGGCTCTGGGATAGGGTGATGGCCTGGCAGCCCCTGGGAGCGGTTAGCGGTTTTGAGGTCAGCCCACATGCCCGTTGCGGACGGTTTTCGTGCCCGCCCGGCTGGTGTCTGCTACTTGGCGTAGGTGAAGACCCGGACTTTGCCGCCTGCCGTTTGGGGGTGCTCCACGACGAGCGCCTGGCCGGGGCCGGTGGCGCTGAGAAGGAAAAAGTACGACTCATTGGCGAGATACGCGGACGGCTCCAGCGGGGTAGCCTGCCGCAATTTGTGCAGCTCCGCGTAGAGGGGCGGGTCGGCGGGTTGGGGCTGGTGATATAAATACGACGGCAGGTGCAGCGTCCGGGTCGGGTTCAGGTAGGCCGGGCCGGCGTAATAGACGTTGGTAAGGGGGCGCTTGAAAAAAGTAGGGGTATATTCCCGGAGCGCCGTAAAAACCGGGTGGCTGAAGTCGCTGGCCAGCGACAAATACCCGATACCCACGAACCGCATGTCATTCTTGCGGAAGCTGTAGCTCAGGCGCCCACTCAGCGGGTCGATGGAAAGGCCCGTCGTGCGCGACTGATTGACGCGGACCGAGAACTCGAAGCCCGCCGTTTTCCGCATCTCCTTCGTGTAGGGGACGTCGGCCTGGGCCAGCAGCTTGCCCTGGGCCGAGTAGCGCCGAAGCAGTAGGCCGCTCAGCTCATAGCTGATGGCGGGTTCGGGCACCGCGCCGGGGTCGTATTCGGCGTGCACCAGCACGTCGCCGGTGGCATAGTCGAGCACCGGGCTGCCGAAGCCCCCCGCGTACGACTCCCACATGTCCCATATTTCGTAGGTGTTCCTGCTCACCGTCTGCTTGTAGAGGCGCGGCCGGTGCTGCATCTCGCCCGTGTCGGTCAGGCGGCCCGAATACGTGAGCCGGAAGCCGGCGGGCGGGCCGAGCGTGGTGGAGAAGGAATTGACGACGCCGCCCTGATTATCGAGCACCAGAAATTCGTAGATGAGGGGCGAGCGCCGGAGCTTGGGGTTGGCTTCCGAGGCCAGGCTGCGCCGAAACAAGTAGTTCTGGTTGGCCCGGTGGCCGAGAAAGGCCCAGTCGCGGTACCAGAAATAGAACCCGCTCATCATGCGGTAGCGCTCGGGCACCTGCGGCAAGGTCAGGGCTTGCCGGCTCACGCGCTTGGTTTGCAGGTCGTAGCGGTCGATGAAATAAAGCTGCTCCTCAGCCCGCTCCTTGAACATTTCCGACACGATTTCCGCGTACACGGTGCCTTCGGCGAACGCGCCGACCACTTCCACCTCGGCCCGGTTGCGCTGCGGCTCGGGGCGGGGCGCGAACGTGACGCTCGTGAGCTGGCCACGCTCGTCGAGCTGCTGCACCCAGAGCTGTTCGGCGGCCAGGCCGGCGGCATCCCGCTTGGGCATTTTTTTGAAGGCTTGCTCCGTCAGGCGCTCCGCCACCGTGATGCGGCCTTCGCTGGTGAAAACGTTGAGCGGGCACAGGTTGGCTTTGAGGCGGATTTCGCGCTCTTCCTTCGACTGGCGGCCCTCCAGAAACGCGAAGTCGAGCAACGCCCGGAACTCAGTCGGCGACTGGTGCCGGACGAGCTTGGCCGTCCAAGCCGTGCGCCCGTCCGGCCCCAGGCACTGCACCCGCACGGTCGGCTCGCTCACGCTCGGGATGAACAACGCCGTGCGGCCCTCCGGCAGCTGCACGGCACCCGTCAGGGCCTCGGAAGCGCCGAGCGGGAGGCTCTGGGCCAGCTGCAGCTTGCCGACGGCGGGAGCCTGCGCAGCGGCCAAATGAGAGGTGAGCAGACTGGCGGTCAGCAGGCTGGTGGTCAGCCGGAAAGCGGCGGCCCGAAAGGTAGAGTTTGGCATGAGGTAAAGCAGAAGAAAGACGAGAAAAGCAGGATGAAAAACTCAAAAGGACCGGCCCAGCTGCAGGTTAAGCTCCTGGTAGCGAAGCACCTCCACCAGGCCCTCGCTCGAATACCGGTTGTAGAAGCGTTGCGGGACCAGGTCGGCGCTCAGACGCAGGAAATAGTCGTTGCTCTTGCCGCCGTACACGCCCTCGAGCATGACGCTCGGTGAGTTGAAGGGCAGCGCGAACCGGCTGAAGCGGTAGCCCGCGCCCACGCCCACGCCCCAGGCTTTCTCGCTGTCGCGGCTCGCCCTGGCCCCGTAGCGGTACGTCACGTACTGCGGCAAATCGAGCAGCGGGGCACCGTTGCTATCGGCTGCCTCGGACGGGGGCGCGGCCAGCACGCCGAACGCCGCGTTGAGCGAGACCCCCAGCGACTGCTCGCCGCGGCCCCAGCGCAGCAGCGGCGCGTCGAAGCCCAGGCTGGCCTGCACCAGCAGATAGTTGACGGCCGACGTTTCGAGCACGTAGCCCGGCGCAATACCGGCGTAGCCGACGGGGTTGCCCTCGCCGGGGCCATTGGCCCGCGTCGGCACCAGGCCCAGGCCCGCCGAGCTACTGAACCGGCTCTGCGCCCGCGCGCCGCCCACGGTCAGCACGGCTAGGCTTAGCAGGGAGACGAGCAGTAAGGTTTTTTTCATACGGACTGGCTATTCGTAGTAAAAGCGGTGGATGACGCCGCGCGCGCCCACGGCGTAAAAGATGCCGGCTTCGGCGAAATCGGCGGCGTAGTATGTGGCCCGGAAGCTGGTGCCGTCGGGCTGATGCACGTTCACCCAGGGCGTGCTGCTGCTCAGCGACCAGGCGGGGTGGTAGCGCACGAGGGTGCGCTCGCCCACGGCCACTATCGGCCCGCCGCGCCCGCCAAACCGGGCCAGCCCGTACATGGGCCAGCCGAAGGTTCGGTCGGGGCCGTTGGGAAAGTTACTGCCCTGGTAGTCCTGAAAGCCGTCCGGCCCGACCAGCTGGTAGCTGCGGCGGTTGGCGCGCAGCACGTCGTAGGTGGTGCCGCCGCCGCCGCCCACGTTCGAGTCGAAGAAATCCCAGCTTTGCCCGCCGTTGGTCGTCGTCCAGAACGAGCGCGCGTCGCCGACGACCGTGCCCGAGTCGGGTGAGGAGAACGACACGGCCCGAAACGCATAGAGCTTATCGATGCGGTTTTGGAGCGCCGTCCAGGTGCTGCCCCCGTTGGTGGTTTTGCAGATGCCGCCCCCGCTGCCCACCACGTAGCCCACCAGTGGGCTGACGAACTGCACGTCCTCGACGGCCATGCGGCCACCGAGGGCGTTGAACGTCGGCACGGCCTGCCAGCTTTGCCCGCCCGTGCTGGTGCGATACAGGCCGGTGCTGGTGCCGGCCCAGCCGGCCGTGGGCGAGGTGAAGAGCAGCTTGTTGAGCGTGCCCAGCGCGGGCTGCGAGCGGCGCGTCCAGGTGGTGCCGCCGTCGGTGGTGGCAAACAAAGTGCCCGCCACCCCGCCCACGAACCCCTCGCGGGCCGAAACGAAGTCCACCGTCGTCAGGCGCAGCGTGTCGGCCGCCGTGGGCAGGGCCAGCACGTCGAAGCGCATGGTCGAATACGTGTCGCGCACGATTTTTTCCTGTTTGCAGCTGGCGGCGAAAGTCAGCGCTAGCAAGCTGCTGAGTAGGGCGTAGGAGTGTTTCACCAAATGCGAATAAATAGGTACTGCGGCATGAGCGGCCAAATATAGGCAGCGGTTGAGCTTACTTCGGCAAGGCGTTGTGGAGCTCGGCGGCAACGCTGGCCCTGGCGGCAGGCAGTCGCGCTTCGCTTAAGTCTGCGGCCAGTTTTCGACCTATCTCGCCCCCCACGAATCTTCCACCCCGCCCGGCGGTTTTACCTTCGTGCCGGCAACTACGCCCCCCTTCCCGCGCCCTTCCTGATTTGTTAGTACCCCAGAATTTTGAGGCCAAGATTGGCTTTACCCCCCTGCGCGAGCTGCTCGAGCAGCTTTGTTTGTCGGCCCTGGGCCGAAGCCACGTCGAGCGGATGAGTTTCGTGAGCCAGCACGAGGTGCTGGGCAAGCTGCTGGCCCAGACCGACGAGTTTCGGCAGCTGCTGGCCGGCGGCAGCGAGTTTCCGGGCGCGCACTACCACGACGTGACCGTGCACCTCAAGCGGGCCTCGCTGCCGGGCGCGTACCTCGACGTGGCCGCGTTTTTTGAGGTCAAGATGAGCCTGCGCACGATTCGGGCGGCGCTCACTTTTTTCACCAATGCGCCCGAGGGCGTGTACCCGAATTTGCGTTTGCTGGGCATCGGCATTCAGGCCGACCGCAACCTGCTGGCTGCCCTCGATAAGGTGGTGGACGACGAGGCCCAGGTGCGCGACGATGCCTCGCCGTTGCTGCGCCAGCTGCGGCAGGAGCTGATTCAGCGGCAGGGGCAGCTGCGCAAGCAGCTCGCCACCGTGCTGCGCCACGCCAAAAGTGAGGGCTGGATTCCGGGCGATGCCGAGCCGACCATTCGCGGCGGGCGGCTGGTGCTGCCCGTCGTGGCCGAGCACAAGCGCCGGGTGCGCGGCCTGATTCACGACGAGTCGGCCTCGGGCCAGACCGTGTTCATCGAGCCGGCCGAAGTCTTCGAGCTGAACAACGACATCAAAGACCTCGAAAACGCCTACCAGCGCGAGCTGATTCGGATTCTGACCGCGCTCACCGACCAGCTCCGCCCGCACCTGCCCGATTTGCGCAAAGCCTACGGATATTTAGGGTTGCTCGATTTCATCCGCGCGAAGGCGCGGCTGGCCCGCGAGCTGGACGCGCAATTGCCGGAATTATCTAGCAAGCCGCTGCTGCGCTGGCGCGGGGTGCGGCATCCGGGCCTGGAACTGGCTTTCAAAGCCCACAATAAGGCCGCCGGCCGCGATGTCGAGCCGCGGGCGGTGGTGCCGCTCGACATTGAGCTGAACGCCGAGCGGCGGATGCTGGTCATCTCGGGGCCGAACGCGGGCGGTAAGTCGGTGTCGTTGAAGACCGTGGGGCTGGTGCAGTACATGCTGCAATGCGGGCTGCTCATCCCGTGCGACGACTACTCCGAGGCCGGCATGTTCGAGGACATTCTGCTCGACATTGGCGACGAGCAGAGCTTGGAAAACGACTTGAGCACGTATTCCTCGCACTTGCTGGCGATGAAGCAGTTCGTGACCATCGCCAACAAGCGCAGCCTGGTGCTGATTGACGAGTTCGGCACCGGCACCGAGCCGAGCCTGGGCGGGGCCATCGCCGAAGCCGTGCTGGAGCAGCTCAACCAGGCCCGCGCGTTCGGCGTCATCACGACGCACTACACGAACCTGAAAAACTTCGCCGAGCACACCGAGGGGCTGGTGAACGGGGCCATGCGCTACGACCCCGAGCGCTTGCAGCCGCTGTACCGGCTCGAAATCGGCAAGCCGGGCAGCAGCTTCGCCATCGAGATTGCCCGCAAAATCGGGCTGCCCAAGCCGTTGGTGGAGCGAGCCACCGAACTCGTGGGCAAGGACAAGATTCGCTACGACCAGTTGCTGGAAGGACTGGAGCGCGACAAGACCGAGCTGGAAGCCAAGCTGCGCGAAACCGAGCGGCTGCAACACGGCCTGCGCAAGTTCACCCAGGAATACCTGGACCTGAAAAAGCACCTGGAAGACACCCGCGTCGAAACCCTGCGCGAGGCCAAGCGCCAAGCCAAGCAGCTGCTGCGCGACACGAACCAGCAAATCGAGCGCACCATTACCGACATCCGCGTGGCCCAGGCCGAGAAGGAATCGACCAAGCAGGCCCGCGAAAAGCTGGATACGTTCGTGCGGAAGGAGCTGCAAATCGAGCCGCCCCAGGCCCGCCCGACCCGCGAGCTGGCCGAAGCCGCGACGCTGCAAGCCGGCGACCGCGTGGCCATCCTCGGCCAGGACGGCCACGGCGAGGTGGTAGGCGTGAAGGGCAAGACGGCCGAGGTGTTGTTCGGGGGCCTGAAAACGCTGGTTAAAGTCGCCCAGCTCGAAAAGCTGAGCCGCGACGAGGTGCGCGAGCGCGAGCAAACCGCCCGCAAAACGGCCGCCGCCAACGCCGGCGGCAAAAGCCTCGACATCACCAGCCGCATGAGCAACTTCAGTCCCACGCTCGACCTGCGCGGGGCGCGGGCCGAAGACGCGCTCACCCAGCTCATGGGTTTCGTGGACGATGCCGTCATGCTCGGCATCCCGGAGTTGCGCATCCTGCACGGGCGCGGCAACGGCGTGCTGCGCCAGGTCGCCCGCGAGTACCTGCGTCAGACCCGCGCCGTGGCCAGCGTGGCCGACGAGCACGCTGACCGCGGCGGCGACGGGGTGACGGTGGCCGTGTTGAAATAAACCGTTATTCGTCGGCGTGTGAAAAACAAGCTCGAAATCTACTTGCTCGACGAAGCTGCTGACTTCCTGCGGAGCCTGCCGCCGCTGGTGCAGCGGCGGTTTCTGAGCGCGTTCGACCGCACGACGGCTGGCTTCGTAGGCAATTGGTTTTTGAAATTGACGAATATGGCTGACTTGTGGGAGTTTCGGGTAGATGGCCCGCGTAACACGTACCGGCTGTTCGCGTTCTGGCACACGCCGGATGAAGAGACGACTACGCTGATAATTGCCACGCACGGCTTGGATAAAAAGACCCAAAAAACGCCGCCGTCCGCTATCGAGCGCGCCGAGCGCTTGAAAGCGCGGTATCTTAGTGAAAATTCCTGACCTCGTTATGCTGCCTGATTCCCTGCCCAAGCTGCGCCTGACCAGCGTGGAGGCTCTCAAAGAGGAGCTGCTCGGCCCGCTGAACTCTCCGGCGCGCGACGAATACGAAGCCGAGCTGGCCCTGGAGCTGCTCAGCGAGCGACTGAAAGCTACCCGACAGCAGCAGCAGCTTTCGCCGGCCCAGTTGGGTACTCACCTGAACTTGTCGGGTGCGCAAGTCGAGCAACTCGAAGCCAACCCCAGCGGCGCACCCATCGGCGACGTACTGACGGCTCTTAAAGGCTTGCGCGCTACGGTGCGGCTGCACGTTGAATGGGAAGCGGCCGCCTAGATTGTCACGTACTCAGTCAGAAACTCATGACCACCACTGCTGCCATCATTGACAGTTGCTGGCTTCGGGCAAAACCAAAATTCTGGCCCGCATTCCATAACACCTCGTGGCCAACTGGCTGGGCGTAGCGGCCGTCTCGCTGAGCCGCATCCGGGCGCGGGTGGCAGGGGTCCAGCCACGAGTTGTGAAACAGTCCCCGCGACAAGTCTCAGGCTTAACGTCTTCTTTCTGACTCGAACAGCAGCTCGATTCGACCGCTATTATCCGTGGAAAATCTATCCTCCAAACTGCCGCAGGTGGTGGTCGAGGTGCAGGTAGATGAAGCGGCCCCACTGGGCGCGGTCGAGCGGTCCGTAGGCAGGGTGCGGGGCCGGCGGCGCGGCGGCGGGGCGGGTTACGAAATCAACTAAAGTCTGCAATAGCAGCGCCTTATCCTGGGCGAAAGTGGTGGGCCTGGTGCCCCGGCCGGCATCGCCCTGGCGCATGTCGCGCGGGGTGGGCAGGTTGCGCAGCGGCAGGCGGGGCAGGGCCAGCGCCACCCGAATGGCGATGATGCGGTTGAACCACGAGGCCGTTTCGGTGGCGGGCTTCTGGGCCAGGGCCAGGCGCACCTGGTCGGCGCAGTGGCAGAGCATCTGGTCGGCGCTCATGCGGCCCCACTGGCGCGGGCTGTGCGCTTCGAGGTGCCCGATGCGGGCCACCAGGGCCTGGTACACGGTGGGCGCGAGCAGCGTGGGGGCGGACGTAGCCATGAGCGCGGTGCTAGAGGCCGTAGCTGGACTTGACGATTTTGCGAAACACCCCGTCGGAGGTGATACGGCGCAGGGGCAGCAGCATCGTGGCCGGGTAGGCCACCGGGTAGCGCAGCTTCGTCGAGCCATCGGTGGCCGCCCCGAAGATGGTTTCGGCCACCACTTCCGGCCCCACGGCTTTCGCCCCGGCCTGCTGGCTCACTTTCTCGACCTTGCCCACGAAGGTTCCGTAGGCGGGCTTCAGGTCGTCGCGCATTACAAACTCGCGGTTGCGGTCGTAAAAGTCGGTTTTGATGGCTCCCGGCTCCACGATTTTCACCCGGATGCCGAACGGCTCCAGCTCGTATTGCAGGCTCTCGGAGAAGCCCTCGACGGCAAACTTGGTGGCGTGGTAAATCGAGTAAAGCGGAAACGTGATGCGCCCGCCCATCGAGGCAATCTGCACGATGGTGCCGCTTTTTTGCGCCCGGAAGTGCGGAATCACGGCGCGGGTGCAGCGCATCAGCCCCAGCACGTTGGTGTCGAACTGCCGGGCGATGGTGTCGTCAGTCATGGCCTCAAACACGCCGTCCACGCCGTAGCCGGCGTTATTGACCAGCGCGTCAAGCCCGCCGAAGTCGCCAATGGCGGCCGCCACGGCCCGCTCGATGCTGGCCGCGTCGGTGACATCGAGCGCGTAGAGGCGCACGTTGGGCAGCTGGCTCAGCTCCGTTTCTTTGGCCGGGTTGCGCATGGTGGCCGCCACCTGCCAGCCGCGTTGGGCGAAGAGCCGGGCGGCGGCCCGGCCAATGCCGGAGCTGGCCCCGGTGATGAGTACGGTGGGCATAGAAGAAGGGGGAAAAAGGGTGAAAGCGGTGGGTCAGGTGGTCCGCGCGGCCAAACCGGCCAGCAGCAAATCGGTAAGCAGGCGCGTGTCGGCCTCGGCCGCGCGGAAGTCGGGCCGGCCGGCGGCCGGGTCGGCGGCCCGCACCGCCTCGTGCTTGAGGGCATCGGCGGTGCTCAGCAGCAGCCGGGCCAGGTGGCGCGGGTCGGGCCGGGGCGGGGTTGGGGCTGGAGTTAGATTCAGTGGGCCGTTGCCCGCTACCAGCGGCGTGAGCAGCTCGGCCAGAAAGGCGACTTCGCGCTCGAGCACCTCCGCGTAGAGCGTGTCGAATCGCGGCTCCAGCACGAGCAGGGCGGCGGACGTGAGCTGGTGCTGGTCGAGCACCTGGTTGTAGTAGCGCAGGCGCTCGACCAGGTATTCGCGCACCTGCTCCGTGGCGGTGGGCAGCTCGCGCACCCGCTCGGCCAGGGCCTGCATGAAAGCCGCGCTCGCGCCCAGCACGACCTGCATGAACAGCTCGTCTTTATTGGGAAAATAGTAGTAGAGCGAAGCCTTGTTGAGGCGAACGGCCGCGCCGATGTCGTCGAGGGTGGTTTTGGCGTAGCCGTAGCGGGCGAAGCAGCTCGCGGCGGCGGCGAGAATAGTCGTGCGGCGGTCGGTTTTAGTGGGCATTGGCGCGACAAAGCTACGCCCATTTTTCAAACATTCTTGTCTTTTGTTTGAAATGCTAGAAAAACTCCGTTACGTAACTCACTGCTTGGCTTTTTCAGCGTGGCAATTTCTCGACCGTTGTTGCCACGCTTGGGGTGATTATTAAGTCCGTGTACGCGCTCACCGCCCGCAAACCTGTTAGCTCCACCCCGTTAAGGCCCGGCCGGGGCGGGCGGGGCAGTTCGCGGCCACCGTGCCAGTGGCCGCACGCTACGGGGGGCTTGCTGGCCCTTGCTGCCGGGCCGCAGCAGCACGGTGAGCAAGGCCTTGGCCCCGGCCGGCAGCGCTACCTCGAAGCCCACCAGGGTGGTGCCGGGGTTGGGCGCGTCGTAGTCGTGGGGGCCGCGCGTAGAATAGGTTTTCAGGGTAATGTTAGCCGGCTCGGCTACTTCCAGGCGCAGGGTTTTGCCGTCTTTGGTCAGCTCGGCGGTGCGGGGGCCGAGCAGCTGCACGGCGGCGGGCGTGAGTAGGGTCCAGCGCACGGTGGCCGGGACAGGGCCGGCCGTCAGCTCGTCGCGCACCAGCCCATAGCGCCCCTCCACGAGGGCCACGCCGCGTCGGGCGGCGGCCAGCGCGCCGGCGTAGAGCGCGGTCAGGTCGGTGGTGGCGCTCAGAAAGCCGGGCGCGGCCGAATGCCCGGTGAGCGGCGCGTAGCCGGCGACATTTTGCAGTTCATTATTGACCGTAAGCGTGCTATGGGCCTGGTTGCCGTAGCGAAACACCTGCCAGCGCTGGGCGGCCTGGCCCATATCCCAGAGGCGGACGCCCTTGCTTTCCAGCGACTCGTAGTCCTGGGCGCCGAAGTCCATGCCCCAGCGCACCCCATCGGCATCGAACACGAACGAACCCACGTCCATGTGGCCGTGGCTGACCTGGGGCGAGCCGGCCTTCAGGCCCACGAAGAGGGCGTCGGGGTCGGTCCAGGAGGTGCGCAGGAGCGCCACGGGGTTGGGGCCGCCGCCGGTCCACCGCAAAGCGGCCGGGGCCGGAGGACGGCTACTCCCGTTGCCCGGCCCGCCGCCGAGCAGCAGCAGCGGCAGCATTCGGTCCTTAACCAGCGCGCCGGGGTTCGGCGCGAGCAGGCGCTGGCGCTCCACGAACAGCAGCGACGGGTCCTTGAGCTGGTCGGCAAACCAGAACAGGAGCGGTTGCGGGACGGTGCCCTCGCTCGCGTCGGAGTAGTTAAACGACTTGCCCGTCGGCCCGGCCATGTGCTGGTAGTAGTACGCGCTCTGGAGAAAGCCCGGCTGGGCGGCCAGCCCGAAATCCTGCCCAAAGGCTTTGCTCAACGCCTTGAGCAGCAGCACGGTGAAGCCGGCGCCGTAGCTCCAGTAGCCGTAGCCCTCGGGGTAGGCCCCGTCGGGACCTTACGCCCGCAGGGCCAGCGGCAGACTGCCCAGGGCGCGGTTGAGAATGCTCCGCGCCAGCACCGGCTGGTCCTCGTAAATGGCCAGCGCCCCCAGGCTCATGCCGGCGTTACAGACCTGATTCCAGTTGTTGGTGCGTCGCAGCCAGTCGTTGTTTTTGGGGTCGAGCGAGGGCGTGAGGCCCTTGGTCAGAATAGCCTCGCGGATGGTGGCGCGCGAAACGGCCGACAGGTCGTCGTAGAGCCAGTCATAGCCCAGGGCCACGCCGGTGGTCATCTCGGCCACGTCGAGGAAGTGCGCCGGGTGCCAGTCGGAAAACGCGGCCACGGCCAGCAGCTCCTGCTCGGCGCGGGCGCGGTATTTCTCCTGCCGGGTTAGCCGCCAGGCGTAAGCCAGGTAAAACTCGCGCCGCAGGCACTCGCGCGACACGCCGAGCAGGCGCTGGCCCACCAGCTCCCGCCGCAGTGGCGGCGCGGCCAGCAGCTGGTCGCACTCGGCCAGCAGCACCCGCTGAATCTTGCTCCAGGTGGTGTCGGCGGCCAGCCGCTCGCGCACGGCATCTTCTTCGCCGCGCAGCAGCAGCAGGCGCGGGTGGTCCGGCACGACGAGCGTGGTGGCGATGGGTCCGGCGGCGGGGGCGGTGGCCGCTGGCTGAGCGTGGGCGACCGGCCCGCCGCTCAGCAGCAAAACCAGCAACGGAGCAACGAGGGCGGCCGGATGTTTCAACTGCAAGCGCACGGAGTAAGGGTTAGGGGTGCAGTAGGCGGGTGGCCTGGGTGGGGGTGCGCACGAGGTAGAGGCCCGGCGGCAGCGCGGCGGGCAGCACCAGCCAGGTGGGGCCACTGACCGCGGCCGGGGCGCGTAGCACTTCGCGGCCCTCCACGTCGAACACTTGCAGCAGTGCGCCCGGCGCGGCCCCAAACACCCGCACCGGCCCGGTCCCGCCGGGGTTGGGGGCCAGCGTCAGGCCGGACCCGGCGGCCCCGGCGATGACGACCCGCACGGGCGAATAGGTAACCAGCCCGCTCCGGTCGGCCTGGGCCAGGCGGTAGTAGGCCAGCGGCGCGTCGTAGCCGGTCAGGCCGGGGTCGAGGAAGGCGTAGGCGGCGGCCCGGCCCTGGCCGGCCACCCAGCCCACACGCCTGAACGCCCGCCCGTCGAGGCCGACCTCGACGGCGAAGCCGGCGTTGTCCACTTCGGTGGCCGTCGTCCAGCGCAGCTGGGCCCCGTCAGCCGCGCGCTCGGCCGTGAAGCTGGTCAGCCCCACCGGCAGGGGCCGGCTGCCAAACTCGTAGGCCCCGAGGCTGTAGCCGTCTGGGCCGGGGCGCACGGCCCCGGCCAGGTCGGTGGCCGGCACCCCGGCGGCCAGGCCCGCCCCGATGGCCGGGCTGCCGGCCAAGAGGCGGAAGTCGGCCGTGCGCCAGTCGGTGGTCGGGTTCACGAACCGGGGGTCGGCCTGCACGGTGTTGGTGCCGGGCGTGGAGGCTCCCGTGCCGCCAAAATGCAGGTTGTTGCGGTAAGTAAGGCCCGTGGTTCTGTTCGTGCCGTTGACTTTGGTCAGGTTGTCGGTAACGAGAATGTTGTTTTGAACCAGGACGTTACTGGCAGAATTGAGAAATACCTCCCCCCGTTCCGCGTTGAGTTCCGGGGCCCGCGAATTGCGGTAGAACGTATTGTTGATAATATCAACGTTAATCCCTGAAAATACCTGCACCCCGGCCCCGCCATTATTGACCACCAAGTTGTTGGCCACCAGCATTCGCCCCGTGTAGGCAAACTGATTATTGGAGTCGAGGATGATGCCGTTGCCATCGGTGATGCCCTCGCATTTATTGCCCGACCTTCGATACCACCCCACGTAGAGGCGGTTGCCAAAAGAGCGGTTGTTGGTAATCGCGATGCGGTAGCCGGCGGTGGACTGGTCGAGATTGCGGCTGGTCAGGATGGAGATACCGCTGCCGCCGTACACCGTGTACCAGCAGTTATCGTACACCAGGTTGTTGTCGATGGTAATGTAGTCGGCCTCGATAGCGTCGATGCCGCAATTGCCGCACTCAAATACCGTGTTGCCCACGATGCGGATGTGGTGGGTAGGAGTAGCCAGGCCCCGGCCGGAAACGCTGATGCCGTCGCCGTTATAGATGTTGGGAGGCGTGCCCACCCCGTTCTGGGCGCAGCTGCCCGGCTGGTTGGCGGCATCGGTCAGGTTAACGCTGCCGTCGGGGTTATTGATGTGGCGGTTGTTGCCCTGCACCACGAAGCCCTGCACCTTAATGTAAGCTACGCCGGCGATTTTAATGCCCTGAGGGCTATTGAATTGGATGAGCGGCTTTTGGGCATCGCCGGGGTAGTTGCGGTAGGTAATCCACTGGGTGGCGGTCCCGGAGCCGGACACGGCCAGCACCGGGGTTCCGCCATAAAGATTGGAATAGGTACCCGCGCGCACGAACACGGTGTCGCCGGGCGCGGTGCGGTCGGCCGCGTACTGAATGGTGGCAAAGGGCAGCGCCGCGCTCAGGCCCCGGCCGTTGCCCGTGGCATCCACCCCTTGCACGGGCGCGTTCGCGCCCGAGGCCACGTAGTACTCGGTGGCGCGGGCACCGGCGACGGACCCCGTAACCAGAGCCAGGGCTAAAATCACCTGTTTCATAAGCAGTTGATTGGTAAGGGCGAGTTTAATCGGGTTGAGCAAAAGTAACCCTGGTCCTGCCAAACGGCATTCCGACTGATTTGGCCGTGTTCCAATGCCTGTAATAACCCTAAGTGGTGTGATAAACGAATCTGTCCGCTCAGGCCGAAGCAGATTAGGACCTTCAGAGCCTATTCGGAGTTAGCGCGGTTTTCGAGCACGTACTCGAACTCGAAAGCTGCCGTAGTTCACGCTTTATCGTCCGTGAACCCGAGACGGCTGGGGTGGAATAGAATTTTGACGCACCTGCTGCGCGCCTACGTCCACCGCTTCGTGCCGCTGACCGGGGCCGAGTGGACCCCGCTGGCCGCCGCGTTGTGCCCGTGCCGGTTGCCGCGCCATGTCCATTTTGTAGGAGTCGGGCCGACGCGGGCCGAAGTGGCGCTGGTGCTGAGCGGGGCGTTGCGGCTGTGTTATCTGCGGGTAACCGGACTGGAAAAGCCCGGCCGGCGCGTATGTTTGCTTCGCTTTCACTAGCCAATTCCCGCCATAAACCCCCCGCTCAAACCCGTCGCGCAAGGCCCGTCGGCCGCTTTTACCGGAGCCTCGTGGGCGGCGCTGCTCGCGGGCGCGGTGGCCTACAACGTGGGCCTGTTCAACGCCACGATGGCCCTCAACGAAAAAGGGTATTATTTTACCCTGCTGCTGTACGGGCTGTTTTCGGCCGTGTCGGTGCAAAAAAGCGTCCGCGACCGGCAGGAGGGCGTTCCCGTAACCAACATCTACTACAGCCTGAGCTGGTTTTCGACCCTGATGGCCGTGTTGCTGCTCACGGTGGGCCTCTGGAACGCCACGCTCACGGCCAGCGAAAAAGGCTTCTACGCCATGTCGTTCCTGCTGAGCTTGTTCGCGGCCATCGCCGTGCAGAAAAACACCCGCGACAGCCACCCCGCCGGGGTCAGGGCCGACAGGACCGACAGGACCGAGGCGGGGGCTGAGTCGTTTGGCGGGCAGGCGTAGCGCCGTGTTGGGCAGGGCGCTGGCTGGCCGGGTGCGAAAGCCAGGCGGGCTACCCTGGCCGCTGCTGGCCCGCCTGACGCTGCTCGTGCTGGCCGTCAATGTGTCGTTCTGGTTCGCGCCGGCCCCGCTCGGGCAGCCCGATGTCGAGTATTGGGGGCATTATCAGCGGGTGGGGCCGGGGTTGGGCTTCGTCGTGAACCACGACTCGTACGGCTACCTGCTCGTGGCGCGGCAGCCCGCGCGGCTGCTGCGGCCGGGCGAGGTGCGGCAGTCGCGGCCGCTCTACGCGCTGCTGGGCGCGGCCGTGGGCCCGCCGCTGGCCGCTGCCCTGCACGCGGCCCAAACCGCGGGGATTATCGCACCGGGTGCCGACGCGGAGCTGCTCACCTGGGCCGGTTTTTATGGCGGCTACGTGCTGCTCAACGGGTTGGCGCTGCTGCTGAGCTTGCTGCTGCTCAGGTACCTGGTCGGTCAGCTTTCGGCTGGTCAGGGTGCGGCCAGTCAGGGCACGGCGTGGTATTTCTGGCCCCTGGCCTGGGTATTGGCGGCCAACCCCGTGACGAAAGCGTTTTTCTGGACAGCCCACCAGCAGATGTTTACCCTGCTCGTGCCGCTGGTTTGCGTGGCGCTGGCCGGGGGGCTACGGCAGCGGGCCGCGCGGGGCTGTCGGGCGCGGTGGGCGCGGTGGGCGGGCTGGTCGGTGGGGCTGGGCGTGTTACCGCTGCTCTACGGCAGCTTCGTGCTGGCTTGGCCGGCGCTGCTTTACGGGCTGCGCGGGCTGTCAGCGCACCCGGCCGAAGCCAACGAGGCAGCTGCGGCGGCGGGTGCTACGCGCGGCGCGCTCATCCGCCGTACGGCGCGGCAGGCGCTGAGCGCGGGCCTGTTCGCGCTGCCCACGCTGGCCTGGATGGGGTTGCTGCGCACGCAAGGCACGGGGTACTACAACCACGAAGCCGCCCGCTACCACCAGCTCGTGTGGCTGCTCGAAGCGCCCCATTGGCCGCCGGGTCGCTTTTTGGCGTTGATAGCGGGCAAGCTGGGCGCGTACGCGAGCAGCTGGGAGCGCTTGACGCTCTGGCTGCTGCTAGCGGCCGGGCTGTTGGCAGCCACGCGCTGGCGGGTGCGGGCCGTCGCGCGGGCGGCGGCAGCCGAGCCGGGGCGGCCCCTGCTGCCCCGGCGGCCCCTGGTAGCTGCGCCTTGGGGCGGGGCGCTGGCCTGGGTGGCGGGGTTGGTCGGGCTGTTTTTTGGGCTGCTCGGCTACTACCCCTCGCGTCTGGCCTATGCCCTGCTGCCGCTCGTGCTGGGGCTGCTGGCGGCGCTGCTGCCGCACTGGCCCCGGCGCTGGGCACGGCCGCTGGCCCTGGCTACCGCTGCCGCCTGGCACCTCTGGACGCTGCTCAGCTACGGGCCGTTTTCGTGAGTTTCTTGTTGAGCGGCTTTGAATAAATTGTTTTAATTAACTGACCTTACGTACGGCCTGTGAACCCCGAAGGGGTTTTGTAGCCTAGCCCAGGGTTGGCGACGAAGGAGCCTACCCTGGGTCCAACGTAACCCTTTGAACCAGAACCCCAACGGGGTTCAGTAGCTTGCGTCGAGCGGGCGTGGGCGGAACCCCGTTGGGGTTCTGGTACCGTTGAGGGTTACGCAACCCAGGGTAGGCTCCTTCGTCGCCAACCCTGGGCTAGGCTACAAAACCCCTTCGGGGTTCACAGGCCGTACGTAAGGTCAGTTAATTAACTCATGGTTTCGGGAACCACTTCATAGTTCGTGACTTGGCAACGCCTGAAACAAGAAACAAGCTACCGTCCCCAACGCACCACGTAATCCACCTCGCGCGCCAGCTCCGTCGGTAGCTCAGCGAAAGTCGTGGCTACCAGCACTGTCAGCACAGGGTGGCCCAGGCGGCGGGTCAGCTTGTGAGTAAACTCTTCCGCAGCCGACACATCGGGCGCGGCGGCAGCGGCCTTCAGGCGCTGCTCCGGGGCAGCGGCCGGGCCGGCCAGCGCGCGCAGCCGGGTCACGGCCGGAGTCACCTCCGCATCGCAGGCCAGCGCCCAGCCAGCGGCCGTGGGCAGCAATATGACCTGCTGCATGAGCAGCGCATCGACGGCCGCGTCCACTTCTTGACGTAAAAGGTCCATACTGGTACTGGGGAAGCCAACGGAATGCGCGACAGTTTTTAATCACCACCGGGGGAGCCGCCAATAATTTAATTCTAACGGTAAAACGGCCCTTCGGTGGCGGCTAAAGCCTACCGCATAATTACTTTACACTCTGGCAAAGCTCGACCAAGACACCACCCGCGCTCTTGGGATGCACGAAGCAGACGAGCTTGTTGTCGGCACCGTGCTTGGGGGTGTCATTCAGCAACACGAACCCTTCAGTACGCAGGCGTGTCATTTCGACTCGGATATCGTCCACCTCGAAGGCGACATGGTGCAGGCCCTCGGGCTTTTTTTCCAGGAATTTACTGATGGCGCTCTCGGGCGTGGTGCCGGCCAGTAGTTCAATCTTACTGCCGCCGACGCGGAAGAAAACCGTGTCCACGGCCTCGCTCGGCACGTGCTCGGTTTTGTACGGCTCCTGGCCCAGCAGGCGGGTGTAGAGGGCGGTGGCGGCGGGCAGGTCGCGCACGGCCAGGCCCAGGTGTTCGAGGTTCAGCAGCATGAGTGGGTGCGCGGCCCGGATGGCTTTGGTTGGCACATCTTCGTTAGGACATCTTTGTCGGGTCGGCCCCGCAAAGCTACCCGGCCGCGCCGATGGCAGCCCACAGCGCTGACCGACGAGCGGGGCGTAGCTACGGGTTTTGGAGCGGCAAGGGCTATTTTTGCAGAGCGAAAAAACTGTTTTGGCCAAAATCCTGTTCAGTAGCCAGCCAATCACACGATTAGCTTCACCGCCACAATTATCGCCCCGCGTCATGCTTAAGCTGCCTATTTACCTGGACAACAACTCCACCACCCCGCTCGACCCGCGCGTGTTGGAGGCGATGATGCCGTATTTGACCGACGTGTTCGGCAACGCGGCCTCGCGCAACCACCCCTTTGGCTGGGCCGCTGAAGAAGGCGTGGACATCGCCCGCGAGCAAATCGCGCAGCTCATCAACTGCGACCCGAAGGAGATTATTTTCACCAGCGGGGCCACCGAGAGCGACAACCTGGCCATCAAGGGCATTTTTGAGATGTACGGCCAGCGCGGCAATCACGTCATCACGACGACCACCGAGCACAAGGCCGTGCTCGACACTTGCAAGCACCTCGAAAAAATCGGCGGCCACGTTACCTACCTGCCCGTCGACAGCGAAGGGCTTATCAGCCTCGCCGACCTCGAAGCCGCGATGACCCCGCAGACGATTCTGGTGGCCATCATGTTCGGCAACAACGAGACGGGCACGATTAACCCCGTCCGCGAAATTGCCGCCATCGCCCACAAGCATGGCGCGCTGTTCATGACGGACGGCACCCAGGCCGTGGGCAAAATTCCGGTGGACGTGCAAGCCGAAGGCATTGACCTGATGGCCTTTACCGCCCACAAGATGTATGGTCCGAAAGGCATTGGTGCCCTTTACGTACGGCGCAAGAACCCGCGCGTGAAAGTAACCGCCCAGATGGACGGCGGCGGCCACGAGCGCGGCATGCGCTCGGGCACGCTCAACGTGCCCGGCATCGTGGGCCTGGGCAAAGCCTGCGAGTTGGCCCGCCTCGAAATGGCGCACGATGCCGAGCGTCTGAGCCAGTTGCGCGACCACCTCGAAGCCGAATTGACGACGCTGGAAGAAAGCTACGTGAACGGCAGCCGCGAGCACCGCCTGCCGCACGTGACCAACATCAGCTTCAAATACGTCGAAGGCGAGGGCCTGATGATGGGCGTGAAAGATTTGGCCGTGAGCAGCGGCTCGGCCTGCACCAGCGCCAGCCTCGAACCCAGCTACGTGCTCAAGGCCCTGGGCCTGAGCGATGACCTCGCCCACAGCAGCCTGCGCTTCGGCCTGAGCCGCTTTACCACCGAAGAGCAGATTACGTATGCCATCGGCCACGTCAAGGAAGCCGTCACGAAACTGCGCGAAATGTCGCCCCTCTGGGAAATGCACCAGGAAGGCGTGGACCTGAGCACGATTGAGTGGGCGGAACACTAAATTTTAGGGTGTGAGGGTACGAGGGTAGGTGTTTAGGAGTTATTTCTTTTTCAACTATTGACTCTTGCCCTCTTACCCCCATACCCTCTTACCCTTACAAAAATCATGGCTTACTCCGATAAGGTAATCGACCACTACAGCAACCCGCGCAACGTGGGGACGCTCGACAAAAGCAAGAAATCGGTAGGCACCGGCCTCGTCGGCGCGCCCGAGTGCGGCGACGTGATGCGCCTGCAGATTGAGGTGGACGAAGCCACCAATACCATCACCGATGCCAAGTTCAAGACCTTCGGCTGCGGCTCGGCCATCGCTTCGTCGTCGCTCGCGACGGAGTGGCTCAAGGGCAAGACCGTGGACGAGGCCCTGGCCATCGACAACATGGAAATCGTGGAAGAGCTGGCCCTGCCGCCGGTGAAAATTCACTGCTCGGTGCTGGCCGAAGATGCCATCAAGATGGCCATCAACGACTACCGCGTGAAAAACGGCATGCCGGCCCTGGAGCTGGAAAAGTCGCACCACTAAGTTTGCTCATTGGGCGGCACATACGACCCGGGCGGGCGGCTTTTCGCCGCCCGCCCGGTTTGGTTTCAGGGCGTTGGCAATTGCCGTGGTCGCCTTTAGAAGCTGCTACTACGACGAGGCACGAGCCACCGACCCGACGGAGACGGCGGCGGCGGCCGTACTTCGTGCGCCACGGCTAATTGTTACTATCTGCTTCATGCGCTACCGCTGGATTGCCTACCTGCTGGCCGCTGTCTGGCTCATCAATGGCCTGCTTTGCAAAGTGTTGCACCTCGTGCCGCGCCACGAGCAGATTGTGGCCCGCATCCTGGGGCCGGTTCTGGGCGTGGGGGCGGCCCCGATGCTGACGCGCCTCATTGGGCTGGGCGAAATCGGTATTGGGTTGTGGATTCTGAGCGGGCGGTTTCGGCGGTGGTCGTCGCTGGCGCAAATCGGGCTGGTGCTCATGATGAACGCGCTGGAATTCGCCCTCGCGCCCGACCTGTTGCTTTGGGGCCGTTGGAACGCGGTGTTCGCGCTGCTCTTCGCGGGCTTGGTTTACCGCTACGAGTTTCACCTGGCTCCCGCCCCCACCGACGCATGTTTGACTTCTTAAAAAACCACCCCTTCGCCGTCGAGGCCCACTTCGAGCGCTCCACGGTGCTCACCTTCGCCCTGCGGCCCGAGCAATTGCGGCCGCTGGTGCCGCCCTGCCTGGCGCTGGACATGCTCGACGACCACACCGCGTTTCTGGCCGTGGCCCTGGTGCAGACGACCGGCTTGCGACCAGCCGGCTTCCCGCGCTGGCTCGGGCGCGACTTTTTTTTGATTGGCTACCGCGTGTTCGTGCGCTTCACCACGCCGGCCGGCAAGCGGCTGCGCGGACTGTTCATTCTCAAGTCGGAAACCGACCGCCGGGCGATGGAGCTGGTCGGCAACCTGTTCACGCACTACCACTACGCCACCACCGACCTCACCCAGACCGCGCCCGCGCCCGGCCGGCACCGCATCAGCTCGCACGGGTCGGGGTTGGAAATCGAGTTCGCGGACGCGCCGCTGGTCACGCCCGCCGCGCGCCCGGCGGGCCGGGCCGTGGCGGCCGCCGCGCCGGGTTCGGCCGAAACCGCCGTGGTCACATTGCCGGTCGCTGCCGCCGTGCCGCTACCGCCCGGCTCGCCGTTTGCCGATTGGGCGCAGGCGCGGCGCTTTGCCGGGCCGCTGCCGTTCACCTTCACGCACTTACCCGACAAAAACGCGGTGCTCGTCATTGAGGGCCGGCGCGAAAACTGGCAACCCCGGCCGCTGGAAATCATTTCCCAGCAAGTCGGCTTCCTGACCAGGTTCACAGACCCCGCGCCCGTGCTGGCCAGCGCTTTCACCGTCGAAAACATCCCCTATCGGTGGCGCAAGGGCCGCCTCGAAAGCCTGGCAGCATGGCAAGCGCACCCGTAGCCCAGACCCAAGCTCAAGCTAACCCGCCGGCGCGCCGGCCCGGCCAGGGCGTGGGCAACATCGTGCGCTTCAACTGGCCGTTTTTCGCGCTGGCGCTCGGTGGGGCGGCCGGACTGCTGGCCCTGCTGCTCAGCCAGTCGCTGCCGCCGCTGGCCCGGCTGGCGCTGGGCGGGGCCCTGGCCGGACTGGTTGTCAGCACGCTCGTGTCGCTGCTGGTGTCGGCCTACGTCTATGATTTTTCGGGCCTGTACCGGCTCGATTGGCTCGCCGGGTTCGTGCGGCCCGGCGGGCAGCTGGTGAGCGTGAACGCCGGCTTCGACGAGGCGAGTGCCCTGCTGGCGGCCCGCTTCCCCACGACCCAACTCACGGTGCTCGACTTCTACGACCCGGCCCGGCACACGGAGCCGTCCATCGCGCGGGCACGGCGCGCCTACCCGCCCTACCCCGGCACGCTGACCGCCGACCCGGCCGCGCTGCCGCTGCCCACCGCTTCGGCCGATACCGTGCTGGCGATGCTGGCCGCCCACGAGGTGCGCGACCCGGCCGGGCGGGTCGTTTTCTTCGGGGAGTTGGCGCGGGTGCTGCGGCCGGGCGGGCAGCTGGTCGTGGTCGAGCACCCGCGCGACGCGGCCAACTTTTTGGCTTACAACATCGGGGCGCTGCATTTTCATAGCCGCGCGGCTTGGCTGGCCACTTTCAACGGGGCGGGTCTGCGGGTGCGCGCCGAGCGCCAGCACACGCCCTTTATGTCGATTTTCATCCTTGAGCGCGCCGCCGATGCTGTTTCAACTTAGGCTCGTGGGCGGGCTGCTGCTGGCCCTGGCGCTGATGCACGCCGTGTTTCCGCGCTACTTCGACTGGCGGCGCGACCTGGCCCCGCTCCAGCTCATCAACCGCGAGATGATGGTGGTCCACACTTTTTTCGTGGCCCTGATGGTGCTGCTCATGGGCCTGCTCTGCCTGACGTCGGCCCCCGAGCTGCTCGGCACCGCGCTCGGCCGGCGCGTGTGCGGCGGGCTAGCCGCGTTCTGGACGGCGCGCCTGCTGACGCAGTTCGTCGGCTTTTCGAGCGCGCTCTGGCGCGGCAAACCATTTGAAACGGCCGTACACATCGTTTTCACCGCGCTCTGGATTTACCTGAGCGGACTGTTCTGGCTGGCGGCCGGGCTGAACCTGCATCCGTAAATTTGTCGTTCGCTCCTCAGCGGGAACTTCCCGCCAAGCACCCGCCGAGTACGCCAAACCTTTGAAGGATAACTCCCTTCCTCCCATGCCTCAAACTATAGACCTGGCCCTTCCGCCCGAAGTGGCCTACGACGAGCTGGCCCGCTACGAGGCCATCCTACAGGCCGCCGGCCTCGCCCCCGGCCAGGCCGATTTCGTACACCTGCGCAAACGCTCGCTCGACGCGCGCGGCCGCCAGCCGCTGATGCGCCTGCGGGCCGACATCTACGCGCGCCACGAACCGGCCCCGGCCGCTGAGCTGCTCGGGCCGTGGTTCACGTACCCCAATGTCAGCCGGGCCGCGCGCCGGGTGCTCGTCGTGGGGGCCGGGCCGGCGGGGCTGTTCGCCGCCTTGCGCTGCATCGAGCTGGGGCTGAAACCCATCGTGCTGGAGCGCGGCAAGGACGTGCGCGCCCGTCGCCGCGATTTGGCCGCCCTCAACCGCGAGCACGTCGTGGACACCGATTCCAACTACTGCTTCGGTGAGGGTGGCGCGGGCACCTATTCCGACGGCAAGCTCTACACCCGCGCCACCAAGCGCGGCGACGTCGGCCGCATCCTGCGGCGGCTCGTGCAGCACGGCGCCACGCCCGATATTCTGGTGGATGCCCACCCCCACATCGGCACCAACAAGCTGCCCACCGTGGTGCAAAGCCTGCGCGACGCCATCCTCGCGGCCGGCGGCGAAGTGCGCTTCGACACGCGGGTCGAGGATTTTATTCTCGAAAATAACCACTTGCGCGGCGTGGTAACCCAGACCGGCGAGGCGCTCGAAGCCGAGGCGACCATCCTGGCCACGGGCCATTCGGCGCGCGACATCTACGAGCTGCTGCACCGGCGCGGGGTGCTGCTGGAGGCCAAGCCGTTCGCGCTCGGCGTGCGCGTCGAGCACCCGCAGGCGCTGATTGACGCGGCCCAGTACGGGCGGCCCGAACGGGGCCTGCTGCCGGCCGCGTCTTACGCGCTCGTCGAGCAGACGGAGGTGCGCGGGGCCGGCCGGCGCGGGGTGTTCTCGTTTTGCATGTGCCCCGGTGGCTTCATCGTGCCGGCCGCCACCGCGCCCGGCGAAATCGTGGTGAACGGCATGAGTCCGAGCCGCCGCGACTCCCGCTTCGCCAATTCGGGCATCGTGGCCGCCGTCGAGCTGGCCGACGTGGACCTGGCCCAACACGGCCCGCTGGCTGGCCTGCGCTTCCAGCAGGCCATCGAGCAGGCCGCTTGCCAGCTCGCGGGCGGCACTCAGCTCGCCCCGGCCCAGCTGCTGGGCGACTTCCTCCACCAGAAAGCATCGGCCAATCTGCTCGAAACCTCCTACCAGCCCGGCCTGGTGTCAGTCGAGATGGACCGCATCCTCGGCCCCGCCCTGAGCGAGCGTCTGCGCCAGGGCTTCCGCGCGTTCGGCCGCAAAATCCCTGGTTTCGCCACCAACGCCGCCCAAATCGTGGGGGTCGAGAGCCGTACCTCCGCTCCGGTACGCATCCCGCGCGATGCCGACTCGCTGGCCCACCCCGTCGTGCGCGGCTTGTTTCCGTGCGGCGAGGGCGCGGGCTACGCCGGCGGCATCGTGAGCGCCGCGATGGACGGCGAGCGCGTAGCCGAAGCAGTGTTCAGTAGGGGCGCGTCGCACGCGCCCGCCCGGTAGCACTCGTCCGTAACTTCCGCCTTTTCGGCCGTTCGGTTTTTAACTCACACCACGGGCGCGTGCGACGCGCCCCGACCACACAGTTTGATTTTTTAACTCACGCCACGGGCGCGTGCGACGCGCCCCTATCACACGGACAACTCATGAAAACTCTTGTTCTCGGTGCCACCGACAACCCCGCCCGTTACGCGTACCGCGCCGTGCATCAGCTGCTGGCCCACGGCCACGAGGTCGTGCCGGTCGGCATTCGACGGGGCGAAGTCGCGGGCCTGCCCATCCGCACCGACCGCCCCACCCTGGCCGAGCTGCCGGACGTGGACACGGTGACGCTTTACGTCGGCCCCCAAAACCAGCCTGCCTGGTACGGCTACATTCTGGGGCTGAAGCCGCGCCGCATTATTTTCAACCCCGGCACCGAAAACCCGGAACTGGAGCAGCGGGCGCAAGCGGCGGGCATCGCCACCGAAGAAGCCTGCACGCTGGTGCTACTCAGCGTAGGGCAGTATGAGAAGTAGCGGACTGATTTTTCTTTGATTCAAGCAAAAGCCCTGACTTCCGCTTTCTGAGTGGTCGTGGTTGGTGTTAGGACACTGACTCTCGCCAGCGGGGTGAAAACAGCATGGGCAAGTGGCCGATAAGCGCGGGGGCTGCTGCTACTTTTGCTTCGTACAGCTTCCCCCGTTTTTTACCGTGCCCGATGACGACAGCCCTTACCGCCCCGCTCCTCTCCGACCGCATTCAGCTCATGCAGGAGTCGGCCACCATCGCCATGGCTAAGAAGAGCCGTGAGCTGGCCGCTCAGGGCGTGGACGTGATTAACCTGAGCTTCGGCGAGCCGGATTTTCAAACCCCCGACTACATCAAGGACGCGGCCAAGCGGGCGCTCGACGAGGGCTACACCCACTACACGCCCGTGCCCGGCTACCTGGATTTACGCCAGGCCATCTGCGACAAGCTGCTGCGCGACAACCAACTAGTGTATCAGCCCAATCAGGTGGTGGTGAGCACCGGGGCCAAGCAGGCATTGGCCAACGTGGTGCTGGCCGTGGTGAACCCCGGCGACGAGGTCATCATCTTCGCGCCCTACTGGGTGAGCTACGCGGCGCTGGTCGAGCTGGCCGGCGGCGTGGCCGTGCCGCTCATGGGCCGGGCCGAAAATGGCTACAAAACGACGGCCGCCGAGCTGGCCGCCGCCATCGGCCCCCGCACGCGGGCCATCATGTACTCCTCGCCCTGCAACCCGACCGGGGCCGTGTTCAACCGCGCCGAGCTAGCTGCCATCGCCGACGTGCTGTCCGCCAACCCCGGCGTGCTGGCCATCGCCGACGAGATTTACGAGTACATCAACTTCAGCGGCGAGCACGTCAGCCTGGCCCAGTTCGCCGAGGTCAAAGACCAGGTAATCACGGTCAATGGTTTCTCGAAAGGCTACGCCATGACGGGCTGGCGGCTGGGCTACCTGGCCGCGCACCCGGCCCTCGCGGCGGCCTGCGACAAGCTGCAATCGCAGTTCACGTCGGGCACCTGCTCCATCGCCCAGCGCGCCGGCCTGGCCGCGTTGCGAGGCGGCCGCGCCACCGCCGACGCGATGGCCGAAGCTTACCGCCGCCGCCGCGACCTGGTGCTGACCCTGGCCGCCGATATTCCGGGCTTGATTACGCCCCGACCCGACGGCGCGTTTTACATTTTCCCCGACGTGTCGGCCCTGCTGGGTCGGCGCGCGCCCGACGGCTCGACCATCGACACGTCGGCTGATTTGGCGCTCTATCTGTTGCGCGACGCGCACGTGGCCAGCGTGAGCGGCGACGCGTTCGGCGCGCCGGATTGCCTGCGCTTCAGCACGGCCGCGAGCGACGAGAAATTGACGGAAGCGTTCGGGCGGATTAAGGCGAGTCTGGGGCGGTTAGGTTAGGCCGGCTGGCTGGGTGCAGGTTTGGTCAATAATGAATTGCAATACACCGAGCAACTTAGCCGGCTCATTGATGAGATAGCGGGTATCATCCAAAAAAAACGTGTTGTTTTGAAAACGCAAAAAGCGCCATTCTATGCCCGTAGTGGAGCAGCCGTAGAGCGTCGTAATCGACTGTTGCGCTCGCTCGTTCAGCCGGACTGCCCCCAATAGCTGGGCCGCACACTGAGCAGTACCCATTTCTACATCCTGCTTTTTAGCTTCCGTTATGCAAAAAACCGGGGCCTGCACAATATCTTGTGAGCGAATGAGTGAGAGGATGAAGTCGCATTCGCCGTTAAGCCCCTGGCTGACATCAACATCCAAATTAGCCCCGGATATAATGGCGAAAGCATCCTGATTCAGATTGCCAAGCTCCAATAACACGGGCGAGACAAAGCGCTCAGAACGAGATTTTTCGCTGTAGAATCCCGTGTTGTTGGCTCGTTGCAGCGACTCCATCAACCAGGGGCTGGGTTCAACTGGCGGAGCATCCGGGAACAAGGAGCGCACACTCCGCACCTGAACCCCAAATTCCCGAATTAAGCGGTCGAGGGTGAAATCGCTGTAAGCCATGGCTCAAAGTTACGCGCCGTGGGACGCAGCCTTTGCTGCGTCAATCAGTCGCTGAGCGCGGCAGCCAAGCGCGTACTGCCCCACGCGGCAAAGGCTGCGTCCTGCGGCCCGTACCTTTGCCGCCACGTATGAACTTACTATCCGCCGAGAATATCTCGAAGAATTACGCCGACCGCTGGCTGTTTCAAAACCTCAATTTTGGGCTGCAACAAGGGCAGCGCCTGGCCTTCGTGGGCATCAACGGCACGGGCAAGACGACGCTGCTGCGGGTGCTGGCCGGGCTGGAAACCCCCGACACGGGCGGCGTGAGCCGGCGGCAGGGCATCCGGGTCACGTACCTGGGTCAGCAGCCCGAGTTCGATGAGCGGCTGAGCGTAGAAGAGACAATTTTCGCCTCGCAAAACGACACGCTGCGCGCCATTAAGGACTACGAGCACGTGGTGAACGACCCCGACCACAAGCCGGATGATTTGCAGCGGGTGTTGGAGCGCATGGACGCGCTGCAAGCCTGGGACTACGAGTCGCAGGTGCAGCAGATTCTGGGCAAGCTCGGCATTCTGGGCGAGCTGCTCACGCGCAACGTGAGCCAGCTCTCGGGCGGGCAGCGCAAGCGCGTGGCCCTGGCGCGGGTGCTCATCGAAGAACCCGACGTGCTGCTGCTCGACGAGCCGACCAACCACCTGGACCTAAGCACCATCGAGTGGCTGGAGAACCGGCTGAACTCGCCCTCGCTGACCCTGCTCATGGTGACCCACGACCGGTATTTTCTGGACAAGGTGGCCAACGAGATTGTCGAGTTGGACAAGGGCACCATGTACCGCTACCAGGGCAACTATGCCTACTTCGTGGAGAAAAAAGCCGACCGCGAAATGCGCGAAGCGACCGAGGTGGAAAAGGCCCGGCAGCTCTTCAAAAAGGAGCTGGACTGGATGCGGCGCATGCCCCAGGCGCGCGGCACCAAGCAGAAAGCCCGCATCGACGCGTTCTACATCACCAAAGAAAAAGCCAGCACTAACCTGAGCCGCCAGCAGCTGGAGCTGAGCGTGAAAACCACCCGCCAGGGCGGTAAAATTATCGAAGCCAGTCACCTGGACAAGCGCTTCGGCGACAAGGTGGTGCTGGATGACTTCAGCTACGTGTTTAAAAAGAAGGACCGCATCGGGCTGGTGGGGCCGAACGGGGCGGGCAAGAGCACGCTGCTCAACATGCTGACCGGCAAGCTCGCGCCCGACTCGGGCACGATTGACATCGGCCAGACGACCGTGTTTGGCTACTATACCCAGACGGAATTGGAGTTCGACCCCAGCCAGCGGGTGATTGACATCGTGAAGGAAGTGGCCGAAGTGGTGGAGCTGGCCAACGGTGACGTGCTCACGGCCAGTCAGTTTCTGACGTTGTTTCTGTTTCCGCCGGCCCAGCAGTACACGCTGGTGAGCAAGCTGTCGGGCGGCGAGAAGCGGCGCTTGCAGCTGCTGCGGGTGCTGGTCAGGAACCCGAACTTTCTGATTCTCGACGAGCCGACCAACGACCTGGATTTGGGCACGCTCAACATCCTGGAGGATTTCCTGCTCAATTTCACCGGCTGCCTGCTCATCGTGAGCCACGACCGGTACTTTCTCGACCACCTCGCCGAACACCTCTTCGTGCTGGAGCCGGGCGGGGCGGTGCTGAATTTCCCCGGCAACTACACCGACTACCGCGACTACCTGGCCGAGCGCGACACCGAAGCCGCGCTGGAAGCCGAGGAGCGAGCCGCCAAAGCCGCCCGCGCCGCCGCTAAAACGGCGGTTGCCGCGCCAGCCGTGCCCGTCGCCGTGCTGGCCGCACCGCCCGCCCGGCGGGCCTCGTTCGCGGAGAAAAAGGAATTAGCCGACCTGGAAAAAACCCTGGCCGCGCTCGAAGCTGAGCGGCAGCAGCTCACCGAGAAGCTCAACGCCGGGCAGGGCAGCCCGGCCGACTTTGCCGCCTGGGGCGCGCGTCTGCAAGCCGCCGCCCGCGAAGCTGAGGCCGCGGAGGGGCGTTGGCTGGAATTGAGTGTTTAGTGATTAGCGGTGAGTGATTAATTTTTTCATGCTAACCATTAACCACTATTTTCTCGCCCACGAAAATATAATGTCGGCCCAGCAGCGACCGAAAGCCAAACAATTGCCGCCGCAACGCCCACGGCGTGGAGCTTTTCAGCCGTCGCAAATACAGCCATTGCAGCGGATAGAGCAGCAGCGCGAGCGGCAGAAACAATAAATCCTCGCCGTAGAAAGAGGTGTATATAACCTCGCGCAGGGCCACGCCGTGGATTTCAAACAGGCGCTTCAGCTCCTGCTGCTGCACGAGCTGGCTCAGGCCCTCGTCGGTCTCGAAAAGCAGCTTGAAGCGGCGCAAGCGGCCCAGAAACAAGTACGAGAGCCGGTCGCGCACGGTGAGGATGTTGTCGTTGGTGACGAGCAGCTGGCCGCCGGGGTGCAATTGCCGGGCGCAGCTGGCGACGAACGTGCGCGTGTTGCCGAACATCATCACCCCCGAGATGGACGTTATCAAATCGAACGCCGGCTCGCCGGGCGCTTGGGCCTCAAAGGGTTGGCTCAGGTCGGCGGGCTGGTAGCGCAGGCCCGATACGGCGGGCGCGTCGGGCCGCAGGTCGCGGCCGGTGAGCGATGCATTCGGCCAGTATTTCCGCAACAAGCTCAGAAACTCGCCTTCCCCGCAGGGCGCGTCGAGTACGCGGCTGGTGGGCGGCAAGCCGGAACGTTCGAGCACGTAGCGCAACACCTCGCGGTTCACGTGCTTCTGGGTGTTGCCGCGCGGCACGGCCGCGTAGTCAGGCGACATTTTTTGAGTTAAGAGTTAAGAGTTAGAAGTTAAGAGTTGTGGCTGCCGAGTTAATAAGAAGCTCAAAGGCAACTCTTAACTCTCAACTCCTCACTCTTAACTCAATCTGCTTTCCACAGCTCGTGCTCCTGGCCTTTGCTGGTGGTGAGCACGAAACGGGCGGGGTTAGGGCGCAGCACGAGGCGCACGCGGCCGGGGTATTTCTCGGAGTCAATCCAGACGCCGTCTTCGGTGTGGGGCGTGGGGCCGGCGGGCAGGTAGGCGGTGGGCAGCAGCACGTCGGTATCGGACTTCAGCTCGGTGTGAACTCGCTCCAGGGCCGCTTCGAGGTCGGGGCCGTAGTCGTCGTTGAAGTCGTCTTCGAGGTCGTGCAGGGCTTCTTCCACGTCGTCGTAGCGAGCGTCGTCGTAGCTGAGGTCTTGCAGGACGGCCTTCTTATCGATAAGGGCGAGCAGGGCGGCGTTGAGGTCGGCGGCGTTCATGGGTCTGGGGCGAAGTGCAGAAGGTTAGCGGCGCAAAATTGCGCACGAAACGGGAAACGGCCCAGTAACCCAACCTCAGCCGGAATAGTAGCTTTGGGGGACCTGAACCGGCAAGACCCGAATTATCCACGGCCCTCGCTCCCACTTATGCGCCCTCACTACTACTTATTTTGCTTCTTGCTGCTGAGCCTGGGTGGGCAACCGATACCCAGCCTGGCCCAGGGCATTTATTACCTGCCGGCCCCGACCGCCGCCGCGCCGCTGCCGGCCGCCACGATGTATGTGGCCCGCGTGTTCGACGCCCGTGCCCAACGCACCAGCCTGGGCCGGGTGCCGCTCAATACGTCGCAATTGGCCGTGCCGACTACTTTTCGGCAAGGGCTGACTCCCGTGCTCCAAGCGTTTTACGACCAGCAAGCCCCCGGCCAACCCGGTGCCCGGCCGCTGTTGCTGCGCCTGCTCAACCTCGAAGTCGGCGTAGCGCCGGGGGCCACGGCTACCGTCGTGGCCGATTTTTACACCCCGCGCCCCGACAGCAGCTACCAGCTCGTAGCCCGTTTCGCCGACCTCATCTCCCAGCCCACTGGTTGGCTGACTAATTCGACCAAGCACCTGCCCGACGTGCTGGGCGAGCTGCTGCTCAAGTCCCTGACACAGGCGCGTAATCCGGCCGCGTGGTTGGCCGGCGGCCCGTCCTTTTCGGCCGCTTACGTGCTCGACCCCGCCCCGCACCCGGCCGAAGTGCTACCGGTATTGGCCGCTGACTTTCGGCCCCGGCCCGGCTTTTACCATTCGCTGCGCGAATTCTGGCTGAACGCGCCCAGCGAGCCGGGGTCGCCCGAAGTAGAAACCCACGCCTACCTCGGCACCGAGTGGGCCGGCGACGTGGCTAGCCAGCCGTTTCGCCGCCGGGCCGATGGCCGGCGCGAGGCCGCGACCGATGCCTGGGGCTTTAGCGACGGGCAGGATTTCTACCTGCATGTCGGGGAAAGCTTTTACCGGCTGACGCGGCGGGGCGTGGGCTTTACGTTTTACGGGCAGCTCGGCGACGACCCCACTTACCAGGCCATCGCGCGGGCCAACACGCGAACCAGCTTTTTCTACGGAGGCTTGGTGGGCGCGGCGATGAACGGGGTCAGCACCCCTTCGGACAAGCGCCGGGTGCTGTTCGGCTTCGACCCCCTGACGGGCGGCACCAGCCTCGACCCCAGCACGGCTACTGTCCCGCTGGCCACCCGGCCCACGCACCTGTTCGTGTACCGCCCGCGCGGCGACAAAGGCCCCCCGGTGCGCATTCGGCTGGCCGAAGACCAACCCGCCCGCGAGCTGGCCGCCGGCGACTACCTCACCTTCGAGCCAAGCGAGGGTCTGCCCGTGCAAGTATGCCTGCGCACGGCCGACAGTACCGAGACGCACTTTTCGGTGCTGCCCACTGCCGAGGCCCCCACGTACCTCGAATGCCGCGCCACCGCCGCCACACCCCTACGGCTGATACCGGATGCGACCGGCGCGAGCGCTCTCAATCGCCTGGCTCGATAACCTGATGACCTCTCCCCGCTACTCCAGCTCCCGCGCCGGGTCCCAGAACAGGCGCTGAAAGTCCACTACCGTGTCGTCCACTACCCGTACGCCTTCGGCTTCGAGGCGCTCCCGCATGGCGGTGGGCGAGGGGAAGTGGTGACGGCCGGTGAGCTGGCCCAGCCGGTTCACGACGCGGTGGGCGGGCACGGGCACCTCGCGGCGCAAGGTGGCGGCGTCCAGGTTGGCGGCCATGAGCGCGTAGCCCACGGCCCGCGAGCCGTGGCGCGCGCCGAGGTAGTGGGCAATAGCCCCGTAGCTCGTAACCCGGCCGGGCGGGATGAGGCGCGTGACTTCGTGCACATCGGCGAAGTAATTGCGCTCCGGGGCCGGAGCGGGCGGGTTGGCGGACGGCGATGGCGGGGCGGGCTTTTTCACGGCGGTGAAGCTACGAACTGCCGGCGGCCCGGTGCAACGTTCGGCCGCCCGGTGCCGTCCTTGCCGGCTATTACGGCCCAATCGCCCGCCTACACCCCACCTTTGCGCCCACCGGCCACCGTGGTCCTCATCTGCCCCCACCCGGCCCGGCCACGTACAAGGCCGCTGAAGCGGGTTTTTCTTCGATTTCAATTTTCGTATGCGTTTTATCACTGCGGCCACGCTGCTGGCCGCCGGTACCCTTAGCCTGCTGAGCGGCTGCCACGCCAAACCTGACGCGGCCAGCGGCCCGGAGGCCAAAAAAAACGCCGGGCCGCCCCTCGTGGACGTGCTCGTGGCCCAGCCCAGCGCCGTAACCGACTCGGTGGTGGCCAACGGCACCATCGTCGCCAACGACTTCGTCGAGCTGCACCCCGAGGTGAGCGGCCGCCTGACGGCCCTGCAAGTAGCCGAGGGTCAGCGCGTGAGCAAGGGCACCGTCATTGCCCGTATCAACGATGCCGACCTGCGGGCGCAGCTGCGCAAGACGAACGCGCTGCTAGCCGTCTCGCGCCTCTCGCAACAGCGGCTGGAGAAGCTGCTCGCCATTCAGGGCGTGAACCGCGCCGACTACGACCTGGCCACAAGCCAGGTGCAGAGCAACCAGGCCGATGCCGCTTACACCCAGGCGCTGCTGGCCAAAACGGTCGTGCGCGCGCCATTTGCCGGGCGGCTAGGCTTGCGGCAGGTCAGCCCCGGCGCGTACGTCACGCCGGCCACCGTCATCGCCACGCTCCAGGCCGACACCAAGCTCAAAGTCGATTTCACCCTGCCCGAAGCCAACGGGCAGCTCACGCGGCCTGGCACCGTGGTGCGCGTCCGCCTCGACGGCAACCCGCCGCGCCGCCTCGCGGCTACGGTCGTCGCCCAGGAAGGCCAGGTCAATCAAACCACCCGCAACCTGACCGTGCGCGCGCTGCTGCCCGCTGGCACGCAGGCCAGCCCCGGCACGTTCGCCCAGGTGAGCGTGCCCACCGGCGCGGCCCGCCGCAGCGTGCTGCTGCCCACCAACGCCATCATGCCCGGCGACCAGTCGGACCAGGTGGTACTGGTGCGCGGCGGCAAAGCGTTCATGCAAAACGTAGTCACCGGCGCACGGCAGAACGATAAAATTGCCGTCGTTAAGGGCTTGCAAGCGGGCGATTCAGTGGTAACGAACGGGGTGTTATTCGCGCAGGCGGGCAAGCCAGTGAAAGTCAGAAAGAAGTAGGTTTCTCGCAGAGGTTCGCAGAGGTAAAACGCAGAGGCTCGCTGAGCTGTCCTCCGCGAGCCTCTGCGTTTTACCTCTGCGAACCTCTGCGAGAAATTAAATCTGTTTACGATGAACATCTCCGAATTATCCCTCAAGCGCCCTGTGCTGGCCACGGTGCTCAATTTACTGCTGCTGCTTTTCGGCGGGGTGGGGTTCGCGCTGCTCGCCCTGCGCGACTATCCGGCCATCGACCCGCCGGTTATCAGCGTGAGCACGGCCTACACCGGGGCCAACGCCGACGTGATGGAAAACCAGGTGACCGAGCCGCTGGAGAAGCAGATAAACGGCATTCCGGGCATCAAGGCCATCACCAGCTCGTCGTCGCTGGGCCAGAGCAACATCACGGTCGAGTTCAACCTGGGCGTGGATTTGGAGGCGGCCGCCTCCGACGTGCGCGACAAAGTTGGGCAGGGCGTGCGGGCGCTGCCCCAGGACATCGACGCGCCGCCCGTCGTGGCCAAGTCCGATGCCAACTCCGACTTCATCCTGATTCTGGCCGTGCAGAGCCGCACCAAGAACCTGCTCGACCTGAGCGACTACGCCGAGAATAATCTTCAGCAGCGGTTTCAGACCATCAACGGGGTGTCGGCCATTAACATCTTCGGCCAGAAGCGCTACGCGATGCGCCTCTGGCTCGACCCCGGCAAGATGGATGCGTTTAAGGTGTCGTTCACGGACGTGCAGGCGGCGCTCAACGCGGAAAACGTGGAGGTGCCGGCCGGCAAAATCTACGGCGGCCGCACCGAGCTAACCATCCGCACGATGGCCCGCTTCAGCACCGAGCAGCAGTTTCGGGACTTGATACTGCGCGAAAATGCCCAGGGCATCGTGCGCCTCGGCGACGTGGCGCGGGTCGTGCTCGGCCCCGAAAATTATGAGCAAAGCTGGAAAATAAACGGGGGCTACGCCGTGGGCCTGGCCATCATCCCGCAGCCCGGCTCAAACTACGTGCAGATTGCCGACGAATTTTACAAGCGGCTGGCCGAAATTCAGAAAGAAAATAAAGCCGATATTCAGCTGCGCGTGCTCACTGACAATACGCGCATCGTCAAGCAAAGTATTACCGAAGTCATCGAGACATTGCTCATTTCGTTCGGGCTGGTGGTGCTGGTTATTTTCTTCTTTTTTCGCAATTGGCTGATTGCGCTGCGACCGCTGATTGACATTCCTATCTCGCTCATCGCCACGTTTTTCGTGATGTACCTGGCGGGATTCACCATCAATATTCTGACGCTGCTGGGAATTGTATTGGCCACGGGTTTGGTGGTGGACGATGGCATTGTAGTGACCGAAAATATCTTCCGCAAATTAGAGGAAGGCATGAGCATAAAAGACGCGGCGCGCGAAGGGTCGAAGGAGATATTTTTCGCCGTCATCGCGACATCGCTCACGCTGGCGGTGGTGTTTTTGCCGGTTATTTTTCTGGAAGGATTTACCGGGCGATTATTCCGCGAGTTTGGCGTGGTGGTGGCGGGCGCGGTGCTGATTTCGGCCTTCGTCTCGCTCACCATTACGCCGGTGCTCAACGTGGTACTGCACCGCGAAAACAAGGATAAGAACAGCGGCGGCAGCGGGCACGGCAAGTTTTACGACCGCACCGAGCCGTTTTTCCAGGGTCTCGAAAACGTCTACGGGCGCTTGCTGGGCGGCTTTTTGCGGGTGCGGGGCCTGGCCTGGGTTATCGTGGCGGCCTGCGGCGGGATTATCTACTTCGTGGGGCGCGGCATCCCGACCGAACTGGCCCCGCTCGAAGACCGGAGTAGCGTCCGGCTGACGATGACCGGGGCGGAGGGCACGAGCTTCGGGGCTATGCAAAAGATTGGCGACCAGGTGGCGGGCTTCGTCAATGACTCGGTGCCCGAGAACGACTTCGTGTTCAGCGTCGTGCCCGGTTTCGGGAGCACGGGCGTGAACAGCGGCCTGGTGCGGGCAGGGCTGGGGCCGCCCGACCAGCGGAAACGCTCGCAGGACCAGATAGCCAAGTACCTGACTCGCAATACCAAGCGCTTCAACGACGCGCGCATTTTCGTGGTGCAGGAACAGACCATCGCCGTCGGCGGCAACAAGAACGGGTTGCCCGTGCAGTTCGTCATTCAGAACGACGACCTGGGCCGCATCCGCGCCACGCTGCCCAAAATGCTGGCCGCCGCCCGCCAGGACCCGACCTTTCAGAACGTCGATGCGAACCTCAAGTTCAACAAGCCCGAGGTACAGCTCACGTTTGACCGACTAAAAATCAGGGATTTAGGCTTGACCACCCAAAACGTGGTGGCGGCCGTGCAGGGCGCGTTCGGGGGGCGGCGCATGGCGTATTTTCTGCTCAACGGGCGCCAGTACCAGGTTATCGGGCAAGTGGACCGCGCCGACCGCAACGCGCCGACCGACATCAGCCGGCTCTACGTCACGAACAGCCGGGGCGAGAGCATTCCGCTCTCGGCCGTCGTGCGGCTGGTTGAAAACTCGAACCCGGCCACGCTCTACCATTTCAGCCGCCGCAAATCGGCCACGATTTCGGCCCAGCTCGCCGAAGGCAAAACCGTGGGCGACGGCGTGCGCGCCATGCAGGCCATCGCCGACAAAACCCTGGACCCCAGCTTCCAGACGGCGCTGGCTGGGGCCTCGCGTGACTTCGCCGAAAGCTCCTCCAACACGGCTTTCGCGTTCGGCCTGGCGCTGGTGCTGATTTATTTGCTGCTCGCGGCTCAGTTCGAGAGCTTCCGTGACCCGCTCACGATTCTGCTCACCGTGCCGCTGGCGCTGGCCGGGGCGCTGCTCAGCTTGTTTATATTGGGTCAGACGCTCAACATCTTCTCCCAAATCGGGATGATTATGCTCATCGGGCTGGTGACGAAAAACGGCATTCTCATCGTCGAGTTCGCCAACCACCAGCGCGCGGCCGGCAAGCCGCTGGCCGAGGCCGTGCGCCTGGGGGCACAGCAGCGCCTGCGGCCGATTCTGATGACCTCGCTCGCCACGGCGCTGGGCGCGCTGCCCATTGCGCTCAGCATCGGGGCGGCCAGCACCAGCCGCAAGCCGCTGGGCACGGTCATCGTGGGCGGCATCTTGTTTTCGCTGGTGCTCACGCTGTTCGTTATTCCGGCCATTTACACGTTTATCGGCAAGCGGCCGAAGCCGGTGGAAGCTGAGCCAGTGGCGGAAGCGGCCGTAGCAGCCTAACCAAATCCATGAAATATCCCGGCCTCTTTTGCTTTCTGTTCGCCTGCTTGTCCGCCGTGGCTCAGCAGCAGGCTGCGCCAACTGCCCAGCCGCCGCCTGGTGTCGCGCCCGTGCTCACTCTACACGAGGCGCTGACGACGGCCCTGAAAAACAGTCTCGACCTGCAAATCAGCCAAAATAACGTGGACGTGCAGGGGCTGCGTAACTCGGCCGGCTTCGCGGGGGCGCTGCCCACGGTGGGCTTGCAGGCCAGCTCGAACGAGGTGCTCAACAACACGAAGCAGGAATTCAACACCGGCCAGACGGTTACCCGCACCGGGGCGGCGGCCAGTCAGTACAACGCGGGGCTGGCCGGCAATTTTCTGCTTTTCAACGGCGGGCGGGTAGTAGCGGCCCGCCGCCGGCTCGATGAGTTGAGCCAGATTAGCCAATTGCAGCTCAACTCGACGGTGCAGAACGTGCTGGCCGACGTGAGCCTGCGCTACTACGCCGTGGTGCAGCAGGTGCGCTACATCCGCACCCTGCAAGCTTCGGTGGACGTGTCGCGCCAGAAGCTGCGCCTCATTGAGACGCGCCAAAGCGTGGGGCTGGCCAACAACGCCGACCGCTTCCAGGCTCAGCTCGACCTCAATGCCCAGCTCCAGACGCAGCAGCAGCAGCTGCTGGCCGCCGACCAGGCCCGCGCCAACCTGCTGCGCGCCCTCACCCTGGACGTGAACACGCCGGTGGCCGTGGAAGACACCATTCCGGTGAACAACTCGCTGCGCTGGAACGAGTTGGAAGCCGCCCTCGACAAGAATCCCGATTTGCTGGCCGCCGACCGGCAAGTGCGGGTGCTGGAGCTGCTGGAGCGCGAAGCCCGCGCCGCCCGCTTCCCGTCGGTGGGCCTGAACGCGGGCACGAACTTCGCCCGCAGCGCCAACGCGGTGGGCCTGACGCTTTTTAACCAAAGCTTCGGCCCCTACGCCGGCCTGGGCCTGAGCGTGCCGCTGTATTCGGGCGGCGTAAATAAGCGCCTCGTGGACATCGCCCGCCTCAACATCCGCACCACTGAATTGCAGAGCCAGGCCCTGCACCGCACCTACCGCCTCAACGCACACAACGCCTGGCTGGCCTACGAGCGGCAGCTCGGGCTGGTGCAAAACGCCGAAGAAAACTACCGCGTCGCCCGGCAGCTGCTGCACCTGGTGCAACTGCGCCTCGAAGCCGGCCTTTCGACGCTCGTGGATGTGCGCGTGGCCCAGCAAAGCTTCGAGGACGCGGGCTACCGGCTGGTGAATTACCGCTACGCGGCGAAGTCGTCGGAAATTACGCTCCGGCAGTTGGGGGCGTTGCTGGTGCCGTAACACCAAGCCCTTGCTTGGTAAGGTATCAGCGCGGCGCAGAATGATTTATTGCTGTTGCGGTCGTTGCAACCACCACTGTCGGGCCAGCAGCAATACAAACCCCAGCGCCATCGTCAGGTACGCCGAAGCTCCCGCCAAGCGCCAGGGCGAACCACTGCCCCAGACTTTGAACAAAAGGCTCAGACCGAGCAGCGCGAAGCAAGACCAGATGCTGAGCAACACGGCAACTTTTTTTCGGGGGACAAGGTGGTTTTCCATGCGCCAAATGTACCCAACTTGCCACGCATCAAACGGGGGCTTGGTGTTACTCTGACCTTACTTACTGCCTGTAAACCCCGAAGGGGTTTCGTAGCCTAGCCCAGGGTTGGCGACGAAGGAGCCTACCCTGGGGCCGCCAACCGCCACGTTCCCAGAACCCCAACGGGGTTCCGCCCACGCCCGCTCGACGCAAGCTACTGAACCCCGTTGGGGTTCTGGTCCAAAGGGTTACGTTGGACCCAGGGTAGGCTCCTTCGTCGCCAACCCTGGGCTAGGCTACAAAACCCCTTCAGGGTTTGCCCGGTGCGTAACATCAGTTACTGATTATTCCTCATCGCCTCGTCGCGGTTCAGCTTGGTCAGGAACGACTCGCTGACCGCCGACTTGCTCTCGTAGCCTTTGCGGCGCTCGGAGGCTTCGGGGTCGCGGCCGGCATCGGGCAGGGCGCGGTTCACCCAGGCTAGTAAGTCGGTGGTGGTGCCGGGCAGCAGGCCGTGCAGGGCGGCGAGCAGCTTGGCCGGCAGGGACAGTATCAGCTCGCCGTCGCCGCGCCGGGTGGCGTTCCAGATGCGGCGGGCGGCCTGCTCGGCGCTCATCGTGAAGCCGGGCAGCGCGTCGGCCACGCTGAACCAGGCGTACTCTTTTTCGTGCTGGCCCTTGATGTCGGCGTTCTGGGCGCTGCCCGTGCGCAAGAGGCCGGGGCAAACGGTAGTCACGTAAATACCGTGCTGATTCAGCTCGGCCCGAAACCCTTCCGACAAGCCCACGAGGGCGAATTTGCTGGCGCTGTAGGCCGTCAGGTGCGGAATGGCGACCTTGCCGCCGAGCGAGGCGATGTTGACGATGCGCCCCGCCCCGCGCGCCCGCATCCCCGGCAACACGGCCTGCATGGCGTGGTAGGGTGCCCAGAAGTGGGTGTTCATCGCGTCCTCGAAGTCGCTCACGTCCATGTTTTCGAGCGGGCCGCCCACGATGATGCCGGCGTTGTTGATGAGGACGTCGATGGGGCCGAGCTGGGTTTCAACTTCGGCGATGAGCGACTGCACGTCGGCGGCGCTGGTCAGGTCGCGAGGCAGGGCCAGCACTTGCGCGGCCGGCCCGCCGTAGCCGAGCAAATCCTGGCGGGCGCGGGTCAGCTCGGCCTCGTCGCGGGCGCAAATGGCCACGCGCGCGCCCTCGGCCACCGCGCGGCGGGCCAGCACGAGGCCCAGCCCGCGCGAGCCGCCGGTGATGAGCACCGTGCGATTGGTCAGCTCAAACGAGCCGCAGCGGTTGCGCCAGACGAGCGTAGCGAGGGCGGCCACGCCGAGGCCGGCGGCCCAGCGCGATGCGGAGGAAGAACGAGGGGAGTTTTTCATACCCGCCTGTATGCCGAAACGAGCCGAAAGGTTGCATCCGTGGCTTGGAAGCTGCGAAATGAATATTTTCTACCCCGCCAAGAAATCACCCTCCAACTCGGACAGCACTTTCGGCACGCCCGTGCCGGCGGCTTCCACCACGTAGCGCACGCCGCAGCGGCTGGTTTCGGGCTGGTGCGGGTCGATGACATAGACGGAGCAGTCGGCGGGGGCGTAGTGCAGCAGCCCGGCGGCCGGATACACTTGCAGCGAGGTGCCGATGACGAGCAGCGCGTCGGCCGTCGCCACGAGTTCGGCGGCCTGCTCGATGGCCGGCACCTGCTCGCCGAACCACACGATGTGGGGCCGCAGCTGCCCGCCGTCGGCGGCGAGGTCGCCGAGCTGAATGTCGCCGGGGCAGTCAAAAACCGCTGTCTCGTTCTTCACCGAGCGCATCTGGCGCAGCAGGCCGTGCAGGTGCAGCACCTGGGTCGAGCCGGCGCGCTCGTGCAAGTCGTCCACGTTCTGGGTGATGACGCTCACCGTCCAGCCCGGCTGCTGCTCCATCGCGGCCAGGGCCAGGTGGGCGGCGTTGGGCAGCACGGCGCGGGCCTGGGCGCGGCGCTGGTTGTAGAAATCGAGCACGAGCGCCGGGTCGCGGGCGAACGCCTCGGGCGTGGCCACGTCCTCCACGCGGTGGTTCTCCCAGAGGCCATCGGTGTCACGGAAAGTGCGGATACCGCTTTCGGCCGATACGCCGGCTCCGGTCAGGGCTACGAGGTGGGGCATGGGGGTGGGTTCTTTGTATTATTAAGATTTGACGGTAATTCAAATCGGGATGACGTGACAGATTATCCGCCCTGATATTCACTTCCAAAAGCAGCTTGCTGAATTCTCGGGCAATACTTTTTTCAACGAAATGCCAATCAGGCTGAACCCGTTTTGTCACTCCGATTTAGACCACCGCCAAATCTAGGAAAAAATGGGACTTCAAAGCTCGTCCGCCTGTGGCTATTTGAAGAATACCCCTGTGACTATTTTGTAAAGCAATATGCCAAGGAGAATACCAATTCCGGTTTTAAAAGAATCTGTCTGATAAAATCTCTTTTTCATTTTCTTGATTTCTGTGATGTGACGCTTAGCGTTACTACCAACATCTGTATTGCCATGAGTGGCGGTACCCGTTAATTGCAGCCATCCGCGCTGAGCACACAAATATATTACGACAAATCACCCGAATCAACTTGCTTGCCGCAGGGATATCTCCCACGCACGAACCGCGCCGTTCTGGCGTTCTTGCGGCCATGAAAAACTGGCTTTTGACTTGGTTTCCGACCTGGCTGCCGTTGGGGCTGCTGCTGCCGCTGGCCGCCCAGGCCCAGGCGCCGCGGCGCGTAACCGTTTATTTCGACTCGACCCGCACCCATCCGCGCGAGATTTTTCGGGCGCTCGTGGGGGCCGATACCGTGCTCCAGGGGCCGTATAAGCGGTTTTATTACGGCGGGCGGCTCGAAGCCCAGACCCGCTACACCGACAACAAGCGCGACTCGGTTTACGTCGAGTTTCACCTCAGCGGCGGGCGGCGGCTCGAAGCCACCTACCGGGCCGGGGTGCGGCAGGGGCCGTTTCGCACGTACTACCCCGGCGGCAAGGTGGCCCAGGAGGGCGCGTTCGTGGACGATGAGCCGAACGGCGCGCTCACGACTTATTACCCATCGGGGGCCATCAAGCTGCAAACCACGCTCGTCAAGGGGCAGCCCGACGGGGCCGTGCGCGAGCTGTACGCCGACGGCCGGCCCGCCGCCGAGGTCGCCTACGCCGCCGGGCAAGCCAACGGCGCGGCCCGCTTCTACTACCCCAGCGGCAAGCTGCAAAGCGAAGGCAACCTGCGCAACGGTCTGCTGGCCAGCTCCTTCAAAACCTACTACGAAACCGGTCAGCTCGAAAGCGAAACCACGCTGGACGAAAAAACCGGGCGCGGCACCTACCGCTCGTACTACCTCAGCGGCAAGCCCCAGACGGAAGGCACTTACGCGCCGGCCGCCGTGCGCGAGCGGGCCGTAACGAACCCGCGCGGCGACGACCTGACCAAGCGTCTCACGCCGCCGCGCACCGGCACGGCCAGCCTCGACGGTGAGGCAACCTCGTACTACGAAAGCGGCAAGCTGCGCGGCAAAACCACGTATCGGCTCGGCGTGCCCACGGGCCACGCGCTGGGCTATTTCGAGAGCGGGCTGCTGCGCGAAGAAACCGACTACGGCAACCAGGGCCGCGACCGCCGCGTGGTGCGCTACTACGACGCACCCGGCCAGCCGCAGCCTAAACAAGCAGAGGAAAGCTATAAAAACAACCGCCCCGCCGGCACCTGGCGTGAGTTCTACCCCGACGGCACCACGCCCCGCCAACTCGAATCTTATGGCCCCAGCGGCAAGTTGACCGGCGAACGGCTCACGTATTTCCAAAGCGGCAAGGTGCAGACTCGCCAGCTTTTCGACCCCGCCACCGGCCAGCAAACCGGCGCGGGCCAGGAGTTTTACGCCGATGGGCAATTGCGCAAAGAGGCGACTTATTTGAAAGGAATATTGAGTGGGCCGTTTCGGGAGCAGCGTGAGGACGGCGCGCCGCAGGTAACGGGCCAGTACAAGAACGGCCGTCAAAGCGGCGACTGGATTTATTACAAACCCAGCGGCGGCATCGAGCGCCAGGTCACGTACCGCGACGGCCGCCCCCAGGGCACCGGCTCGCGCCTGGGCATCAACGGCAAGCCGTTCGTGCCGAAGAAGCGCAAGTAGCGCGGACTCTGCGAGTCCGCGCGTGGTATCGTTGTTGAGGCCGCGATAGGTAGTCATTCTACGCGCGGACTCAGCAATATCCAGGCGTGGTATAATTGTTCAGGTTACGGCCAATAGCCGTCTTACGCGCGGACTCGCAGAGTCCACGCTACCCGAATACCGGCACTACGCGGCCGCTATCGACCTTGAGCGCGGCATCGTACTTCTTACCCGTTTTGGCCGACAAAAACCCCTTGATGACGCCCGTCTCGCCCCGACGCAGCAGCTGGCGCAACTGCGTCTCGGTCAGCTGCTTGCCGCCCCACTCGAAGGGCACCCGAAACTGGCAGTCTTCGCGAAAGCGCGAGCAGCCGTAGGCGCTGCTGCCCTTGAGCATAGTGCCGAGCCGGCACACCGGGCACGGAATCTGGCCGGGGTCGGTGGCGGTGGTGGGCGTGCTGGCGGCGGCCGGCAGCAGCTCCAGCTGGCGGTTTTTATCGAGCGTGAGCGCGCCATCGAGCTTCTCGCCCGCGCCCGTCACGAAGCCTTTGATGAGCTGGGTACGGCCTTTAGCGAGCAGCATCTTCACTTGTGGGTCGGTTAGCTTCTTGCCCAGAATCTCCAGCGGCAGCCGAAACTGGCAGCCGTCACGGAAGCGGGCGCAGCCGAAAGCCGTGCGGCCGCGCAGGACGTGGCCGGCTTGGCAGGCGGGGCAGGGGCCGAGGCCAGGTGCTCCGCTCAACGGCACCTCACGGGACCCCTCTGGGGCTAGCCCCCTCTCCAAAAGAGCGGGGGAACTAGTCTTGGTTCTAGCTACTAATTTAGACTTATCAGAATTAGAGCTGGAACTAGAAACTAGTCCCCCCGCTCTTTTGGAGAGGGGGCTAGCCCCAGAGGGGTCCCGTGAGGTGCCGTTGGCGAGCGACGTACCCGCCGACACTGCCCGCCCGCTCCGGTCCTCCTTCACCTCGCGCACCATCTCGCGCACCAGCCCTTTCAGCTCGTCCAGAAACTGGTCGGCGGCCAGCTCGTTGCGCTCAATCTGGCGCAGCTTCTGCTCCCACTGGCCGGTCAGCTCAGCCGATTTCAGGGTCGGATTTTTAATCAGCCCAATCAGCTCGATGCCGGTCGGCGTGGGCAGCAGCCGCTTCTTATCGCGCCGCACGTAGTTGCGCTTGAACAGCGTCTCGATGATGGCGGCGCGGGTGCTGGGCCGCCCAATGCCGGAGTCCTTCATGGCCTGGCGCAATTCTTCGTCGTCGATGTTGCGGCCGGCCGTCTCCATGCCCCGCAGCAGGCTGGCTTCGGTGTAGTCCTTGGGCGGCTGGGTCGTTTTGGCTTCCAGGCGCGGGACGTGCGGACCGCTTTCGCCCTTCTCGAACGCGGGCAGCACCGTGCTGACGGCTTCCTCGTCTTCGTTGCTGGCTGTCGGTTGCTGGTTGTTGACTGTTGGCTTGGGAGCCTGCTGCTGAGCCGGGTCGCCATAGACGACGCGCCAGCCGGGACTCAGAATCTGCCGGCCCCGGACGCGAAACAAATACGCTGCCGCCTCGGCCAGCACGGTCGTGTTGCTGACTTCGCAATCAGGGTAGAACGCGGCGATGAAGCGGCGCGTGATGATGTCGTACACGGCCGTCTCCATGCCGCCGCCCGGCCCGCCGCTGCCAGTTGGGATGATGGCGTGGTGGTCGGTTACCTTGTTGTTATTGAATACTTTGGGAGTCTTCGGAATCTTGCGCGCCAGCAAGAAACCTGTTAGGCTCTCGTAGCCGATACCGCGCAGGATGCCGGGGATTTTCGGGTACACGTCGTCGGGCAGAAACGTGGTGTCCACGCGCGGGTAGCTCACGGCTTTTTTCTCGTACAGGGTTTGCACGATTTTGAGCGTGTCCTCGGCCGACAAGCCCAGCTGGTTGTTGCACTGCACTTGCAGCGAGGTCAGGTCGAAGAGGCGCGGCGGGGCTTCGCGGCCTTTTTTTATTTCCACGTTCTGCACCGTGAGCGGGGCCGGGCGCACGGCTTCGAGGGCGGCTTTGGCCTCGTCTTCCTTCACGAAAAAGCCCAGCGCCCGCAGCCGGGTTTGCTCGTCGGGCGCGTCCTGGGCCTGCTTCTGCTCGGCTTCGGTGTTAATGCGCGTAAACGTCGTGCCCCGATATTCGGTCTTGAGCACCCAGTACGGCTCGGGCCGGAAATTCGCGATTTCGTGGTGCCGGGCCACGAGCAGGGCCAGCGTGGGCGTCTGTACCCGCCCGATGCTCAGCAGCTGCTTGTCCTGGTAGCTCGTGTATTTGAGCGTGAACAGGCGCGTCGCGTTCAGCCCCAGCAGCCAGTCGCCCACCGCCCGGCTCCGCCCGGCCTGATAGAGCGAGTCGAAATCCTTGCCGTCGCGCAAATTCAGAAACCCCTGCCGGATGGCCTCTTCCGTGAGCGACGAAATCCAGAGCCGCTTAACCGGCTTACGGCAGCGCGCCTCGTGAATCACCCAGCGCTGAATCACTTCGCCCTCCTGCCCCGCATCGCCGCAGTTGATGACCTCGGTGGCCTCGTCGAGCAGCCGCTTGATGGTGTTGAACTGCCGGACCACGCCCTCGTCGCGGCGCATGAGCTTGATGCCGAACTGCTCGGGCACCATCGGCAAGTCGTGCAGGTTCCAGCGCTTCCACTCCGGGCGGTAGTCATCCGGCTCCTTGAGCTGGCAGAAGTGGCCAAACGTCCACGTGACCTGGTAGCCGTTGCCCTCGTAGTAGCCGTCCATCCGCCGGCTGGCCCCGATTACCTGGGCGATTTCGCGGGCGACGGATGGCTTTTCGGCGAGGCAAACGACCACAGATGCGAACGGATTTAACGAATTGAACGGATGACGCGGCCGTTGCCGGTTCGGGCGGGCGGCCGGCTTCGCACGTGGCGGGAGCAACAAAAGTAGCGGGTGAAAGGGTCGGTCAGGGCAAGCCAAGGGCCGTCACGAACCCGGCCATGATAAGCACCGTGAGCTTAGGAAAGGCCAGATTTTGCAGTTGGCGAAAATGCCGGTCGTTGGTTACCAGAAAATGCGCGTTGGCCCACAGGGCGCAATTGACGAATTTGTCGTCATCAAGGTCGGCCGCGATAAGACGGTGCGCGTAGTGAACCGTCACTCGGCGAGTGGTCGGCTTAGCTACAAATGCTGCCACCGTGAGGTCGGCCACGACCGGCCCGAACGCATCGGTCAGTTTCTCCTCGTATTCGAGCAGCACTTCCGTGCTGACGCAAAGCTCGTAAGCTCCGCGCTCTCAGGCATCGAGCACGGTCCGGTAAGGTGACCGCCGCGACACCGCCGCCAACACGATGTTGGTGTCGAGCACCACCCTCACGCGGCGGGGTCCAGCCAGCCCCGAACGGTGCGCTCGTCGTAGCCCCGCGCTCCCCATTCGTGGTCGGCCCCGTCGCGCGCTTTGCTCAACAAGTAATTAGCAATGAGCGTTTTCAACTCCGGCAAGTACGCGTCCGGCACTCCGGCCGCATAAAGCTGCAAAAGTTCGAGCTGTAAATTGGAGTAGGGTGCGGCGGGTAGCATGGCGAGGCGTCGATTAGCTTACTAGAACGTGGCACTTACTAGGTTTACTTCAAAGTCATAAACCAGCTTTTTAATGCGCTCAATCTCGCTGATGAGCACCGGGTTACGCAGCGCGTCGGGAGTGAGCAAATCCACGCGCCGACCGAGTAGGGTTTCGAGCGCGTCCCGTAAGCCCAATAACGCTTCGCCTTGCGCCAGCGGCGGCGCGGGCAACAGCGACACTAACACGTCCGCGTCGCTCCGCGCCGGGTCGAAGCGCGCCGTCAGGGCCGAGCCGAAAACGTGCAGCTGGGCCACGCCGTAGCGGCGGCACAGGGCATGGAGCGCAGGCAAGGGCAACGACAGCGACATAAGATTCGGGGAATGACTAGCAGGTCTCCCGCGAAGTTACAGGCGAAAATATTGGGGCTGAAGCTGACGTTTCAGGTGCCGTCGTAGCTGATGCGCCTGGAAATCCGCAACTGCTTGCTGCTCCTTGCGACGAGTGAAGCGCCTGTAATAGAGTATCTCGGCGGCGGTTACCGGAATGGAAAGCAGGCTAATTCCGGTCGCGATAAGTGGAACAGCAAAGTCGTTACCACGCCGGGTATTTTCGGCGACACCTAAGCCCGCCAGGCCAGTGCCGACAGTAGTGGCTATGACGGCTGCGCTCTGCTGCCGCTTTGCCGAGAACAGCCGGTGCAGCGCCGCCACGGTATCCACCGCGGCTGGCACCTGAGCTACGATTCGCCCCGAATCAGCGACAGGCGGTGGCGAGGTTTGGGCCAACGCCGGAGCGGCGGTCAGCAAGGCGAAAAGCAACCAGAGCGGGCGCATGGCGGAGGCGGAAAAAGGTGAGACCACGAAGTACGGCCCCCGTTCGCCCCAAACCAACCTGGCCGGAAAAGCGCTAAAGTCTCATTTGGGTCAATTGTTTCTGCCTTCATCACAGCAGATTAGCTGCTATACAAGCTCGACCTATCCGGCTTTTGAAGCTCCGATAAGGTCAGGTATAAACAGCTCTCTCACGCCAAAACGCCCCCCGGCCAGCCGGCCGGGGGGCGTTTTGGCTACCCGCTAAAAATTTACAGCGAGGCCAGGAAGGCCAGCAGCTGCTGCCGCTCCTTGGCCGACATCTGCTCGACGGCTTGGCGCGAGTAGGCCGCCTCACCGTCGTGCCACATGATGGCTTCGAGCACGTTGCGCGCGCGCCCGTCGTGGAGCAGGTTCGTGTGCCCGCTCGTGGTCTGGCTCAGGCCCAGGCCCCAGAGCGGGGGCGTGCGCCACTCCGAGCCGGAGGCCAGAAAATCCGGCCGGCCATCGGCCAGGCCCGGCCCCATGTCGTGGAGCAGCAGGTCGGTGAAGGGCGTAATAAGCTGGTTGGCCACGGCCGCCGGCTGGCCCGGCAAAGCGCTCGTGCGCAGCACCGGCACGTGGCAGACCGCGCAGCGCGCATCCATAAACAAGCCCCGGCCCTTGGCTACCAGCGGGTCGTTGGTGTTGCGCAGGGCCGGCACGCCCAGCGTCCGGGCGTAGGCCAGCAAGTTGAGCCGCTCCGGGTCGGCGATGTCCACGCCGCCGCCTTTGGTGAAGGAGCCATCCTGCTCGCGCGAAAACAAGGTGCTCGTGATGCCCATGTCGCCGTTGAGCGCGCCGGTCACCTGCACCAGCATCGAGGGCGTATTCGCTTTCCAGCCAAAGCGGCCGACTACCCGCGTCCGCGATACGGGGTCGGTAACGTAGTTGGGCGTACCCGTGATGCCGTAGCTGCCCAGGCTGGCCTGCGTCTGCGCGATGGCCAGAATATCGGCCTCCGACACGGCTTCGAGCAGGCCCGTGCCGGCCATTTGCGGGGCGGTGCGGGGCGACACCATCGAGTTGGCCGGCAGTGGCACGCTGAACGCGTAGCTCGGCTGGCGCAGATTCACCGCCGCGCCATCGGCCAGCGTTTTGAGCTGCTCCACGTAGCTCGTGCTCACGATGCCCTTGAAGCTGATGGTGACGGTGCTATCGGCCTTGAAGGCGAAAGGCTGAATCTGAAAGCCGAAGATGGGCAGCGGATTCGGCCCCCCGAAAGGCGACAGGCCCGGCTGGCTCACCCGAAACAGGAGCTGCGGCGCGCCCCCGGCCACGCGCGGCGCGGCGGCGCGGCCCCCGCCCACGTGGCACGACACGCAGCTCGGCGCAATCCAGATGGGGGCGATTTTAGCTTTGGAGAACACCTTGTCGGATGTCACGCCCCCGGCCTGGTGCGCGGCCAGCACGTCGGCGCTCAGGTTGGGCGCGGCCTGGTCGAAGGCCGTCGTCGTGGCGTTACTCACCGTCAGGCCCCCGCCCGCCTGCCCGCTTTCCAGGTAAGGTGTCCATTCTTTAACCAGTTTGTCGTAGTCCTTGTCGTCTTTCTTGCTGTCATAAACCAGGGTCTGGCCCTTGTCTTTGCTCCCGGCAGTATCCTGGTTGGGAGCCAGTTCCCCATCTTTATCGAATTTGGCGCAGCTCGCTACCGACAGGGCGCCGGTCAGCAGCCAGATTGCCCGGCCGCCAACGGCCGCCGGGCGGGCGGTAAGGTTTTTTTTCATGGAAGAAAAGGGGGAAAGGTGGATAGACAACTGAGCAAATAAAGCAAGAAAATTTTCAACTCAACGCTGGAAATAGTCTTTTTCTCCCTACGGTAACCCCAGTTATATAGTTGGCATTCAATGCTAACTGGCAGTTCACTTTTAAGTTCCTGCTTCAGACCACGTTTACCCTCCTTCATGGCGCTGACTCAGCCTCAGCTTTTTAAAGTCAGCGAACTGTTGAGGCCCGCCACGACCGGGTTTTTATTCCGGCTGGTCGCACATCAAAAACCCCGTCTGGTCGTGCGCGACCAGACGGGGTTTTTTGCTTAAAAAATAATTTGCCTACTCGTCGGTCGCGGGCGTGAGCGCGGCGTTTACCGGCGGGACCAAAGGCGCGGAGTAGCCGTGGCTACCCGCGTGCGCCTCAGCCGTTTCGGCGGTTTGGCCGCGCCGGCCAGCCAGGTACGCGATGGTCGCCCCGAGCGTAGTAGCGGCCACCACGCCGGCCACCACCGGGTGCAGCCGGGCGCGGGTGTAGAGGCTGGTGCGCATGACGTGGCCGGGGTTGTGGCCCGTTACCTGCACGTGGGGAGCGGCGGGCTGATGCAGCGAGCCAGCCGGGTTTTCGGCGCGGGTGCCGTCCTGCTTCTGCTGGGCCACGCCGGTTTTGGCGTTCACCCAATCCAGCACGCCGGGCACGAGCTTGTTCACACTGCTCATCAGCTTGCCGCCACCGCCCACGAACACGTCGCGCATGGGCTGGGTGGCGGCTTTGAGAATGGCGGCCGCCACTTCCTCGGGCGCATACACCGGCTGGGGCAGCTTGGGCTTCTCGCTGAGGTAGTTGCGGGCGTGGTCGGGGAAAGGCGTGTTGATGGCGGCGGGCTTGATGAGCGTTACCGAGACGGGCGCTTTCTCGTCGGCCAGCTCCACGCGCAGCGCGTCGGTGAAGCCCTTCACGGCGTGCTTGCTCGATGCGTACATGCCCTGGATGGGCACAGATACGTCCGACACCACGCTGCCCAGGTTAATCAGCGCCCCGCCCCGGCGCTTGAGGTGCCGCACGGCTTCGAGCGAGCCATTGACCACGCCCCAGAAGTTGGTGTCGTAGAGGCGCTTGAAGTCGCGCAGGTTGCCCTGCTCCAACTTGCCCCACATGCCCACGCCGGCGTTGTTGACCCACGTATCGAAGCCGCCGAAGTGGGCGCGGGCCGCCTCGGCGATGCGCTCCACGTCCTGCGGCCGGGCCACGTCGGCGGCCACGGTCACGACGTGGTGACCCAGCTCGCGGGCCACCGTAGCGAGGTCGGCTTCGGAGCGGGCGGCCAGCACGAGCCGCGCCCCGGCCTGCGCGGCGGCGCGGGCCGTCGCCAGCCCGATGCCGCTCGTGGCCCCGGTAATGACGATAACTTGTTGGTCGAGCGGTTTGAGTTTGAAGGAAGACATGGAAAAGGAGGGGTTGGTGGAGAAAAGGTATTGGGTATTAGGTTTTGGGTGTTGGGTATTGAGGTCGTTGTCATGCAGCGCATTCTGCGCATGGAGCAGAGACGAAGCATCTCGCGTGGTGCAGTAAACTCAATCGTCAGCAACGACGCAAGCAGTTTAAATTAATGCGCCATGCGAGATGCTTCGTCTCTGCTCCATGCGCAGAATGCGCTGCATGACAACGACCTCGATACCTAATCCCAACCCGCCCCTCTACGGAAGCCACCCCGAAATGGATAGCCCACCCGGCCCCGGCCTACCTTTGCCGGGTTAATCTGAAGTGCATTAAATGAGCGAAGCGATTACAACCAAGAGCCTGGCGCTGCTCGGCTCGACCGGCTCCATTGGCACGCAGGCGCTGGCCGTGGTGCGCGAGCAGCCAGGGCGGTTTCGGGTGGCCGTGCTCACGGCCGGGCGGCAGTGGGAGCTGCTCGTGGCCCAGGCCCGCGAGTTTCGGCCGGCGGCCGTCGTCATCGGCGACGAGTTTTACCACGAGGTCAAAGCCGCTCTCGCCGACCAGCCCGCCACGCAGGTATTGGCCGGCGCGACGGCCCTCGACGAGGTCGTGCGGCGGCCCGACGTGGACATCGTGCTCACGGCGCTGGTCGGCTACGCGGGCCTCGCGCCCACGGTGGCCGCCATCCGGGCCGGCAAGGACATCGCGCTGGCCAACAAGGAAACGCTCGTCGTGGCGGGCGAGCTGATAACCGGCCTCGCCCGCCAGCACGACGTGCGCCTGCTGCCCGTGGACTCCGAGCACTCGGCCATCTTTCAGTGTCTGGTGGGCGAAGAGAATAACCCAATAGAGAAAATCATCCTCACGGCTTCGGGCGGGCCGTTTCGGGGGCGCACCGCCGCCGAGCTGGCCCACATCACCAAAGCCCAGGCCCTGAAACATCCGAACTGGACGATGGGGGCCAAAATCACCATCGACTCGGCCTCGCTCATGAACAAGGGCCTGGAGGTGATGGAAGCTAAGTGGCTGTTCGGGCTGGCTAACGAGCAGATGGAGGTCGTGGTGCATCCGCAGAGCATCGTGCATTCGCTGGTGCAGTTCCGCGACGGCTCGCTGAAAGCGCAGCTGGGTTTACCCGACATGAAGCTGCCCATTCAGTACGCGCTCGGCTACCCGCAGCGCTTGCGGAATGATTTCCCGCGCTTTTCGTTTCTGGCCTATCCCACGCTCAGCTTCGAGGCGCCCGACGAGGCCACGTTCCGGCACCTGCCGCTGGCCTACCAGGCGATGCGGGCCGGCGGCAACGCCCCGTGCGTGCTCAACGCCGCCAACGAGGTGGCCGTGGCCGCGTTTCTACATGACCAGGTCAGCTTCCTGGGCATGGCCGATGTCGTGGCCGGGTGCCTCGAACGGGTGCCGTATCTTGCGGCCCCAACCCTGGCCGACCTGGAAATTGTCGATGCGGAGGCGCGACGGGTAGCCGGTGGGTTAATTAAAAATTGACAATTAAAAATTAAAAGTTGGGGCCGCGAAACAGGTGTTGCCTACGCCTGAACCACGAGTATCACCAATTCTTACGTGTCAATTTTTAATTCTTAATTTTTAATTTTTAATTGACTTTGGAAATTCTCGTTATGATTGGCCAGCTGCTGCTGGGCCTTTCGCTGCTGGTGGGCTTGCACGAATTCGGGCACTTCGCCTTCGCCAAGCTCTTTAAGATTCGGGTATCGAAGTTCTACATCTTCTTCGATTTTCTCTTCCCGCTGCCGCACGTCGCCAACTTCGCGCTCGTCAAGAAAAAGGTGGGCGAGACGGAGTACGGTATCGGCTGGTTTCCGCTCGGCGGCTACGTGCAGATTCACGGCATGGTGGACGAAACCCAGGACGCTGAAGCCCTGGCCGGCCCACCGCAGCCCGATGAGTTTCGCTCGAAGCCGGCCTGGCAGCGCCTGCTGGTCATGCTGGGCGGCATCATTATGAACGTGCTCACGGGCATCGTCATCTTCGCGGGGCTGACGTACGCGCTCGGCGAGAGCTACTTACCTGCCACCGAGGCCCGCTTCGGCGTGGTGACGAGCGGGCTGGGCCGCAGCATCGGCTTCCGCGACGGCGACCAAATCGTGAAAATCAACGGCCGGCCGTTCGCCGAGTTCAACGAGGTCTATAATCCCGACGTGCTGCTCAACACGGAGAGCTACTACACGGTGGACCGCGGCGGCCAAATCCTGGACTTGCCCAAGCTCGGCCCGGGCTTTTTCAACCGCCTGAACAAGGCCGGCGACACGCTTTTCGTGGAAGCCCGCTCGCCCTTCACCCTGGCCGAGGTGGTGCCCGGCAACCCCGCCGCCAAAGCCGGCCTGCTGACCGGCGACCGCATCACGCGCATCGGCGAGACACCGATTCGCTACTACGACGAGCTGCTACGCACGCTGCCGCGCGCCAAAGGCCAGACGGTGCCCATCGTGGTGCAGCGCGGGGCGCAGTCGCTGACCTTGCCCGTGGCCGTGAGCGCGGCCGGCAAAATCGGGGTGCGGCCCAAGCCGGAGCTGAGCTTCAGCACCCGCCGCTTCGGGCTGGGCGCGGCCCTGCCGCAGGGCGTGAAGCAGGCGTTCGGCGTGATTACGCTGCAAGCCAAGGCGTTCGGCAAGATGGCGAAGGGCGAAATCAAAGCCTCGGAGAGCCTGGGCGGGCCGGTCGAAATCGCGCAGCAGTTCGGCGGCAAGTTCGACGCGGTGCATTTCTGGACGCTCGTCGGCTCGCTGAGCATGGTGCTGGCCTTCATGAACCTGCTGCCCATCCCGGCCCTCGACGGCGGGCACGTCGTGTTTTTGCTCTACGAAATCATCGTGCGCCGCAAACCCTCGGAGCGGTTCATGGAAAACGCGCAGCGCGTGGGCACCATGCTGATTCTGTCGCTGATGGCGTACGTGCTCATTATTAAGCAGGTGTTGAAGCTGTTTTAGCAGTTGGTCACCCACGACTTGTCGGGCGGCTTATTCACTGCTGCTACGCACTGGACAAACCCCAACGGGGTTTCGTAGCCCAGCCCAGGGTTGGCGACGAAGGAGCCTACCCTGGGTCAGGAGGTGTGATGCTTAGCCGAACCCTGAAGGGGTTCCGTAGCTACGGAACCCCTTCAGGGTTCGGGTCTGAGGGGTTCGTTTGACCCAGGGTAGGCTGCGCCAACCCTGGGCTGGGCTACGAAACCCCGTTGGGGTTTACCTGGCGCGTAACATCAGTTGTTTATCTTCAAGGCCAGCTTTTCTATGCCCTACCTCGCCAAACCGCTGTTGCTGCTGAGTGGCTGGCTGTTGCTGCTGGGGCAGAGCGTCCCCGGCAGCCGGCCCGCCTCCGCGCCGCGCCCGACTACGACCCGCGCCGGCCGCGCCCCGGCGAAAGCCCCCGCTGCCCGCCACCCCACCCACAGCACCCTGCTGGAGCTACGCCTCAACCCGCAGAAGCAGCAGGTGGAGCTGGCTCTGAAAGTCTTCGCCGACGACCTGGAAAAAGCCCTTTCGCAAGGCCAGCCCAAAGCGGTGAACCTGCGCGAGGTGCGCGCGCTGCCCCTGGCCGAGCTGTACTTGCACCAGCACCTCAAGCTGAGCCTGCCCGCCGCCCCGCGCCGCCCGCGCTTGCCGCTCGACGTGCAGTTTCTGGGCATGCAGGCCGAAAAAGGTGCCTACTGGCTCTACGCCAAAGTGCTGCTGCCCCGCCCCACCACCGAGCTGCTGCTGCGCCAGGCTACGCTCCTGGACCTGTTCCCCGACCAGATGAACATTGTCAATGCCGAAGGCAACGGCAAGAAAGTGAGTGCGTTGCTGCGCAACGGCCACGAGGAGGAAGTGCTGAATTTTTAATGGTTGCGGGCTGCCGGCTTTTCGCCGACTGTCCGCTCGTCGTTGTTGAGTGCGTTTGAGTAAGGTGGCCCTGTAAAAGCTGAACAACGACAAGCGGACAGCCGGCGAAAAGCCGGCAGCCCGCACCCAGCGCGGCGCTGGCCATCACACACCAACTCCCAACCACTCACAAAACGGCCCCAGCGCCCGCAGCGCGCCAAGCACGTGGGCGCGCCAGGCGGCGGGAGCCAGGGCGCGCACCTGGGCATCGGGCAGCTCGTGGGTGAGCAGAAACTGCTTGTGGCGTAGCCAGTTGGCTTCGGGGTGGGTTGGCTCGTAGCCGGGTGGCGTTTTCTTGAGCTGCTCACCGCTCAGGCCGGCCGGGAAGTAGCGGCGGGCGGTGGGCGCGGCCAGCAGCGCCCGTAGCGTGTCGGGGGCGTAGTCGATTTCCTGGCGCACGGCCGCGAGCTGCGCTTTGTCCGGCTCGTAGAGGCCGCCAGCGACGAGCGTTTGCCCACCGGGGCCGACTTGCAAATAGCGGCCGGGCGTGGTGCCGGCCTTGCCCCCGGCCGAGAAATAAGCCGAGAAATGCGTTTTGTAGGGCAGCTTGTTTTTGGAAAAGCGCACGTCGCGGTAGATGCGAAACACGCACTTGCGCGGGTCGAGGCCGGCCAGCGCCGGCTCGTCTTTGGCCAGCTCGCCAAGCCAGTAGGCCACATCGGCCTCGAAAGCCAGCCGCAGCTCGTCGTAGCGGGCTTTGTGGGTTTGGAACCAGTCGCGCTCGTTGTGGTCGGCGAGGTCGGCGAGAAAAGTAAGCAGGGCGGCGGGTTGGAGCATGGAGAGGGACGCGTTGGGGTGGGCCGGTCAAGCGGGCGGGGTGCTGAGCTTCGGCGCGACGGCTCAGCGTGTGCAATAAACAACGGCGGCGCATCATTAGCCCGGCGGTCAGCTTCAGCTTACCGCTCAGCATCAATCCGCCTACGCCCGCCCCCGCTCCATGCGCTTTCTGTTTTTGCTGACCTGCTGGCTTAGCCTGCCCCATCCTGATTTCTGGCAGCAGCAGCTGGCTTACCCGCGCGTGCGGGCCGCCTACGCCCGCTGCTGGCCCGCGCTCCACGCCCGGCTGCGCGCCGAGCACCTTGATTCGACCCGGCTGGAGGTGTTTTTTCGGGTAATTAAGACCCGTCGCACGCTCGAAGTGTGGGCGCGCAACCGGGGCGAAGCGCGGTTTCGGCTTTGGCGCGAGTATCCGCTGGCGGCCGTCTCGGGCACGCTCGGCCCCAAGCGCCGGGCCGGCGACGGCCAGACCCCGGAAGGCTGCTACTTCGTGGACCGCTTCAACCCGGCCAGCACCTACCACCTCTCGCTGGGCCTTAATTACCCCAGCGACGACGACCTGCTGGCGACCGGCCTCGACGACCCCGGCGGCGACATTTTCCTGCACGGCTCGAACGTGACCATCGGCTGCCTGCCGCTCACCGACGCGGGCATCGAAGAAGTGTATTTGCTGGCCGTGGCGGCGCGCGCGGCCGGGCAGACGCGCATCGAAGTGACCATTTTCCCGTTCGCGCTCACCGACGACGAGCTGGCCCGCCGAGCCGACAGCCCCCATGCCGCGTTCTGGCGCGGGCTACAGCCGGCCTACGCACGGTTTGAGCGCACCCGCTCGCTGCCGTAGCCGTAGCCGCAGCTGGGTCGGGAGCGGGTCGGGGGAGCGGGTCGCGGCGGGCGGGCTTACTTTTGACCTTTCTTTCGCTTCAAAAATACTTTTTATGCCTTACCTGTTCGCGGCCGCGCCGCGCCGGTTGCTGTTGGCCGGTCTGCTGGCCTCGGCCGCGCTGCTGCCCACCGCCTGCCAGAAGGACGAGCCAGCCGTCGCGGCCGATTTCTCCGCCACCGACGAAAGTCTTATCAAAGCCTACGTGAGCACGAACGGCCTCACCACGGCCCAGCGCCAGACTTCGGGGCTGTACTACGTGCCCGTGCTCAGCAACCCGACCGGCACCCGCGCCGAGGCCAAAAAAACCGTGTCGGTGCTCTACACCGGCCGTCTGCTCAGCGGGGCCGTGTTCGATGCCTCGTCGTTGCGGGGCAACGTGCCGTTCACCTTCGCGCTCGGCACCGGGCAAGTCATCGCCGGCTGGGATGAGGGCATCGCCCTGATGCGCAAGGGTGAGAAAGCCAAGTTGCTCGTTCCGTCGGCCCTGGGCTACAAGGGCCAAACAAGAGGCAGCATCCCCGCCAACTCGGTGCTCGTATTCGATGTCGAGGTGACGGACGTGCAATAGGGGTTTCTTGTTTCTTGTTTTCAGGACGCAGGTTCGCGCAGAGTTCCGCGAAAGAAGAAGGGTTTCGTAGAAGTCAAAATAGCGCTACCTTGCTTTGTTTCAAGTTTGAAACAAGAAACAAGAAACAAGAAACAAGAAACACCGGCCGTGCCCGCCCCGCTGCTTTCCGCTACTGACTACGCCCAGGGCCTCATGGCAGGGCAGCGCGGCACGCTGGCGCGGGCCATCACGCTGGTCGAGAGTACCTTGCCGGCGCACCAAGCCCTGGCCCAGGCCGTGCTGGCGGCCGTGCTGCCGCGCACCGGCGGGGCCGTGCGACTGGGTATCACGGGGGTGCCGGGCGTGGGCAAGAGCACGTTTATCGAAGCGCTGGGGCTGTATTTGGTCGAGAAGCTAGGTAAGAAGCTGGCCGTGCTGGCCGTGGACCCCAGCTCACCGCGCGGCGGCGGCAGCATCCTCGGTGACAAGACCCGGATGCCCCAGCTCGCTGCCCACGAGCGGGCGTTCATCCGGCCCTCGCCGGCCGGGGGCAGCCTCGGCGGCGTGGCCCGCGCCACCCGCGAGGCGCTGCTGCTCTGCGAAGCGGCCGGCTACGACGTGATATTCGTCGAAACCGTGGGCGTGGGCCAGAGCGAGGTGGCCGTGCACGGGCTGGTCGATTTCTTCCTCTTGCTGCTGCTGGCCGGGGCCGGCGACGAGCTGCAGGGCGTCAAGCGCGGCATCATGGAAATGGCCGACGCGCTGCTGCTCACCAAGGCTGACCACGGCAACGAGGCCGCCGCCGCCCGCGCCGCCCGCGACTACGCCGGGGCGCTGCACCTGTTTCCGCCCGCCGCCTCGGGCTGGACCGTGCCCGTCGGCACCTGCTCGGCGCTCACCGGCGCGGGCCTGCCCGAGACATGGGCCACCGTCGAAGCCTACCGCGCCCACACCCAGGCCAATGGCTTCTGGGCCGAGCGCCGCGCCCAGCAGCAGTTGCAGTGGCTGGACGAAGCCGTGCGCCAGGGCCTGGAAGGGCAGTTTTACGAGCAGCCGGCCGTGCGCGCGGCGCGGCCAGGGGTGCGGGCGGCCGTGGCGGCGGGGTCGGTTACGCCGTTCGCGGCGGCGGAAACGTTGTTGGGCCGCGGCGCGGCGCGGGCGGGCTGGGATGCCGCTTTCGCCGCTACTGGGGCCGCCGGTATGTTACCCGAGCCGGATATGTTTGAGGGACTAACTAACGAGTTCGACCGCGCCGAACAGTAGCGGCCGAAGTTTAGCGAGCTACCACGCCGCCAGCTTCTCAGCGTAGCGGCTCTTGGCCAGAAAAGCCGGGGATGTTGTAAATGGCGATGACCCTGTTGATATACAATACGAGTGCAACTTGCTCTTTTTAACCAGTCATCATGCGCTCACTCTTTGAACTGAAGCCTGGCCCAATGCAGCGTATTCACTGTTAATGCCCGCCACTTGTAGCTCCCCGAAATTGGTAAAATAATTTTTCTAGCAGCCGACTGTCAGTTGTGATAATATCGGCGGAGGCCGTCATGCCAGTTTTATAAACCAATGATTTCCCATAGGTGGTTTTAAGGCCGATTGGCAGAGTTACTTTGGCTAAAAAGATGCTGTCCTTAAATGCGATATTAGAAATAGTGGAGACGCGACCCCGCACCATACCAAACTCTGCATATGGAAAGCCACTGAACCTTACAAGCACCACCTGTCCCACCCGCACTTTACCCGCACTTTGCTGGGGGATGCGCAACTCACCTGAATAACCTGTGGTGGGTGGAGCCACATAGAACAATTCTTGATTGGGAGCAACAGTCTGTCTCTCCTGCACTATACCCGCGAAATACACCTGGCCCGCGACGGGTGCCGTCAGAATATACTTTGCTTGCCAGGCCAGGGCCGCGCTTTGCAAGGTATTCAGCGCTTGCAAGAATTGGTCTCGTTCCTCGGCCACCTGTTTATCTAATTCCAACAGCTCTTTTTGCTTTGCTCGTTGAGCGGTGACATTCGTCACGAGTGCCGAAGCCGTTTGCTGATAAGACAACTGACGGCTGATGTTTTTGCTTTCTTCCCGTCTGAGTTCAAGCGGGGCAATCACTTTTTCCACAGCCAGTTGTTGCTGAACCTCGTATTCCTGCTGCGCCAATGCCGCGTCCCTGGCTTGCAGTGGGCGCTGCTGCTTTAGCTGTTGAGCCAGGATTCGCAAGTCGCCGAGTTCCTGCCGCAATACGGCTTTCTTTTGACTATAAAACTCCCCTGCCAAGTAGGCGCGCAGGCGAATATGAGCTTGCTCAAAAGTTTGGTAAGTCGCTTGTAATTCGCCCAACTGATTGTAAGCCGATAGGTTAATTTGGTGCAAACCCTCCAGATTTCCCCGCCGCACTACGGTCCAAGCCGTGCGTAGTTCCTGGCTTAGCTGCAATACTTCGGCGTGGCTGGCGGTGCTTTCCAGGTATGCGAGCGGCTCCCCGGCTTGAACTATCTGTTCTTCCCGCGCCAAGAGCCGCACAATTTTGCCATCCGTGCGCGTAACCACCGCTTTGGGCGCGTTGGAAGCCGTAAGCTTGAAAGAGGCCCGTACCAGGTCGGGATAGTGGATGAGCCAGGCTCCGGCGGTTATAAGCAATAGCACCAGAAACACAACCAGAATACCCCAGCGCAAAAGCCACCGGGGCGGTCGGGCCATCAATTCCTGCATTTCTTCCGACCGAAGTTCCACAAAATCGGCGGTGGGGGTCAGGTTCATAGCAGGATGAGCTTGGCGGTTAGGGTAGAAACGGATTGTAGTGCTTGATTTACGTTCCCAGTTCCAGCTGATTTCTCACCAGCTCCCAGTAAGCCCCGCGGCGGGCCACTAGCTCAGCGTGGGTGCCTAGCTCGGCCACCGCGCCTTTTGCCAGCAGCACAATCTGGTCGGCGTGGCACACCGTACTGAGCCGGTGGGCCACGACGAGGACCGTCCGGCCTTGGAAAAACTCACTCAGGTTGCGCATGATGACGGCCTCGTTCGTAGCATCGAGCGCGTTGGTCGCCTCGTCAAACAGAATGAACCGGGGGTCTTTGTATACGGCCCGTGCGATGAGAATGCGTTGCCGCTGCCCCTGGCTGATGCCCGTGCCTTCGGCCCCGATTTTGGTGTGCAGCCCCGACGGCAGCCCGTCAATAAATTCGCGCAGGTTCGCTACCCGTACCGCGTGGTCGAGCTTCAACGCGTCGATGCGCTCGGCGCCAACCGCGATGTTGCGGGCAATGGTGTCCGAAAAGATAAAGCCGTCTTGCATCACGGCTCCGCACTGCGCTCGCCAAGCGGCGTGGCTGACGTGGCGCAACCCAGCCTCGCCCAGCCTGATTTCGCCACCCGTGGGGTCGTAAAACTTAAGCAGCAGCTTGAGCAGCGTCGTCTTGCCGCTGCCACTCATGCCCACGATGGCCGTGGTTTTGCCCACGGGAATGTGCAGGTCTATGTCGCGCAACACGGGTTCCTCGCCCGCCCCAGGATAGCGAAACGAGAGTTGATGCAGGTGTAGGCCCGCCGTTGGCAACTCCGCCAGCCGGGGCTGGTCAAGCGGCTCTTCGTCGGTGAGCGTATGTATTTCATTCAGGCGCTCCAGGCTGATTTTAGCATCCTGCAAGCCCTGCGACAAGCCAATCAACTGGCTCACGGGGCCGTTGAGCTGCCCGATTATTTGCTGCATAGCCAGCATAGCTCCCAACGTGAGTTGCCCCCTGATAACGGCCTGCGCGGCCAGGCAGGTGATGAGAATATTCTTCCCGTCGTTGAGCACGAACGCGCCGACTTGCTGGTACTGACCCAGACTCAGACTGCGGAGCTGCCAGCGGAACAAGCTGGTCTGCAGGCGCTCCCAGGCCCAGCGGCTGGGCCGCTCCGCGCCAGCTAATTTGATTTCCTGCATTCCCTGAATAAGTTGCACCAACGAGCTTTGGCTCTGAGCCGATAAGTTAAAACGGCGGTTATCGAGTTGGCGACGGTAGCGCAGAAACAGCAGCAGCCAACCTGCATACAGCAGGTTGGACACGGCAAACACGGCGAAAATCGGCAGGCTATACAAAGCCACGACCACGCTCAGCAGCCCGATACTGGCCAGCGCGAAGGGCAGCGTCAGGGCCTGCCCCGTCACGAACGACTCGATGCGCTGATGGTCGCCGATGCGTTGCAGGAGGTCGCCGAACCGCTTGGTGTCGAAAAACGACAGCGGCAGGCGCATGAGCTTGATGAGAAAGTCGGATAAAATACTCAGATTGACCCGCGTACTGATGTGCAGCAATAGCCGGCTCTGAATGAACTCCACCGTCAGCCGCCCGGCCAGCAACATGAGCTGCGCGCCGAGCACGAGGTAGATAAACGGCACATTCTGGGTGTTGATACCGGTGTCCACCACGGACTGCGTCAGAAACGGCATGAGCAGCTGCAAGCCGCTGCTCACGGCCAGCCCCAGCAGTAGCTGCCCCAGCAAGGCCCGGTAGCGCAGCACGTAGCCCAGCACCCGCCCGAAACCGTAGCTGACAGCCGGTTCGTCAGCCTGCTCATGTAGCGCGGCCGTAGGTTCGAGCAGCAGGGCAATGCCGATGCTATCCGTCCCCGCACGGGCCGACAGCCAGCCCTGGCAAAACTCCTCGGCCGTGTACGTGATAAGCCCGCGCCCAGGGTCGGCCACACGAACGGTGCCCCGCAACGTGGTTGGCCGGGGACTTTCGACTGGTCCAAAACCACCCGGCAAAACGCCCGGCCCAAAAGTCATCCCCGGAAACATCACCGGCGGTGGAGGCGCCACGGGGGCCGAGGGCCGCAATCCGCCCAGCACGTTGTGCATCCAGCCACTGCTGAGCTTGATATCGTACACGACCACGAAGTGATTTTGCTGCCAATGCACGATGCAGGGCAACTGTGCCTCCCGCGCCAGCTTCTCAAAGGTCAGCTTCACGCCCAACGCCCGAAATCCGATGGCTTCGGCCGCGTCGGCAATGCCCAGCAGCGAGGCGCCATCCTTGCCCAACTGTGCCAGCTCGCGCAACGTCTGCGCCGTGAAGTGCCGCCCGTGGTGCTTGGCCACCATCCGCAAGCAGGTGGGGCCGCAGTCCATCTGGTCGTGCTGCTGGTAGTGGGTGAAGTTGGGCATCGCGGCGACTGACCTATAATAAACTGACCTAATAATAATTTAGCAAGCCCATTTAACTGTTTTGACTGGCTTCCTACTTCAATAGCCGCGCCAGTGCCTCCGGCAGCGCGTCGCCGCGCAGGTTCATGGCGATAATTTTACCAGTTGGGTCTATCAGAAAATTCTGCGGAATGAACTTAATGAAATAAGCGGTTGCCGCCTTATTTTGCCAGCCTTTTAAATCTGCCACTTGCGTCCAGGGTAGCTGGTCATCCTGAACGGCTTTCAACCATTTCTCCCGGTCCCTTGCTTCGTCGAGCGACACGCTGAGCACGTCAAAGTTCTTGCCTTTGTATTCGTGGTAAGCTTTCGTCAGGTTTGGGTTTTCCCGGCGGCAGGGTCCGCACCAACTGGCCCAGAAGTCGACCAACACGTACTTGCCGCGGTAGTCGGTGAGCGATACTTGCCGACCATCAGGCGTGGCTTGGGTGAAATTGGGGGCCAGCAGCCCCACCTTAAGCGCCGTCTGGGGTTTGATGCCCAGCGCGCGCTGTCGAATTTTCGTCTGAATTTCCTCGGCTAACGGGTTGTTGCGCACAGCCGGGGCAAGCGTCGGGAGCAAGGTCATCACCAGAGCAGCGTTCGTGGAATCCTTGCTCAGCGAGTTCAACACATATAGGCTGATAACCGTAGCAGGGTGTGCGCGAACGAAAGCAGAATCCAGGCGGGCACGTTCTCGTAGCATAGGTGCGCGTCGTGCCTGCAAGTCCTTGCGGAACGCCAGCGACTTCTGTTGCTCTGGCGTAGCGGCCCGAAACTCGTTTTCCAGCGCCCTAAGTCGCATAGAAATAGGTTCTTTTGCCGCCCATGATGCGCGCCAAACGTCCGTAAGCGGAGTGCCACCCACTTGCGCGTTCTTGAGCGAATCGGGACTGGTGAAAATGAGCGTCCCTTTTTCGAGGTAAAAGACGGCCTTGTAATCCGACATATCTGCTATATCCCGCCTCATCGAGAGAAACGCTTTAGTAGGTTCATCCACGGTACCCCTCAGCTCGAAGCGCCCTTTTACTACCAGCGCAGAATCTTCCACCCTCCCGTGGCGCAAATAGACGTAGGTAGGCACACGGCGGTAAGTATCCGAACCCAGGCGGCCCTTCAGCACGAACGGGATGGGAGTTTGCGCAACGGTCAGGCCTGGTACGAACAGCAGGAAGAGCAAGTAATTTCTCATGGGTGATGAAAATTATAATTTTTTTGATTATAGCTGATATTACTTACTCATTCAAGTAATGAATCAACGGCCTCTTCTAGTAAAAAAGGTTTTATTTGAAGCCCAAATGCGTTTGGTACGTGACATCAATTATAAAAATTATAAGTATAGTGGATGATTTTAACTGATAATAGTAGTCAAGAAAAAAGTACTATTGTTTTGTCAAACAATAGTACTTTTTTCTTGGTAATTTTTAAGACGTTGGCAATCTTAAAAATGTCATGTTGGGTAGCGTTTCGGCCTTCAGAAACAAGCTCTTTACTAAGTGAGCTGCTACCTTCAACCAGTACCAGATTCAGGCAACACTACAAAAGTGACGCTACGTCTCTAGGACTAGCGGCACTTTGTACCAGAAAAAACGCAATCAGGGTCCGCCTGACACCCGGGGTCATAGAAACTGTCAGCCCACTGCGTACACTGTAATGCAGTGCCAGAGCAGTATCCTGAAAATGAGTAGCTTCCCCCTGACTGCGTTGCGATAGTCGTGGTACAAATTGTACCGCCGGTAACTTTTCTCATTTCCTCTCGTGAGAGGAGCGGAGCTTGGCTCGTGCCAAACTGGAAATGGGTTGCATTCATCTTCTTAAAGGATGGATGATGGAGTGCCTCTTTTAGTCAGGTTACGGCTTTCCTTATCCTGTGGGGCGGAGACAGGCGGCTCCATCGTCGGCCGACAATGTGGGGCAGTACTTTAGAAAAAGTACCGGATATCTTCGAGTTGGTAAGGTTCAGGGATAAGCTGCCCGTTGAGCAAAATAGTGGGCGTGGCTACCACGGCGGCCCGCTGGCACCAATCGTGTTGCGCCTGTTGCCACGCGACGGCGGGTGTCGGCTCCGGCGCTACCGGGTAGCGGCTGGCCCAGTCGGGGTAAGTGAGCGCGGTGGCGTACCAACTGTGGAGCGCTTCGCGCACGACGACGGGGCGCTGTCGATTCAGCGCCATCAGGTGCGCGGCTACTTTGGTTCGTAAGTCTTCCGGTTGAGCGGGCGGAGTTTTGAATACGACCTGCACTTGCAAATCGGCGCGACGCGCCAGCCACTCATCGAGCAATTGATGGGTGCGGGCGCACGGCGGGCACGACGGGCTGGATACGACCGTGATGACGTGGCGGGCCTCAGGGTTGCCCAATCGGATAGCGTCGGCTTCGGCCAGCAGTTCGTGGCGAGGCTGCTCGGTCAGGGTGTTCTCGAAAAGCCGCTGGTTGCGCTTGAACGTCTGTAATTGCTGCCGCAGCCCCGTAGCCTGCCGGGCTTGCCGCACATAGGGCTTGAAGAACACCCAGACTGCCACCGGCGCTAAAAGGCAGCCGGCTAATATGCCCCATTCGGCCAGGGAAGGGACAAGGAGCGGTTCGGTGAGGTACGGAACCGTAACCAGAAACTCAACCCACAAAACCGCCTGCACGGCCGTACAGAGTACGCACCATTGCCGGGCAATGGCAGCCTGATAATAAATGGAGTACGCCGTAAAAGGCAGACTCAACAGCGTAACCCACGCCAGCGCGGGCAGCAACTGCCGCAGGCCGGGCAGTAGCAATACCGTCAGCCAAGTGCCGGCGAAGTAGAATAAGCCAACTTCTGCCCAACTGAGTTCCTCAGTCAGTTTCGCCGCTTTTGAGGCCAGAATGGCCTGGCAGCCGGTTCTTTGGCCGCCCCCACACAGACGTTGTAGCAGCGGGTTGGTGTGGCCCAGACTTTGGGCCACCAATAAGACAGTGAGTAGCAGCCCGACGCTTTTGGCCGCAAAGAGCAGGAAAATCCGCCAGTCACCGCTCCCCGCCCAGGATGCGTGAGATAGGACCAGCAGACTCAGGACCAGACAAGTGGCTCCTACAAACGGCAAGCGTAGGGCTTCGGCACCACTTCGGCGCTGATTGGCGCGATACTGGAGTTCGCTGGCTTTGTCTGCGTACTCGGCCAGCAGGACGTTGCCCGTAAACAGTTGCTCAAACTCGGCTATCGCCAAATTACGACGACGCGCCCCAATTGACCGGACTTTTACGTAGGCATCTTCCACGTTATCAACGAGAAGAAATCCCCCCCCCCCCCC